>Ga0070730_10001522_pt1 | contig 22256 bp, 24 predicted proteins | sample Coa_R1_3_FD_66447 | JGI IMG/M metagenome (GOLD analysis project Ga0070730, IMG submission 66447) | Surface soil microbial communities from Centralia Pennsylvania, which are recovering from an underground coalmine fire - Coalmine... | ecosystem: Environmental > Terrestrial > Soil > Unclassified ... | reverse complement strand
CCGCGCGGCCGCTTCGGTGGTGACGTTCTCGCCCAGATGATTGAGGCTGACATTGCGGCCCTGCCGGCAAAGCTCGTCGCTGGCGGTGAGCGCTTCCGCCAGAGTTTCCCCGGCAACGAAGCGGCGGGCGAATCCGTGCTTCATGCCGCGCCTCGCGATGGAATTTGTGACGCTGCGCTTGGTGGAGAGCCAAAAGATAAAATTGCGAACCAGCATGCACGCTCCTGGAAGTATCGAGGCAGAGCATAAGATGGCGGTGGACGCGCGTCAAATCTGGCCTCGGCTTGTGCGGATCGTGGAAGGTTGGAAGGTTGGAAGGTTGGAAAGCCGGAGGGGCTGAGGGTCGGGAGAGCGGCGTCGGAGCGGCGGCATACCCACCCCGGGTGTTTTGCAAAAAGAGGCTGCAAGCGATTGAAAACAAAGGATGGGAGTCGGGAAAAAAGAGGCAAGAGAAAATAAGAGGCGGTACGCCTCTGAAAACAAAGGCTTTGATCGTTTGCGGATCGGCGGCCTGATCGGAAGATCGAAACGGCTGAAAGGCGGCCAGCGTCGTGGTGCTTTGGGTGCCACCCCCTATGTGCATGGAAAGAGTGCGGAAGTTGCTGATTGTGCGGAGGATAGGTGTTCGCCATCGCGGGAAAGAGTTTGTAATTGCATGGGAGCATTGGGGTTGCGGGTATGTGATAGGAGGCGCAGGAGTTAGTTTGGTTGGAATTGTAAGGCGCGGATACACACGGGGTGGCGGGAAAAAGGAAGGAGGAAACGGGGACACTGTCAGCCGACCTGGGTTGTAGATTACCGCATCCGTTACTATTTGTCAAGTGGGAAATTAAGGGTTGTGGATTGAATGGGTTGCGGAGGAGGTGCGGCGAATTCTCAGAATGGGAACAAAACAATGCAACAGCCGCACGATTGAAGGACACAGGTCTATACGTTGAGCCACCCGCGCTAGATACAGTCAGAATTTTCACGTAAGAGGAGCACGGATCGAGCACACAAGAGTAGTGCAATCGCTTTTTGCTCATCCTTGGCATTTGGCCATCCAGAGAGGTTGACATGTCGCGGGAGATCTGGCTGTGGGTCAGGGTCTACAGTTAGCTTGGCTTCGGCGACAGCTACCACGTCAAAGTCAGCACGGGCCACCGGGCGTTTACCTCGAGCTCTACCGACCAAATCACCGGCGTTCCAGATTTCGGGTTCGGTGAGCGCATCTCTCCACAGCGCTGAGATTTTCAGACTGGAAGGCCCAGGAAGAAAGGCACCTGGTTTTGGCGCCGCAGGCGCCTTCTTTCTGCAATGGGACTCTTGAAAAATGAACCGGGCTAACAGGGAATAATGATGACGACCGACGGTACCAATTTCACCGGATCGTCTTGTCAATACCGCGGACAATTTGTTGAGGACAGTCTTCAACCAGTTGTTCAATCCCATGAATCCTGCTGTTCTCGCCAAACCAACCGGCATATGCAAGCCGATTTTTCTTATTGACGCTTACGGAAAACATTTCGCCAGACGGGCCGGTCCAATCAAAGGAAACCTCGCCGTCCGGGTCTGCCGAAACTTCAGGCATCGGCCCAAAGCGGGGTAACGAGTAAGCAAATTCCGTGGCCGCCCGAATCGTATCTGGGTCAACAGGAACTGAAGCTTCATCGGCAACGGTGTGCAGGCTTTCAATTTCGGGGAGGAGCGCCTCAAGCCTAGTGCCCAAGTAATGATCTAAAGACTTTTCGAGCGAAAGCTTGACTTGCCGTGCTACGTCACTCACGCCAGTGCTAGCCCAGCTACGCAAGCCCAACGAAGAATCCGCCGCAGGACAATATACTGTCATAGATATGATTTTATCACTTTCTCGGTTAAGGACGAGAAGAAGATCCTGTCGGCAATGTCCCTTAACTTATCCAGTCTCGACCAAATGTCATGGGACGTTCCTTCCAAAGAGCATTCGGTGAAAACGTCTATATCCAGAACCGCGGGTGCCGGTAGTTCCAGTGTTTGAGTGATTATGGCGGTAGCATTGTCTTCCTTAAATGGCACAAGAACTCTCTGTATAAAACTGGTAACGATCGGCGGAGCCCCTCTCGGGACCCGCGGGCCAGTTGTCAAATATTCATCATAATCCGCCCCAGGCGGGATGCCAATTGCATTGATATATCTGACCGCCAGTCTGCTGACATTGACGGGCCCGGAAACTCCAAGAAAAGGTTCCCACGTTCGGCTCGCCGCATCCCTCAGCACCTCCCACCCAGCGTAGTTCTTCAGGATGCTATATGTGATCCCATTTCTACGCAGCTGCACTACTTCTGAGCCATCTTCCCGCTCATACCGCTGACCCAGAGCTCCTTCGGCAAGAACCTCCGCCTGAATGGGTTTGTCCTTGCCCATCTTGACTTGAAATTTGCCGTGTCTTATCTCTTTAGCGATAGAAAATCCATTCGGTGCCCGGAACTTCGATAGGACGGAGGTCGGCAGGTCTTCACGTAGTCGCACGTCTATAAGAGCCTCATTGAGAGGGGGGTGGGAAAGCTTCGGAAATTCCTCGGACAATGCGGCACCCGTGAAATCAGGAGTCGGATTCGTAAAATCACATCGGGAGCAGAGCGGTCTATTCTGGCCGGACAATCCCCAAATTGCAACGGCGGAGCACGAGGATTTTGACCTTGACGGTCCATGTGAGCCAAAGGTCGCCTTGGCTTACCTCCGGGAGGTGAAGGGCGCGTTTCGGTCGAGATGATGGTAAAAGCGGGGAGGGAAGCGGGTTCCTCGGTGGACTCGGGATGACCGTTTTGCGGGTGTATGTTGTGGCACGGTTGAAACCGTGTTCTGAACGCGAGATTCGGAAGTGCCCGCGACAGTCCGCGACCGCTACAGACGACCACGTCAACGGTAAGAAACGGGCCGGGCGAACGTAGACTGGGTCAATGGCGGGAGCCGTTATGGAGGGGCGGGCGCGGCAGGTGCTGCGGGGCAAGCGCGCCGATGGAGACGGCGCGCAGGGCTTTGACGGCGCGGGTGGGGTTGGGGGTGCCGTACCAGGTGGGGGGCGGTGCTTCAGGCGCTAAAGCGCAAGGTCGGGTTGCATCTTTTGTCGGACCTAAAGGTCCGACCCCCTAAGTAGAAACGCGCTCGCAACCGTCGCACTCAGGCTAGGCGGCGGGCGATGAGAACCAGCTCTGCTACAACCTCAGGCATGACGGCTAGCTGTGGCCGAGCCGTGAGGATTGGGGCAGGGCTTTGACGGCGTGTGTGGAATTGGGGGTACCGTGCCAGGTGGGGGGCGGTGCTTCAGGCGCTGAAGCGCAGTGTCGGTGGCGTCTTTTGTCGGACCTAAAGGTCCGACCCCCTAAGTAGAAACGCGCTCGCAACCGTCGCGCTCAGGCTAGGCGGCGGGTGATGAGAATTACCTCTGCTACAACCTCGGGCATGACGGCTAGCTGTGGCCGACCTTGAGGATTTGGGGCAGGGCTTTGATTGTTCGGGTGGGTTGGGGGTGCCGTACATAAGGCAGGAGCAAAAACCTGCTGGGGAAAAAAGCGAAGAAAGCGCAGGGTTGATTGTTTGGAGGGCGGTTACGTTTTGCAGGATTGGGCTCGGGCCAGGAGTAGGTCGCGTTCGCGGGTGTTGCGGGTTAGGGAGGCGGCGCGGGCGAATTCGACTTGGGCTTCTTCGCGGCGACCTAGTTTTTGGAGGAGGTCGGCGCGGACGCTGGGGAGGAGATGGTAGGACTTGAGGCTCGGCTCGGACATCAGGACGTCCACCAGCTCGAGGGCGGGGGCGGGACCTTGGGCCATGGATATGGCTACGGCGCGGTTCAGCTCGACTATGGGGGACGGGGTGAGGTTGGCCAGCTCGGTGTAGAGGTCGACGATGCGGGGCCAGTCGGTGGCGTCGGGGGTGCGGGCTCGGGCGTGGCAGGCGGCTATGGCGGCTTGCAGGGTATAAGGACCACGGGTGCGGCCTGGCTTTTCGGCGCGATTCAGGACTTTTTCTGGGGGAGCCGGTTTTTCGGGGCGGTCGAGCAGTTTTTCGGCGCGATCGAGGGCGGCCAGGCCACGGCGGATCAAGAGTTGATCCCAGCGGGCGCGGTCTTGGTCGAGAAGGAGGATGGGTTCGCCGGAGGGTCTTACGCGGGCGGCGGCGCGGGAGGCCTGGATTTCCATCAGGGCTACGAGGCCGTGGACTTCCGGCTCTTGCGGGGTTAGTTCGGCGAGGATGCGGCCCAGGCGCAGGGCTTCTTCGCAGAGGGCGGGGCGCATCCAGTCGTCGCCGGCGGTGGCGGAATAGCCTTCATTGAAAACGAGATAGATGACTTCGAGGACGGACGCCAGGCGGGCGGCCAGGTCGGGCTTGCGGGGAATCTCGAAGGGGACGTGGGCATCGGCCAGGGTGCGCTTGGCGCGAACGATGCGTTGGGCGATGGTGGGCTCAGGAGCGAGGAAGGCACGGGCAATCTCGTCGGTGGTGAGGCCGCCGAGGAGGCGGAGGGTGAGGGCAACGCGGGCTTCCGGGGAAAGGACAGGGTGGCAAGAGATTAAGACGAGGCGGAGGAGGTCGTCGCCTACGTGGTCGTCGATCGCTGCGTCGAAATCGGGCACGGCCGACTCCTGCTGAGACTCGAGTTCGCGGCCGAACTCCTGGTGCTTGCGCTCGAGGAGCTTGTTGCGGCGAAAATGATCGATGGCGCGATGCTTGGCGCTGGCCATCAGCCAGGCGCCGGGATTGTCCGGGATGCCGGACTGGGGCCACTGCTCGAGGGCGGCGACGAGGGCGTCCTGGGCCAGCTCTTCGGCGATGCCGACGTCGCGGACGATGCGGGTCAGGCCGGCGATGATGCGGGCGGACTCGATGCGCCAGACGGCGTCGATGGCGCGGTGGGTGGGGGTGGTGGTCACCACCACCCATCACACCATCTTCGAGTTGGGCGCGCAAGTTTGCAGGCGTCGCTGCGATGGCTGGCCGGGGAAACGCGCTGCTTGCGTTTCGCGATTGGCTCGCGGACGGTGGCCGCTTCGGGTCGCCTACGGCGCGCTGGGTCCCTTGTGTGGCGCAGCATGCTGCGCCGCTACAGGGGAAGGTGGTCGCGCCTGCCGGTGCGCTGTAATCGCACTAGGGCGTTACGGCTTGCAGGGGAAGTCGTCGGGGCCGTACATCTGGCGCACTTCGGTTTCGCCTTCCCAGCCGGGCCAGTATTTTTTGTGAAGCTCCATGAACGTCACGGCGGATTGGACGGCTTCTTCGCGGGACTTAAATTCAAATTGGGCATAGCCGCCGATAATTTCCTTGGATTCGGTGAAGGGGCCGTCAACGACACTAATTTTGGCGTTGGTTAGCTTGACGCGGGCACCGTTGGCTGTGGGGGTAAGACCGCCGCTGCCTAGCATGGTGCCGGCTTGGACAGCCTCCTGGGATAGCTTGGCAATGGCGTCCATCAATTCCTTGGGCGGGAAGCCGGAATTCTCCGCGTGTTTGACGATCATCATGAATTTCATGGTGCATCTCCTTTTTTGAGTTGCGAGCCGGTTACCGGTGGGTGTGGCGCCGGCGGACCTTAGCTCAAATTCCTTGGCTCTATTTACGCGACGAATGAGGGGCGGCGAAATCGACAGGGCTGGGAAAAATATTCTTGGCCGCGGATGCCCATTGCGCGGGCACACGTGTTCCGTGCCGCTACGGCGATTTCCGGGCGCGGAGGCACGCGTCCTGCTCGCGCAGTTCGGGAGTGAGGTTGGGGCCGAAGTCATCGGCCTCGAAGACCTGGCGAATTTCGATTTCGGATTCTCCTTCATGGGGATTGGGGCAGCGCTTGACCCACTCGATGGCCTCTTCCATGGAGCGCACCTGCCAGAGCCAAAAGCCGGCGATCAGCTCCTTGGTTTCGGTGAAAGGGCCGTCGATGACGGTGCGGCTTTTACCGGAGAAGCGGACGCGCTTGCCTTTGGCGGTGGACTGAAGCCCTTCGGCGGCGAGCAGAATGCCTGCTTTCACCAGATCTTCATTGAATTTGCCCATTTCGGCCAGTAGCTGGCGGCTGGGCAGGACGCCGGCTTCGGAGTCCTTGTTGGCTTTGACGATGACCATGAATCGCATAGTTGTGTCTCCTTTGCGGGAATCGGTTTACGGCTGGCCGGGCTGGCTTTGCTGGATGGGCCGGACCGGGCTCTATAACGGCGTCGAATGAACGGGAGTGAAATCGACAGGTGGGCTGGGCCTCCTTTGGATCTATCCAGCCAGGGCGCCGAGCACGGGCCAGTTGGTGGCCACGATCTGGAGCAGAGACTGAGCAAAACTGGAACAGCCGCAAAGATGCGCGGGGATCGATTGCAGAAGCGCGGAGATGACGGGGCGGGCTAATTCGAGCGCCGCCCATCCTGCGGCGTGAAGAAGGTCGCAACCTTGGGTCATAAGGAAGAGAGTACACGACAGGGAGGCGAGAGAGAAAGCCAGGAGAGCCAGCTTGGCGGCGCGCTGGCGGGTGGCTGATGGTATCGATGGCGTGTTCATATTGGCCTCCGTTGTGTTCTGGGCTCTACTAGTGTGTCGAACGAGGGGGCGCGGAATCGACACGACAGGCGGAGGCTGGCAACTTTTTGGCGGGGAATGGGTTTAGGCTAGATAAGAAATTGTGTTTGCGGACGTTTCCCGAGTGAGGGAGCGCGTATGAGAGTTGCTACCCGGCCCGCGGGTCCATTGCAACTGAGGACCAGCGCTAAGTCTTTCCTTTCTGTTTTTCTTTCTGTTGCTTTTGTGTTTCCTGCCGGAATCGCCTGGCCGGCGACGTTTATGGAAAGCGTGCCCGCTCGCGACGACGGACATGGCAGTGCCCTGCCCCTGCCTAAGGATAAGAAGACGAAGCAGGATGCGGCGCTGAAGGGACTGCCGATTACGGAGTTGAGCGCGGACGAGGCGATACGGCATGCGCTGAACCGGCTGGCGTATGGGCCGCGGCCGGGGGATGTGGAACGGGTGCGGCAGATGGGTCTGGCGAAGTGGATCGAGCAGCAGTTGAATCCGAACGGGATTGAGGATCGGGCGGCGGAGGCGCGGCTGCAGCAGCTGCCTACTTTGCGGATGTCGAACGCGAAATTACTGGCGGAATATCCGCAACCCAAACAGCAGGCGAAGCAGTTGGCGGCGAGAGAGGCGAGGCAGGAGCAAAGTCCGCAAAGGCCCGGGGATGCGCAGAGCGCAAAGTCCGACTGGGACGGGCAAGGAGCAGCGGAGCAAACGGCAGGTGTGGGGACAGCTGAGGGCATGAAGGATGATGGGGACGCGACGGCGTCGATGAAGCAGGAGCCGGTGGCGGAGAATACGGCGACGCGCGGATTGGGGAAGCGCGATTTGCTGGGCGGGGGCGATCCAAACGGGGTGCCGCGGGCGATCGCGGACGACAGCAAGCGGCCGCAGCGGGTGGTGGAAGAGCTGGCGATGGCGAAGATTACGCGGGCCATTTACAGCGAGAGGCAGTTGCAGCAGGTGATGGACGATTTCTGGTTCAATCATTTCAACGTGTTCGCCGCGAAGGGCGCGGACCGCTGGTATTTGACCAGCTACGAACGGGACGCGATCCAGCCGCACACGCTGGGCAAGTTCAAGGATTTGCTGACGGCTACGGCGAAGAGCCCGGCGATGCTTTTCTACCTGGACAATTTCTTGAGCACCGATCCACGAGCGGCGGCACGGATGGCGGCGCAACGCGCAGCGCGGCAATATCGGCGCGGGGGATTTGGACGGCCGTGGCCAGCGCGTGCGCAACAACAGCAGGGGAAGAAGAATGTACGCGGCTTGAATGAGAATTACGGACGCGAATTGATGGAACTGCACACGCTGGGAGTGGACGGCGGATATACGCAGAAGGACGTGACGGAAGTAGCCAGGTGTTTTACGGGATGGACGATCGATAAGCCGCGGGAGTTTGGGGTTTTCAAGTTCGATGAACGGATGCACGATCCCGATCCGAAGATGGTTCTGGGGAAGAAGATTCATGCCGGCGGGATGAAGGATGGCGAGCAAGTGATCGAACTGCTGGCGCGGCACCCGAGCACGGCGAAATTTATTTCGACGAAGCTGGCGAGGCGATTTGTTTCGGATACGCCACCGCAGGCGCTGGTGGAGCGTATGGCGAAGACCTTTGAATCGAGCGACGGGGATATACGGGCGGTGCTGAAGACGATGATTTATTCGCCGGAGTTTTGGTCGCGGGAAGCGTACCGGGCGAAGATCAAGACACCGTTTGAATTGGTGGTGTCCACGGCGCGGGCGCTGGGGGCCGACGTGGATACGGCGATGCCGCTGGTGCAGTGGACGGGGCGAATCGGGGAGCCGCTGTATCAATGCCAGCCGCCTACCGGTTATGCGGACAAGTCGGACGCTTGGGTGAATACGGGGGCGCTGCTGAACCGGCTGAATTATTCGCTGGCGCTGGCGGAAAACAAGGTGCGCGGGTCGCGAAGCGACGTGGGATCGCTGCTGGGCGGGGAAGCGGAAGGGGATGCAAAGGCGGCGCTGAATCAGGCGGTGCAGGTTTTCCTTGGCGGGCAGACCGGCGCAGGGACGGTGGAGACGCTGGAGAAAGAGCTGGATAGTCCACAGATTCTGCAGGCGAAACTGGATGATCCGGTGAAGAAAGTGGATTTGGGCGTGGTGGCGGGGCTGGTGCTGGGGGCGCCGGAGTTTCAGCGGAGATAAAGATGAGCCACGAATGTTGCGAAGGCGTACGAGGATTACGGTTTTCACGGCGGTATTTTTTGAAACGAGGCGGAGTGGCGCTGGTGGGGATGAGCGCTATGCCGGCATTTTTGCAGCGGGCGGCGGCAGCTACGGCGATGCCGAACAAGAAGCAGCTGGTGGTGTTGTTCCAGCGCGGGGCGGCCGATGGACTGAACATCGTAGTTCCCTTCTCCGAGCCGAACTATTACCGGCTGCGGCCGACAATCGCGATTCCGCAGCCGCGGCGTGGCGGAAGCGATGCAGCGATTGATTTAGACGGTTATTTTGGATTGCATCCGAGCCTGGCTCCGCTGCAGCCGTTGTTTCACAAAGACCAGTTGGCGATTGTGCACGCGGCGGGTTCGCCGGATCCTACGCGATCGCATTTTGACGCGCAGGATTTCATGGAGTCCGGGACGCCGGGGGTGAAGGCGACCGAGGATGGATGGCTGAACCGGGCGATGGAAGCGGCGCCGGAAGAAAATGCTTCACCCTTTCGCGCGGTGGCGATGGGACCGAATCTGCCGCGCATGCTGCATGGGAGCGCTTCGGCGATTGCGCTGCCGGATTTGCGGCAGTTCAAGGTGATGCCGCAGGCAGCGAGCATGGCGGCTACGGTGCAAGGCGGGTTTGAGGCCATGTACGCGCAAACGGTGGACAGCGCGCTGCACGGGACGGGCACGGAGACATTTGAAGCGATCGATATGCTGCGGAAAGTCGATCCGGGAAAATATGCGCCGGAACATGGCGCGCAATATCCAACCAGCCGGCTGGGGCAGAGTTTGCAGCAAATGGGGGAATTGCTGAAGGCGAATATCGGGGTGGAGGTGCTGTTTGTGGATTGCAGCGGGTGGGACAACCACGTAAATGAAGGCGGTGTGCAGGGACAGCTCTCGAATTTGCTGCGAGATTTGGGGCAAGGGCTGGCGGCGTTTCACCAGGACATGGGCGACCGGATGCAGGACATTGTGGTGGTGACGATGAGCGAATTTGGGCGCACGGCGAAGGAGAACGGGAATCGCGGGACGGATCATGGGCATGCAAACTGCATGTTTGTGATGGGCGGAGATGTGAAGGGCGGACGGGTGTACGGGGCTTGGCCGGGATTGGCGGAACAGCAGCTGAATGAAGGGCGGGATTTGGCGCTTACCACGGATTTCAGGTTGGTGCTGGGAGAGATCTTGAGCAAGCACAATGGTGTTTCCGATTTGAACGCGGTGTTTCCGGGGTTTGAGAATAACCCGCACAAGTTTGCGGGGTTGATTCGGAGTTAAGACGGTTCAAGCGGGCGAACCGGAAGCGGCAATAGCACCGTACAACCCTGCGGACGGGCCAGCAGAATGCTGGCGTTACCCTGGACGACTTGTGGGCTTTTCTTGGGGAGTTTCCCCGTTCGTATCGCCAACTGCAAATATCGTTGATCCAGCACCGGAAGCGAGGCGCCTTGCAGTGCACTGCACTGGTCGGTGCTGAGGCGTGCCCGTGTGATGTGTAGCTTGACAGATGGCTCGGAATCCGATATACCGGAGTCCGACTATGATAAACGAAACAGACCAATTTCTCCCTTTATCGGCGGCTTCCTTGCATATTTTGCTGGCCTTGGCAGGAGAAGACCTGCATGGATACGGAATCATGCTGGAAGCGGCACGGCAGTCCAAGGGGCGATACAAGCTGGGCCCCGGAACGCTGTATGACAACTTGAAGAAATTGCTGAGCGCGGGGATGGTGGAGGAGAGCCGGCGAACGGTGGAGGATGATCCGCGGCGAAGGTATTACCGGCTGACGGGACTGGGTCGACGGGTGCTGGGGGCGGAGATTGCCCGATTGGAAGGGGTGGTGCGGGCGGCGAAAACGGCGTTGGCAGGGGCCAAATTGCGGAGGGCTTAGTGGGCAGAATAACGCGACCGGAAACGGTTTGCGAGCCGTCTAAGGGGAAGACCATGGCTTCCGGAAAAGATGGAGTCGCGCGGCACGTGTACAGAGTAGCGTATCGGTGCGTGGTGCAGTTGCATCCGCAGGCGTTCCGGGAACGGTTTGGGGAAGAGATGGCGGGAATCTTCGAGGAGGCCAGGGCGACGCACGGAGCGTTGCGCCTGCTGGGCGACGGAATATTTTCGGTGGTGCGGCAGTGGGTGGTGCGACCGGGTGCGGTGACCGTGGCGGTGGGGGAAACCGCTGCGAACGGGCCAAACGATTTCCAGTGGTTTGCCTGGGAGCACATTAATGCTTGGCCATCGCGATTGCCGGCGTGGCGCCGGATGCAGGGCGGGCTGACGTCGTTGGCGCTCTTCGCAGCGGTGTGGCTGGCGGCCATGCAGGCTGGCACGAGGCTACCGATCAAGAGTTTTGGCATGGAGGCCACGACGGAGATGAGGACGCGCGGTCTGGCGCCATCGGGCGCGGAGAATGGCAGCGCAGCGGGAGCCGGCGGCGGGTATTTCAACGGCGGTCGTGCCAGCAGCACACCGCTAGAGGCGGGAGAAGCGCAGCGCAGGCAGCAACAATTGACGGCGGAGGGGGCCGCTGGCGAGCAGCTGATCCCGGTGGGGACTCTGGCAGGGGAACCGCAGGGGTTGGTTCCGGATGTACCCAAGACTCCGGCGGGAGAGCAATTGTCCGCGTGGTTGCGCGCGTTCAACAGTGGAGAGCGGACGCAGATGGAGGAGCAGCGGAAACGGTTCAAGACTCCGCAGGGGGACGTTGACGGGGAAATGGATTTCCGGAACATCACCGGAGGGTTCGATCTGAGGAAGATCGAGGAATCGAGCGATACGCGGGTGAGCGGGCTGGTGCAGGAACGGAGTTCGGACCAGTTTGCGCGGTTCGTGATGGTGGTGGACGAGAAAGCGCCGCATTTGATTACGGAATGGCATCTGGGCGCGGCGGCAACTCCCGCGGAATTCGCGGTGAAGCGGTTGAATGAATCGGATGCGGTGGAAGCCGCGAAAGCGCGCATCGGGGAGTTAGTTAAGGACGATAAGTTTTCCGGGGCGGTGCTGGTGACAAAAGATGGGAAGGCGATTTTATCCGGGGCTTATGGACTGGCGGACCGGGAAAAGAAGACTCCGAACGCGCTGACCACCAAATTCCGACTTGGCTCGATGAACAAGATGTTTACGGCGACTTCGATTTTACAGCTGGTACAGGCAGGAAAAATCAAGCTGCGCGAGCCTTTCGGGAAGTACATTACAGACTATCCGAACAAGGATGCGGCGGCGAAAGCGAGTATCGAACAGTTGCTGACGCATACGGGGGGAACCGGCGATATTTTCGGGCCACAGTTTGACGAACACCGGAAGGATTTGCGGAGTTTGCAGGACTACGTGAATTTGTACGGGAAGCGCGAACTGGAGTTTGCGCCCGGCAGCCGGTGGGAGTACAGCAATTACGGATTTTTACTGCTGGGGGTAGTGGTTGAACGAGTGAGCGGAAAGAGTTACTACGATTACGTGCGGGAGAACGTTTACGGGCCGGCAGGGATGAATTCGACGGGATCGCTGGCGGAAAGCGAGACGGTGGCAGGGCGCTCGATTGGATACACGGCAATGGGAGGAGGGGCGCTGCATTCGAACGTGGACATGCTGCCTTACCGGGGAACGCCGGCGGGTGGCGGGTACTCGACGGTGGAAGATTTGCAGCGCTTTGCCAGTGCGCTGATGAGCCATAAGCTGCTTAACGCGGAATATACGGATTTGCTGACTACTGGAAAAGTGGCTACGCCGCGGGGCGGGAAATATGCGTTTGGATTTTTCGACGATGGCACGGATGCGGGGATGCGACATTTTGGGCATGGTGGCGGCGCGCCGGGGATGAACGGCGACTTACAGATTTATCCGCAGAGCGGGTATGTGATCGCGGTACTGGCGAATCTCGATCCACCGGCGGCCTCGCGGGTTTCGGACTTCATCGCCAATCGACTTCCTAAGAACTGAAGCAGTTACCACGCAGACGCGGTCTTGTTACGCGCCGGTCAGCGCTTTGTACTGTGCGCTAGTCAGCGGGACGACGGAGAGGCGTCCCTGGCGGACGAGCGGAGAATCGGCGAACAAAGAATTCGATTTAATTTGGGCCAGGGACATTGGTTTCGGGAGAGGCTTGCCGGCTTTGATTTTCACTTGGGGATTTTGGGGGTTGGAAGAGTCGACGGAGACCACAGTGGCGGCGCCCACCGCGCTCTTTTCTTCCCCGGTGTGATAGATAATCAGGCGATCATTGGGTTGCATGGCGCGCATATTGCGGAGGGCAACGGGATTGGAGACGCCGTCCCAGATGGTGGCGCTGTCTTTTTGCAGGTCAGCGAAAGAGTACGCGGACGGTTCGGTCTTCAAGAGATAGTCTGCCATGGCGCCTCCACAGGAGCTTCGGAAAGAAACGAATTTAACACAGAGGACACGGAGAGCACAGAGAACCACCGAGAAATGCAGGGTGCGTGTTTGCTAGAATCGCGGCTGCTATGGGCGATGGAAAACGATTGCGATTTGCGGTGGAGGGCGCCGGAGAAGTTTCCGCGATTCTAATGCGCCCGGATGAGGCGCGATGGTTGCTGGTGCTGGCGCATGGGGCCGGCGCGGGAATGACACATCCATTTCTGGAGAGGCTGGCGCGGGAGCTGGCGTCGGTGGGCATCGCAACGTTTCGTTATCAATTTCCGTACATGGAGGAGCGGCGAAGGATGCCGGATGGGCCGGCGGTGGCTACGGCCGCGGTGGCTAGCGCAGTACGAGCAGCGGCACACGCGGCTGCGGGGCTGCCGTTGCTGGCCGGCGGCAAGTCATTCGGAGCGAGGATGAGCTCGCAGGCCGCCGCGCAGAAAGTGCTGGAGCATGTTCACGGGCTGGTATTTTTTGGCTTCCCGCTGCATCCACCCAATAAGCCAGACACGAAACGAGCGGAACATTTGGCAAAGGTAGCGATGCCGATGCTTTTTCTGCAGGGTACACGGGACACGTTGGCGGACCTGAAGTTGCTGCGACCGATTTGCGCGGACCTTGGTTCGCGGGCTACCCTGCACATCGTCGAAACCGCCGACCATTCGTTTCATGTGTTGAAGAGCGCCGACCGGACGGACGGGGATGTGCTGCGCGAACTGGCGCAGACCACTGCGTCTTGGGGTGAAACGTTAAGAACTGAAGCGCAGCGTTGACTCTTGACGGAGAAAGGTTCTTGGAAGAAACGGAAGATGGATTTGGAGGAGAACACAAATGGAAAATGCGGCGAAACAGGCAGCGGCATCGGGAACGCAGGCGAAGCAAACCGATGCGACGACTGGCGGGTATCGCACGATTGCGCCTTACATCATTATGGCGCGAGCGGGAGAGTTCATCGAATTCTTGAAGAAGGCGTTTGACGGGGCGGAACGGTTCCGCATGCCGATTGCGGGCTCGGACCTGATTATGCATGCGGAAGTGGCGATTGGAAATTCGGTTATTGAACTGGCGGACGCAAATGAGCAGGTGGCTGCCGCGCCGACGACAATTCACTTGTACGTGGACGATGCGGACACGTTTTTCGCGCGAGCGATCAACGCAGGTGCAACTTCGATCTACGAGGTCGGGGACCACGTTTCGGGCGACCGGCAGGGAGCGGTCCGAGATCCGTTCGGGAACCTGTGGTACGTGTCGATGATACAGGGATGGACTCCGGGGCCGGAGGGAGTGCCAAGCGTGCAGCCGTACCTGCATCTGCGTAACGCGGAGAAGATGATTCCATTTCTGGAGCAAGCGTTTGGTGGAACGGTATCGGGCCACGTGCCCAAATCGCCGGAAGGACATGTGCTGCACGCCACGATTCAGATCGGAGACAACACGTTGGAACTGGATGAAGCGCACGGGGAGTTCCAGCCGATGCCTTGCCATTTGCATTTGCACGTGGAAGATGCCGACGGGTGGTACGCGCGGGCGATACGCGCCGGCGCAACGTCTATCGATGCACCGTCAGACAAACCTTACGGGCGCAGCGGCGGGGTTAAGGATGCGTTTGGGAACAGCTGGTATATGACTTCCCCGCTGCAAAAAAAGAGTTAGATACAGCGGACACAGAGTTCGCGGAGCAAAGAGATCATGGAGCTTTGGAGGCGATGACGCCGATGTTGGCAATGTTGTCGCCTTTTTTCATGGAGGGGACGGCGCAGATGTGGAGAATAATGCCGGAAACGGGAGCACGCGCCTCGAAGATGACTTTGCCGAAGAAGTCCGTGACATCGCCAAGTTTTCTGCCGGCTTCCACGAAGGTGTCGCGCTTGACCAGCGGGTAGAAGATGCCGTCGACAGGACTGGTCACTTCACCGAGAGATTTGATCCACACCGGATGGTCGATCGGGTGCGGCGCGCCGGGAAGCATTTTCAAAAAGCGCATAACGCTTCGAGTACCCTGGACCAGTGCGGCCACGTCGTCGGTCTCCACCGTGCCGGCGTAACCGGCCTCCACGGTAATGGCAGGCTTGCCGCGCATGGCGGCAGTATTGTCCAGATAGCGCGTGGCTTGCAGGTCTTTGGGGCGATCATCGGAGATGATGATGTGGTCGAGACCGAAAGCCAGCACCATTTGCTTGGAGAAGGCGTCCTCCTTTTTGTTTCCAGTCACAACCCAGTAGGAGTAGGGACGAAGGCTTTCGTCAAGATCGCCGCCGTGAAAGTCGATAACGTAGTCGGATTTGTCGACCACTTCTTTGGTGATCAGGAACGAGGCGCGCTCGGTTTGCGAACCGTCTTCCTTGCCGGGATAAAAGCGATTCATACTTTTGTTGTCGACCGGGTTGACGTGCGGCACTTTTTGTTCGAAGGAAGCGATATTGACGAGAGGGACGAGGATGACGGTGCCGGAGATTTGCGAGGGGTCGAGGCCGCTGATGAGGCCCTCAAGGGCGATGATGGAGGCGTATTCGGTGCCATGTGCACCGGAAACGAGGGCGAGGGTTGGTCCAGGATTAGCCCCGCGGATGACGATGACTGGAATTTGGGTAGCGGCGTCGGAGCCGGCGGGGACATCGATGGTGCCGGTCGCTTTTTGGCCGGGCGCGGCGGATGCGCTGCCCACGGTGAAGGAGGGCTGTTGCTCTTGAGGGAATGCGGCATAGGGTAAGATGAGGAAGAATGATGCGACTGCGAAGCGAAGTATGCGTGGCATGAAGCCTCCGGGCCAAGCAGAATAGCGCGAGTGCAAGACTCCGGCAATGACGGCTCAGTCGAATGGAGCGGAATGCTGAGGGTAGCGAGTTATCACGGGCATCCGGAGCAATTCTTCCCTTGATTCCAGAAACGCTAAGAACGCTAACGCGGGACGGCTGGCTGCTGTTCTTGACGCGGTTCACGCGGCTGTTCGCCTACGGCTTGATTTCCGTCATATTGGTTTTTTACCTGGTGGGAATCGGACTGAGCGATTCACAAACCGGGTTGCTGCTTACGCTGACGCTGGTGGGTGACACGGCAATTTCCCTTTTCCTCACGACCCAAGCGGATCGGGCCGGGCGGAGGAAGATGCTGATCATTGGCGCGCTGCTAATGGCGGCCGCCGGAGCGGTTTTTGCGCTAACGAGAAATTTCCTGTGGCTGGTTATTGCCGGAACCATCGGGGTGATCAGTCCCAGCGGGAATGAGGTCGGCCCGTTTTTATCGATCGAGCAAGCCGCGCTGGCGCATGTGGTTGGAGACCGGACGCGCACGGAGGTTTTTGCGTGGTACACGCTGGCGGGGTCGTTTGCGACGGCGCTGGGCGCGTTGTTTGGCGGCGAACTCTCTCACGCTTTGCACACCCGATCCATCTCACAGATTAACGGATATCGGGCGGTAGTTGTGCTGTACGGGGTGTTGGGTCTGGTTCTGGCATTTCTGTTTATGCGCGTTTCGCGGGACGCCGAAGTGAGCCCGGGCGAACCACGCGTTATGGAGGGGTGGGGGCGGCGATTCGGAATTCACAAATCGCGGCACGTGGTTGCGAAGCTGTCCGGATTGTTCTCGCTGGACGCGTTCGCGGGGGGGTTCGTGCTGCAAAGTTTTGCGGCGTATTGGTTCTATTTGCGGTTCGGGGTCAACCCCGCGACGCTGGGAGTGATTTTCTTCTGGGCGAATATCTTGTCGGGAATTTCGGCGCTGCTGGCCTCGCGGCTGGCTGCGCGGTTTGGGTTGGTGCGCACGATGGTGGTCACGCATTTGCCGTCCAACCTCTTGCTGGTGATGGTGCCGCTGATGCCGAGTCTTTCGCTGGCGGTGCTGGTGCTTCTCGCGCGGTTCAGCATCAGCCAGATGGATGTTCCGACGCGGCAGTCCTATACCATGGCGGTGGTGAGCGCGGAGGAGCGCTCCGCGGCCGCGGGGATTACCGGCGTGGCCAGAACCATGGGCGCGGCGATCAGTCCCTTGTTCGTGGGATTTCTGTTCGCGCGGCCGGGGCTGATTAACACGCCGTTTTACATAGCCGGGGCTCTTAAGATTATCTATGACCTGTTGCTGTACCGCGAATTTATCGCGCTGCCGCCGCCGGAAGAGAAGCGTTAGGCAAGGAGACGATCAGCTGCGTCTGACGCATCAGGATTGGCGATGAACCGGCAGTCATGGGCAATAGTGATTCGCTTTAACCGACACGCTCCCCCTTGCCAAAAGACTCCGTTGCGAAACACTGAGCTACAAACCTGGAGGGCGCAAATTGCAGGTTCCCGGTTGGCCAGTTTCCGAGATCGCCGTTTATGAAAGTGAAGCTAACCGCTCAATACAGCTGGTTGAGCTTGCTCCAGATCCCGCTTCTTTCCGTATCGAAATGCCGCCCATACGCCGAGTGTCATGAAACTGAGTGGAGGGAGCAATAGAACAATTACCCCTTTACTGATGGCGCGCTGCCCTTCCTTGGACGTGGCCCGGGCTGTGCTGTAACACATGGAACAAGCCTGGCTGAAAGCCGGGGCCGCGGACAGCAATAGAGAGACAGCAAAGATGGCGGCGCGTAGCTTCATTTCACACCCAGCGAAATGATGCGAAGGGCATCGGGGAAGAAGATCATCATCAAAGCCAAGCAGGCGACCAAGGAGCACATCGTCAACCATTTCATGCGCGAGATCTCATATTTCATGTGCATGAAGTAACCGATGATGAGCGCCGCTTTTACGAGCGACAAGCCCATCAAAATGGTGAGCATGCGCACAGGCGGCAAACTTTGATAGGTCAGATAGACTTCGATGGCGGTCATCACCAGCAGCGCGGCCCAAACCCAGAAGAACTGCGACTTTCCATGATGACGGTGTTGTTCCGCGACCCGCTCGGCGATGACCTGCTGAAAAGCGTCCATGTCTCTCCGCTCCTAAAGAATCCTGGCGGACATCAAATACACCAAAGGAAAGATAAACATCCACACCAGGTCAACGAAGTGCCAGTACAATCCCGCAACTTCAACGTCCGATGAATCGTACACCTTGGGCTTCAACCACAAGATGACCGAGCAAACGACGGCCGCCAGCAGCAAAACGTGCGCGCCGTAGTGGAAGGGGCTGTAGGAGGGCGTTCCCAACCAAGCGGCTAGCCAGAACACCAAGAGAATGGGAATAAAATTACGGCGCAGGGCGACCACGCCGAGGTAAATCACTCCCAACGTCACGTGCAGCATGTGCATGCCGGTCAGCCCAAAAAAGGTCGCGGCAAACTGCGGCACCGTGTGTGCGACATTTGCGAACTCGCCCCCTGCCGCTGGACCGGGCAGCTTCGGGAAGGCCGGGAGGGTCAAACCCTCGGCGATCAGCTTGCTCCACTCCCGACCATGCAGAATGACGAAACCCATGCCGCAGGCCATGGTCGCCAGCAGCCACAAGCGTTGGGTTTTCGCGTCGCCCTGCACGGCCGCGCGTACCGCGAGGACCATGGTCAAAGAACTCGTCAGCAAAAACGCGGTCATTATGGTGGCATTCACGATGCTCTCGGAATGGAATGGCGTCGGCCAGTTTGGCGTGGAGATCCGCCCGTAGCTGTAGGCGTACAGTAAAGCCCCAAACGTCAGCGAGTCCGAGAGCAGGAACAGCCACATCCCAATTTTCTTGGAGTAGGTTCCAAACAGCGACGGCTCGTAAGCCGCCGCCATGTCGTGAGGCAGGGTCGCATCAGCCATAGGCCCGGTCTCCTCCCAGTGACGTCAGTGCGCAAACTCCAGAAGGCACAGAATGTAAACCCACAATACGGCCATGAAATGCCAATACCAGCCGGTTATGTCCACGAGAATCGATTGTGAAGCGGCGGACCGGCGAAGGAGCGAAACGAAAGCCGCGCTCAGCAACGCAACGACGCCACCGAAAAGATGTATACCGTGCATGCCGGTCAATAAATAGACGAAAGAACTGCTGGGGCTGCTGGCAATATAGAAACCGCTGGATGCGAGTTCGCGCCAGGCCATCCATTGCCCGCTCAAAAAACTCAGACCAAGCACCAGCGTCAATGCCAGCCAGGACATTTCGTCCTTGGCGGCTACGCTAACGCCCGGGATGGAGGAGAACTGCGCAAGCGCTTTGCGGGCCGCCTGGCGCCGCGCCAGTTCCATGGTAACGCTGCTGGTCAACAGCACGATGGTGTTCAGGAGCAACAATCTTGGCAATGGCACAGGAAACCAATCGTGAAGCAAAAGATTGGTCCGCGGGTCCAGCGTGGGCAAGCCCTGCCGCACGACATAGGCGCTGGTAAACGAAACGAAGATCATTGCGATTCCGGTCAAGCCCACGACCAGCCCGAGCCGGGCCCGCCGCAACCGCGCGTCGAAGAAGGACGAATCGAAATTGCCACCGTCGCTGCCCCATTGGGGAGGCAAAACGGCGTTTCCTCCCGTGCTGGTTCTGGGATCGTCGATCGCCACGGTTGGAGTGTAACTGGCCATCAGCGTCTAGTGTGCCGCCACGGTGGTGGGGTCTGTCTGCATCACGTAATCGCGAGGAGCGCCCGGAACGCCATACTCATAGGGGCCGTTGTACACCACGGGAGTGTGTCCGCCGAAATTGTCGTGCGGAGGCGGCGTGGCGGTAGTCCATTCCAGCGTGGTGGCTTCCCAGGGATTGTCGCTCGCTTTTTTGCCGGCCTTCATGCTCCAGAACAGATTGAAGATGAAGATGAGCTGCGCGGAGATGGTGACAAAGGCGGCAAAGGTGATGAACGTATTCAGCGGAATCAGCTTCTCCAAGTAATGCAGCTCGGTGAATTGAGAGTAGCGGCGCGGCTGACCGGCCATGCCCGCGTAGTGCATGGGCATGAAGATACAATAGGTGCCGACGAAGGTCAGCCAAAAGTGCCACCGCGCCAGACTTTCGTTCATCATGCGGCCGAACATTTTGGGGAACCAGTAGTAAGTAGCCGCAAAGATTCCGAAGATGGAAGCAACACCCATGATCAAGTGAAAGTGTCCGGTCACGAAAGCGGTATCGTGCAATGGGATATCCAATGTCGGCTGCGCCAGGAACGGACCGCTGATACCGCCCGAGACAAACAACGATACAAAGCCGATGGCAAACAACATCGGCGACGCCAATCGAATCCGCCCGCCCCACAACGTCCCCAGCCAATTGAAGGTCTTAATCGCCGAGGGCACGCCGATGGCCATGGTCATAATCGAAAAAGCAAAAGCTGAATATGGGCTCATGCCGCTCATGAACATGTGATGGCCCCAGACCATGAAACCCAGCAACCCGATCGACAGCATGGCGTAGACCATGGCCTTGTACCCAAAGATTGGTTTCCGTGAAAACACCGAGAGCAACTGCGAGCACAATCCCATGGCCGGCAAAATCGCGATGTACACTTCAGGATGGCCAAAGAACCAGAACAAGTGCTGCCACAAAAGCGGCGAACCACCCTTGTGCGCGACGATTTGCCCGCTAAACACCGTCAGGGGCACGTAGAAGCTGGTGCCCGCGTTGCGATCCAAGATCAACAGGATGCCCGCCGAAAAAAGTACGCCAAAGGCCAGAAGTCCCAGGATCGCGGTGATAAACCAGGCCCAGCAGGTCAGCGGCATGCGCATCATGGACATGCCCTTGGCGCGCATATCCAGCGTGGTGGTAATGAAATTCAGCGCACTCATCAACGCGCCGATGCAGAAAAGGGCGATGCTGATGATCCACATGTCCGCGCCGGGACCTTCGCCGGGCCCCGCCGTCGGCACCGCGCTCAACGGCGGATATCCCGTCCAGCCATGCAGTGGCGCTCCCCCGGTCACGAAGAAAGCCCCGAGCATCACGATAAAGGCCAAGGCCGTCACCCAGAAAGACAGCATGTTCAACACGGGGAAAGCCATGTCCGCAGCGCCGATTTGAATCGGCAGAAAATAATTGCCGAAGCCTCCCTGCGGCGCGGTGGTCAAAACGAAAAATACCATGATCGTGCCGTGCATGGTCACGAGCGTCAGATAAGTTTCCGGCTTGATGTCACCGAGGAACGGCAGAGTAATGTTCGGCCAGATCAGATGGATGCGCATCAGCAACGACAAAAACATGCCGACGAACACGGCGGTCAGCGCCAGAAAATAATACTGCAGGCCGATGACTTTATGATCGAGGCTGAAGACCCACTTGCGTATGAACCCTTGCGGTGCCGCGTGAGCGTGAGCTTCGTGGGCAGCGAATTCCCGGGTAGCCATTATTGTTTCTCCGCCTCCCGTGCCGCCAGCCATTGGTCGAACTCCTGCTGGCTGACGACTTTTAGCATGCCGTGCATCTTGTAGTGGCCCAGTCCACAAAGCTCGGCACAGGTGACTTCGTATTCCCCGATTGTAATCGGTGTGAAATGCATGTGGATCGCCAGGCCCGGCACCGCGTCCTGCTTGAAGCGCATGTTGGGAATGAAGAAGCTATGGATAACGTCGTGAGCGCGCAGAATCAGTTCCACTTCGCGATTCACCGGCACGTACATGGTTCCCGATACCACGTCGTCTTTCGAGGCCGGGTCCGAGGTGTCGAGACCGACCGCACTTTCTCCGCCAGCGGACGGATCGATTAATTCCGGTTTGGTCGCGCCGAATTTGCCATCCGGTCCCGGATACCGGAAATACCACGCAAACTGCATCCCAGTTACCTCTACCTGGGTGGCGCCGGGTTCCGCCGGCCGAAAACGCTCCGATGCCCAGATCGAGCTGCTCATCAGATTCAGGCCAATAAAGAGGATCGCCGTCAGCACGGTCCAGACAATTTCCAGCATATTGTTGCCGTGCACGTAGCGCGCAGGAGGCGAAGAGGGGCGCTCGCGATACTTCCAAGCGAAATATCCCAGAGACACTTGCGCAGCCACGAAAACAATCCCCATCACGAGGTAGGTAGTGGCGAAGTGATGGTCAATGCCCGCGGCCGCAGCGGAGGCTCCGGTCGGCAACCACCATGTCTTGGCGATAAAGAAGTAGGCGCTGACGAAAGTGATCAGCCAGATGACTAGCAAAAGAACGAGGCCCATGTAGCGCGACCTCCCGAGTGAATTTCTCGGCCGTCCCCACTATGGTAGCGCTTACAATCCCCGGAGTCACAACAGTGGGGCGTCAAACGATGGGAGTCTACCACAGCTTACTCCGTGCGCAAGCGCGTTGTTGCATTTCTCTATTTCTCGCGC
>Ga0070730_10001521_pt1 | contig 22303 bp, 18 predicted proteins | sample Coa_R1_3_FD_66447 | JGI IMG/M metagenome (GOLD analysis project Ga0070730, IMG submission 66447) | Surface soil microbial communities from Centralia Pennsylvania, which are recovering from an underground coalmine fire - Coalmine... | ecosystem: Environmental > Terrestrial > Soil > Unclassified ... | reverse complement strand
CTTTCGTTTTGCGCAGACCTCCGTCGTGCCAGGCGCCTGGATACCCGTCTTCTATGCCATTGCAATGGGCGTTGGCGGGGCTGGCTCTCTGCTCTTCGGGCGGCTGTTTGATCGCGTGGGCATCCGCATTCTCGTGCCTCTGACGCTGGCGTCGGCCTTGTTTGCGCCGCTGGCATTCCTGGGTGGCTTCTGGGTAGCGCTCATAGGCGTGGCGCTCTGGGGATTGGGCATAGGCGTGCATGAATCGATTATGTCAGCAGCAGTGGCGCGGATGGTGCCCACCCAGCGGCGCGCCTCGGCCTATGGCCTCTTCACTGGCGGGTATGGCGTCTTCTGGTTCCTGGGCAGCGTGCTGCTCGGCTTTCTGTATGGCTTCTCCTTGCCCGCGCTGGTCATCTTCTCGGTGGTGGTTGAAGTGGCTGCCGTCCCACTGTTCCTGCTGGTGAAGCTGCCACCCAATGAGGCTGCTACTGCTGAATAAATCGGCTGGGTCTGCCACGAACGATCTGCATCCCAACTCCGTCTGTGGGAGGGGAAACGAGATATGGCGACTGATTCTGCCCATCAGGCGTTTCAACCGTCGGCTGAGCAACAGAACGGCTCTCTGGAACCAGGGCTGGTGCTGGATGTGCTGGTTGAACAGCCAGGCAGCACGTGCAACCTCTACCAGCCTGATCGGGAGCGCAATGGCGTGCGCCTGGAGCGTGTCCTGTCTGTCGAGACGCCGCTGCCCGCCGACCTGGCGCGCGCCCCGCTGGAGCGCCCGCAGAACGCGCTGGATCGCTTCAGCGAGCGCATGCAGGGCCGCAGCGCGGACTCATCCGAGCAGCCAACTCTGCCTGTCCTTCTGCTGACGAGCGCCTCTGTCGCGCCCGATGTCTGGGTAGCTGCCCGGCTGATCGGCGCGTTGCGCGTGGCGGGGAACGCGGCCACAGCAGAAAGCATCATCCAGGGCTGGGCGCTGCTGGCAGTTCCTGACGCGGACGCCCAGCAGGCATCGCTCCAGCGCATTGCTGATCTTCCACCAGAGCGCCGCGCCGCGCTGGCGGCATGGATCGCCAGCCAGGGTGTGTATCAGGCGGAGGGCGCACAGCCGACACACGCGGCGCAGGTCGAGTGGGCCGAGGCGCAAGAGGCTGCCGCGCTGGTTCGGCAGGCGCGGGCCGCCTGGCGGCAGACGCAGCGCCAGCGCGTGGCGCAGGCCAGACCCCAGGGGCCACGCGAACATCTGCGGCTGGGCAGGCGCAGCGACGAAGAGGCGTTGCGCGTCGCCTGGCGAGCCATTGCGGGCGTCTCCATCCAGCAACTCCGCGAGCAGGGTCTGGGAGCCTACGCTGAAGCGGAACACCTGCTCCGGCTGGTCCCGCAACGCTTTCAGCAGTATCTGAGCGAACTGCTGCTCGATGATGAGCGCGTGCTGTGCTTTATCGAGCGCCCGCGCCTGCGCAGGCGACGCGGTGTGCTGGGTCTGGGCGCCCGCTATCTCAATGAGGGTCTGCTGCTCTGCACCGACCGGCAAGTCCTCTGGATGCGTGATGTCGCCGCGCCAGACGCCACGCTGGTGCCCTGGGGCTATGTGGCGCGCGCGTGCCCGGTAGAGCGGCTGGCGGGCGCAGAGATCGTTCCGGCTGGGCAGGCCAGCACATCGCTGGCCCTGGACGCCTCTCCCTGGCCGCGTCTGGTTGTGCAGAGTGCCGCCGCGCAGGGCACGGCGCGGCTGGTTCTGGAGTTCCCTAAAAGCGCCCTTCCGGCGCTGCAACAGGCGACGACATTGCTGGAGCGCTTCCTGCCCTGGCCCGGTGGCAGCCTCCAGGCCGTATCCGACCGAAGGGTGCGCCGCCTGCCCAGCGTCTCAGCCTGGGAACCACGCGCCGACGAGCGCGACCTGCTGCTTCAGTTGGGCGGCATGACACCGCCAGAGGCGCGAGAACGCCTGCATGCGTCGCTGGCAGCGGCGCTGGCTCCTGGCGAGCAAGCGCTGGCCCAGGCCCTTGCGCCCGCACTCGCGGGGTACTCTGGAGGGCCGCGCCTGCTGGCCGTGACGCCAGAGCGCCTGCTCATTGGGCAAACCGGAGAGACCCGGCGCGGTGGTGGACAGCCCCAGACAACCATGACCGCTGTGACGCTAGCTCGCGTGGCGGCAGTGCAATTACGGCATTCGCTGCTGGGCTGTGCTTTTGAGGCGATAGTTCCAGAGCCGCCTGGTCAGCATACGCGCCACTTCATCCCTTTTAACAGCCCGGCGATTGTGCCGTTCCGGGCCATCTATACTCGCGCCCGGCTGCTGATCGCCGGTTCCTATCAGGGGCAAAAGCAGCCCCTTCCTGCGTCGGGAGGTGAAGCGTGATGAGTTGGTTTCGTCGGCAGGCGCCAGAGGAGCAAGCTTCCCAACCAAAGCGGCGTCGAGGACTCAACACGTATCAGCGGCGTGCCTTGAACAGCACGTTGGTCCATCTCGAACGCCACCTGATGAATCTGGAACAGCTTATCCAGGGACCAGAGCAGGGCATCCTCATTCACCGCGTCAACCCATTCTCCCCGGCCACACGCCAGCGCCTGCTGGAACTCTTCAGCCAGCTTCGGCAAGAGATTCGCGCCACTGCCGCTGAGTATGCGCTGCCTGGCGCTGAGGAGGACATCCAATCAACGGTCATCGGAACCTGCGCGATCCTCTGGTCCGATCTGGAGGATATACGCCCAGCGACGCTCAACCGCTACGGGGCAGTAGACCCGATGCTGGATGAGCCGCTCGGCGTGCGCATTGAGCAGCTCATCCAGGGAGCGCTGGCAATCGAGCGCCTGGCGAAGAGCGCGCGCGACTCTCGCCAGGCAGAAAGCGCGGGCGATGCGCATCAGCCGCCCATATCAAAGTGATAGAGGTTGAAATCGCGCATGATCGTCAGCAGTGAGGAGCCGGGATGGCCCGTCGCGGTGTAATGCCCGGCATCCCAGGGCGATTCGCCCAATGCGACCGCCGTCGCGTTGGCGCCATGTCTGGCGGCAATGGTCACATCCGTATAGTACGAGAGACGCGCCGCGTAGAGATAAAAGCGCAGCCCATCGGCAGGTGTGCGCGCATAAGCAAACGACGGTGGCGACCCCGGCACGTTCAGCCCGCCCACTGTCGGAGCGCCTGGAACGGAACTCACGTTGCCAAAGTTATAGCCCGTATAGCTGGGTACATGCCAGCCAACCTCCAACCCCCACTGCGCCAGAATGACGCTGGTCTGCCAGCCCAGCGCTTGGTGCGCCTGGACGGCATAGGGCAGCGCGAGTGCGATGAAGCTATGCACGTTCGCTGGTAGGTCGTTGGGGATCGATGGGAGGCTCGGCCCGGTATGCGCGGGCGGTGGCGGCGGAGGTGGGGGAAGAAACAATCTGTCGCCAGAGAGCGTCGAGAAGAGGCTCAGCGCCAGACAACTCTGCCCACTCTGCCCGGCCTGCTTCAGTCCACAATCGCGGGTCAGTTGGGTGATAAACCCCTGCGCGCCGAGCAACAGCAGCAGCGCCAGTGGCAGGATGGCAAGGCGTAAGAGGAACCGGACCCGCGCAGGCGTCTTCCAACCGGCAAGCCGAACTGCACTCATCTTGCCTGCCCCAGCAATGAAGGCAACCTCATGCTGGGTGGTCGGCTTGCGCCCCATCATTCCCCGATCAGATGGCTCCGAATGGAGCGCGGGCAAGCGCAGCGTCGTTACCGGAAGGCGTGCCGTCTCCGACTTGCGCACGGCGGGCAGGCGCGAAGGGGTGGCGCGCGTATGAAAGGTTTCGGCTGAGGTGTCGGAAGGATCAACGGCAGGAAGACGCAGCGTGATTGCAGGCATCCGAGCAGCGCCAGATGGACGAGAGGTAGAAGCGCGGCGAGGAACAGCAGGCATCTCAGCAGTTTTTGATGTGTCGGGAGCGGGAAGACGACGGGTAACAACGGGCGGAGGAGAAATCTCAAACCGCTCCAGGCGATTGCGGCGAAGACTCGGCATCGGGGCATCCTGTTCCAGGGTCCGCCAGGGTGTCTCTGCGGGCCATCAGCACAACAACAGCTTCTGGCAGACACTCTACACGGATGGCCTCGCTCCTGTCTCGTATCGTGGCCTGTTTTAGCCCGAAAGTACCACCACCAGCCAGGCAGGGGATAAAAACCTTGCTTTTATGCTCACGCGCGATGGACTTTAGAGAACCCCCTCCTCATTCGAGTTCGGTGAGGCCCAGGCGCTGGATGACCGTGCTTTCAAAGCCGACATCAACGGCCAGGCGGCTACTGCGCGCCGCGTGCGCCGAGAGCCTATCGCAGCGCTGGTTTTCCTTGTTCCCGGCGTGTCCCTTCACCCAGAAGAAGGAGACCTGATGTTCGGTGCAAAGCTCAACGAGCTTTTCCCAAAGATCAGCGTCGACTACATCGCCAGTCCCGTTGCGCTTCCAGCCCTGCTCACGCCACTGCCGCGCCTGCCCCTGCTCCATCGCGTTGACGATCATCTTTGAGTCGGTGTAGAGGTGGACAATGCTTGGCTCTTTCAGTTTCTTCAGCGCCTTGATCACCGCCATCATCTCCATGCGGGCGTTGTTCGTCAGGCGAAAGCCGCCGGCGATCTCTTCGCGCTGCAAGCCTGTCAGCAGCACGGCGCCATAGCCTCCCCGGCCAGGGCTGCCCAGACAGGCGCCATCCGTATAGATGCGCACTGTTTTGCGTCCGTCGGTGAGGTCGGCTTCTGGCGCGCCTTCAAGGTCATCGGCCTGGCGCGAGGCGCGCTCCTGCGAGCAGGCATGGGCAGACCTGGCATAGATGCGGTGCATTTCATGCCAGGCAGGCACATCCTCAATTCGCCAGTAGCGCGCATCCAGGCTCTCGTGCGAGGTTTGCAGCGTGCCGCCGCTGACTTCGCAGAGATAGACGATGGCAACGGCGGTATGTGGGCCGTATCCGGCCCCTGGCAGGCGGGTGAAGACATTCACCAGTTGCAGCACGCGCGCGTCCAGGCCCGTCTCTTCTTTCATCTCGCGTGCGGCGGCCTCAGCCGGGGTTTCGTTGGGATCAACCCAGCCACAGGGCAGACACCAGCGCCCATCATCTGCCCGGCGGACCAGCAAAATGCGACCATCCTCATCAAAGATCGCGCTTGCGGCTCCAACCTTGGGGGTGATATAGCCAAGCTCCGCAGAGAGGCGTTCGCGGACCTCTGCCGGAGGAAGATCAAGCGCCTGGCCGTAATACTGGCTGGTAATTTCGATGAGGCGCTCGTATCGCTCCCGGTCATAGGGGTCAGTCGCGTAGGTCAGGCCATTACGAGCGATAGTTTGTAGCTCATCAAGCAGGGGCAAAATATCCATCGTTCAAATCGTTCTCCCAACACGCAGGGCTTCCACCGCCAGCCCAAAGTTCACCTGCCCGCTCAGTTTATCACGCGAGAGGCGCTGGGTGACAATCGCATCGATGCGCCGGGCCGAGCGAATGGTTGGGAGAAGTTCGACCGCGCCATTGACGAAGACCGTGAACGAGCGCCCGTTATCTCGCAGGCGCAGGCGCAGGTCAGGCCGGTCGCGTATAGCCTGAACATCCTCCACCACTGCGCCCTCGATATAGAAGCGCGGCTCTGGATTGCCAGGTCCAGTGGGCGTGAGCAGGTCCAGCGCCGCCCAGCACTCTGGCGTGCCGAGCGAGCGCCCTGGCCGTCGAAGCTGCGCCTCGCACGGCTCGCGCGGCGGTGCGCCCAGCGGATTGGTCTGCACGTCCTCCAGCAGTCCCTGTTTCAGCAATTCCAGGCGCTCGCCAGCCAGGGTGAAGCCTGCCGCCGGGGCATGGCCGCCCAGTTTGAGGAAGAGGCCCACGCCATCCAGATGGCTGTAGCGCGCATCGACGCGCCGCAGCATGGCGATGAGATCGCCCACGCCGCCGCTGCGCCCGGAGCCGCGCCACCAGCGTTGCGCGGAGGCTGCGCTTGCGTCATCTTCTGTGGCTGTGGGCGCTTCGCTCACCAGCGCCGTCGTTTCGCCAGAGAGGCAAATGGTGGGCCGCTGATAGCGCCGGGCCAGCCGCCCGGCTAGCAAACCGACAATCCCGGCGGGCCAGCTTTCGCGGGCCAGCACCAGGACGGGCGGGAGTTCACCCTGGCGGTCCAATTCAGCAACCAGTTCGGCCTCAGCCTCTTCCAGACTGAGGCGTTCGCGGCTCTGGCGCTCCTGGTTGGCGCGGTCCAGCAAGACGACCTGCTGGCGCACGAGATCATCATCTTCGGTTAACAGGCATTCCAGCACTGCGTCTGGGCGCATCTCGCTCAGGCGACCAACTGCGTTCAGGCGCGGCCCTAGCCGAAAGCCGATATGGCGGGCATCCAGATAGGGGCGCATCTCGGCATAGAGGCCGACTGCCTCCATCATCATTTTAAGCGCCGGGCGCGCCCGCCCGCAGCGTAATGCCATGATGCCTGCCCGCGCCAGCAGCCAGACCTCCGTCGTCGGAACCATTGGGGTGACATCGGCCACGCTGCCAATCGCCACCAGATCGAGCAGGCCCGGTAGGTGCTTGAACCAGCGCTCATCAATGTCCATACACAGCGCCTGGCAGAGTTTCCAGGCCACGCCTACGCCGGTCAGGCCCTCTCCAGGATAGTCGCCTACGTGGGGGTTAATCACGGCAATGGCTTGGGGCAATTGCTCCGGCAGGGTATGGTGATCGGTGATAATCACATCCAGTCCCTGCGCCTGGGCATCGGCCACCTGTGCGGCATCGCTGGTGCCGGAGTCAACGGTGATCAGCAGCTTACAGCCTTCCGCCAGGCCACGCTCAATCGCGGCTTTGTTGAGGCCATAGCCATGCTCCAGCCGATGGGGCACAAAGGCATGCACATCCGCGCCGATCAGCCGGAAGAACGTGACGAGCAACGCTAGCGAGGTCAGCCCATCGGCATCATAGTCGCCTGAAATGATAATCGATTCACGCGCTGCCAGCGCCTGGCGCACGCGCTCGACCGCTTTGGGCATCGTTGCCAGCTTGTGTGGGTCGGGCAGACGCAGTTTCTCGATCCAGGCGTGAGCCTGCACCGGGTTCGGCGGCCAGGGCAGGTCCGCAATGGCATCTGCCGCCTTTGCGCTTGTCAGTACATGCGCCACAGCCTCAGCGCTGGTAAAGCCCCGGTTGGCGAGCAGTTGCGCCAGCAGCCGCCGTGCATCAGGATTGTCCTCCATGCCCCGCAACTTCAGATGCGCTGGTAAAAGCGCTTCTAATTCTGGTAGGCTCAGAGGGGGATGCAGCGGCACTTGCCCATCGGGAAGCCGCCATTCGTCAACGGCGCCCTTTGAGATCGTGATTGGCCTGCCAGATGGCTCACCTGGCGGCTGCGGGAACAATGCCATGCTGCACCCTCCTGAACAAGAGAAGAACTATTATGGGTATCTATTTACTCAGCTTAAAGGCGGTAATGAAGCCAGAAAGCGGGCGCTGGATGCTATTGGAGCAATCGCACAGGTATACCCTGGCTAACTAATGCCTCGTCCAGGCGCGAGATTATTCCTCAGCTACACGCTCGCTATTGCTGAGCGTTTGCTGGCTTCCAACTGGCTCTTGACGATCTGCCCAGCCTTCATAATCAGGTCTAGCTTGCCCTGATCCTCGACAAGCTGAATGGTCGTCAGAGGGTCGCCATCCAGCAAGAGCAGGTCAGCCAGCTTGCCTTCTTCCAGCGTCCCAATCTCTTGATCCAGATGCAGCAACGTCGCTGCCTCGCTGGTGCTGGCGACAATGGATTGCATGGGCGTCATCCCGTTTTCGACCATCAGCCCCAACTCGCGGGCGTTGCGGCCATGCGGGCCGACGCCGGTATCGGTGCCCATCGCAATCTTCACCCCAGCCTGTACGGCCTTCCTGAAGCTGGCCTGATGGTCTGCCGCGACCATGCGCGCCTTCTCGACCGCCCAGGGTGGCATTGCGTTAGGATTGGCCTCGGCCTCGGCAATCACATCCAGCGGGGCTACCAGCGTAGGCACGAGATAGACGCCCTGCTTTTTCATCATCTCGATAGCCTCATCATCCAGCCAGATGCCATGCTCAATCGAGGCAATGCCTGCGCGCAGAGCATTCTTGATGCCATCGGTGGCCTGGGCGTGCGCCATGCAGCGCTTATGCTGCATCTTCGCCTCGTAGACCGCCGCTGCAATCTCCTCGACTGTTAGCTGCGGCGAGGAGGGCGCATCGCCAAGCGAGAGGACGCCGCCGCTCGTGCAGAGCTTGACCCAATCAGCTCCCGCGCGCAGAATCTCGCGGGTCTTCTTGCGGACTTCCTCGACCCCATCTACGACCCCATGTGGCACATCGGGGAAATTGCCCAGGCGCAAATCAACGCAGCAGGGCATGTAGCCATCGCCATGCCCGCCCGTCTGAGAGATGATCGTCACGGCCACCAGCATACGTGGGCCAGGAAAGAGGCCGCGCTCTACGGCCAGCTTGACGCCCGCTGGTGTGCCGCCGGCGTCGCGCACCGTCGTGATGCCCCCCTCCAGTGTTGCGCGGCAGTTGGGCACGGCGTGCATGATATTCAGGGAGGGCGGTGTCGTTATCCGGCGCATCAGGTTAAAGCCAGACTGAAAGCCGATATGCACATGACAATCGATCAGGCCGGGAAGGAGGGTCTTTCCCTGCGCCTCGATCACGGTCGCATTGGGGGGAAGAGAAACCGCCGCCCGCGGACCAATGGCGCGAATGCGGGCGCCTTCAATCACGATGGCCGCGTTCTCAATGGGATCGTGGCCTGTCCCATCAATCAGTGTTGCGCCAAGAATCGCTAGTGGCCCAGAGGTTGGCACAGGTGGAAGAGAAGACATCGCGTGGTTCCTTTCTGCGTTTGGAGGTGTGTTGCCAGCATATCACAGAAAGGCCCAGAAACGTAGAGCCTTGCATTGCTGAGCTAAAATGGAACAAGAGACGGCTGCTGGTTAAAGGATGGGCGCCAGCAGCCATCGGGGTGAGACGCCGGGCTACCAGCGCCTGGGGAGCGGTGGGAGATCGAGTGAATAGGGGTCAATGGGGCCGCTCAAAGTCTGCTCCAGGTTCTGGCGCGCCCTGGTCCGAGGGCTAATGCTGTCCATGTCTGCCCAGCGCTCGTACTCCTGCGCCTGCACAGCCTCTTGCGCCTGTTGCGCGTGTTGCGCCAGCGACCCGGTGGTTGCAGCGATCAGTATCCGGCTCATGTTGCGTGCCAATTGGGTGATGCTTATGGCAAAGAGGACGAAGGCAGGCATGACGATCAGCCGGTGGACGATCGAAAGTTCGCCCGGCGCGCCATCGGTTTGCTCGTAGAGCCATGCCTGAAAGGGGTGGGCCAGGCTGAAGATCAGCAGACCCAGGGTTGCCAGCCACAACGACCGCCCGATGTCGCCGCCGACTCGTGTCCGGATCAGTAGGATGATACAGAGGAGCGTCATCAGGAGTAAGCTGCCATCTAGCCCGATAAAGGCAGCAACCTCGGCCTCTGGATTGAGGCCATACACGACGAAGCTCAACGCGCCAATACTAATAGCCAGGCCGACAGCGAGCGGCCAGATGTGCGGGAAGGGCTTCCGGCGTTTGGAGGAAAACCCGGGAAGGACATCGGCCAGGCTAGCAAGCCCAGGCACAAAGAAGAACATCGCGGCCATAACGGCGCCTTGATGCAGGACAATGGCGTGCGCGGAATCCAGCACTCCCAGGTCTTGCACGAGCGAATCAATCAGGTGCGAGACGGCAAAGGCCAGCGCTCCGAACGAAATGAGCCTGAAGGCTCGTTGGAGGCTGCCTCCTAGCGGGAGCCAGATCGATGACCAGAGCGTCCAGATGGCAGCGGCCAGCCCCACGAGATCAAGCGCGCCCGCCAGTTGCATCGCTGGGAGCGAGGCAGACTGATCGGTGTCAAGGAGCAAGATCGGCATGCTGGCGATCAGTATATGTGTCATCAGGCAAGTTCCTCATGCTACGCTCCGCGATCTTCCACGCAGATGGGAGCGTTCAACTCATCAACGAGTTAGCATAATAGATGCCAATTTTGGCTGGCGATTAAAAATCGTGGCCCCTGGCTTGCAAAGAATGCTGGGGAATCCTTTTGAGTTATGGGGAGGAAGGAGTCGCTATGGCGTCGTTACATACACCCGGTACATCTTCTGATCGTCATTCGATCACGTTGGAGGGCGAAGCCCGCCTATTCGTGCTGGACGCAGGGACCATTGCCGATGGCGAGCAGCCCGATGAGGCAGTGCTACAGAAGCTGGCGCTGCTGGCGGAGGGCGAGGGCGCGCAAGTGGTAATACGTGGTGTCAGCGATGGACTACGGCAGCGCCTGGGTGTACACGCGAGCGCCGGGCGTTTCCAATTTGTGCTGGTTGGGCAGGAAGCCGCGCTCAGCACGTTGCTGGCCCAGACGGGCATTCCAGCCAGAGAATCACTGCTTTTTCTCGCTACAGGGACAGAGCCGCCGCCCGCCGGGAGCCATGCTTTTTACCTGGGCAGTGGCGCGCCGCCTGCTGGGGCGGTCGCTTCGCGTCTGCCGGGGCCACACGGAACCGACGCGCTGCTGGCGCTGTATGGGATTGCGCTGATCCAGGAGAAAGCCGGGGAGGCTTTTCGCGCCGCCTCGCAGGGCCAATCGCCGCGCGCGTCCGCGCCCTTCGATGCGGCCCTGTTTCAGGGACTCATCAAATCCCTTGGGCGAACGACAGCAGGCGAGACCCAGGAGGCGCTGGTTCCGCCTGCGCCAGACCTGGATGGGCAATTGCTGCGTGCCCTGGCTGACCGCTGCTGGACCAGGGTGCAGCTCAATATTCAGCCGAATGGGGCGATAGTTGCCTCGCCCGCGAAGGGTGAGCAGGTCGGCCAGCCCAATTACTGGTTTGTCTGGCAGCGCGACGCCGGGCATGTCTTGCTCAACATGATCGACTGGTCGCGGCGCTCACCGTTTGGTCTGCCGACGGCGCCGATAGAGTCAGCGGTCAATAGCTATCTGGGCTTTCTGACGCGCAGCCAGGCATCCGGCAGTCTGGGGGTCAGCCGCTATACGGCGGATGAGCAGCCACTGGGCGGGTATGGCAACCCGCAGCTTGATGGCCCGGCGATTGGCGCGCTGGCGATGACACAACTGCTGGACCCACGCCCCGTCTATCCGCAGATTCGCGCCTATCTGGACTATCTGCTGACGCCGGAAGGCCAGGGGCCGTGCTATGACGCCTGGGAATTTGTCTATGGGCGCATTCTGAACGCGCTGCTGCTCAAGCGCAAGGCGTTTCGCGCCGCCGCGCATCTGGCTGCGATCCTCACGGAAGATGCTGACACGCGGTGCTATCAAGAGGAAGCGGTGCGCCTGGAGGCAGAGATCGAGGCGTTTATCGATCCCCAGCGGGGCTATCTGCTGAGCAGCCGCGATTCGTCCGACCCCTGGCTGGCGACGATCAGCGGGCTGGATGCCTCGACGCTGGGGGCGATTCTGACAGCCTGGGACTCCAATGATAACTTTCTGAATCTGACGCATCCGGCGGTGATGGGCACAGTGCTGGCGCTGGAGGATACCTTTGCGCCGCTCTACGGGGTCAATCGCGCCTGGCGCGCCGCCGGGCATGTAGGGCTGGGCTGGGGCCGCTTCCCGGAAGACGCTAATGATGGACTGGGAGCATCGGGCGGGAATCCCTGGCCACTGACGACGCTCTGGGCCGCCCAATACTGCTATCGGCTGGCGGAAAAGCTGGCGGTAGGCGGGCCATTCCCCATCACCGATCAGCGCCAGGTGACATACCTCAATCGCATCACCGACCAGGAGATGGTCCGCATCGGCGGCCAGGTCACGCGCCAGCAGATTCTGACGGACCTACTTCCGGCGCTGCGCCAGCGTGGTGATGCGTACCTGCAATTTGTGCTGGCGCATCAACCGCAGGATGGCTCAATCACCGAGCAGATCAACCGCGATACCGGCCAGCCGCAGGGCGCGCGCGATCTCACCTGGGCAATGGCGGAACTGCTCAGCACCCTGGCGATGCGGGCGTAACTGGCAGTTGATGGCGCTCCCTCTCTACACAGGACACGAGCGCCTCAGGGCTGGCGATGATACATCCATGCTTGGAGGCGCCGGTTCTCTTGCGCTATAGCCAGACGATAAGGCAAGGGGTCGGTCGTATTGCTGGCATTCATCTTGCTCTACCACTCTTCGCCAGGGGTCCAGGCGCTCCTTGTGCCAGGCAGGGGTTCTTGCTGGCTCTTTCAGGAGGTTTATCGTCGTGTCTCGTTGTGGTTTTCAGCCATTGTTGTATCGAGTGATTGAGGTCTGGCAGCCAAAGTAGGTCTAGCCACTGCTCTTGTCGGGCAGCAGCATCCTACAGCCACGACGGCAGGTCGGGTTGCCAGATGGTGATGGTCTCGCCATCCTGCATGAGCAGCCGCGATCCATCTGGCGACCAGAGCAAGGATGGCGCGTCGCCTTGCGCAGCAGGGGGCAAGGCGACAAGCTGCTGTCCTGTCGCGCAATCATAGAGATTCACTGTTACCCCACTGTTGACGCTATAGCCATAGGCAGCCAGCACCCGGCCATCAGGTCGCCAGGCGATAGCGAGCGATTGGGTACTCGGTGCGGGAGCTTTGAGCAGCGTCTGGAGCATGGAGAACAGCGCTGTGTCGCGGACGGCCAGCAGCGGTAATTGATCGACGTTGAAATCGAGCAATGTCTGGGGCTTTGGCGCAGGGATGCCTTCTGGCTGCATTCGGCCTGCTAGGGAAAGCGAATCCACCAGATAGCGCCCATCAGGAGACCATGCCCCGAAGGAGTTGTACCAGAGATACACGCCCGGCTTCTCCACTGGGCCGTCTTTCGAGGTGATCAATTCGACTCGTCCAGATTGCCAGAAGGTGAACGAGGTATCACCAATAGGGTTGCCGATGGGGCCGAGAGGAGGCGCAGACGGCGGCGCATCCAGCCTTGTTTGACCTTCTGGCAGCAGCACTCCATGCGATCCCCAGTGGTATGCTGGCGCAGTGGGCAAATTAGCAAAGAAGAGGGTGGAACTGAGGAGAGGAAATCTGGCAGGCAGTTTACTGCCTTGCTGCACGTCCCACTCATTGTAGGGCGTGAAACCGCTCATCGGCTGAAGCAAAACGCGCGCGTGCCCACCGTTCTCATCGAGCAGCAGCACGCCATCTAGCGCGCTTGCCGATGGTGGTGGCGTGAGCCAGATAGAGAAGGTGAGCGCCAGTTGCTGAGCCTGGCGCGACCAGAGAATAGCAGTGTAGAAAATCAGCGGCGCTGTTTTGCTTGTGCTGGGGGAAGCCTCGCTGAGCTGCTGAAGTGCCTGCAAGATGGCGGTATCTGGCTGGAGCTTTCTGAGAAGCTGCCCGGTGTCTGCGCTATAGATGTTCAGCATGCCGGGCTTGTAGCTGTAGTCTTGCACGGGGCAGCCTTGCCAGTAGCCGAGCAGAGCAAGGCGCTTGCCGTCGGGCGACCATGTGAACGTTTGCAGGCAGGTTATCTCATCCTGCTGAGCTTTGATGACCACCGGCGGCTGCGCCCTGGAAGGCGCAGGCGTTGGAATGGCTCCGGCCAGGCTCAGCGTGATGACCAGCAGCGCCAGGAGCGCGCTTATCCAGCGCCAATGCCTTTGAAGCCGCGCCAGTTGCTCTCTGACGCGCACACTCGACGGCCAGGGCTGCCAGCGGTAGGTGGATCCATCTGGCAGGGAGGCATCATCGGGTTCGATCTCAAACTCGTTGGGACCGATTTCCTGCTCAAAGCGATTCATCATGCGCTCTCTTCATCTCTGGTTTAGGCATGGCTTCTGCAAAAAAGCCTGATAGATGACCCTACTATAGCATAAGGCTGGTATAATACGTATGGTTCAGGTTGTTCATCTATTTCCAATAATCGAAGAGTAAGAGGTATGCTTGAAACGGCCTCTGCTGCTGATTCTGGCAGCATTTCCTCTCTGCCCACTCTGCAAGAAGGGGTGGTGTCAGTCCTCGGTTATTGCATGGTGTATGTGACGGGTGGCGCGGGCGAACCTGTGGTCTTCTTACATAGATTGGGGCAAGCCTACAGCGTGTGGGATGGGGTGCTGCCGCTCCTGGCGCGGCGCTTTCGTGTCTTTGCCGTCGATATGCTCGGCTGCGGGGCTTCGGATAAGCCCCATATTGATTATAAGCCTCAGGGCTCTGGCGACCTATATGCGCCACTTCATGGATGCGGTGGGGATCGAGCGCGCGTCTGGTGGGACACTCGCTGGGCGGAGGCATCGCCATGCACATGCTTCACCAGTATCCTGAGCGCGTCAATCGGCTGGCGCTGCTCGCCACTGGCGGGCTGGGCCGCGAGGTGCGTCCGCTCTTGCGTGTAGCTACCCTGCCAGGCGCATCGCTGATGCTGGCGGGCTTCACTTCCCCCATCTGGCTTGCGATTGTTGGGGCGGCTCTGCTTTGTCGGCCTGACGGCACTCCTGGAGCGCGAGCATATGCGCGTGTGGGCCAACCTGGCGAACGCCGACAATCGCTGGGTCTTCATGCGCATGCTGCGCAGTGTCCGCAACATCACCGGGCAGACGGTGAGCGCTGTAGAGCATCTCCCAAAGATTGAGACTCCGGTGCTACTGGTCTGGGGTGATCGTGACAGGACGATTCCGGTTGCTCATGCCCGGCGCGCGGCCTCGCTGCTGCCAAACTGCCAGCTTGAGATTTTGCTTGGCTGCAAGCACTATCCAGACGTCGAACACCCCGCGCTAGTCGCCCCGTTGTTGGAGCGCTTCCTTCTCTGAGCGGCTCTGCTGAACGCGCCTGTGATTCCACCAATTGAAGAACCACCACAGCGCCCCTCCGGCCAAGATAACAAGCAGTGGCTCAATAGGAGCGCGGAAACGCATCATGCCATAGAAGATCACATTCTGCACTATTGTGGCAGCTATCATGAGATAGATGACAAGCAGTTCTTTTTTTCGTTGTTTCCAGGTGATGAAAAGCCCGAACGCTGCCAAAAGAAAAATGGGGATGGACTCAAGAGGTATGATCGTCCTGATGAATCTTGATGAAAGCCGATCAGGAAATTCTTCGATAGGCAAGCCATGCGAGTAGGTATAGGGTTGCCACATATTGAGAAAGTGAAGGCCCAGCAAAGCGGGCATCTGCGTGAGGTGTGAGCGCATCCATGTGAGCGCTTTTTGTGTGTCCATCGTGTCAGTTGCGGGCGTGTAGCCGAGGACATCATGGTTCAGAGCGCCATTGGGTGGCGCCCAAAAGCCATGTGAGCTTGAAGCGGGATCGGCAACAATATCGTTGTAGGCCCCTAGTAAGACTTCCCCCATCCCTGTTTCCACAGGGACAAATGCCTGCGTGACGAGATAATTGCGATAAGTCCAGGGAGCAACCAGCAGGAGAGCAAGAGAGATGATTAGCAGCGCATTTCTGAAAGCCTCTCGCCAGGGCTTGATGTGAGCGCGGATGAGGATCAGCGCCCAGAGGCAGACCAGACCTACTAAGAGCAATCCATTCGGGCGAGTCAGCGTGGCCGCCCCGATAAAGAGGCCGCACAGGATTGCCCATCGTTGTTTCGCTATTGCTCGCCAGATGGCGCCGAGCCTGGTTCCCGCAATCGATTCTGCTGCTGGTGTCGTGTGTTGTAACCGATAAAGGGAATAGGTGAACCCTGTGACGCAAAAGGTGTAGAGAGATTCGGTATATAACCAGCCATCATAGAGGAAGAGTCCGGTATATGTTGCCGCAATTACGCCAGTACACAGGGCAACACGCCTGCCGAAGAGATCGCGGGTGAAACGATAGATGAGGAGACACGTTCCTGAACCAAGAAAACAATAAAATAAGCGCGCGTAGAAATTCTGCTCTCCGGTAAAGAAGTAAATGAGACTGATGATCCAGGGCCAAAGTGGCGCCCGGCTCACCGTCGGATACGAGCCATGTAGACAATAGCAGTGTTTATCAAGCACATTCTGGGCAATAAAATTATAGAGGCCAGCATCATAGATAGGGACATAATTGCGGGCAGCGGTCACGTTATAGACGAAGCGAACAACGAAAGCCAGACAGAATATGCCGATGATAGCTACGTCGTGTTTTCCCTTGAAAAGCCAATTTTCCAGAAAGAGCCGTGTCTTTGTTGCGCTCTCTCCTTGGTGCGCTTGCTCAACAGCTTGCTCTGGCGTAGAAAGGGATAATGGTCCTGATTGCTGCTCCATCTCCTTCGCTTTCTTTGACCCAGGGTCAATTAGAGTACACCGATCATCGGAATATGCGCGTGGATGAGGGCAGTGAACTGGCGGCGCGCATGGCTTAACGCAGTCATGTGATGACGCATCTTGCGGCGATGCGTCTCTAACCCTCTGGCGAGATTGAGCGGTTTAGTGCGCTGCACCTCCTCAACCACCAGCTTACGCAGGCTATGCTCTTTGCCCCCGACGCGGGCGTAGACTTTGAGGAACTTGCGGTCGGCGCGCGGCTGGACCAGAACTAGCGACGGGTCTAGCCCTTTAAAGAGATTGGCGGCTTGGATGAGCGCCTCGTGCTGCTTGAGATAGATGTCGGTAATGGCCTCGGCGCATTCGAGCATCTGCTTGCGGTCTTTGTTGACCACCTTTTCTTGCTTCTTCAAATCCTTTTTGCTGACAATGCCGCCGTCTTTGCCATTGCCCGCTTCCTGTGCCTTCAGCGTCTTTTCTAGCTGCTGCTCTAGCAGGCGCGCCTGCCCCTCGCGCTTGAGCCGCTCCTCCAGCAAGGCCGTCTCGTGCAGCAGACGTAGCTCGCGCACCTCGACCTCGCGCAGCGCGAGATACGCCTGGAAGAAGAGATGCTCATTCAGGAGATACGTCGGGCGCATCAGAAAGCGCCGCTCTTCAACTGCTTTTGCCAGCGCCTTTGCCGCGTGCTTGTGCAGTTGGAGATTCGCATCCAGCAGAGTAAGTAATACCTTCATTGTCGCCTCTCCGTCCCGTAAATCGTCCACCCCGCCCTTTGCTCTGCCATAGGATACTGGAGAAGCGTCATTTATGCAAGCTATTCGGCCATTAAAATGGCCGCAAGGGGCCTTCGGCCATCAAGTCGGCGTCGCCGACTCCCCGCTCCAGGCGCGGCCCTGCATCTCAACCCGCGTAGGCGAATTTGCTGGCGGCGCTCCCCTGGCGGCGAATTCATTCGCCGCAGGCTGGTCAGCGCCAGGTGTTGCGCAGAACACGCAGCCAGTTTTCGTGCGTGAGCTTGCGCAGGGCCGCGTCGTTGTAGCTGTGCGCGCGCAAGGCAGCCAGCAGGTTGGGTAGGCCGGAAACATCGCTCAGTTCTCGCGGAGGCACAATCCCGCCGTCGAAGTCAGAGCCGAAGCCGACACAATCAATGCCCACATGCTCGACCAGATAATCGAAGTGGCGGACGACGACTTCCAGTGAGGTCTCGGGATTCTTGTCTCCGTCCTCGCGCAGATTGGCTGCCTCGAAGATGAGTCCGACCATCCCTGCGGATGTCTTGATGGCCTCCAGTTGCCGGTCGGTGAGGTTGCGCGTGGAAGGACAGAGCGCGTGGGCAGCGGTGTGGGTCACGACGAGCGGCCCGTCCGAGAGACGCGCGACATCCCAGAAGCCCTGCTCGTTGAGATGCGCCAGATCGAGCATGACGCCCAGCCGGTTGCAGGCGCGCACCAATTGCTTGCCCACGTCGGTGAGGCCGGGGCCAGTATCGGGCGAATGCGGGAACTTGAAGGGCACACCATGCCCAAAGATGTTAGGGCGGCTCCAGACGGGGCCGAGCGAACGCAGCCCGGCCTGATAGAAGACTTCCAGAGCATCGAGGTCAGGGCCAATCGCCTCGGCCCCTTCGATATGCAGCACAGCGGCCAGCGTGCCGGTCTGAAGGCAGTGCGCGAGTTCGTCAGCGCTGCGCACGACTTTGACCTGCCCCTGCGACTCGGCTTCCAACTGGAACAGACGTGCGGCCATTGCGATGGTGAAGCGCTGCGCGTAGTCGGGATCAATGGCCGGGAAGGGCAGGACTTCATAGCTGTTCTCGGTCACGATCAGCCGATCTTTCATGGACAGGTTTGGCGTCGGGTCTGGCGTGAAGACGGCAAAGAAGCCGCCGCCAAAGCCGCCGCGCCGGGCGCGGGGCAGATCAATATGCCCCTTCGCGCTTTCGGTAAAGAAGCTGCGTCCCTCGCCGCGCTTAACAAGCTGAAGAGCAAGCAATGTATCGTTATGCCCGTCGAAGACGGGTAGGCTGATTGTCTGGTCTGCCATATGACGCTCGCTTTCCTGTCATGCTCATCTTCCAGATGATTTCGCTGCGGCTCTCTATATTATAACTCTTCCAGGAAGGAGGGGTAAGTTACTATCCTGCCTGGTTGCAGCAAAATACTCTGCTTGTAGTGCCAGTCACCGTGCTGGCGCACGCTGCGTTGCCAGGGACGGCGGCGCCGCACGCGGCGGTGGCGCTTACAGACAGGCAGATTGAGGTAGACGCTCGCTGTGTCTGGCTGGGATGATGTAGGTGAGGATGGCCTGGGCGGCGGCGTGTCCGCTGCGCAGCGCGCCTTCCATTGTTGCGGGCCAGCCAGTGTTCGTCCAGGCGCCCGCCAGCAACAGGCCGCGCACGGGCGTGCGCGTGGGCAGGCGATGCGCCAGTGAGCCGGGTGTGGCCGAGAAGGTCGCCTGGCGCTCTTTGATGACCAGCGCGTGGGTGATCTTTGCCTGGCGCATGGCCGGGAAGACAGCCTCAAGGTTGCGCCGCACCTGCGCGATGATTTGCTCGCGGGAGTGGTTCAGGTGGCGATGCGCGCCGCTGATCGAGATGGTGAGGTATTGCCCTTCGGCCAGGTCCAGGCCGAAGAGCGCGCCCTTATCAAAGACCCAGTAGGTATCACTCTGCCCAACAACTGCTGCAAAGGGTTCATGGAGTACAACACGATCAAGCCAGAGGTTGACGCCGACAATCGGTGATGTCTCCAGTTTGGCGGCATGGGCAAAGAACGGGTCATTCCGATAGTCATCGGGGAGCAGACCGGCCAGGGCGTAATGCGGCAGCGCCAGCACGGCCTGGATCGCGGGTAGCAGTTCGCCATTGACCAGGCGCACGCCGCTGATCTGGTTCTGGGTGATCTCCAACCCGGCCACGCGGGAGCTTAGCCGGATGGAGACACCGCGTGTGGTCAGATAGCGCGTGGCAGCCTGGCAGACCAGATCACTCAGACCGACGGTGGCGTAGCCAATGCGCCCGCCACCCGCCCGGCGCAGCAAACCCTCCTGAAAGACCATCAGCGCCAGCCCCGCGCTGGCTCCTTCGCAGTCTTCGTTAATGGTTGCCAGCGTAATCAGGTTCCAGAGATAGGTGATCGAGCGTTCGCTTTCGCCCTGCGCCCGCAGCCAATCGGCAAAGCTGATGGAGTCGAAGGCGATACGCCCGCGCTCGCCCGCCAACTCCATCGTCGCCAGGGTGCGGGCGGCGCGCAGCTTTTCGCGCCAGGAGAGCATCGGCAGGCGCAGGAAGGAAGGCATCAGATGAAGCGGCGCGGGCAACGAGACTCGCGCCGCCTCCAGCGCAGCTAACCCATGCTCGGCGTCGAAGATGGGCACACGCAACCGCGCCTGTATGTGTGTTGAACCCTCGATGCCCAGGCGCTGCAAGAAGCGAGTATACGCCGTGCAGCAGCCCAGAAAGACATGCTGGCCGTTATCGACAGGCAGGCCGGTCTGCTCATCGTGAAAGGACCACGTTTTGCCGCCCAGGAATGGGCGCGCTTCCAGCAGCGTGACCGGCAATCCGGCGTCGGCCAGGTCGCAGGCCGACGCGATGCCCGCCAGACCGCCGCCGACGATTATAATGCTGGGGAGAGTCCGAGCCATGACGCAAGCGCCTCACTGGTAAAGCCCCAGAACCAGAGCCAGGCTGTCAGTTGCATTTTCTTCAGGCTGGAGAGGCTAATACGCTTCTTGAAGACATCGTAGTTCGCTTCTTCGATACGGTTGAGAATCTCGGAATAGATGCCCTGCAAGACGGCAGTACACATGCGCGAGCGCGGCGGCAAAAGTGGCAAGAGCCGGATGCCACTGGCGAAATACTTGCGCGCACGCCGCGCCTCATAGCGCATCAGCGCGCGGAACTGGTCGGTGAGGCGGCCCTCAAGAATATCCACCTCGCTGACGCCAAAGTCATGTAGTTCCTGTTGTGGTAGATAGATGCGCCCGCGTCCGGCGTCCTCTTTGATGTCGCGCAAGATATTGGTCAATTGGAGCGCCAGCCCCAGATCGACGGCAAACGTCCTGGCCTGCGGTTGCTTGTAGCCAAAGATTTCAATGCATATAAGCCCAATCACCGAGGCGGCGCGATAGCAATAGTTGCGCAACTCCTCAAACGTGCGATAGCGCGAGACCTGCATATCCATCGCCATCCCCTCCAGCAGTTCCTCAAAGTAGGCAGCGGGGATATGATAGCGCATGGCCGCGTCATGGAGCGCAATCGTTACCGGGTCAGCCGGGATGCCACCATAACACTGGCGCAGCCGTAGCTTTGCTTCCTCAAGCGCCCGCAATTGCTCTTCTGGCGTGCCCTGGCTGTCTACAGCGTCGTCGCACTGCCGACTAAAAGCATAGGCTGCGTAGATCGCGTGCCGCTTGGGTTCGGGCAACGAGATGAAGCCGTAGTAGAAGTTTTTGGCCTCGCGTTTGGTAATCTGCTGGCATGCTTGATAGGCTGCGTAGACATCGGGCGTGGTCCAGCATTCAACCGCTGACATAATGACTCCTTGATTGCTTATTGCCAATTCCTGGCATGGGCAGCGCCACGCGCGCCATGAGCCAAAGCTTGCGGCGGCGGCTCAACGTTGGCCGCTCGGAAAGCACATCGTAGCTGCGCCGCTCGATGGCGGCCAGTACCTCCAGCCCACCCAGGGCAAACAGAGCGATGGCCCTGCGCGGCAGACCGCCCAGCCTCTCCAGCAGCGGCATGCCCGCATAGAACAGGCGGCGCGCGCGTGTCACCTCAAATGCCATCAGCGCGCGAAAGGCTGGCGTCACCTCGCCTCGCGCCAGTTCGGCCTCGCTATAGCCAAATCGCGCCATATCTTCCACTGGCAGGTATATCCGGTTGCGGTCGTGGTAGTCCCGCGCCACGTCCTGCCAGAAGTTGGTCAATTGCAGCGCCGTGCAGATGGCGTCGGAGTGGCGCTGGCGCTCAGCTTCTCGATAGCCATAGAGCATCAGCACCAGCCGCCCGACGGGGTTGGCCGAATGTTCGCAATAGCGCCGCAAGTCGGCATAGGCGCCATAGCGATTGGCGCGCTGGTCCATGCGGTTGGCTTCGATCAGGCGCAGGAACGGCTCGTCAGGCAGATCGAAGCGCCGGATGGTTTCACGCAGCGCGATCAGATAGAGGTGGTCCGGCTGCCCATCTGGCGTAAAGCAGCGGCGCAGGTCGGTTTCCCAGTCGTCCAGCAGCGCCAGCCGCTCGTCGGGCGTGGTCGCGCCCTCGTCGCCCAGGTCGTCGGTATGGCGGCAAAAGGCATAGACGCTGCTGAAGTGTGGGCGCAGGGCGCGTGGCAGGAACCACGACAGCACGCTGAAGTTCTCGTAGTGCGTGGTTGCCAGCCGCTGGCAGTCGGCAAAAGCCTGCTCAGTTGAAATAATGACCGCCATATCAGTGCTGCTCCAGATATCGCCCCAGCGCCGTCAACGGGAAGTAGATGCGGTACATATGGTAGTTGATCATGAAGGCGCGCGGGAAGCCGGTCCCAGTGAAATACGGCTCTTCCCAGGTTCCGTCGTCGCTCTGATGCTCCAGCAGGTAGGCGATGCCGCGCTCAATCGCCGCGTTGATGCGCTCATCCGCTGCGCTGCCGCGCTGGACGGCCAGCAGCCCCAGCAGCGCCCAGGCCGTTTGCGAGGCGGTGGGTGTGCCAGTGCCGCGCAGCTTGGGATCGTCGTAGGAGGCGCAGGTTTCGCCCCAGCCCCCATCGGCCTGCTGCGCGTTGAGCAGCCAGCGCGCCGCCCGCTGGATATAGTCTTGACGCATGTCCTCACCCAATGCCCTCAGAGCGGGCAGGACCGCGCCGACGCCATAGATGAAATTGACGCCCCAGCGACCCCACCAGGAGCCATCGGTATATTGCTCGCGCTTGAGATAGCGCAGCGCCGCCGCGATCTGCGGATGCTCTTTGGGCAGCCCTAGCGCGCCAAACCATTCGAGGATATGTGCGGTGACATCCTCACTGGGCGGGTCAAGCACCTCGCCAAAATCGCAGAAGGGAATCTGGGTGATGGCCCAGCGCGTATTGTCCACGTCGAACGCGGCAAAGCCGCCGTTCTTGCTTTGCATGCTGAGCAGCCATTCCGTGCC
>Ga0070730_10001520_pt1 | contig 22315 bp, 23 predicted proteins | sample Coa_R1_3_FD_66447 | JGI IMG/M metagenome (GOLD analysis project Ga0070730, IMG submission 66447) | Surface soil microbial communities from Centralia Pennsylvania, which are recovering from an underground coalmine fire - Coalmine... | ecosystem: Environmental > Terrestrial > Soil > Unclassified ... | reverse complement strand
GAGATGGCGGAACAGGACCCGCTCGCCGCGCTGAAGAGCGAGGTCCTCGACGCTGAGGCCGGTGATCATCGGCGCAAAACACGGCGAATCGCGCCGCGCGCCCGGCGGTTCGGGCCGCAATGGACGCGCCCGCGCCCGGGGTCTAAGAGGACCGTGGCCGCACGGGGACGACGCCGCGCGGGGCGGGCGCTGTGTGCCCCCTCCGATCTGCGCGCGATCCTCCGAACCGATTTTCGGACGGCCTTTGACAGAGAAGGATTCCCCCGACATGCCGTCCAAAGACAGCCTGAACACCCGTCGCCAGCTCTCCGTCGGCGACAAGACCTACAGCTACTACAGCCTCCCGGCCGCCGAGGAAGCCGGGCTTGCGGGAATTTCGCGCCTGCCCGTCTCGATGAAGGTGCTGCTGGAGAACCTGCTGCGCAACGAGGACGGCGGTTCGGTCACCGAGGAGGACCTCAAGGCGATCGGCGCCTGGGTCGAGAACAAGGGGGCCACCCAGCACGAGATCGCCTTCCGCCCGGCCCGCGTGCTGATGCAGGACTTCACCGGCGTGCCCGCTGTGGTCGATCTCGCCGCGATGCGCGACGCCCTGGCCAAGCTCGGCGGCGATCCCGAGAAGATCAACCCGCTCAACCCCGTCGACCTGGTCATCGACCACTCGGTGATGGTGGACTTCTTCGGAACCCCCAAGAGCTTCGGCGAGAACGTCGCCAAGGAATACGAGCGCAACATCGAGCGCTACCGCTTCCTGCGCTGGGGCTCCTCGGCGTTCAACAACTTCCGCGTCGTACCCCCCGGGGCGGGCATCTGCCATCAGGTGAACCTGGAGAATCTGGCCCAAACCGTATGGACCGCCGAGGCCGACGGGGCGACCGTCGCCTATCCGGACACGGTTGTGGGCACCGACAGCCACACCACCATGGTCAACGGCCTTTCGGTGCTCGGCTGGGGCGTCGGCGGCATCGAGGCCGAGGCGGCCATGCTCGGCCAGCCGATCCCCATGCTGATCCCCGAGGTCATCGGCTTCCACATGACGGGCGCCCTGCCGGAGGGCGCCACGGCCACCGACCTTGTGCTCACCGTCACCCAGATGCTGCGCAAGAAGGGCGTGGTCGGCAAGTTCGTGGAATACTTCGGCGAGGGGCTGCAGAGCCTGACCGTGGAGGATCAGGCCACCATCGCCAACATGGCCCCCGAGTACGGCGCCACCTGCGGCTTCTTCCCGATCACGCGGGCCACCATCGACTACCTCACCGCCACCGGCCGCGCCCCCGAGCGCGTCGCCCTGGTCGAGGCCTACGCCAAAGCGCAGGGCATGTGGGTCGAGCCGGGGGCCGAGCACCCGGTGTTCTCCGACATCCTGGAGCTCGACCTTGCCGCGGTGGTCCCGTCCCTCGCCGGCCCCAAGCGGCCGCAGGACCGGGTGCTGCTGACCGACGCCGCCGCGTCGTTCCGCACGGCGCTCACCGGCGAGTTCGGCAAGACCGAGGAGACGGCGGGCGCCCGCGTCAGCGTCTCCGGCGAGGACCATGACCTCGGCAACGGGGATGTGGTGATCGCCGCCATCACCTCCTGCACCAACACCTCCAACCCTACCGTCCTCATCGCCGCCGGCCTGCTGGCCAAGAACGCCATCGCCAAGGGCCTGAAGACCAAGCCGTGGGTGAAGACCTCCCTCGCCCCCGGATCGCAGGTGGTCACCGATTATCTGAAGGAGGCCGGCCTCACCAAGTCGCTGGACACCCTGGGCTTCAACCTGGTGGGCTACGGCTGCACCACCTGTATCGGCAATTCGGGGCCCCTGGCCGAGCCGATCTCCAAGGCGGTGCAGGAGGGCGACCTCGTCGCCGTGTCGGTGCTGTCGGGCAACCGCAACTTCGAGGGACGGGTCAATCCGGACACGCGGGCCAACTACCTGGCCTCGCCGCCGCTGGTGGTCGCCTACGCTCTGGCCGGCAACATGTCCATCGACCTGGTCAACGAGCCGCTCGGGCAGGGCAAGGGCGGCAAGGACGTGTACCTGAAGGACATCTGGCCGACCAACGAACAGATAGTCGAGCTGCAGCGGAAGGTGGTCAAGGCCGACATGTTCACCGACCGCTATGCGAACGTCTTCAAGGGCGACAAGAACTGGCAGGCGATCAAGGTGGCTGGCGGCCAGACCTACGCCTGGGAGATGGGCTCGACCTACGTTCAGAACCCGCCCTACTTCGAGGGTCTGACCATGACCCCCGAGCCGGTCACCGATATCGTCGAGGCCAGGATCCTGGCTATCTTCGGCGACTCGATCACGACCGACCACATCAGCCCGGCGGGCAACATCCGCAAGTCGTCGCCGGCCGGCGAGTACCTCACGCAGCACCAGGTCAGCCAGGCGGACTTCAACTCCTACGGGGCCCGGCGCGGCAACCACGAGGTGATGATGCGGGGCACCTTCGCCAACATCCGCATCCGCAACCGGATGACCCCGGACATCGAGGGCGGCGTGACCAAGCACTTCCCCTCGGGCGAGGTGATGGCGATCTACGACGCCGCCATGCGCTACAAGGCCGAGGGCCGCGGCACGGTGGTGTTCGCCGGCAAGGAGTACGGCACCGGCTCCTCCCGCGACTGGGCCGCCAAGGGGGTCAAGCTGCTGGGCGTGCGCGCGGTGATCGCCGAGAGCTTCGAGCGCATCCACCGCTCGAACCTGGTTGGCATGGGCGTGCTGCCGCTGCAGTTCATCGCCGAAGGCTGGCAGCGCCTGGGCCTGACCGGGGAGGAGATCGTCACCATCCGCGATCTGGACGACATCCATCCGCGTCGCCAGCTGATGGTCGAGCTCTACCGGCCCACGGACGGCAAGATCGCCCGTTTCCCCGTGCGGTGCCGAATCGATACGGCGACGGAGCTCGCCTATTTCCGCAACGGCGGCGTTCTCAACTACGTGCTGCGCAATTTGGCGAAGTCGGCGGCCTGATCGCTCACGGTTTCGTGAACGGCCGCCGATCCAAAGTCCGTTTATCTGCGGCGCGATGAAAGCGCTGGAGCGTCTACTGGTCGTGGTGGCCTTGGGGGTGCTTCCCGGGGCCATCGCGGCGCCGGAAACCGCTTGGGCGAAGGGCCCCGTCAAAGGCCCCGTGGTGGTTGAGCTGTTCACCGCCCAGGGCTGCGCCTCCTGCAAGCAAGCCAACCGCCTGATCGCCCGGATCGCCGGCCGGCCGGGTGTGATCGCCCTGACCTGGTCGGTGGACTACTGGGACTATCTGGGCTGGGAGGACACGTTCGCCCAGCCCGAGTTCACCGCCCGGCAACGGGCCTACGGCCGCCGCCTCGGCCCGCGGGACGTCTATACGCCGCAGGTGGTGGTGGACGGCGCCGCCCAGGTCTCGGGGGACGACGCTGACGGCGTCGAGGCGTCGATCCGGAAGGCCGAACACAGCCATCGCCGGCAACCCAAGATCAGGATCCTCGCCGGCGGGCGGGTGAAGGTAGGCCCGGCATCCGCAGACCGCGGCGCCGCCGAGGTCTGGCTGGTGCGCTACGATCCCCATGAGCAGGACGTGAAGGTCACGGCCGGCGACAACCGCGGCGCCGTCGTCGTCCACCAGAACGTCGTGCGCCAGCTCGTCCGCCTCGGTACGTGGATGGGCCAGGCGAAGGCCTACAAGGCCCCCGCCGCCGAGGAAAAGGGCCTCAGCAGCGTGATCATCGTGCAAGGCGTCCACGGCGGCCCGATCTTCGGCGCGGCGGACGGCGCGGCCCGTAAACCTTAGAGCGCAAACGCAAAACTTAGAACGCGAACCAAGTAAAGAATTGCGGGAGCGAAGTGCTCCCCGCGGTGGGAGGGGCCAACCGCGGGGAGCGGCCTCGCCTAGCAAGGCACGGCGACCAGTCACCCGTAACCCAGAGGGCTGGGGGGGCTGTTCAGGATCTGGATCACAGGCGTCCGATCAGCCGATGTTGCTGTTAGACCGGTCCAAGCCGGCGGCCGAAAGACGAAAAAAAGGTCATTTGCGGGCTCCAAAAGCCGGATTGGGGGCGGCATTGGGCGAAGATGTAGGGGCAATAGATGAACGCCCGGATTTCACCCACTTAACCCCGAATTTGGGCTTCGAATTTCCGCAAGGACGCTCTAGGCTCGCCTCGATGGCGATGGAAACCGCTCCGCATACACCCCACTCACCCGCGCCCACGGCGGCAGTCTTCTTTGATCGGCGTGAACTCCACCAACTCCTCAGTCTCTATGGCCGGATGGTCTCGGCCGGCCATTGGCGAGACTACGCCATCGACGGGCTGAAGGACGCGGCGGTGTTCTCGGTGTTCCGCCGTAGTTCGGAATTCCCCCTCTACAGGATCGAAAAACGACCGGCGCTGGCGCGGCGGCAGGGGGTGTGGTCGATCCTGGCCCACGGCGGCCTCGTCCTGCGGCGCGGGCATGAACTGGGCCATGTGCTGAAGTTCTTCGACCGCTCCAAGTTCGCCGTGGTCGACTGAACCCGAAAAGAAAAAGCCCCGGCGGGAGGCCGGGGCTTTCCTGAGGTCGTCTCTCTTCCGCGTGAGGTTCAGCGGCGGCCGCCGCCCATGAAGTAGAGCAGGAAGCGGAACAGGTTGATGAAGTCCAGGTAGAGGCTCAGGGCCCCGTAGCTGGTGGCCACGCTCAATGCGGCCTCGTTGCCACCCAACTGGTAGTAGGTCATCTTCAGGCGCTGTGTGTCATAGGCGATAAGACCCGCGAAGATGCCCACGCCCAGAAGGTTGATGACGAACACCAGGGCCGGCGAGTGGAAGAAGAAGGTGGCCAGGGAGGCGAAGATCAGGCCCCACACGCCCATGATCAGGAAGCTGCCCATGCTCGTCAGGTCCCGCTTGGTGGTGTAGCCCACCAGCGACAGGCCGCCGAAGGCGCCCGCGGTGACCAGGAACGTCTGGAAGATCCCGACCCCGCTGTAGAGCAGGAAGATCATGCCCAGCGAGGCGCCGATCAAGGACACCACCACCCAGTAGGTGATGGCGGCGCTCTGGGCCGTCTGCCGGCGCGCAAAGCCCTGGAACAGCAGCACCGCGATCGGCGCGAAGGCGATGATCATGCCTAGCATGGTGTAGCCGATGTGGCCGGCGCCATCGACGCGGAACAGCAGCGCGCGGGTGGGCGGGTACATCCCCGTCACCCAGGCGAGCACCGCCGACAGGACCAGGCCGAGCGCCACCTTGTTGTAGACACCGAGCATGAAGGCCCGCAGGCCCGCATCCACGGCCATATCCGGGGCGACGGCCGTTTCCGGCCGGACGAATCCCCGATTGAAGTCGCTCATTGAGAGAAACCCTCATGTCGTGCGTCCCCGATTGGACGCGTCCCGCATAATATCGGCCTCGCCGGGTTCCCGCGCAAGGCCGCGATATATTACCGCCCATTCACGCTCGGGGCCGCTCCAGGGCCCTGGTGTCAGTCGGATCTCAAAGTCGGAGCCGGGCGTCGGGACAGGGCCGCCAGGGCGGCGATCAGGCCTCCGGCGGCGGCCAGGAGCGCCGCGCCCGCGACCAGGGCGGCGACCCCGGTCCAGTCGACGCTCCAGGCGGCCTCGAACACCTTGACCACCACCGGCCACGCGGCGGCATAGCCCAGGGCCACCCCGACCAGGCCGGCGATCAGGCCCACCGCCCCGTATTCGACGGCGTAGGCGCCCAGGATCTGGCCGGCGGAGGCGCCCAGCACCTTGAGGATGGCCGCCTCGCGGGCGCGCGCCTGGGCCCGGGCCGCGATCGCGCCGGCGAGCACCAGCAACCCGGCGAGGGCGGCCACCGCCGCCGCCCCGCGGATGGCCAGGGCGAGGCGGTCGAAGATGTCCGCGGCCGCCGCCAGCGCCTCGCGGACGCTGATGACGGTGACGCCCGGAAACGTGCGCCCCAGGGCCCGGGTGGCCCGGCGCTCCTCGGCCGGGGTCGCCCGGGCGATGGCGACATTGCGCAGTTCCGCCCCTGCCAGGGCGGCGGGATCGACGACCAGAGGCACGTTGGCGCCGAAACCGGCGAAGTCGATCTTGCGCAGGGCGGCGACACGGGCGTCGATCCGCCGGCCGAGGATCTCGAGCGTGACCGTGTCGCCCACCTTCAACGCCGCCCCCTTGGCGGCGTCCAGCGCGACAGCGACGAGCGGCGGCCCGGCGTAGTTGGCGGTCCACCAACGCCCCTGCGTCACGCCCGCGTTGAACGGCTTGGGGCCGATCGCCGAGAGGGAGATGTCGTTGTCGTAAGCCCAGCGATCGCCGGCGTCGATGCGGGCGCGGTCCACGGATGCGCCGCGCACGGCGACGATCCGCCCGGAGGCGAACGGGGCCCGCAGATAGGTCTCCGGCGTGAGCGGCCGGCCGAACGCGGCGGCCAGGGCGGCGTCGAAGGCCGGGCCCTGGCTGGCCGACAGCCCCGAGAACACCAGCGACGGCGCCTTGCGCGGCGCGACCTGGGTCACCTGGGCCAGCAGGCTGGACTGGATCAGCACCACCGCCGCCAGCAGGGCCACCCCCAGGCCGATGGCCGGGGCGGCGGTGCGGGCGGCCGAGCCCGGGCCGGCAAGGTTGGCGAGACCGATCCGCCAGGCCCCACGGGTGGCGTCCCTGGCCCGCCCGGCCAGGCGGGCGCCGGCGGCGCCGAGCGCCCAGAGCGCCAGAAAACCGGCCGCCACGCCGGCGATCATCACCGCGGCGGCCAGGGGGGTGGGGGCCGTGACCACCGCCAGGGCGGCCAGGGCCAGGGCGGCGACGCCCACGCCGATGGTCTCGACGCCCAGGGTGGCGCGCCCGGCGAGCTGACGGCGAAAGAGCGCCGCGGGCGGCGTCGCGCGGGCCCGGGCCAGCGGACCCAGCGAGAAGGCGGCGGCGGCCAGCAGGCCGAAGGCGCCGGCTTTGGCCAGCGGCCAGGGATAGAGGGCGAAGAGGGCGGGGACGGGCAGGCTGGCCGCGACGAACTCGCCCAGGACGAGGGGGGCCACCGCGCCGACGACCAGGCCGATGGCGACGCCGAGGATCGCCAGCAGGGCGATCTGGATCAGATAGATGTCGCGCACCAGGGGGCCTTCCGCGCCGAGGGCCTTGAGGACCGCGATGACCGGCTTGCGGCTTTCGAGGTGGGCCGAGACGGCGCCGAACACCCCCAGGCCGCCGGCCACCAGCGAGGCCAGGCCGATGAATCCCAGGAAATATTCCAGCTCGTCGATCATCCGATGCAGGCCGGGGGCGGCGTCGGTTCGGTCGGTCAGGCGATAGCCGCCGGCGGGCTCCGCGCGCTTCAGGCCGGCGCGCACGGCCGACTTGGCGGGCGCCAGCGGCGCGCCTGGCGGCAGGGCGATGCGCGCGGTCTCGCCGAAGGGCAACCCGGGATCGAGAAAGCCGCCCGCCTCGAGCACGCTGAGCCGGGTCAGGACCCGGGGGCCGAGGGCGAAACCGCGCGCCAGGCGGTCGGGCTCGGAAACCAGGATCGCCCGCGCCACCAGGGGCGCGTTGCCGACCAGGAAGCGGTCGCCAAGTCTCAGGCCGAGCCGTTCCAGAAGCGACGCCTCTACGGCCGCCCCGGTGGCGTCGCCCTGCGGGCGCAGCGCCGCGGCCAGGGAGGCGCCGCCGGCGAGCTCCACCGTGCCCGCCAGGGGATAGGCGGCGCTGACGCCGCGCAATTCCACAAGCCGCCGCTCGCCTGAAGGCGCCTGAGCCATAGCCTCGGCGCTGGCCGCGTAGGCGGTGGCGCCGGTCCGTTCGAACACCGCCCGCTCAGCCGGCGTGAAGGCGCGCAGGCGCTGGGTGACCGCCAGATCGCCGCCGAGGATCTCGCGGGCCTGGGCGCCGAGCCCCTGGCGGAAGGCCTCGGCCACCGACCCGGCGGCGGCGATGGCGGCCACGCCGAGCGCCAGACAGGCGAGAAATATGCGAAAGCCGCGCACGCCGGAGCGCAGCTCCCGGGCGGCCAGGCGCGCCGACAGCCACATCGGTCAGACGCCCTGGACCATGCGGCCATCGAACATCCGCGCCACCCGGTCGGCGCGTGCGGCCAGGGCGTCGTCGTGCGTCACCATCACCATCGCCGCGCCGGTCTGGGCGACGAGGTTGAACATCAGCTCGGTCACGGCCGCCGCATTGGCAGCATCGAGATTTCCGGTCGGCTCATCGGCGAAGAGGAGGCTCGGGCTGGCCGCCAGGGCCCGGGCCAAGGCGACCCGCTGCTGCTCGCCGCCGGAGAGCTGATGAGGATAGTGGCGCGCGCGCGAGGTCAGCCCCACCCGCCCCAGCCAGTCGCGGGCCATCGCTGCGGCGCGGCGTTCCCCGGCGATCTCCAGGGGCGTGGAGACATTCTCTTCGGCCGTCATGTTGGGAAGCAGGTGAAAGGCCTGGAACACCAGGGACACCCGGCCGCGGCGGAGCCGGGCGCGGCGATCCTCGCTCAATCGGCCGAGGTCCTCTCCGAGCAGGCGCACATCGCCCTTGGTGGGGCGTTCGAGACCCGCCGCGACGGCGATGAGCGAGGACTTGCCGCAGCCGGAGGGGCCGACCACGGCCACGCGTTCGCCGGGAACGACGGAGAAGTCCACCCCGCGCAGGATGTTCACCGGGCCCGCCGCGGATGGCAGGGTCAGGTGGACGCCCAGCAGCCTGAGCGGCGCTGGCGGTGCGCTGGCGTCGAACATCGGTACTTTCGGCTTTCGAGGGGTCGCAGCCTCTTCTAGATAGGGACCGGAATGGAGATCGCATCACGTCCGGGCGCAACGCGGCGCGGCTGGCTCGCCGGCGCCTCGGCCGCCGCCGGGACTCTGGCCGCCGACGGGGCGGGGGCCGCAACACGGGCGCCGCCCGTGGTGACGCTCCTCGGCGATTCGATCACCGCCGGCTATGGCCTGCGCGCCGCCGCCGCCCTGCCGGCCCGGCTGCAGGGGGACCTCACGAGGCTCGGCGCGCCGGCCCGGGTGCGCGGCGCGGGGGTCTCGGGCGACACCACCGCCGACGGCCTGGCCCGCGTCGATTTTTCGGTCCAGAGCGACACGGCCGTCTGCGTTGTGGCCCTGGGAGGCAACGACCTGCTGCAGGGCCTGGATCCCAGCCTGACGCGGGCGAACCTGGAGCGGATCGTCCGGCGCCTGAAGGCGCGACATATCGCCGTGGTGCTGGCCGGCCTCACCGCGCCGCGCGCGATCGGCGCCGGCTACGCGCGTGACTTCGACGCCGTGTTCCCCGCGGTGGCGCGCGCCACCGGCGCCCTCCTCTATCCCGACCTGCTGGCCGGCGTCGCGCGCAACCCGCGCCTCAACCAGGCCGATGGGATCCACCCCAACGCCGCCGGGGTCGACATCATCGCCGCGCGCCTCGCGCCGGTGGTGGCCCGGAGCCTTCGGAGGCGCCGGTGATCCGGCTCTTCGTTGGCCTCGCGGTCCCGGAAGCGGCTGCGGAGATGCTGGCGCCCCTGGCCGGGGGCGTGCCCGGCGCGCGCTGGAGCCCGCCGGAGAGCCTGCACATCACCCTCCGCTTCGCCGGAGAGATCGCCGAATCTGTCGCCGAGGATCTCGACTCGGCGCTGAGCGCGGTCACCGTCCCCGCCTTCGACGTCACCCTGGCCGGCGTCGGCGCATTCGGCGATCCCCTGGCTCCCCACGCGATCTGGGCGGGAGTCGAGGCCAGCGAGATCCTGATCCGCCTGCGGCGACGCTGCGAGACCGCCGCCCGGCGGGCCGGCCTGAAGCCGGACACCCGCTCGTGGAAGCCGCACGTGACCCTGGCCTATCTCGGCGCCACGGAACCGGCCCGCGTCGCGGCGTGGACGAGCGCGCACAGCCTGCTGCGGGTTCCGCCGTTCCGCGCGGACGCGTTCGGACTCTATTCGAGCTGGCGTTCCCGAACAGGTTCCGTCTATCGCCTGGAGCGGCGGTACCCGCTCACACCCGCACCGCGTGGTCCTTCAGGACCCCCAGCGGGGTGATGGCGAGCACCTCCTCGTGCGTGGCGGCGAGGACCACCGGAGGCGCCGCGCCGGCGTCGAGCGCCTCTTTCCAGCGTGGCGCGCACACGCACCAGCGATCGCCGGGCTTGAGGCCCGGGAAATCGAATTCCGGCCGGGGGGTGGAGAGGTCGTTGCCCGCCGCCATCGAGAAGGCGAGGAAGGCCTCGGTCATCACCGCGCACACGGTGTGCTGACCGACATCCTCGGGACCCGTCTCGCAGCAGCCGTTGCGATAGAAGCCGGTGACCGGATCGACGGAGCAGGGCTCCAGTTCGCCGCCCAGGACGTTGCGCGCCGTCGCGTCGTATCGGGTCGTGTCGTATCGCGTGGTCATGGCTGCCCTGTTATGCCCTATGTCCGCCCCCGCGTCACGGAGACCCTCGCGCTATGCCCGATCACGCCAGGCCGCGCCGCAGCGCCCTCTACATGCCTGCCTCCAACCCGCGGGCGGTGGAAAAGTCGCGGAGCCTCGCCTGCGACGTGGTGATCCTGGACCTGGAGGACGCGGTGCTGCCCGAGGCCAAGGAGAAGGCGCGGTCCGACGCCGTGGCTGCGGTGACGGCCGGGGGCTTCGGGCGGCGCGAAGTGGTGATCCGGGTCAACGCGCTGTCGACGCCGTGGGGCGAGGCGGATCTCGCGGCGGCGGCGGCCGGCCCCGACGCGGTGCTGGCGCCGAAGATCCGCGGCCCCGAGGATATCGCCGCCTACGACCGAGCCCTTGCCTCCGCCCCGCCCAACACCCGCCTCTGGGCCATGATCGAGACGCCACAGGCGATCCTGGCGATCGACGCCATCGCCGGCGCACCATCGCGCCTGGGCGCTCTGGTCATGGGGATCAACGACCTCGCCAAGGAGGTCGGAGCCCGCCAGACGCCGGGCCGCGAGCCGTTCCAGGCCGCGATGGCGCTGACCGTGACCGCCGCGCGCGCCCACAACCTGACCGTGCTGGACGGCGTGCACAATGAGATCGACGACCTCGCCGCCCTGGAGGCGGTGTGCCGTCAGGGGGCGGACTTCGGCTTCGACGGCAAGACCCTGATCCACCCCAGCCACCTGGCGATCTGCAACGCCGCCTTCACCCCGGCCGCGGCCGAGGTGACCTGGGCGCGGGCGGTAATCGCCGCCTTCGACGCGCCGGAGAACGCCGGCAAGGGCGCCCTGCGGGTCGAGGGCCGGCTGGCGGAACTGCTGCACCGGGACCAGGCGGCGCGCCTGGTGGCGATCGCCGACGCCATCGTGGCGGCCGAGGCGGCTTGAAGCGGCGGCGGTGATCGGCCTCGCCGTCGTCCTGGGGCTGGCGGCCGGGCAGGCCCCGCCCGAGGCGGCCGACCTCGCGGTCCGCATGCGCGACTCAGCCGCCGCAGCTCAGGCCCTGCAGGGGCCGCTGGATGGAACCTGGACGCTGTGGGCCGGCAAGCGGCCGCTGTTTGTGCTTCAGATCACCGACCCTGCCGGCGGCGCGGGGTCGCCGGAGGGCGCGTGGCGCCGAGCCGACGCCTCCGCCCCGACCGGCCCGATCGATGGCATAGCGCGGCGGGGCGATCGCCTGACGATCCGCTTCACGAGTGGCGGCGAGGTCGTGCGGGTCCGATTGAGCCGCCGCGCAGACGGGACGTGGTCCGGCGAGGCGAACGAAAACGGCCGCGAACGCGCAGTGGCGCTGCGGCGATCCGCGCCGGACGCAACGTCGCGCTGACGCCGGGGCTGGCCCGGCGGAAGATTTTCACATCACCGCCAGCGATCGGCCGGGTGGAGGCTGGCCGGGTATTGGGTGACGTATTGCGCGAGCCGTGGATGGTCGCCGGTGTTGGGCGAAGCGCCGTGGGGCAGGGCCGAGTGCCAGACGATGAGGTCGCCGGCGTTCGCGGCGATGCGCCGCGCTTCGGCCGAGAGGTCGACTCGGCGAGGCTCGACACCCTCGCCCAGGCCCTCGAGCCAAGCGTCGATGCGCTTGTGGAAGCCCGGGACCGCCTCGAACGCGCCCTGCTCGGCGGTCGTGTCGGTGAGGTAGATCATCCCCTGCACCTGGAAGATCACCGGCGGAACGAGGCTGATGTCCCAGTGGAGGCGCGGACCAGGGAACTCCACGCCCTGGCGGACCGGCGGGTTGAAGCTCACCCGGTCGAGGCTGGTCCAGAGGTCGCCCGTACCCCAGATCTGCGCGAACGCCTTCAGGAGCCGGGGCGAGGTTCGGGCAGGCGTCAGCGCAGGGTGCTGGAAGAGCTGGACCATGATGCCGTGGTCGGTGAGCCGCCAGGTCGCCGGATCGTCGGGGTCGGAGCCGACGAAGGTCCAGACCACGTCGGCCAGGTCTCGCGCCTCGCCCGGCGTGATCACCGCGGGCACGATCACGTAGCCGTTTTCGGCCCAGGCGCGCAGCTCATCCTCGCCCAGCACAGGCTCGGCGGCCCCGAGGCTTTCGATGCGTCGCCGCACCGCCTCCGGCGCCGGCGCGCCCGCCACCACCGCCTCGAACCGATCGAGCGCCTCGACATCGAGGCCGCCGGCCCGCGCGTCGGACCAGGCCAGGAGGTCGTCCAAGGCGTCGAAGCGGGGCAGGACTTCGCGCAGCTCTTCGGGCGCGATTCCCAGCGTACCCAGGGCGATACGGTCGAGGGTGCGGTCGGCGCCGGTCAGCGGACGCCGCTCGCCGCCTCTGGCTCTGCGCCAGAGCGCTTCGACCCGACGGGCCGCCGCCGACCCTGTCACCCCATCCTGAAGACGCATACCCTATTGCCGTCTAAGTCGCTCATCCGCCCAGCATAGCGGCGGTGACGCCCGAGGCGAGGTCGAAGCTCGGACAAATCAAGGCAAGGTCAGATCCAATCTCGGCGTGAGCGAAAAGGTGGCTTCCTGCGTCGGGCCAACTGGGCCAAGATCGAGGCGAGCTGACAAGACGTTCAGCCTGGAGGCGCGCTCATGAAGATATCGGCCGGCATTCCGTGGGGCTTCGAGGCCGGCCCCGCGGCCAAGGCGCTCGAAGACAAGGGTTACGACTACGCCGCGGTGGCCGAGACGCAGCACGATCCCTTCATCCCGCTGGCCTTCGCCGCCGAGCATACGCAGCGGATCGGTCTGACCACCGGCATCGCCGTCGCCTTCGCTCGCAACCCGATGATCCTCGCCAATCTCGGGCACGACCTCAACTCCCTGTCCAAGGGCCGCTTCATGCTGGGCCTGGGCACGCAGATCGCCGCCCACATCACCCATCGCTTTTCCATGCCGTGGTCGCACCCGGCCGCGCGCATGCGCGAGATGATCCGCGCCATGCATGCGATCTGGAACACCTGGTATCTCGGCGAGAAGCTCGATTTCCGCGGCGAGTTCTACACCCACACCCTGATGACGCACTACTTCGCACCCGTCGATATCCAGTATGGCCGTCCGAAGATCGCGCTCGCCGCGGTGGGGCCGCTGATGACCAAGGTCGCCGCCGAGGTCGCCGACGCCATGCTCTGCCACGCCTTCACGACGCCGCAGTATCTCAAGGAGGTCACCATCCCGATGATCGAGACCACGCTGGCGGAGAACGGCCGAGACCGCGGCAAGTTCGAAATCGTGGCGACCATGTTCACCGCGGCCGGCGACACCGAGGAGGCGGTGCAGAAGGCGCGCACCGGGCTGCGGCGGCAGATCTCGTTCTACGGTTCCACGCCCGCCTACAAGGGCGTGTTCGAGCTGCACGGCTGGTACGACCTGCAGCCGAAGCTCAACCGCCTCTCCAAGGAAGGCAAGTGGGACGAGATGGCCGACTCTCTGTCCGAGGAAGTGGTCGACGCCTTCGTGGTCTCGGGGACCGCGGAACAGGTCGTCGATCAGTTGAAGACGATCTTCGCCGGCAAGATCGATCGCACCACCTTCGGCTTCGACGTCAAGGACCCCGACCGGCTGAAGGCGCTGATCCAGCGGATGAAGGCGAACTAGGAGTCGGCTGCCTCTAGCCGCCGCGCAGCCCCCGGACGAAGTCGGCCACCGCGCGTCCGATCTGGTGCGGGCTGTCCTCCTGGATGAAGTGGATGCCGGGGACGGTCACCTCGTGCTGGTTGGGCCAGGCGCGGCAGACCTCGCGCTGGCGCCCGGTCAGGATCGCGCCCGGCTGGGCGTTGACGAACAGCTTGGGGACCTCACTTGCGGCGAGCCAGGCGCCGTAGGCCTCAACCGTGGCCACGACATCGGCCGGTTCGCCTTCGATGGGGATGTTGCGGGGCCAGCTCAACGTCGGCCGGCGATCCTCGCCCGGCTTCGCAAACGGACGACGGTATTCGGCCATTTCCGGTTCGGTGAGCGGCCGGATCACCGAGCCCGGAAGAACCCGCTCCACGAACATATTCTTCTCGAGGATCATCTCTTCGCCCCCCGGCGAGCGGAAGCCCTGGAAGGCGCGGCGCGCGTCGTCCGGCCAGTCAGCCCAGGTGAGCGGCGTGACGATGGCTTCCATGTAGGCGATCCCCTGGATGCGATCGCGATGGCGATTGGCCCAGTCGAAGCCCAGGGACGAGCCCCAGTCGTGCAGCACAAGCACCACGCGGTCACCCAGGCCGAGCGCGTCCCACAGGGCGTGCAGGTGATCGCGCTGCTCGGCATAGTGGTAGCGGTCGGGGCCCGAGGGTTCGAGCCTGGCTGAATCGCCCATGCCGACGAGATCGCAGGCGACCAGCCGGCCCAGCCCCCGCAGGTGGGGCATGATGTTGCGCCACAGATAGGAAGAGGTCGGGTTGCCGTGCTGGAAGACGATGGCGTCGCCTTCCCCTTCGTCGATGTAGGCCATGCGGCGACCCTTCACCTCCAGGAACCGCTTGGCGGCGAACGGAGCGGCGTTGATCGTGTCGGACATGCGAGCGCCCTGAGCTAGGGTTTGGGAACGCTGGGTGGCTGGTCAGCCTGAGCCGCCACGGCGGCGGCGGCCTGGCAGACCTGGAGAATGCGATCGGAGAAGGCGGGATCGGCGACCGCCCGCGAAAGCGTCAGGCCGCCCACGCAGACCGCCATCAGCGCGATGGCCTCGTCGTAGTGCGGGTGTTCCGCCTGCGCATCGAGCGACGCCGCGCCGATCGCGTTCAGCGACCTGCGCAGCTCCCGCTCGAAGGCGGCGCGGAAGCTTTCCGGGCCGCGCGCGGCGTCGGAGGCGAGCGCCGAGAACGCACAACCGTCGGCGACTTCGTCCCGGTGGCGGGGATTGAGGTAGCCGCGCGCGAGGCGAAGGACGCGGGCGGGCCACGACCTGTCGCGGGTCTTTCCGATCCAGCGCGGCCGATTGTCGATGAAGCTGTGCCGAAAGGCGGCGACGGCGAGATCGTCCTTGTTGGCGAAGTGCGAATAGAAGGCCCCATGGGTCAGGCCGGCGTCTTCCATCACCGGCGCTATGGCCGCGCCGGCCAGCCCCTCGCGCCGCAGGCGGGCCGCGCCCGCCTCGAGGATGCGGCCCAGTGATGCCTGTTTCAGCTCGGTGCGCCGCGTCACGGGACCTGTCGCATGTCGATCATCATGCGAAATCCTATCTCGCATGATGATCGACATGTCAACTGAGCGCCTCGCCACGCCGATTGTGTCCAACCTCACTTCTGCGTCGCGGCCGCTCGCGCTATCCTGAAGACCTCGGGTGAGGTCCTTCAGATGGCGAAGCTCGTCTTCCAACTGTCGCAGTCCCTGGACGGCTACGTCGACCACCTGGAAATGCAGCCGAGCCCCGCCCTCTTTCGTCACTTCATCGAGCAGGTGCGCGACCTGGCCGGCGGCGTATACGGTCGCCGCGTCTATGAGCTCATGCAGTATTGGGACGAAGACGATCCTGAGTGGAGCGCGGATCAGCGCGAGTTCGCGATGGCGTGGCGGCGCCTGCCGAAGTGGGTGGTGTCGCGCTCGTTGAAGTCGGTCGGCTCCAACACCACGCTGGTCCAAGGTGACCTCGAGGCGGCGATACGGGAGCTGAAGGCTCAGCGCGTCGGGGAGATCGAAGTCGCTGGACCCGACTTGGCGCGAAGCCTGACCGACCTTGGTCTCATCGACGAGTATCGACTCTACCTCCGCCCCATCGTGCTGGGTCGCGGCGCGCCCTTCTTCGCCGGACCCAGGCCGCCCCTCCGCCTTGTGGCCAGCGATCGAATTGGCGAGGACACGATCCGGTTGACCTACGTTCCCGCCTGATCACGCGAGGCGCCCGATGAGAGACGAACCCCCCCTCGAACCCTGGCAATGGCCCGAGCCGCATTGGCGCGCCGTGGTCGATCAGGTCCGCGCGGGGCGTCCGCTCCGCCCGCGCGCGTGGAAGGACGGGGCTCGCTGCGCCTTCGCGATCTCCTTCGATTCCGACCACGAGACCAATGAGCTGCAGGCCGGCGGCAAGTCGATCGGCCGCATGGCCTGGGGCCAGTTCGGGGCCCGGGTCGGGGTTCCGCGCCTCCTGCGGCTGCTGGAGAAGCACGCTGTTCCCGCCACCTTCTTCGTGCCAGCGGTGACCGCCCTCCTGCACGCCGACGAACAGCGGCGCGTCATCGGCGCCGGCCACGAGATCGGCCTTCACGGCTGGATCCACGAACTCAATTCGCTGCTGCCGGAAGCGGCGGAGCGCGACCTGATGCGGCGCGCCGCCGACACCCTCGAGCGCGTCGCCGGCGTCCGTCCGGTCGGCCTGCGCACGCCGTCATGGGACTTCAGCCCCTACACCCTGGCGATCGAGCAGGAAATGGGCCTCCTCTACGATTCCTCGCTGATGGCCGACGAGGACTGCTACGAGTTGCTCCTCGCCGGCGAACCCTGCGGCGTGGTCGAGCTTCCGGTCGAGTGGCAGCGCGACGACGCTCCCTACTTCATGATGTACGGCGCCAATCGCGCCATCCGCCAGCCGGCGGCGCCGGCGGACGTCCTCGACCTGTGGCGCCGGGAGTTCGACGCGGCCTGGGACGAGGGCGGCCTCTTCCAGCTCACCTGCCACCCGCACGTCATCGGCTACCGCTCGCGCCTCTTCGTGCTCGACGAGCTGATCGCCCACGCCCGCGCCAAGGGCGCTGTGTGGTTCGCCACCCACGCCGAGGTCGCCGCCTTCGCCAGGGCCAACGCGGCGTAGCGCTGGAGCCGTGCGCGACGACCGGGCCTTACCTGTCCGGAACGACTGCAGCCGGGAAGGGGTCTACTCGAAGATGGCGAACAGTTCGGCGACGGCTTTGGCCTGTCCGCCGCTGGTGGAAGACGTCACGATGATGGGCGTGCTGACGCCGGCGTCGAACCAGGCTTCGACGCCGTCGCGCACCTTGGTCGGCGATCCGAACAGGGTGTTGTCGGCGAGCCAGCGGTCGCTCATCAGGCCGGGGACGCGGTCGGACTCTCCGGCCGCGATTGCCGCTTCGATCGCCGCCATCTCCTCCACGTAGCCGGCTTCCTTCCAGTAGTTGCGGTAGTTGGGGAGGCGGCAGTAGAGCGTCAGGGTCTTTTTCAGCACCGCCTTGGCCGCCGTTTCGTCGGCGTCGATAACGGTGGGAACCATGTCGCCGACGAAGAAGCCGCCCTTGCGCTTCTCCTCGGTGATCGCTTTCAGCTGGGCGGGCATGTAGCTGCGGCTGCCATTGGCCCAGACCGCGCCGTCAGCGATCTCGGCGGCCAGCGCCAGCATCCGGCTGCGCAGGGTCGCCAGCACGATCGGCGGCAGCGGGCCGGTGGTCGGCTCCGCGGCGCGCATCGCGGCGACATAGTCGCGCATGTCGCCCAGCGGCTTGCCGGGTCTGAGGCCGTGGGCGGCGTGCACGGGCGCATGGGTGACCCCGACGCCCAAGCGGAAACGTCCGCCGCTGATCTCGTGGATGAAGGCGGCGCCCCGCGCCAGCTCCGCCGGCAGCCGGAAATAGATGGGCTGGATCGACGTGCCGACGTGAATCGTATGGGTCGCCTGGGCGATGGCCTGGCACAGGGCCAGCGGGTCGGTTCCGCCGGCGGTCGGGCAGTAGATGCCGGCGAATCCGCGCCTCTCGACCTCCCTGGCGAGCTCGACGATCGGCAGGCGGCGGCCGGAAGTGGCGGCAAGGCCGATGGCGGGCATGCGGGTCACGGGCGTCATCCTCCCACGGCGGAAGCCGCTTGGGGCGCAACAGTGGCGCCCCGCGCCGTGCGGTCAAGTCCGGCGCCGCGACTACAACCGGTCGATCTCGGCCTTGGGTTCGAGGACCACCACCGGGATCCGGCGGTCCGTCCTGGCCTGGTAGGCGGTGTAGGGCGGGAAGACGCCCTCCATCATCTTGAACAGCCGCTCGCGCTCGGCGCCTGCCGCGGTGCGCGCCTTGCCCCGGTGCTTCTTGGCGCCGACCTGAAATTCCACCTCCGGGTTGGCGTCGAGGTTCAGGTACCAGGCCGGATGCTTCGGCGCCCCGCCCTTGGAGGCGACGATCACGAAGTTGTCGCCGTCCTTGCCATAGATCAGGGGGAGCAGTTTGGCCTCGCCGCTCCGGCGCCCGGTCGTCTTGAGGATGAGACAGGGCGTCTCCGCCGAGCCGCCCGCGCGGCCGAAGTCGACGAACTGGCCCTCGGCCCCATCCGTCTTCAGATAGAGGTCCCGATGGGCCTCCATCCAGCCCGCGCCGCCGACCTCGATCTTGGTAGCCATGCCTTCGTCTCCCGCTTCGCTCAGCCTCCCCACCCGGTCTCACCCTAGCCCTTCCACGGCGTCGCGGCGAGCGCCTCTTCCCCCTTGGGGGAAGCCCTTCCGCCCCCGCGTACGCGGGGGCGGAAGGGTGCCGACCGGATCTCCGAGGCGTCGCCCCTCCATCCCTTCGGGTTCCGCCTTCACTAAAAGGGGGAGGCGAAATCAGGGATCGCCGTCCAGCTTGAACCCCAGCCAGACGGCCTCGGCGAGGTCATCCGGCGTATCGATATCCAGGGCGAGGCCGGGGCGGGCGACAACCGCCAGGTGGCCGCCGGCCTGTTCCTGGTGGCGCGCGAAGCTGCCGGGACCGAAGCGGAATTCCAGCGAAACGCCGGCGTCCAGCGCCAGGGCGTTGACCCCGGTTCCGTGGCGGTCGGGGGCGATCGCCGCGCCGCCGCGCGCCGCGGCCAGCAGGGTTTCGACATCGTCCGGCATGACCATGGGCAGATCGGCATGGATGACGAGGCGCGGCCCGGCGATCTCCAGGGCCTGGAGCTCGGCGTTGAGCCCCCGCCCCCGATCCGGCAGCCAGTCGAGCCCGGGGCGGGGAGGACGAGTCTCCGACAGAACGCTGACTTGGCCTATCGCCGGACTGGCGCCCAGCACGTCGATCACGTGATCGAAGAGCGCTTGGGCGAGCCGGTCACGCGCGGGCGGCGACAAGGCGGGCGCCAGGCGGGTCTTGCGTTGGCCAGCGGTCTTCCACGGGACGATCGCGGTCCAGAGGCTCAAGTCGCCAAAGCGCCCGCGAGATCGAGAGCGGCCCGGGCGACGCGCTTGCGGTCGTCCAGCGAGCGCATGAGGGTTGCGGTCCGCTCCACCGGCATCGATACGCCTTCCGCGCCGTCGCCGGAATCGATCAGCAGGCCGTCGATCAGGCCCGTGTAGTGGTCGGCGATGCTGGCGTTGGTCAGCGGCAGGCCCAGCTCGGCCATCAGCTTGGCTGTGGGGCCCTTCACGGCCCGCCCGGCGATCAGGGGCGAGACGGCGACGACCGGGGAGCGCGCCGTCACAAGGGCGTTGCGCAGCCCGGGGACGGCCAGAATGGGATCGACACTGAGCCAGGGGTTCGACGGCGCGATGAGGATCCGATCGGCGCCGGCGATGGCGTCCAGCACGCCTGGGCCCGGCTTGGCGGAGTCCGCGTCGGCGAAGCTCACGCGGCGCAGCGTCGGGGCGCATTTCCGGGCGACGAAGTACTCCTGAAAGCTCAGGCGCCCTTCGTCCGTGTCGATCACGGTCGCGATCCGATCGTCGCTCATGGGCAGGATGGTCGCGGCGAGGCCAAAGGCGCGAGCAAAGGCGGCGGTGACTTGCGAGAGGCTGTCGCCCCGGGCGAGGGCGGCAAGGCGCGTGACATGCAGGGCGAGATCGCCGTCGCCGAGATTGAACCAATCGGGTCCGCCCAGCTCGCGCACGGCGGCCATGAACGACCAGGTCTCGCCGATCCGACCCCAGCCGCGCTCCTCGTCGAACCTTCCCGACAGCGTATAGAGCAGGGTGTCGATGTCCGGCGAGACCGGCAGCCCCAGATGGACGCAGTCATCGCCCGTGTTGACGATCGCGGTGATCTGGTCGGCGGGCAGTATGTTCGTCAGGCCCAGGACCAGCTTCGCGCCTCCGACGCCGCCGGTCAGGACGGTCACCCTCACGAGAACAGGTCCTCGGCCAGAGGGCGGATCAGATCCGCCGCGGGCCGCTCACCGCCGCTCCAGGCCAGGCCCCTGATCACGGCGGCAGGGACGCCCTCGTCGGCCTCCCCCATGATCAGCCCGGCGGCGGCGGCGGCCAAGTCGGCGAGGGCGGTCTGGGTCACGGCCATCGGCCGGCCGCCCCGGTCGTGCATGCCGCGCTGGTCGACCAGCGCCGGAAAGCCGGCGGCGCCGATGGCGACATTGGTGACGCCCACGCGCCAGGGCCGCCCGAAGCTGTCGGAGATGATCACGGCCGGGGCGTCAAGGCCCAAGGCGGACCGCAAGCGGGCGGCGGCGGCGTCCGGGTCCCTCGGCAGGAGCAGCACGCGGCCATCCCCGCCGGGGCCTAGGTTCGACTGGTCGATGCCGCCGTTGGCCATGACGCAGCCGCTCGCGTGGCGGGTGATCAGCACCCCTGGAACCGCGCGCACGACCGCGACCGACTCCCTCAGGACCAGGGCGACCAGGCGGGGATCCTTGTGCGTCCTCTCGGCCAGCGTCCTCGCCTCGTCGTCCGGCTCGACGGCAGCCAGATCGACGAACAGGTTCTCGGCCTTGGAAACGATTTTCTGGGTGACGACCAGGATGTCCTTGGGGCGCGGACCTCCGGGAAGATCGTTGATGGCCGCCCCCAGCAGCGCCGCCAGGTCGTCCCCGGGGCGTACTTCCGGAAGGCCAGTCAGCGGCAGGATTTCGATCACGCGGCGGGGTCCGCGACGCCGGGCAGGTTGGTGATGCGCAGACCCGCCCCATCCGACTGATAGGTCCTGTTGAGGAAGATCAGCACCGAGGTCAGGGCCTCGGCCGCCGCCGAATTGGCCAGCCCCCCGCCATGCAGGGCCCGCAGGCCCGCCGCCTCGGCCAGAGCCACGCCCACGGCCCGGTCGGCCCGCTCGTCGCCGAACACCAGGCAGTCGCAGTCGACGGCGCCGGGCTCGGCCAGCTTGTGCGCGGCGACGCTGTGAAAGCCCGAGATGACCCGCACCCCCTCGCCGAGCATGGCCAGCGCCCTCTGAGCGGCGCTCCCCTCCGCCGGGAGCTGCACCCGCATCACCCGGGGTGGGACCAGGGGAACCGTCGTATCCAGCACGAGCTTGCCGACGGCGTGCGGCGCGATCTGGGCCAGGGCGTCGGCCTGGGCGGCGTAAGGAACCGTGACGACGATGATGTCCGCCGCCGCCGCCGCGTCGGCATACGCCACTCCCGAGCGGGAGCCGATCACCACGGTAAGCCCCGCGGCGCGCCACCGCCCGGCCAGGGCGGCGCCCAGCTTTCCTGTTCCGCCGATGACGGCGATCGTCTTGTCTGTCAGCATGCTGGCCCGGACCTCCGACGGGAGACCCGCCTACGCCTGAGCCCCCGTCCCGCCAAGCCCCAGCGGCTCGAGCACCGCCGCCCAGTCCTCCAGGGCGTGCTCCTGGCCCTCGACGATCTGGATGGTGAACTGGGCGTAGCCGGCGTCGCGAAGCGCCTCGATACGACCCCGGAGGTCGGCGGCCGTCCCGGTGAAGGTCATCGCCTGCATGATGGGCTCGGTCAGGAACCGGCGCTCATCGTCGCGCACATACATCAAGTGGCCCGTGTGCAGCGGCAGCCAGCGGGCGTCCGCGGGCTCGTAGGTCTGGTAGAGGCGGGAGTAGGCATCCAGGGCCTCGGCCAGGAAAGGCGGCGCCGCCACCTCCTCGCCCCAGGCGCGCCGCTCCACCATGTCATGCATGAAGGTCGCCGCGAGGGTCCCGCCCTGTGCGATCGCGCGGGAGCTGTCGGCCGGCTCCCCGTCCCGCAGCACGCAGCCCAGGGTGTACATGTTGGCGTAGAGCGCATCGGCGCGCCCGGCGGCTCGCCAGCTCGCCTGCATGTCCTTCAGGGCCGCGATCGCCGGGCCCGTGGCGCCGCTGAAGTAGGCCCAGCCGGCGCCGAGCCTAGCCCCCAGCGCCCGCCCCTTGGGGCCGAACGCGGAGAGGTGCAGGGGGATCTCGTGCCCGAGGTCGATGAGACCCAGTTCCGGCACGAGGAAGCGGACCTTCTTCTTCTC
>Ga0070730_10001519_pt1 | contig 22319 bp, 15 predicted proteins | sample Coa_R1_3_FD_66447 | JGI IMG/M metagenome (GOLD analysis project Ga0070730, IMG submission 66447) | Surface soil microbial communities from Centralia Pennsylvania, which are recovering from an underground coalmine fire - Coalmine... | ecosystem: Environmental > Terrestrial > Soil > Unclassified ... | reverse complement strand
CCGCCCGCCCCGCCCCAGGACGGCCCGGCGAGACGCCGGGGGGACAAAGACTCCGCCCGCCCCGCCCCAGGACGGCCCGGCGAGACGCCGGGGGTACACACGGATTGGCTGCCGGGGCTGTGGCTCTACAAGTGGGACTGTGAATGAAGGAGAAAAGCGATGGCGCTTTTTGATGCCCTACCCAGGCGGGTGCGGGTGGTGGAGGTGGGGCCGAGGGATGGATTGCAGAACGAGAAGGCGCAGATTCCGACTGCCGAGAAGATCAGGTTTATTGATCGGCTTGCGGCGGCTGGGTTTGAGACGATAGAGGCAACGTCGTTTGTCAGCCCAAGAGCTATTCCGCAGCTGGCGGATGCCGGCGAGGTGATGGCTGGGATTACGCGGCGCGCGGGTGTGAGCTATCCGGCGCTGGTTCCTAATAAGAAGGGGATGGAGCGGGCGCTGGCGGCGGGCGCGCGCTCGGTGGCTGTGTTTACGGCTGCTTCGGAGATGTTCACGCGGCATAATATCAACGCGACGATTGCGGAGAGCATCGAGAACTTTCGCCCGGTGGTCGAGATGGGACGCAGCGCGGCGGCGCCGGTGCGTGGGTATATTTCGACGGTTTTTGGCTGCCCGTATGAGGGCGCTGTGCCGCCTGACAAGGTGCTGGAGGTGGCGGAGCGGCTGCTGGAGTTGGGCGTGGATGAGCTTTCGCTGGGGGATACGATTGGGGTAGCGACGCCCAATCAGGTGGTGGAGGTGGTGACGCTGCTGGCCGGACGGATGCCGCTGGCGAAGCTGGCGCTGCACTTCCACGATACGCGCGGGACGGCGCTGGCGAATGTGCTGACGGGGCTGCAACTGGGTGTGACGACGTTCGATTCCTCGGCGGGCGGATTAGGCGGCTGTCCCTACGCGCCGGGCGCGGCAGGCAATTTGGCGACGGAAGATTTGCTGTATCTGCTGCACGGCCTGGGGATTGAGACGGGCGTTGATCTGGCACAGGTGGTCGAGGCAACAAGCTCTATCGCGTCGTTTCTGGGGCACGCGCCGACGAGCAAATACTGGCAGGCGGCGACGGCTGTGTGCTAATAGTAAAGCGGCATCTGTGTCAGATGTCTGATTGGCTGCCAGCGAGGCTACTGCTGGCGAACGCTGTTTCGCCTGAAAGGACGGCGGTACACAGGCCCCATGCCCCTCAGGACGGACCGGCTAGAAGCCGGTGGTACAGGCGCTCCAAGTCTCCCATCCCAGGACGAACCGGCTGGAAGCCGGTGGTACACAGGCTCCCACCTAGCTGGCGGGGTCACTGCATTATGACGATGCCCGGCGATTTGCCGGGCATCGGTGGTTAGCGTTTGACGGGGCGCAGGATGCGCGGAACGGCATAGACGATACTCTGCTGGCCGTTGACGTAGTGGCGCAGCTCACGGGCGTTGACCTGATACTGATTATCTTTGACCGTGACGGGCAGGCGGCCTTCTGCGATGGCATAGCACAACTCGCCAAGGGTGAGTGTCTGGTGTTGTGGGTTCTTCCTCATAAAAGTTACTCCTCCCCTACGATTATAAAGCAGCTATACAAGAGGCTGGGGCCGAAGTATGCTGCTTTGATTTGAGGACTCTCTACCACACTTTCAGGCAAGTTTCATGCCAATTCTGGGGGAGGATGTAACGAATTTGGAACAGCTTTTTTCAATCTTGCTGGTTGTCTTGATCGGCATCTGCCCCTTTTTCGCGGTTTTCTTCTTCATGTAAGGTGGCGATGGCCCGTCGCATTGGGCGGAGGCCCGCGCCGTTGCCTGCGGCCAGTTCTTGCAGGCAGAGGATGCGGCGCTGAAGCGCGTTGTCAAAGTCGCTTTTGTCCATCTTCAGGTAGGCCGCTAAGGCGGCAAGTATTGTTTCGTCAGGGGTTGTGAAGCGGTCGCCTTTCGCTTCCCAGCGCGAGAGCGGCAGAATGTTGAGCTGCTGGTGCAGCGAGCGAGAGGGGCTGTCGGCAGACTCATCTTCATCTTGCTGAGCATCGGTGTGTGTGGCGGCAGGGTTGGCTGTGGGCCGCAGGAGGTTGACGGTGAGGAAGCGGCGGCGGGGCGGCCAGACACGACCAACAATGCCGATGTTGATGATGATGCCCAGGCGGGTGGCTTGTTCTGCGGAAAGGTGCAAATCACCTATAAGCGCGTCCAGTACGTCGTCCAGCGTATCAGCGTGCATGCTGGTGGCGATGGCATAGCCTTCGGCGGGAAGGTCGAGGAAGCGTCGGGCAACGCGCCCCCACATGTAGATGCGCAGGTGGTCGCTGACTTCGTTGCAGAGAATGCAGGTGGTTGCTGGCTCGGTGACTTCGCGGAAGTCGAAGCGCTCGAACATGCCAGAGGTATAGACGAGCGATGTGCCTTCGGGTAGGAAGTCGAGCATGGCGTTGAGCGTGGTGGTTTTGCCAACGCCAGGGGTAGGGTCGGTTGGACCGGAGATGATGAACGAGGTGTGGCGCTCAATCAGCATCCAGAGCAGCGCGGCGGTGCGCGCATCCAGACTGCCCAGGGCGATAAGCTGGGCGACCGAGAGTGGTCGATCCGATTCATAATGCCACATGTGCCGCTCGTAGGGATTGCGGGCGTCGAACACTGTCTGGCTCCTTTTTGGCAAGGTTGGCGGCTGAAGGCTGCGCCTACGGCGGCGGGCGCTTGCGGGCGCTGGGCGCCCGCGCCTGGAGGCTGCGCCACCTAGCCCGCCTGCGCGGGCTAGAATGAGGTATTGCTGTGTATATTCATAAGGCTGCATGGCAAGCAGTTTACTACTGCAAGCGTTGTCCTCTCTACAAAAAGAGCGGTCAAGGGTGTTTTTGCGGAGCAGGCGCTGGCTCGCTCTGTGTAGTGGCGCTGGCCTCGGTGGTTGTTTCTGGAGATGCCGTTGCGTGCCCATCGGTCTGGGCCTGCTCCTGGGCTGGTGGCGGCGGTGTATAGGTTAGCCAGCCGGGCGCGGGCGTCCAGTTGAGCGCGACTACGGCTGGCGGATGCTCATGTTCGTCGAACACGAGCATTGTTACCGAGGCGTTGTCGATGCTGAGAAAGTGGACGCACTGGTGCGTCATGCCGGTGTAGTAGGCGATGATGAACTTGATGACATCGGCATGGGCAACCAGGGCGACGTACTCGCCCTGGTCGGGGGAGCGGCGCGCGCGCTCGGTGGCGCGGACGGCGCGGGTCTGGACATCCAGGCCGGTCTCGACGCCCGGTGGCGCGGCCAGCATATTTCTGACGTAACGCTGCCATTCAGAGTCGTTCTTGGAAAGCTCGTTATAGTTCATGCCTGCCCATTTGCCTACATCGGTATCCATCAGGTCAGGGTCAAGCTGGATGGGGATGTCGCGGGCCTGGGCAATCTGCGCGGCGGTTTCGCGGGCGCGCTCCAGCGGGCTGCTGAGAATGAGGCTGATGGGCAAGCCTGCCAATGCCTCGCCGGTGCGCTGCGCCTGTCGGCGGCCCTCTTCGGTCAGTGGGATGTCGGGGAGCTGGCCGGGTAGGCGATGTTCAACGTTAAAAGTCGCCTGTCCATGACGAATGAGTAAGAGTTTTCGCTGCATGAAACCATCTTTCTGGGAAGCGGGCAAAGATTGTCTGCCTGCGCGCGCTCTGCGGAGTGTGCGGCGCAAGCGCCAGCAGCGTATCCACGCGCCCAGCCGAAGCCGGGTCAGTCGGATCGCACACCTCAGAGAGATCATCATCAGACGCTCCGCCGGATTCTCTCGCCATAACTGAGGGTTATTGTAGCAGTGATGAATAGAGTGCTGCAAGGCTCTATTGCCGCTGCAAAGGCCGACGTTGGGGGCTAAGCGGCGCTTCGCAGTGACCACTGGCGCGTGGGGCATGGGGCGCGCCAGTACGGAGGCGGGAGGTGTAGGCGGTGGTTGTTGCCTGGAGCGCCGCCGTCCCGACGGCGGCGCTCCAGGAGGAGGTGGCGCCTGGGCGCTTGCTGCTACTCGGCGGCGACGGGTTGATCTTCGCTCACGATGGGTGGCGTGACCTGATCGGAGAAGTGGCAGGCGGCGAAGTGGCCGGAGCCGGTTTTGTCCTCGATGGGAGGCTCTACCTCGCGGCAAATCTGCTGCGCGAGCGGGCAGCGTGTGTGGAAGCGGCAGCCTTTGGGGATGTTGATTGGACTGGGCAGGTCGCCAGCGAGGATGATGCGCTGGCGGCGCTTTTCGATTTTGGGGTCGGGGATGGGGATCGCCGAGAGGAGCGCCTGGGTGTAGGGATGTTTGGGGGCATGGTAAATCTCATCTCGGTCGGCCAGTTCCATGATCTTGCCCAGATACATGACGGCGATCTGGTCGGCGACGTGGCGGACGACGCTGAGGTCGTGGGAGATGAAGAGGTAGGTGAGGCCAAGCTGGCGTTGCAGGCGCTGCATGAGGTTGAGAATCTGGGCGCGGATGGAGACATCGAGCGCGGAGACTGGCTCGTCGGCAATGACAAACTCCGGGTTGATGCTGATGGCGCGGGCGATGACGATGCGCTGGCGCTGGCCGCCGCTGAACTCGTGTGGATAGCGGTCATAAAAGGCGGGGTTGAGGCCGACCAGTTCAAGCAACTCTTCGGTGCGCTCGCGGGCCTGTTTGCGCGTGCCGATGCCGTGAATGCGCAGCGGCTCACCGATCAGGGAGCCAATGGAGAAGCGGGGGTTAAGCGAGGCAAAGGGGTCTTGGAAGATCATCTGGACCCGGCGGCGCACCTGGCGCAGTTGGTTGCCGGAAAGCAGACTCAGGTCCATGCCATCGAGGATCATCGAGCCACTGGTGGGCTTATACAGGCGGACGAGGCAGCGCCCGATGGTAGTTTTGCCGGAGCCGCTCTCGCCGACGAGGCCCAGGGTGGCGCCACGCCGGATGGCGAAGCTGGCTCCATCAATGGCATGGACATAGCCATGTGTGCGCTGGATAATCAGGCCGGAGGTCAACGGGAAGTGCATGACCAGATCGTTGACCGCCAGAATGGTATTACCGCGCGCGGGGGCAACGCTCTCTGAGGTACTGGCCTGCTGTATAGATTCGCTCATGGATCAATCCTCTCCGGCTTTAGTGACTGTTGCTGGCCCATCGGAACTGGAAGCAGCCGACTCATCGGAGTCGGGGGCAGCCCGGCTGTCTTGACTGGAGGCGAGGATGGCCTGGGCGGTAGCGTCAAGCATTGCCAGGTGGTGGGCGCGCGCCTCACGACGGGTGGCGGCGCGCTGCTGCTCGGCTGGCTGGTTCACGTCGTACCAGCAGGCGGCCACATGGTTATTGCCGACGGCGCGCAGTGGGGGAGGCGCCTTGCATTGATTGGTGGCGAAGATGCAGCGCGGCATAAACGGGCAGCCCTGTGGGGGGTGCAGGAGATCAGGGGGCGCGCCTTCGATGGGTGTGAGTTCTTCCTGGCGGCCTATATCCAGGCGGGGGATAGAGGCCAGCAGGCCCAGGGTATAGGGGTGGCGGGGATTGGCAAAGAGTTCGTCGGTGGGCGCCATCTCGATGACGTGCCCGGCATACATGACGACGACCCGGTCGGTCATGCCAGCCACGACGCCCAGGTCATGGGTAATCAGCATGACGGCGCTGTTATATTCTGAGCTAATGGAGTTGATCAGTTCGAGGATTTGGGCCTGGACGGTGACATCCAGGGCGGTGGTGGGTTCGTCGGCGATGATGAGCTGTGGGCGGCAGGCGAGGGCAATGGCGATCATGACGCGCTGGCGCATGCCGCCGCTAAATTGATGGGGATAGGAGTTGATGCGGCGTTCGGCCTCTGGGATGCCAACTTCGCGTAAGAGTTCGATGGCGCGCCTTTTCGCCTGCTGGGTGTCTAAGCCCATGTGCAGCTTGAGGACTTCGGTGATCTGGTAGCCGATGGTCAGCACGGGGTTCAGGGAGGTGAGTGGGTCTTGGAAGATCATGCCGATCTGCTTGCCGCGAATCTTGCGCATGGCGCTTTCGGAGATTTCGAGCAGGTCTTGTTCGCCGAACAGGATGCTGCCGTCTAGCGTTTCTCCTGGCGGGTGGGGGATGAGGCGCATGATGGAGAGAGCGGTGACGCTCTTGCCACAGCCGCTTTCGCCGACGATCCCCAACTTCTCGCCCTGGTCGATGCTGAAGCTGACGCCATCAACGGCATGGACCCATCCCTCGCGTGTTCGGAAGTAGGTCTTCAGGTTGGTGATCTCAAGCAACTTCCCCACAGTCAGCGTCTCCTTCTGATTACCGTTCGGTGAGATAGGGATCAAGGGCGTCACGCAGGCCATCGCCCATGAGGTTAAAGCTCAGCACGACGAGCAAGATGCAGATGCCCGGCGACAGAGCGAGGATGGGATGGGTCAAGAAGTAATCTTTGGCGTCGGAGACCATCGTTCCCCAGCTTGCCAGCGGCACCTGAATGCCAAAGCCAAAGAAGCTGAGGATTGATTCGGTAATAATATTGGCGCCGACCAGCAGCGTTGCGCTGACGATGATCGGCCCGGCGGCATTGGGCAAGATATGCCGCACCATCAACCGTAAGTTGCTTGCTCCGAGGGTGCGGGCTGCCATGACAAATTCGCGTTCTTTGAGCGCCAGAAATTCACTTCGCACGAGTCGGGCTGTATAGGTCCAACCAAAGAGAGCGATGAGAAGGACGACGCTGAAGATCGAACCATTGGAGAAGCTGGCCGAGAGGACAAAGAGCAGCAGATAGAGTGGAATTGCCAGGATGATGTCGGTGACGCGCATGAGCAGGTTGTCAACAATGCCGCCGAAGTAGCCAGCGAGAGCGCCAATCGTGACCCCCACGAAGATTGCCATGAACATCGAAGAGAGGCCGATCAGCAAAGAGACGCGCCCGCCGTAGAGAATACGCGCCATTTCATCTCGCCCGACATCATCGGTTCCAAGCAGGTGCTGCCACGATGGAACCTGGAAAGCAGGGCTTTCTCTGAGGTTGATGTAGGTGGATGGGTCATAGGTTGCGGTGGCGTGGTAGAGCAGTGGCGCCAGGAGCGCCGCCAGGCCCATGAGGGCCAGCACAAAGAACCCGGCGACGGCCAACCGATTACGGGTGAAGCGATCAACGATAATGCGGAACTGACTGCGTCGCTTCCGCGCCAGTTGCGGGGTTAGTGTGAGCAGTTCATCGATATTCTCCTCTTCGGGGAGCGACGGAGGCATGACCTGGGAGGATGTACTCATGGCTGAAGCTCCTTTCAGCGGACGTGCCGCGATGGTACAGAGCGGATGGTCTGAAAAATAGAGATTACTAATTGTAGCGAATGCGTGGGTCAAGCACTCCGTAAAGGACATCAGCAACCAGATTGAAGAAGATTACCACTACTGCCGACATCAACAACATTGCCATGAGGACTGGGTAGTCGCGTCCTGTTAAGGATTCGATAAAGAAGCTCCCCAGACCAGGCCAGGCGAAGATGGTTTCGGTTACTGCCGCTCCACCGGCGATGGCGCCAAAATCCAAGGCGACGACGGTCAAAACAGGAATTAAGGCGTTGCGCAGGCCGTGCCGCGCGAGGATCGGGATTGGCCCCACCCCTTTGGATTGGGCGGTGCGCATATAGTCCTGGCGTTTGACATCGAGCATGCTGGCGCGCGTATAGCGGCTCCAACTAGCCATAAAGGCGAGGGAGAGAACGATCATTGGTAAGATCAGGTGAAGGAGGTAGTCCAGAACATAATCAAAAGACGAAGCATAGGTGGCGTCGCTGCTGCGGCCATAATCGGGAAGCCAGCCAAGTTTGACGGCGAAGAGTTCTTGCATGATCAAGGCGAAGAAGAAGATGGGCATGGAAATGCCGAAATAGCTGAAGAACGTAATCGTGTAGTCCACGATACTATACTGGCGGACGGCTGAGGTGATACCCAGCGGGATCGCCAGGATCAAGGCGAAGATCAGGGCCGAGCCGAAGAGTTCGACGGTGGGGCCAACGCGCGCGCTGACATCGCTGATGACGGTCTGGCCGTCCACAAAGGAGTTGCCGAAATTGCCTGTGATGGCGCCCTTGATCCAGAGCAGGTATTGCACGACGATGGGTTGATCTAGCCCCAGGTTATGGGCAATTGCTGCCCGTGCAGCGCCGCTGAGGCGGGGGTTGAGAAAGACCGCTTCGGCGCCCCCTGGGATGAGATGAATCAAGCTAAAGACGACGATAGAGACCAGAAAGAGCAAGGGTATGGCCTGTAGCAGGCGCCGTATGATGTATCGTCCCATAGAGCCTGGACCTCACTGCGTGCTATGTGTCAACGACGAAGATGGTACTCCAACGACGAAGATAGGTGTGACCTCACCCTGCCCAGAGCTTGAGAAGGTGGTTAGTCTGTCAATTGCAGCCATCATACCATATCAAACAGGTGACTACCAAAGAAGTCTCGCAAGGGTGTTGGTTATGAATATGGGCAGGGCGTCAGCTATGGATTGACACCCTGCCCACGCGGACAACCAGAATTACTGTAAGAGGACGCTGGAGGCATCATCTCCTGAACAGAGAGATGATGCCCCTGGGTAAGCGCGAGATCGGTTTAGCCCTTCCACCATGTCCAGACGTTCCAGGTCTCCGACGGACCCAGAGCGGAGAGGACGTAGTTATGGATGTCGTTGCGGGCGATGCCCTGTTGCCCAAAGGCGTACAGGTAAACGACGGGCAGATCGGTCAGCAACGCCTCATGGAAGGTATGGAACGCGGCGATGCGAGCGTTCTGATCGGGGTTAGTTTCTTCGGTTTGCAGGGCTGCATCGACCTGGGGGTTGCAGTAGAAGGACCAGTTCGCTCCGCCTTTATCGGCAGTCTGGTTGCAGGCCCAGGTGGAAGCGTTGTCGGGGTCGTAGCCGAGCGAGTTGGCAAACTCACCGATCTGGTATTGGCCGCTGGGCAGGATGGTGCCGAACCAGGCATCCGCAGGATAGTTCTTGATGTCGATCTTGATGCCGACATCCTTCAGATTCTGCTGGAAGATTTCTTCGCCCTGCTGGCGGCGCGCGTTATTGGCGGTGGTGCCCCAGGTGAGTTCGAGATCCTTGCCGCCCTTCTGGAAATAGCCATCCGAACCCATCGTATAGCCATCAGCCATCAGAACCGATTTGGCTCCTGACGGATCGAACTTGTAGCAGGTGAGGTTCGGTTCATGGGCGAAGGTGCCAACGTCCTCATCGCAGGTGCGCTGGCCGGTGCCCTTCAGCACCTGACTGATCACCGTGTCGAGGTCAAGACTCATGCTGATGGCTTTGCGAATCTGCAAGTCGGCCAGCGTGGGGTCGTGGAGGTTGAAGATGATGTTCTCGAAGGTGGCCGAATGCTGCTCGGTATAGTACGTGTAGCCCGGGATGGCTTTGTAGCTGTCCTGCTTGGTGATGTCCAGGAACCAGGAGGTGTCGAGCGAGCCGCTTTGCAGGGCCGTCAGGATGGTGCTGGAGTCGGTGATGATCTTGAAGTTGATCCCGTCCAGATAGGGATAGCCCTGGGCCGCCTGGTAGTAGTTGGGATTGCGGACGACGTTGATGTGATCGCCCTTCACGCGGTCGGTGATCTTGAAGGGGCCGCTGACCACGGTGGGCTGGAAGTTCTCCGTGGACTTGAGGATCGAGGCCGGGTCCATCGAGCCAAAGATGTGCTGGGGCATGGGGGCGAGCGCCTGGTCCGCAAGCTGGGCGTTGATCAGAGGCACGAAGACTTGCTTCATAGTGAAGGTGACGGTAGTGGCGTCCGTTGCCTTGAGCGTGCTGAAGTCGATGAAGGGCAACCCAACCGTATCGGTTTTGGCGCCATAGTTGGGGTTGTTCCAGAGGTTCATCGTGAAGACCACGTCATCGGCGGTGAGCGGCTGCCCATCCGACCACTTCAGATTCGGGCGCAGCTTGAGGGTGTAGTGCAGGGCGTCGGAGGAGATGTCACCATTGGCGACGGTGGGAATCTCCGAGAGGATTCCTGCGTGGAGTGTACCCGTTGGGTCGCCGTAGACCAGTGGCGCCCAGATGGTGGCATCCACCAGAACGGCAAAGGTTTCATTGGTGCCGTTGGAAAGGAGCGAATCCGGCTCCTCGAAGAGACCGTCGGTGACGGTGCCGCCCTTTTTGGGCGAGGTCGAGTTACTTGTGGTGGGCGTTGGACCGCAGGCGGTGAGTATGAAGCTCAGGATGAGTCCCATACCGACCACGAAAAAGAGAAGTTTGCCCTTTCGTTGCATAAAGCCCCTCCTCAAAGAAGTACAATGGCGGGAATGCGAAGCGCGCTAGGAGGACATCAAGCACCCTCTTCTGCACAGACTTCACTTAATACTACGCCAGCATGAGCCTAAATCTCACCAAGATTGTGTCGCTGGCTTCTCAACTCTTCTCAATTCCTCCTTTCGTGGGGGCGCTGCTCTTGCTGCCGCCTGGTATTAGCCTTGTTTGGGTTGAGCGGGCGCTTGCGCTTCGATAGGGGGTTTCTGCCCCAGCTTGCGTTCGGCGCCAGCGAGCAGGCGCTGGATGTTGTCGTGATGGGCGGCGATGATCATGCTGGCGCCGACGAACATGTAGGCGAGATGCGCCCAGCTATCGTGCCCGGTGAGGGTAAAAATGAGGTCGGAGACGAAGCAGACCGCGCAGGCGGTGATAGAGCCGAGCGAGACGTAGCGAGTGAAGATGATGGGCAGGATGCCAAGCGGGAAGGCGAAGGCGATGACCAGCGGATTCATTGCCAGCGCGGCTCCGCCGCCGGTGGCGACGCCGCGCCCGCCGCGAAAATGGAGGAAAGGCGAGAAGTTGTGGCCCAGGATGGCTGCCACTCCGGCAATGGGTTCGGCCCAGGGGCCGATGACGGGATCAACCGAGGTGGGAAAGATGAGATAGCGGGCGAGCAGTACGGCAATGACGCCCTTGGTAATATCCAGGATGAAGACAGCGGCGGCGGCTTTGCGCCCGGCTGTGCGCAGGACGTTGGTGGCGCCGCTGTGGCCGCTGCCTTGCGCCAGCACGTTGATGCCATGCGCTTTGCCGATGATGACGCCTGATGGGAATGAGCCTGCGAGATAACCGATGACCCCGGCAAGCGTCAGCCGAAGAATGGCGAGCAGCATGATTGCTCCCTCCGTCACGAAGAATCCTGGCCTGGTAGCTTTGTGTTGCTTTTTACTGTACTGGTTCTTGCTGTGCCTGTCAAGATGGTCGCTGGCGAGCTGCCTTCAGATTGGGCGCGTGGGGCGCCCGCGTGGTTTGCCGGTAAGGGAGGACAGCGATGCTGACTGGGGCAGGCTCTGGTTGCAGCGGGACCAGAGCCGCAAGACTTCGGCGACGCTCCATGCCTGGGAGATGCAGCCGCGTGGGCTGTGGGGGGCTTCGCCGTCGAAGATTTCGCTGATCGTCCCCAGGCCGGCTTGCGCCAACTGATCGCGGAAGGCTTCAAGGATGCCCCGGCAATGGTTTTCTTCATGGGCGCTGGCGGTTGCATCGGCAGAGCCATAGACGCGCAGGCGCGCGTCGAGATAGGGGCCGATGAGCCAGGGCCAGACGGTTCCCTGGTGGTAGGCGCCGTCGCGGGCGCGGCTGTCGCCGGTGTAGTGGCCTTGATAGGCTGGATGGGCCTGATTGAGTGTGCGCAGCCCCAGCGGGGTGAGCAGATGGCTTGCCAGGATTTCCATGACGGGCTGCCAGTGGGGGGTATCGAGGACCGGATGAGGTAGGGAGATGGCAAAGACCTGATTGGGGCGCAGGCTGTCGTCATCGCCGTCGGGGCCATCGATGACATCAAAGAGATACCCGCCGGGTTCGTGCCAGAAGCGCCGGTTGAAACTTTCGCGGCAGCGCGCGGCAGCGGCGCTATAGGGTAGGGAGTCTTTGCCCTGGCTGGCGGCCCAATCTTCCATGAGGCGCAGGGCGTTATACCAGAGCGCGTTGATCTCGACTGGTTTGCCGATGCGCGGGGTGACGACCCAATCGCCTACTTTGGCGTCCATCCAGGTGAGTTGCAGGCCAGCCTCGCCAGCGGCGAGCAAGCCATCGCGGTCATCGACGTGGATGCCAAAGCGGGCGCCGCGCTGATGCCAGGCGATGATTTCCTCAAAAGAGGGGAACAGTTGGGCGAGCAGGGAGGTATCGCCGCTGAGGCGCAGGTAGTGATCGAGGGCGTGGAAATACCAGAGTGTGGCATCGACGGTGTTGTAGTCGGCGTCGGTGAGGGCTTCGCCGCTGTCGGGGAAGCGGTTGGGCAGCATGCCCTGGTTGAGGTAGCGCGCAAAGGTTGCGAGGAGGCTGCGCGCTTCTTGAAAACGCCCAGTCGCCAGGGTGAGTCCTGGCAGGCTAATCATGGTGTCGCGGCTCCAGTCGGTGAACCAGTGGTAGCCAGCAATGACGGTGGTGTTGGCGCTGGCGCGCTGGCCTGTATTTTGGGCGCCGTTGAGTGGGCGGGCGACCATGAACTGGTCTGCTGCCAGGCGCAGTTGCTGGAGGAAGGTCCGGTCTGCGGCGCCCATCGGTCTCGTGTCGTTCCCGGCTATCTCGCGTTGGCGGGCAATGGTCCGCTGCAAGGATTTAGCGGGGGCGTTGGAGCGCGTGTAGGGACTCCAGCGGGGTTCGGCGGTCAAGACGAGGGTGAGGGTATCGCGCTGGGGTTCGCCTTTGCCCGCCAGGGCGAGGCGCGCGCGGAATGTGCCCGGCAGGTAGTAGTCCTCGGTGTCGGGGAGACCGCGCTCGCGCTCCTTGCGATGCAGAAAGCGCCAGTACCAGACGCCCATTGGGGTGAAGGCTGGCGCGGTCTCGTGGTGGCCGAGGGCGATGAGGTGATAGGGGGTGGCGCGGTCAAAAGCGGTGACGGTGCAGCCCGCTATGTCGGCTTCTGCGTTCTGGGGGTCGGCGCCGCTGCTATTCAAGGTTGAGACGGAAAAATGCCAGTCGTTGCTGCCGTATTGTTCAGCATGATAGTCCCGGTAGGCGGCGAAGGGCAGGATGGTGAGCGTGATGCCCGGCTCTTCCGCTGCTCGCGCGCCATTCTTTGGTTGGCCGATTGCTTCGCTGCTGGCGTCGAGTGGCTGGCGAAAGAGCCGATAGCGCACGTAGGTAGTTTGCTGGCGGCGTTCCATCCAGATGCGCTTTTCCAGCATCAACCCGTTGGGGCCACCGAGGCGATAGAGAAAGATGGGCAGACCCTCTTCGAGGGAGAAGCTTTCCAGATGGACAAAGCCGCCAGGGTTGATGGTGCCATCCTGGTATTCGTTGGCGCCGAGATAGAGGGTGCGTTGGTCGTATTCGACCTCTTCATCAATTTTTGCGACCATGACGGTGCGGGCGACAGGGGGCCGCAGGGCGGTGACGAGCAGGCCATGATAGCGGCGGGTGTTGACCCCTGCGACGGAGCCAGAGGCGTAGCTGCCCAGCCCATTTGTGACGAGCCATTCGCGCTGGATGATGGCATCCAGATTCCGGCAAATCTCTCGATCTAGGGTGAGCATGGGCTGTTCCTTTCTTTACGCCTGCTGACATAGCCCGGCTGCGCCTGATTATAGAGTTCTGGGGGGCTGCTGTCAAACAGGACCGTAACAAAAGCGCCAAGGAGGAGCCATAGCCAGTATGCCCAGCATCAGTTTGGTCGGATGCGAGGCCGCTCTGCGAGTGGGGCCAGTAGCCTCCCCTGCTCTGGTTTGCTTGACAGCCCGGCGCGGATTCTCTATGCTCAACAATGGGGGGCGTTATCGACGTTTTGCCGCAAAACACGAGCAAGCAGGAGCAGGCGGGGCGGCGCTGTTGGAATGAAGAGCCACGCGGCAAAGAGAAAAAGGCGCGCCGCATTACAAGGAAAAGAAAGGAATGGCTGTGATGACCCAGGAGATGGATGCGGCGGCGACGATTGGGGATGTTTCCTCGGATGCGCCTGAACTGGCGCCGGACCTGGCCGTTGAGATTGCTGGGACCGGCCAGGCTGGCGCTGCGGGGGCAGGCGCGTCGGCGGGAATGGAAGAGCGCGGCGTTAAAGCGCCGCCCGGAGGTTTGGCTGGCGAGGAGGCGGGAGCAGAAACGCTGGCGACGCTTCGGCAGGCGCTGAGCGCGTCGCCCAATCAGCCTGATCTCTGGCAGCAGTTGGGCGTGGCGCAGGTCAGGCAGGGATTGCATGGCGATGGGCTGGCATCTGCTCAGCGGGCGCTGGCGCTTGATCCGACTGATGGGGCAAGCTGGAATCTGGCAAGTTGGGCGCAGAATGGCTTGCGGCGGTATGAGGAGGCGTTGGAGGCCAGCGCACGGGCGCTAGCGCTGGATGGGCGGCTGGCGGATGCCTGGAGCAACCAGAGCCACGCGCTGTTGGGCTTGAAACGGTATGCGGAGGCGCTGGCGCGCTGCGATCAGGCGCTGGCTTTTGCGCCTGGGAGCGCTTCGCTCTGGGCCAACCGAGGCTCGGCGCTGTTGAAGCTGGGGCAGATCGAGGCAGGACTGGCAAGCTGCGCGAGCGCGCTGGCGCTCAATCCGGCGGATGTGGCGGCCTGGCATAACCAGGCGTGGGCGCTGAACGAATTGGGGCGGTACACGGATGCGCTGCACGCTTGCTCGCGGGCGCTGGCAATTCAGCCGGGTCACGCGCCAACGCTGGCCTGTCAGGGGTGGGCGCTGATTAAGCTGCGGCGCTATGAAGAGGCGCTCCAGGCGTATCGCCGGGCGAGTGTGAGCGATCCAACCGATCTGGCGATGTGGAATAACCTGGCCTGGCTTTTCAATAAGCTGCGGCGCTATGGGGAGGCGCTGGGGGCATCGGATGAGGCGCTGCGGCTGAATGTCTTGCACGCGGTGGTCTGGAGCAATCGGGGCTGGGCGCTCAATGGCCTGTGGCGCTACGGGGAGGCGCTGGAGGCGTGCGCGCGGGCGATTGCGCTTGATGGGACGCTGGCGCTGGCCTGGAACAATCAGGGCTGGGCGCTGAACGGTCTGCAACGCTATGGGGAGGCGCTGGAGGTGTGCGAGCAGGCGATCCGGTTGACATCAACGCTCCCCAGTGCCTGGAGCAACAAGGCGCAGGCGCTGAACGAACTGGGGCGCTTTGCCGAGGGGCTGGCCGCCGCGCAGCAGGCCATGACGCTGGACCCGTCGCTGACGCACGCGCTGGATAATCTGGCCTGGTCGCTGAATGCGCTGAGTCGCGCTGAGGGGGTGCTGGTGGGGGCTGATGGGGTTCGGCTGGCGGTTCCGGGCCTTCCGCTGGTCTGGAGTACTGGTTTCTGGACGCGGGCGATGGTTCGGCGTTTCTGGCAGGCGCGGGTGCTGTGTCAGGAGGCGTTACAGGCGGATGCTGCTCAGGTGGCGCTCTGGACGCATCTGGGCTATGTGCTGGCGGCGCTGCGCTGCGATGCGGAGGCGCTGGTGGCGTGTGAGCGGGTGCTGGCTTTGCCAGGCCAGGCGCTGGTGGCGGCCAGTAACCGAAGCTGGCTCTTGCAAAAGGCCGGGAGAACTGTAGAAGCGCTGGCGCTGTGCCGCCAGGCGCGCGCGGAGGCGGAGGCGCAGCAGGTTGCGCTGCCTGCGCCTCTGCCAGCGGCGCTCTGGGCGAATGAGGGGAGCGCGCTGGCGGCGCTGGGGCATCTGGAGGAGGCGCTGGCGGCCTTCGCGCGCGCCTGTGCGTTCGAGCCAGGTGATGCGGCGCTGCGCTGTTGCCAGGCCAGGTTGCTGCTGCGGCTGGGGCGGGGACAGGAGGCGCTGGCTGCTAGCGAAACAGCGCTGGGACTCAATCCCTATCTGGGGTTGGCCTGGAGCGAGAAGGTCGGCGCGCTGCTGGCGTTGGGGCAGGCGGAGGAGGCGCTGGGGACTAGCGAGCGGGCGCTGGCGCTCAACCCGTATCTGCCGGAGACCTATCTCTCCCAGGCGCAGGCACTGCTGGCCTTGCAGCGCTACACGCAGGCGCTGGGGGCGTGCGAGCGCACTTTGCGTTTGGATCGCCAATCTGCGGCTGCCTGGGAATGCCAGGCGCAGGCGCTGCGGGCGCTGGGACGCGCGGCGGAAGTTTAAAGACGGTGGTTCTTTTTGCGAACGAATAGGCTCATGATTTTACTTGAATGTGTCCAAACGAGCGCAGGGAGACATTGCTTTTTGGCAAGAAATACGCTATCACTCCTGCCAGGGGTAGGTACGTGATGCCGCTCTTTCGCCTTGCGGCGGGCCAGTATCACTCGCTTTACGCTTCTATCAAGCCTGCTCCTCTTGCCTCTAGGCAAAAATCTTATGATTACTGGTGGTTTGTAACAAATGGACGCACGAGTACGTTGTACTGGTAAGGGGTTGTTGTTCATCACTGGTTGCTCTGAATCAGGAGAAGGCCGATCACCTGGGCGCTCTGGTCGTATCAGGACAGGGCGGCGCAGGTATCAGTGGTTGCACCGCGAGGAGAGTCGCAGGAGTCCAGCCCGCTGGCTGATGACTCTGGGCGTCTTTATCCCGCTGACGATCCCCTATCGTCGTTGCACGCGACGCTCAGGAACTGGCAGCTCGTGATGCAGCAGATGGCCCATAGCTCTATTCCGCTGGGAGCCGTTCTTTCTATTCTTGCTATCTTGGTCGCGCAGCCTCTTCAGCAAACCTGGATTCACCTGCTCCAACAGGCGCCTGATAGGGGCGTTGCTCACTCTTCGGTAAGCTCATCATTTTTATCTTTTTGACGTATTAGGAAGTATGCTCTATGCGCTCACTGGCTTCATCCACTGCTCTCCGCACACAGAGCGATCTTCCCAAGAGCGATGAGATCACTGGGCTCCTTTACTCTTTTGTCTGATGCAGATGGTGCGCGGGGAAGGATGGGCAACCCTTTCCGGCGCCTCTCTGCTTAGTCCACGCCGCAACCGGCAGGAGGTCTTGCGGCGGGAAGGATGGGCCATCTATGGCTCTGCATGTGCAACCAGGACGCCCGGATGGGGCCGATGACCAGCCAACGCCATCATCTTCTTCCGAACCAACGGCTGAATCGTCGGCATCCAGGGCACAAGGTTCTTCGGCGCGGACTGCGGGAACGCGCTTTCATCATTGGGAGAGTTTGCGCCCGCAACTACATGATCTCTGGGGGGAGCGCAGCCAGTCGGTAAGCGAGGCGCTCTGGACCGAGAAGGCGAATGCTTCCGCAGCGGAGGCGACGACGCGCTTTCAGCACTGGCAACATGCGCGGCATCGCCGCCCGATCGGTGCCCACGCGCCGGGCGTGGAGGAGGCGCAGGCAGCGCCTGCTGAAGAGGCGCCAGCAGTGCAGGCTCCGGTGGCGCCAGCAGCGCCAGCGCCACGCTCCAGAGCGACGAAGGCGCTGCCGCCGGAGGAGCCGGTTTTGAGTTTGCAGTTGCTTCCGGTGAAGGTGTCGCTGCCAGCGGCGCTTGAGGCCCTGGAGGAGGATGATCTGGAGTCTGTGCCCCAGGAACGGGCGTTGATTCTTCCAGAGACGCCGGAGCGTGCTGTGCGTCCGGTGGTTCCGCCTGGGCTTCCGGCAGTGGGCGCGCCGCTGCCAGGGAGACCCTATTCGCGCGCGCAGGTGCTGCGTCGCCACTGGAAACGGGAGCGTCTGCATACGTCCACCCGGCGCTATCGTCGCCAGCAGCGACGAGTGGGTATCGGTCTCTTTGCGAGCGTGCTGATCCCTAGCGCGCTGGCGTTGGTTGTGGCGCTGTCGCTAGCTGGAGTTGCCTTGCTGTATTATGCCTACGAGCAGGCGCAGGTGGCGGCGCTGGCCTCGGAGCTGCCCAAGGACAGCCTGAAGGTCTATGACGCTCAGGGCAATCTGATCTATGAACTGGGCGATCAGGGGTTGCAGACGACGGTGATGCTTGATCAGATTTCGCTCGACACGATTAACGCGACGACGGCCATCGAGGACAAAGATTTCTGGCAGAATCAGGGGGTTGATTTTCTGGCGGTGGTGCGCGCGGCAACGGATGATCTGCGTAATGGGCAGGTGGTGTCTGGCGCCAGTACGATCACCCAGCAGTTGATTAAGAACGCGCTGGTGGGGCCAGCGCCCACGTTTGATCGCAAACTGCGCGAGATGATTCTGTCGCTGGGCGCGACCCAGGAATACTCCAAGCAGCAGATTCTGACATTCTACCTGAATACGATTTATTACGGCGAGCAAGCCTATGGGATTGATGCCGCCGCGCATGTTTATTTCAACCTGGCAGATTCGACCGGCCATCCGGCGGCCAGCCAGCTTGATCTGGCGCAGGCGGCGATGCTGGCCGGGTTGCCCAGAGCGCCGTCAGAGTATGATCCGGTCAGCAATAGGCAGCAGGCGCTGGATCGCCAGAAGATGGTGCTGGACCAGATGGTGGTGGCAGGCTATATTACCTCAGCCGATGCAGTTCGCGCCGAGGATGAAGCGGCTAAGCCCCACTTTATCAATCTGGGGCAGGCGATCAATCAGGTTCCCACTGTCTCCAACTATGTGATGCGCGAGTTGCAGGGTCTGATGGATAGCGGGCAGATTCCCCAGGGTATCCTGAGCCGCTCTGGCCTGCGGGTGGTGACGACGCTGAATATGACGCTGCAAAATCAGATACTGGCAATTGCGCAGGCGCACATCAAAGCGAAGCTGAAGAATCATATGTCGGACGCTTCGGTGGTGATGATCGATTATCATACCGGAGCGATTGAGGTGCTGGTAGGGAGCATTAACCCCAACAGCCAGTTCGATGTGGCGTCGCAGGGGTATCGCCAGCCAGGCTCTTCGTTCAAGCCGTTTGTGTATGCGACGGCGTTTGAGAAGGGGTGGTCGCCGGGCACGGCGATTAGCGATACGCCCGTGCATATCTTTGTCTCGGAGGGCGAGCCGATCTATTCGCCGCAGAATTATGATTTTCGCTTTCATGGCGAGGTGACGCTGCGCTATGCGCTGCAAAACTCGTTCAACGTGCCAGCGGTGAAAACGGAGATGTTTGCGGGGATTAAACCCTCGCTGGCAACGGCCCAGGCGATGGGTATTACGAGCTATCTGGGGACGCCGGCGCCATCGATGGTGCTGGGTGGGCTGAGCGTGCATCTGCTCGATGAGACCTCAGGCTATGGCGTCTTCGCTGATGGGGGCATCAAGATGGCGCCGCATATGATTCAGGCGATCTATGATAGCCAGGGCCATCTCGTCTATCAATACCATACCCCAGGCCAGCGCGTGATTAGCGCGCAGGTGGCGGGGCTGATTACGAATGTCCTCTCGGACGACAAAGAGCGCCAGTATGAGTTCGGGGTGTGCAGCCCGCTGATGCTCTACAATGGCACACCCTATAGCGCGGCCTGCCAGCGAGGGAATACCGGGGTGGTTCGTCCGGCAGCGGCGAAGACGGGCACCACGTCGGATTTCAAGGATAACTGGACGGTGGGCTATACGAGCGATTATGTGATTGGCGTGTGGGCGGGCAACGACAATGGCGATCCGATGGTCAACGTCAGCGGTGTGGATGGGGCGGCGCCGATCTGGCATGATAGCATGCTGCTGGCCGAGCAGGGCCAGCCAGTAGTTCCGTTCGTGTTGCCGCATGGGTTGGTGCGCGCCAGGGTGCATTATGCCGATGGCGTGACTAGCACGGATTGGTATCTGCCAGGGACGGTGCCAAAGGGTGGCGTGATTCTGGGCCAGTCGTGAGATTCTTTGGCTGAAGGAGCGTCCCTGCCGGGTATGAGCCATGGCCCGGCAGGGACGCTTTTTTCTTCTGGGTGAGTGAGTTGCCTGGAGTAGCTGATTACTGGAAAAATAGAACTTCTGTTTGTTTCTTTGGCGCAGTTGTGTTATGATTTCAATAGCACAGCGGTTGCTTCAACTGCTGGTAGAGCGGTCTTGAGAGAAGCGAAGCTGGAGGAGGCGCGCCAGGCGCAACAGAGCGCCGATAGGCGCATATCGAAGAAGCGTGGGGGACAGAGGCACGGTTTGTGCTGCCAGTTCGCTGCTGGTTGAGAACCAGCGAGACGCTGAGCGACTCGTGGTGTCATTGCGCAGGAATGTGGCATGGAGAGGGATCAGGCGTTATTTGGCAGAGAGAAGGTCAGGAGCAGCATGACAACGGAGGGAAGAACCGCAGGGCCATATCCACCAGAAAGAACGGGTCAGAAGCGGAGTGTGCCTGGCGCGCGCGTCTCGCTTTCGGATATATTTGATCCCACTGCTGTGCGGCCTTCGCTGCATTTGATTGCGTATGAGTGGACGCCGACGGCAGGAGTTGGCGCCGGGGGGGGACGCGACCAGGCAAAGGGTGGCGCACGGATGGAATTGCTGCTGCGCCCCTGGCCGCTGCCTGCGGGCCTGGCCGATCCGCCTTTGCGGCGGTTTCCTATCGAGCCGGGGCTGAATCTGCTGTTTCGTCTGCATGAGCGTCGGCGGCTGTGCATTGGCTATCGTGATCGGCTGACCTTCAAGCGGCTGCCCTGTCCTCAGGAGGGTGAGGAGCTGGGCAGTGTGGAGCGAGGGCCGGATTACGCTCGCGTCTTTCAATGTTCGGCCTGCGCGGAACTGGAGGGCGTGCCGGAGTGGCTGCGCCACGAGGCGATGCCGCGCTGGGTTGGGTTAGAGACGCCTTCGCCTGAGGCGCTGGAGCAGGCGCCGTATCTTTCGGAGCCGCATGTGGTCTATCTGGCGGCGTTTGGGCCGGGGCGGGTCAAGGTGGGTGTGGCAATTGAGCGCCGCGCGCGGGTGCGCTTTTTCGAGCAGGGTGCGCATCTGGGCGCGGTGATTGCGCGCTGCCCGGATGGATTTGCGGCCCGGCGGATGGAGCGCGGCTTGTGCGATCTTGGGCTGATTGATCGGGTGCGGGCGGCCAGCAAGATTCGGGGTCTCTATCCCTTGCTGACGAATGCCGAGGCGCGCGAGGAGATCGATAAAACCTTTCACTATGTCTCGCGGCATTTGAAGACGGAGGAGACGATGCTGCTGCTGGCGGAGCCGGAGGTGGAGGATTTTCGCCCGGCGTTTTGCTTGCAGACGCTGCGCGCTCAGCCTGAGCGCCTTTTCCCGACGGTAGATGTGTCGATTCACGGGCGGGTGCTGGCGACGGCAGGGAGCTGTATTGTGCTGGAGCGGGATGGAGGTCGGCTCTGGGCGGTGGATATGGCCGGCCTGCGGGGCGCGCTGCTGACGATTGCGCGTTTCCAGGGAGGGGTGATTTCGCAGATGGATTTGTTTGGCGATTTTTTGGGTGAGCAGGCTGGCTAGGGCGCGCTGTGTCGGTTGCATAGGAAAATTCGTTCAAGAATCCATTGACAGTGCGGCGCGGGTCTGCTATGCTACAAATAATAGAACGTGGGTTCTATGAGCATGCGGCGAGGATGAGCTGCGTGCTACGGTCAAGACCGGGGCAGGCTCGGCGCCCGGCGAAAGGAGTTGGAGTCAACAGATGGATGATATGAGCGCGAAGCAGCGGGCGATCTATGCGTTTATCCAGGAGTATCTCCAGGAGCATGGGCGTCCACCAACCAATCGGGAGATTGGCGCGTCGGTGGGCATTGAGTCTACAGGGCATGTGGATTATCACTTAGGCGTGCTGGAGAAGAAGGGCTATATCGAGCGCGAGGGCCACACCAGCCGGGGCATTCGCCTGACGCGGCAGGGGCTGGAAGTGAAGGGGCGTATTGCCGCCGGTCAGCCGCTGGAAATCTACGATGTGCCCGATGAGTTTGTTGACCTGACCAGGCAGGCGTCTAACGGCAGGAAATATCTGCTGGAGGTCAGGGGCAAGTCGATGATTGAGGATTGCATCGACGATGGCGATTACGTGCTGATCGAGCAGGATATGGCGATTGAGCCGGGGGATGTGATTGTGGCCTGCAAGCGCAGCATGGACACCAGCGAGCGCGGTGCGGCGACGCTCAAGCGGTTCTTTAAGGAGAAGAATCGGGTGGAGTTGCGTCCGGCGAACGCGCAGATGGATTCTCTTTTTGTGGATGCTGATGAGTGGGAGCGCGATTGGCAGATTCAGGGCAAGGTGCGCGCGGTCTATCGCCTCTTTGAGCGCCCCAGAAGGTAGCGCATCTCCTGATAAGTAGCGCGTCATTTGAGGTTCTCCGATCAGGGCATATTTTTCCGATCAGGGCTGGCTTGTGAAAGGCTGGCCCTGATTGTTTTGTTGGCAAAAGAGATGCAAAGGATGTAGATTGTTTGGATGTTTTGTTGCTTGAAGGAGGGTTATGTGCTGAGATTCTGGCTCTGGGGTCGCTCATTGCTGGCTCTTCATGGGCCGGTGCTGGCCGCTTTCTTGCCGATTCAGACGCTCCAGCAGTTTCTGGATCAGTGGGGCTATCCGGTAGTGCTGGTGTTTGTGATGATTGAAAGCATTGGCGTCCCTTTTCCTGGCGAGACGATGCTGCTGCTGGGGGCGTTTTTTGCGGCTTCTGGGCATCTGTCGATCTATGGGGTGATTGC
>Ga0070730_10001518_pt1 | contig 22322 bp, 17 predicted proteins | sample Coa_R1_3_FD_66447 | JGI IMG/M metagenome (GOLD analysis project Ga0070730, IMG submission 66447) | Surface soil microbial communities from Centralia Pennsylvania, which are recovering from an underground coalmine fire - Coalmine... | ecosystem: Environmental > Terrestrial > Soil > Unclassified ... | reverse complement strand
TGCCATCGAGGCGCACCAGTCGCGCTCCGACGGCCGCGCCGGCGCTTGGAGCAAGCTCGGTTGATTGCGTCCCTGCTTCGACGATCGCCTGGATGATCTTGCGATATCCGGTGCAACGGCACAAGACACCGCCGATTGCATCCATCACCTCGCGATTGTCGGGCGCGGAATTCTTCTCCAGCAGTGCTGCCGCGGCCACCAGCATTCCAGGAGTACACGCGCCGCATTGCGCTGCGCCGTGATGAAGAAAGGATTGCTGCAAACTGGCGAGCATTGGCGAGCGCGCGGCTAATCCTTCCACCGTTGTGACTTCGCAATCTGCAGCCTGGCCTGCGGCGACCAGGCATGAGCAAACGGGATCTCCATTCAGCAGGACGGTGCATGCGCCGCAGTCGCCCGCATCGCAGCCCACCTTCGTTCCAGTCAAGCCGAGATCATCCCGCAGCACGCGGGAGAGCCGACGCGCGCCGGACGCCTTGACTTCCACCTGGCGTCCATTCACGGAGAATGCAATTCCCTCGGCGGCGGGATCGGACAGTTTCTGCGTTGTGGCCATATCACTGAGCCCCCACGCAGGCTTCCAGCGTACGACGCACCAGAGTAAGCGAGGCATCGCGACGGTAGTCGGCGGTTGCACGAATGTCATCGATGGGCGAAAGGGGCGCGAGATGCGAGGCGTTTACGTTGCTTCCGATTCCCGGTTTCGCCAATTGCCCCGCCAGATCTCTTTCCAGGTCACGAAGGCGTTGGGCCTTCGCCGAACAGGAACCTACCGCAATGCGTGCATCGCTCACTCGTCCGGCGTCCGATGGCACGACCGCCGCAACCATTGAGATCGAGATCACCAGATACTTTCTTGCGCCGAGTTTCAGAAAAGCGGCGGGGGCCTCTTCGATTTGTCGCGGAACCAGGATGCCGGACAGAATTTCATCTGCCTGCCTCAGGGTTTTGCGGTTGCCTGTGATGAAATCTGCCAGAGGCACGCATCGGGTCCCTACGCGGGAGGCCAGTTCGATTTCCGCGTTCAGAGCGAGCAGCGGAGGCACCCCGTCAGCGGCGGGCGATGCATTGCAGAGATTTCCTGCGACGGTGCCTCGGTTCTGAATCTGGACAGACCCGACTTCCCGAGCGGCGGCTTTGAGCCCATCGAGGCAACGAGGCAGTGGAGTACGGATGACATCGGTCCAAGTCGTCAGACCGCCGATGCGAATCCATTCGCTCTCGAAGGAAATTCCGCGGATTTCTTTTAGGGAAGTGATGTCGACCACGTCACCTTGCGGCAGGCGTTCCCCGAGCGCGGGATAGAAATCCGTTCCGCCAGCCAGCAACTGGCCGCCAGAGGCCGCTAGCAGCGAGACGGCCTCGTCCAAGGTTTTCGGTTTAAGGTACAAGAACCTGTGTCCCCCAGACCACGCCCACTTCCAGAGTTTGTATACGAAGCCGCACACCTTTGTATAGCAGGTTTCAAGCAGGAAAAAGCTGCCTCATTCGCGCAGCGCGAAAATCAAAGATCCGCTCGACATCATGGCTCACGCGAAGCTTGTGAGCCACGACTCCAAGCCAGCCGAGTGGCAGCGCATATTGCACGCGGTCGCGGACGAGCGTGCCATTTCCTTGCCCCGTGAAACTGTGCTCATGATTCCAGGCCGCGTACGGTCCTGAAATCGCCCGGTCGATGAACCGGTGCGGAGGATTCCATTCGGTAATCTCCGAAGTCCAGCGCAGCGGGATTCCGTGCCAACGCAGCCGATATCGGATCAACGCCCCGGGGAATGGAATCTGCGGGGCGTCCATAACGCGAAAATCCAACCAGGGCGGTGTGATCTCTTGCAGATTCTCCGGCCGGGAGAAGAACGCGAAGACTTCGTCGAGTGGACGCGGCAGCCATTGCTCCCGCTCTATGGTGAACATTTTCATGGTTCCTTTGCGTATCCCTGCGCTTGTTTGTTCGGAAAAATCGCGGCGTGTGTGTTCTAATTCCCGCGTTGTAATTCTCGCACGCAATTCTGTTCGGAGAGGTTCATGAACCAAGTCCGCTGGCATCACACTGGGTGTTTCGCGATTCTCTTTATTCTTGTGGGTTCCTTGTGGGCGCAGTCGCCCTCCGGCGCTCCACGGGATCTCGACGCCTACGTTGCGTCTTCCATGAAGACGTTTGACGTTCCCGGCATGGCCGTTGCGATCGTGAAAGACGGCAAGATTCTCGTGGCCAAAGGATACGGCATCCGCAAGCTCGGTGATCCTACTCCAGTGGATGAGTTCACGATGTTCGCCATCGGCTCGAATACCAAGGCCTTCACCACCGCGGCGCTCGCCACCTTGATCGATCAAGGCAAGCTGTCATGGGATGACCGCGTTTACGAGCGGCTACCGGGATTTGTGATGTACGACCCGTACGTCTCGCACGAGATGACGATTCGCGATTTGCTCACGCATCGCAGCGGCATGGGACTCGGAGAAGGCGACCTTCTGTTCTGGCCGCACACGACGTACACCCGCGAGGACGTGATTCACAAGCTGCGCTACATGAAGCCGCAATCGAGCTTCCGCAGCCATTACGCCTATGACAATTTGCTCTACATGACGGCGGGCCAGATCATTCCCGCCGTCACCGGAACTTCCTGGGATGACTACATTCGCCAACACGTTTTCGCTGCGCTTGGCATGACCCATTCCAACGTCAGCAATACAGAGTTCAAGCAAGGAGACGATTATGCGTTCCCGCACTCACGCGTTGACGGCAAGTTGCAGGTCATTCCTTTCGGGCCCCTCGATAACGCGGGCCCTGCCGGGTCGATCAACTCCAGCGCGGCGGATATGGCGAAGTGGGTGCAACTGCAACTGAATCACGGAAAATTCACGGGTCGCGAAGGCCATCTGTTCTCGGAAGAACGATCGAAAGAAATGTGGACGCCGCAAACGATTTTGCCCACGGGCGAGCCGCCACAACCGTTGGCGGGACTCAAAGCGAACTTCGCCGATTACGCGCTGGGCTGGGCGTTGCGCGACTACCATGGACGCAAGCTGATTGGCCACACCGGCGGTGTCGGCGGATTCGTCTCGCGCGTGATGCTGGTGCCCGAGGAGAATCTCGGCGTGGTCGTGCTCACCAACGCAGAGGAGGGAGGGGCCTTCGACTCCATCCTCTATCACGTTTTGGATTACTACTTCCATCTGCCGGTTACGGACTGGATCGGCGGATACAAAGCATACAAGGATAAAGAGGAAGCCGACGCGCTCGAAACTATGAAGAAGGCGGAAGGCTCGCGTGCCGCGACCTCCAAGCCTTCTCTTCCGCTGGATAAATATGCGGGAGTCTACAACGATGCATGGTATGGCCCCATCACGATTCGGCAGGAGAATGGCGGCCTGGTGATCAGTTTTGATCACACTCCCGGCATGATCGGCGACCTGCAGCACTGGCAGTACGACACGTTCAAGGCGCACTGGCGCGTGCGCACGACCGAAGATGCCTTCATCACGTTTTCGTTGAATCCCGATGGCTCGATCGACAGCGCGCGGATGGTGGCCGTGTCGCCGCTGGCTGACTTCAGCTTCGATTATCAGGACCTGCTGTTGAAACCGGCCATGGTTTCGGCGGAGAAGAAATAATCGCGCCGGCTGGGGATTCCTTTGCGGCCTTCGTAGTAAGAATCTTCAACCTCTAAGGACACGAATTTCCACCAAGGAAAACCGACGCGGGCGGGAGCGCCCGCGCCACACTAATTCGTGACTACTTCTTCCAATCCGTCGATCGAGGCTGGCGAGGCTGCGGTTCAGTCTCACAGTTCCGTGCTTCGCCGCGAACTCGGGATTCGGGATTTGGTCTTCGCGCAAATCCTGCTGGTCATCATTCCTGATTTTTTCGGCACTTCGGTCAAGGCTGGGTCCTCGCATGTTGTGTTGTGGCTGGCCGCGATTGTTCTATTTTTCATCCCGCTCGCGCTGGTTGTCGTCCATCTCAATCGCTTGATGCCTCTTGAGGGAGGACTCTACGAATGGGCCCGGCTGGCCTTTAGCGATTCGGTCGGTTTTCTGGTGGCATGGAATCTGTGGCTGTTCGTGATTCTCTATGTCGCCGTCATCGGAATCGTGACCGTATCGTTCGCCACCTATGTGTTCCCGAGTCTGGAGTGGATGGCATCGAGCAAATGGCTGGTAATCGCCGCATCTTTTCTATGGATGTCTGCGATGGCGCTGGTCGCGGCCAGCGGCTTGAGGCTCGGAAAATGGGTCAGCAACATCGGCGGATTTGTCATCCTTCTGACGATTGCAGTGCTGGTGTTGTCGCCATGGCTGAACCTCTGGCGCGGCACCCTCAACGAGTTTCATCCATTGCGCCTCGTGTTGCCCCCGGCAACGCTCTACAGCCTCAGCGTTTTCAGCAAACTGAGCTTCGGTGCGCTCAGCGGTTTCGAGTACATCGCAATCTTCGCCGGCGAATGCCGCAGCCCGCGCCGCCACCTGACACTCTCCATTCTGATCACCGCTCCGCTGATTGCCTTGATTTACATTTTTTCCACCAGTTCAATCCTTGCCTTTGTCTCTCCCGATGCCGTGGATGTCGTCGCGCCGATTCCCCAAGCTCTCAGGCTGAGTGCGAAGGCATTCGGCGCGGCGAAGATCATTGTTCCTCTCGCGATCGTTTCTCTCTTCATCAACTATCCCACGACGTTCAGCACGTATTTCAGCGGGAGCGTTCGGCTACCGATGGCCGCCGGATGGGATCACCTGCTGCCGGAATGGTTTTCGCGACTGCACCGGGTGCACAAGACTCCGGTCAATTCTGTTCTTTTCGTTGCCGGTGCGACGCTGGCTGCCAGTGTGGCCGCGTTGATCGGAGTAGGCCCGCAGGAAGCTTACGAACTTCTCCTGACCTGGGGATTCACGTTCTATGCCCTCGCCTATCTAGCCATGTTCGCGATCCTATTTCTGTCGCCAAAAGATCGCGGTCTGAGGCCGGGCCCATGGCTGCAGTTGGCGGCATTTTCGGGATTTCTCATGACGCTGCTTTATATCGTGCTTTCCATCTTCCCCGTGATCGAGGTCGAAAGCTCGTCGCATTACTACGTCAAGATCGTAGCCGTCGTCGTAGGAGCCAATGTACTGGGCTGGATGATCTATCGTGCGGGCCAGCGGAATCGCGCTGCTTGAACGATTGTCGTCCCGACACGGAAGGGAAGATTACCTCAGAAATACGCGCGCTGTATCTTCCACTTTCACGTTCGATTTCCTGCGCGCACCCGTTGCCACGTTATACCCGACGAGCAGGTGGCCTTCCACAATCAGCAACTCCTTCTCATTGATCCAGCCCACCAAGGCCGCATGCGGTATGAAATCAACGCGGCGTGGCGGCTCTTCCATCTTTTTAACTTCCACGGCAGGTAAATCCGCCTGTGCTTTGCGGATCTGCTTTGACTCTTCGGGATTGGCTACGCCCTGCTCCGATACCTGAATGGGCTGGTTCGTTCCAGAAGTCGAGGTAATCGTCATCGCGATCGAGCCGAGTTCTGGCGAGAGCTTGGCATCCGAGGTATAGAAGCTCACGTCGTAGTCGGCATTTTTGTAGGTTGCCCGCTCGTCGAATACGGTGAGTGTCCTGCCGGAGAAGTGCAACAGGGTTTGATCATTGCTTTGATTCGACCACCCGCAACAGCCATTGTCGGGAATGGCCTCGACAATCACTGTGTCGGCACCGGAGACAGCGTCCAATACGCGATGCAGAGGTTGGGGCAACGGGATCGTGCTCCACTTCCCTGCCGTTTCCTGAAAGAGCGTGCTCGCCTTATAGCTGATTTCCGTCTGCCCAGAAACGATCTGGTTCACCAAAAAGAAAGTAACCATGCCATCCTGCGGCACCCAAACCACGCCATTCGGACAGCTTTCCTCGCAGCTTCCGGTTGTGCAGCGGCACTCCGGAAGTTTGACCGTAGCAAGGTCCACGCGATTGCCGCCGCTCGTGTCCGTCTGCCAAGCTTGCAGTGTCGTCGTCACCGAAAGGTCGACATTTTCCCGCTGCAATCGGCGCTGCTGATTGGCAAACCAGAAAAGATGATTTCCGTCGGCGGAAAGAAAGGCCGATGGCGCCACTTCCGTGACCGCCTGGTTCGATCCCACGGTCTCGACTTTGTGCTCGACCCCCGCGTCCAACGTCGTCGCCGAATGGCCATTCCAGAACCAGATCTTGTGAGGCGAGGCAATATCCTCATCGGACAGCGGCAAAGAAGCTGCTGGAGCAAACAGGATTTGGCCCAACCGGTTCACCGAAACATTTGCTGCAGATTTCACCGCCTCGGGCGGCACCTTGACCGCTTGCTTTGCAGCGAATGTGGTCAGGTCGTATTCGACCATCTCTCCGGCCGGCTTGAGCACCCACAGGCGCTTCTGTTGCGCCAGAGAAGGTACCGCCAGAAGAAAAACCACCACGATGATTTGGAAATTTTTCGGCATCAAAATCTTAGCCACAGGGGACACAGGGGGTTCACGGAAGGTTAATTATCCCTGTGGAACTCTGTGCCCCCTTGTGGTGAAGCTTTTTCAGTTTGTCCCTACCATCGGCAGCTCGATGAAGCTTGCCTGCTCCGGCGAATGATAGATGCGCTGCACCGCTTTTTTGTAATCCGCGGGTTTAGCCCAGAAGATATTCGGTACGAACGTCTGTGGATTCCGATCATAGAGCGGGAACCAACTCGACTGCACCTGCACCATGATCCTGTGTCCCGGAAGGAATACGTGATTGGCGGTCGGCAAGATCCAGTGATAGAGCAGCGGCTTGTCTGGGGTGATCGCCTTCGGAGTCTCGAGGCTCTCGCGATAGCGCCCGCGGAAAATGTCGGCCGAGATCATGAGCTGATATCCGCCCATTTTTGCATCCGGCGCGACCTCATCGGGATAAACGTCGATCACCTTCACCACCCAGTCCGAATCCGTTCCACTCGTGGATGCCATCAGGTTGACCACCGGTTGTCCGCTGATCTTCACCGGTTCTCTCAGGACGTCGGAGGCAAAGACCAATACATCGGTGCGCCCCGATGCTTCCCGTTGATCATCCACCAGCCACTCGGACCACGTGAACCCGTCGCTGTAGGCCACGGGCTGAATGGGACGCGAGCGGAACGGTACGGGCTTGGCTGGATCGGACACGTACTCCTCGAACGGAGCATCATTCGCTTTGGGAGCATCAAACCCGGCTTTTAGTCCGGACTCCAGATACAGCTTCGCAGGATGAATCGCGCATCCGCTCTCGCAGCCCGCAGGCCACGCTGGCAGCCGCCGCCATGTGTTCGTGCCCGTCTCGAAGGCCGTAACCGGCGCCACGTCTGCTTTAGGCGCGCCGTCTTTCAGGTATTGATCGAGAAAGGGCCGCAGGATTTTTTCCCGGAAATAAATCCCGGTGTCGCTGTGAAACTTGATCGCCCCCAGCGAGCTTCCGTCCGAGATCTCCTGGCCGTGATACCAGGGTCCCATCACCAGAAATACTTTGTCGTTGCCCGTATCCTTCGGTTTAATCGCCTTGTATAACGCAGGCGCGCCGTAGATGTCTTCCTGGTCCCACAGGCTGTCGACCAACATTACCGGGACTTTCAACGGCTGCGCCCCCAGAATCTTGTCCATCGCCTGCTGCCGCCACCAGGAGTCATAACTGGGATGCTCCAGCAGCTTGCGCCAGAAACCGACCTGCTCCAATCCGTGTCTTCGGCCCAACTCCCCCGCGGAACCTGCCGCCATGTAGAAGTCATAATCGTCGAAATGATCGGTCCACCACTGCTCAGTGTTGGAGCGCGTTGCTTCTTGCTCGTAGATGTAGGGCATGTTCTGTTGGCGGAACGCACCATTGTGAAACCAGTCGTCCCCCATCCAGCCGTCGACCATGGGATTCATCGGGACCGAGACTTTCAGCGCCGGATGCGGATTCACCAACGCCATGAGCGGCAGAAAGCCATCGTAGGAAATTCCAAGGATGCCCACCTTCCCATTGCTCTCGGGAACATTCTTCACCAGCCATTCGATCGTGTCGTAGGTGTCGGTAGAGTGGTCAACCGGCGTGGGATTCAGCGGCCCATGCAGCGGTCGCGTCATCACGTAATCGCCTTCTGAGCCGTACTTTCCGCGGACGTCCTGCACCACGCGGATGTATCCGCCTTCGACAATAACTTCGAGCGCGTTGTCGTAGCCGTTCAGGATCGGCCCGAGGTGGGAACTCGCTGCGTGGCTGACTTGAGCGCTGGCGTTGTAAGGCGTCCGTGTCAACAAAATGGGGGCGTTCTTCGCCTCTTTCGGGATCACGATCACGGTGTGCAGCTTCACACCATCCCGCATCGGGATCATGACTTCCTGTTTCACATAATCGAAGCGGTCGGTGACTGCCTGAACCTTTGGTGGCATCTCGCTGGGCAGAGTAGCCTGTGCGGCCAGAAAAAGCGGTGTCGACAATACTGCCGCCAAGCATATGAACTGTAGTCTGAACATTCTCATGGATGGTCCTCGGAAACGGACGAATATACCGCCTGGCGCCAGTCGGTGCCAAATGCAGGGGACTGTCCAGTGCGGAAAGTTGGGGAGCCAAGTCCTTGCATTCCAGGTTCTCTCGGGTGCGAGCCGCTTGGGCGGCCTTTCCTTCTTATCGGAAAAAACTGAGGTGGATGTCCAAACTGGCTTTGAACGTGTTAGTCTACGCAATTCGTGCCCGGGGCCGGATGGCGGCATTGCCCAGGCGCAATTTGGAATCTTTCCTTTATAATGGCGAGGATTCTTGCAGTGGCCCCCCATCGTTTCACCACTGATACATCGATTACCTACGGCGCGGGACCGTTTCGCGTCTAACTATGCCGGTAGACTTGAAGAGCCCTAAGCCCGGAATCGAAGCCGCCAGCCTGACCGACGTTGGCCTGCAGCGCACTAATAATGAAGATTCCTACCTGTATTGGGAGCCGGATTCCGCAGACGAGTTCCGGCGCAAAGGGCGCCTGGCCATCGTCGCCGACGGCATGGGTGGATATGAAGGCGGCCAGGAAGCCAGCCGGCTTGCTGTAGAAACGGTGCGCGATTTCTACGACCAGCACTTCAATGGAGATCCTTTGGACACCCTGGTCACCGCCCTGCGGAACGCACACACGGCCATTCAGAATTACGGCCTGGAGCATCCCGAGTTTCACGGCATGGGCACCACTTGTACCGCCCTTGCCATCGTGGACCACCACCTCCACTTCGCACACATCGGCGACAGCCGCCTCTACCTCATCCGCGGCGGGGCGATCTCGCGGTTGACGCGGGATCATTCTTATGTCGGCCGCCTGGTGGAAAGCGGCATTGTCCGCTCCGAAGACGCCGAGTCGCACCCTCAGCGCCACATCCTGACCGCTGCCTTGGGCTCGGGGCTGGAAGTTACTCCCAACGTTCCGGACATCCCGATTCCGCTCCTCGAAGGTGACCTGCTCCTGCTTTGCAGCGATGGCCTTTGGAGTCTGGTCAACGATCATGATCTCGCTTTGGTGGCGCAAACCAATCCGCCCGCCGAGGCTTGCCGGAAGCTGGTCAGGATGGCGATCGAACGCGGCGGTCCGGACAACATCACCTTGCAACTTCTTCGTGTCTCTGCCTCCTAGACCTTCTCGTCCCCCCCCGTATGCAAATTTCTGCAAGCCAGTGAGCGCGCAACGATACCAGCACTTCCTGCTCGTGCCACAAGCGATAGGGCTTGGTCCATGTAACCTTCGCGTGAACAAAACCGCAATGCGTTGCACATCCGCAGTGTGCAAGATTCTTCCTGCCTCTGAAACGGCTGATCTGAAAGGCTCGATCTGGTTTTCCACACGGCTCAGAATGGCATCCGACTTGCTATGTCATTTATGTTTATAATGTCTATTATTTCAATGGACATTATCACATACCTGGTGTATGAATTTCGGCATGAGTTTCGGAATGCACTCGATATCGCTAAAGATCGTGGCGGCCATCCTGTTGTGCGCTGTCTCGGTTCTATCTGCGCAAAATTCTGCAACCATGCGCGTCGGCGCCTTCCCCAACATTACCCACGCACAGGCGATGGTCGGCAAAGCGAACGGCTGGTTTGAAAAGGCCATGGGCCCGCAAGTGAAGGTGCAATGGACCAGTTTCAACGCCGGGCCAGCTGCCATCGAGGCCTTATTTGCTGGTGCCATTGATATGACCTACGTCGGCCCAAATCCCGCCATTAACGGCTATGTCCGCTCCAACGGCGAGGCTTTGCGCGTGGTCGCCGGCGCTGCCAGCGGCGGAGCTTCGTTGATCGTCCGCAACGATGCCGCGATCACTCGGCCTTCCGATTTCCACGGCAAGCGCATTGCCTCCCCGCAGTTCGGCAATACACAGGATGTCGCTCTCCGAAACTGGCTGAAGAAGAATGGCCTAAAAACAAACGACAAGGGCGGCGACGTGCAGATTGTGCCCATGGCCAATCCGGACCAACTGACTCTTTTCCTAAAGAAAGATTTAGATGCCGCCTGGGCGCCAGAGCCATGGGCTACGCGCCTGATTCATGAGGGCAACGGCCGTCTGTTCCTCGACGAGCGCACGTTATGGCCGAATGGTCAGTTCGTGATTGGGCTGCTCGTGGTTAATGCCAAATTCCTCAAGGCGCATCCCGACCTGGTGAAGAACTGGATTCGCGCCAATGTCGACCTGACCGACTGGATCAACACCCATCAACTGGAAGCCAAGAAACTTTTAAACGAGCAAATTCTCCGCGAGACGGGCAAGGCTCTTCCCTCCACCGTTCTCGATGAAGCCTTCTCGCGCATGCAGGTCAGTTACGATCCTCTGCATGCGGCATTGAATAGCGCAGCGCAACAGGCGTTCGAGGATGGATTCCTGGGCCGGCAGATGCCCGATTTGTCCGGGCTTTACGATGTCTCGCTGCTCAATCAGGTTCTCGCGGAAAAAAACCGAAAGGCAGTGCAATGAGCACGCAAAGTCTCCCACACCGGTTCCCCGTAGAGCCCCATCTCTCCAATTTCCCGGCGAATGGCGAAACGCTTGGCCCCGTGCGCGTCGACTCGCGCCGACCGACGCCGGGGTTGCCGAAGGTTGGCCTCACTGACATCTGCCTGAGCTATCGCACGCAGAGCGGTGAACGGCTAGTCGCGCTCGATCACATCAGCCTGCAAGTGCGCGCGGGAGAGTTCCTCTGCATCGTGGGTCCATCGGGGTGCGGCAAGTCCACCCTGCTGCACTTGATTGCCGGTCTGCATGCCCCCACCTCCGGCCAGATTTCGATGGCAGGCAAACCGGTGCAAGGCCCTGGGACCGACCGGATCCTGATCTTCCAGGAGCATGGACTATTTCCCTGGCTTACGGTCGGCCAGAACGTCGAATTTGGCATGAAGATGAAAGGTATCGCGAAGGCTGAGCGTGAGGAGAAGACCCGCCAGTACCTTCGGCTGGTCCACCTTGCGAAATTCGAACACAGCTACATCCACCAATTGTCGGGAGGCATGCGCCAGCGCGTCGCGATTTCCCGCGCCTTGGCAACAGAGCCCGACGTGCTCCTGATGGACGAGCCCTTCGCCGCGCTCGACGCCCAAACGCGCGACCTGCTGCACGACGAACTGGAGCGCATCTGGAGCGACACCGGATGCACTATCATCTTCGTCACGCACAACGTTCGCGAAGCCGTGCGGCTGGGCGATCGCGTCGTTCTTCTGACCTTCCGGCCCGGGCGCGTGAAGAGCGAATTTCCGATTGAACTGCCGCGGCCGCGTCATCTGGAAGATCTGGACGTCGCCGGCACGGCCCGAGAAATCCTCGACGAACTTCGCGAGGAGATCAACCGCTCGCTCGAAGCCGAATACAACGCCGGCGTCAAGCCGCACATTGAACCCGGAGTTTCCGCATGAAGCGGGCTGCCCGCTACATCATCTTTTACGCCGCGCTGCTTGGTCTTTGGACTCTGCTCGCCGAGTTGAAGATCTGGCCGCCGTATCTTTTCCCCACGCCATGGGGCGTCGCCGAAGCGCTATGGGCGGGATTTGCCGACCACACCTACTGGATCGCGATCCGCGTCAGCATGGAACGCGTCCTGATCGGTTATGGCATTTCGGTTGTGCTCGGCATGATTCTGGGCCTGGGCGTTGCCAGCAACAAATTCCTGGAAGACACCATGGGAGGCTTGCTGGTCAGCTTGCAGAGTCTGCCCAGCATCTGCTGGTGGCCGCTCGCGCTGCTCTGGTTCGGCCTGAATCAGAACGCGATCCTGTTTGTCGTGATCATGGGGTCGCTGCTGTCGGTAACACTCGCGATGGAAGACGGCCGTAAGCAGATGCCCAAAATCTTCGGCCAGGCCGGGCGCAATCTTGGGGCCAAGGGGTTCAAGTTGTTCTGGTATGTACTCCTGCCCGCGAGCCTGCCGTTTATCGTCTCCGGCCTGAAGCAGGGCTGGGCGTTCGCTTGGCGCTCGCTGATTACTGCCGAGATGCTTTACCTGAGCCTCGGCCTTGGGCAAGTGCTGATGATGGGCAGGGATCTGAACGACATGAGCGCGGTGATCGCTGTCATGTTCTTAATCGTCGCGATCGGTTACGTCGTCGACGGCATTGTGTTCAAAGGCATGGAACGACATTTGCAAAACAAGTGGGGGCTGGCGCCCGCAACGTAGAAACTGGAGGGCTCGAAGGATTTGGCGCGCAGTAGTAACTTTTTAATCTCGAGTAAATAGATAGTAATAGTTGGTTTGTTTCTGGGGTTCTCTCGCCCCGCGGTACTCGTAAGAAAAACTTAAAAGGTGGGAATACCAATGAAAGCGACAAGTTCTCTGATTCCAGCATTGTTAATGGCTGCCCTAACGGCCAGCGTAGCAGCCCAGGCTGGAGGCGCCTCCCCTGAGCCTTCTCTTCAGAACAACTCAGCGGATGCACCGGCAACGGCGAAAGCCACGTTCTCCGATGAAGCGGAGCCCGTGCAGCCGGCCACCCGCGCAGCTCACAGCTATGGCCCGATTTCGTTCCGGCGCAGCGGGCTCTGGTTCTCTACCAAGGATGAGAGCACGCATCTGCAGGTGCACGGCTACGTACAGGCTGACGACCGCATGTTTTCGGCCAACACCAAAGGCGAAGAGCTGGATACGTTCCTGTTCCGCCGCATGCGGCCGCTGTTTGAAGGCACGCTGTTCAACAATGTCGACTTCCGCTTCATGCCGGACTTTGGCCAGAACAATCCGCAGGTCCAGGAGGCATATCTGGAATTGAAGACGTTGCCCTTCGCGAAGGTACGCGTCGGAAAATTCAAAGAGCCGATCGGATTGGAAGTCCTCGAATCCGACCGGTATATCAAATTTCCGGAGCGCTCGATGGCGTCCGATCTGGTTCCGTTGCGCTATTTCGGCGCGCAACTCTCGGGCGGCATCTTCAAAGACTCGATCACGTATGAAGGCGGATACTTCAACGGATCGAGCGACGGATCGAACGGCGTCTTCACCCAGTGGGCGAAGGGGAATGAGGGAGCTGGGCGCGTCTTCGTGCGACCGTTCGCGGCAAGCGGGATGAATGTCCTGCACCAATTCGGATTTGGACTCGCGGGATCTTCGGGAAGCCAGCGCGGCACGATCGCGGGATTGAAGACCGTGGGACAGACGACGTTCTTCAAATATTCTTCGACGGCTGTAGCTGCTGGCTCGCACAGCCGGCTTTCGCCCCAGGCCTACTACTACGCAGGGCCGTTCGGTCTGATGGGGGAGTACATGGTGTCGTCGCAGAATGTGCTCAATAAAGGTGTGGTCGGGAAAATCACAAATCAATCCTGGGAAACTCAGGGCTCGGTCCTGCTGACCGGCGAGAAGAACAGCTACGGAGCAATTAAGCCGCGGAATTCGTTTGAACCGAATCGCGGACTCCGCCACTTCGGCGCGGTGGAGGTCGCAGCGCGCTATGCGCAAGTGGCAATCGACGGCGCGGCGTTTTCGGGTTTCGCCAAGTCGACGACGGCGGCGCAGCAGGCGAAAGAAGTGGGCGTGGGCGTGAACTGGTATCTGAACCAGTATGTGAAGCTGGTCACGGACTACGAGCACACCACGTTTCGCATGGCGTCAGCGAAAGTCACTCCGCTACACGATGAGAACGTGCTGATCAGCATGATCCAGCTGGCGTTCTAGCTGGGGATATAAGACTCGTGGGACGGAGCCGAGTGTTCGTGCCGCAGAAACGGCAAAGCGCCACCGACCCAGTGTCCTGCAAGGGTTCCGGACACTACGGCAGCGCTGCCAATACGGAGCCCAAAAACCGATAACCAGAATATAAACATTGGTATGCCCTTCCGGGAGTGCATCGGTTGGTTCGGGAGGGCAGGGGCTAAAGCCCTGAAACTTCTTTGCGCGGCTTACGCGGCCCTCGAAGGGCCGCTCTTCCACGGTATGGTCAGCGCTTTTGCTAGGTGTGGAGCTGCTTCGACTCCAGATCAACCTCAGCTCAACGATTTTCCTTTGCGTCCTTGGCCTCTTCGGCGGTTTTGGTTTCTTCGGCTTTTTCCGGGCGGAGGAGCGGGAACAGAATCACGTCGCGGATGGTGTGCTGATCCGTCAACAGCATGCAGAGGCGATCGATGCCGATGCCGACGCCTCCGGCTGGAGGCATGCCGTAGGAGAGGGCGCGGATGTAGTCCTCGTCCATCTGGTGGGCTTCTTCATCGCCGCGCTCGCGCTCTTTCAGTTGCGCTTCGAAGCGGCGCCGCTGATCTTCAGGATCGTTGAGTTCGGAGAATCCGTTGGAAATTTCCATTTTGCCCGCGAAGATTTCCCAGCGCTCGGTCCATTCGGGCTCGTCCGGTTTCTGCTTGGAGAGTGGTGACACGGCGGTCGGAAATTCATAGATGATCGTCGGCTGCATCAGATGCTCTTCGGCCACCGACTCGAACAGCGTTGCGATGGTCTTCCCTAGCGGCTCGTTCGGATCGTAGGCCATGTGGGCGTGCGCCTGATTGAAGCGCTGCACCAGATTTTTCACGCCAGCTTCGGAACTGAAATCACCCATCCCTGGCTTGGCACCGGCCTCCTCTGGCCAGAATTGGATGATGGCTTCGCGCATGGTGAGAACTTTCCAGTTCGACCAATCGAGTTCTTCGACGACTTCTTTGCCGTCTTCCACTCGCGTCCACTTTGACTTCGGGCTGCCATTCACGGCGATGGCGGCGTTCGTGATCGCCTCCTGCGTGAGCTTCATGATGCCTTCGTAATTCGTATAGGCCTGGTAAGCCTCGAGCATGGTGAACTCGGGATTCCAGCGCCAACCCAAACCTTCGTTACGAAAGTTGCGGTTGATCTCGTAGACGCGATCGAGCCCGCCGACGACAAGCCGCTTCAGGTAGAGCTCGGGCGCGATGCGGAGATAGAGATCCATAGCGAGAGTGTTGTGGTGCGTGACGAACGGGCGGGCGACGGCGCCGCCGGCGATGGGCTGCATCATCGGGGTTTCGACTTCGATGAAGCCGTGCAAGTCGAAGGTGCGGCGCATGGACTGCACCATCTTCGTGCGCTTCAGGAAAACTTCGCGCACCTCGGGATTCATGAAGAGATCGACGTAGCGCTGGCGGTAGCGCAATTCGACATCAGTGAGGCCGTGCCATTTTTCGGGCAGCGGCAGAAGATCTTTGCTGAGGAACGTGATCTCTTCGACGTGAATGGTCAGTTCACCGGTGCGGGTGCGGAAGAGGTATCCACTGACACCGATGTGGTCGCCGAGATCGAGCAGTTTGTAGAGTTCGAATCCTTTTTCGCCGACAGCATCTTTCTTAACGTAAATCTGCAGCTTCTGCCCGGCTTGCTGGAGATGGGCGAATCCTGCTTTGCCCATGAGGCGTATCGCCATAATGCGGCCGGCAACGCGGACGGTGACGCGGTCCTTTTCGAGATCCTCGGCGGCCTTGGCGGAGTATCCCGCAAGAACCTGTTCGACCGTGTGGGTAAATTCGTATTTGCTGCGGTAGGTGGGCTGGCCGAGAGCCTCGATCTGCTTCAGCTTCTCCTGCCGCTGCTGGTAAATTTTTTCGTCGAGTGCCAACGGGGTCCTTTTTTACGGTGAGGTTGGAAGAGGAATTATAAACAAGCGGCTTCTGACTCCCGGATTTCGGGTTGCTGAAAACACTTCGGGTAGAACGAATAAAACTATTCGACCCAAAATGTGCAAAATATTGGATTCATTTGGGTTACGAACCGTTCGCCTGCTTGGGTGACCGCAAAATATTGATTCTGCGCGGGTTACCCGCAAAATATTCCAAAAGAAGGAGTTAGCGGAACTAAATTCGGAGATCTGACTCTGCATGCTTGGATCGACGCCACGAATCGGCCATACGATTTGGATCGCCACCTTCGTGCGCATGGATGAAATTGTTTCTCGAATCGCGGTCAGGGTAAAGGTCATCCGTCACATCGTTCAAATAAAACCTGTGGATAAAGTTGCCTTGCGATTGATGGTCATTGAATTCGAGGCGAATTCTACAGAGCAAATCGAACCCACACTGAGTCCACAATTGCGCCAAACGGAGCTGGCCACCAACCCTCCGCGTTGAAAAGGCATCTACAACAGTTCGCGGAAGCTCCAGATGAGCGCCTTCTTTCGTCTCCTACCGACGGTTGTGTGCCGCTCTGGGCTTGGTTCCCGCGAAACCAGGTCAGACGAAAGTTTACGACTTCCCGCTCAAATAACACTCACAGCCAGCTTTGAGGACACCCGCCGGACTGGGCAACCGCACGTTGCCGGCCCGTCCCCTTTCGATCAATTGTCAGCATTGACTTCCATGGAGCAGAGATAATGAGGCATCACGCGATTCTGGGAACGACATTTGTTGTGTGTGTGTTGGCGGCGAGCCTGGCCAGCGCGCAGACTTGGACACCACTTAATAATCAGCCCGGCGCGAACGTCGGGGTCATGATCCAGTTGCGCGATGGGCGCATTCTGTTCCACGAAGAGCAAGGCGGCAATTCGCAGAACTGGCACATCTTGACACCGGACAGCACGGGCAGCTACGTCAATGGAACCTGGAGTTCCGGCGGCACACTGCCCCCTGGGTATGCGCCCTGGTTTTTCAGCTCGCAATTGCTGCCCGGAAGCGGCAGGCACATTCTGATTGAGGGCGGCGAATATAACAACGGCGTCCAGGATTGGACGAACTTGGGCGCGTATGGCACGTGCATTCCCTTCGGACCCTGCAGCTGGGTCTCGAATGCACCGCCATCGGGATGGCCCAACATCGGCGATGCCCAAAGCGTGATCCTGGGCAATGGCAAATACCTGCAGGCGAGCTGCTGCTTGTCACTGACGGCGGAATTCAATGGGCCCAATAATTGGGTAACGTCTACAAGCACGACTAACGCCACCGACGAACAGGGATTTACGCTTCTTCCCAATGGGAAAGTGTTGATGGTCGACGCCTGGCAGAATCCTAATTGCGGCAACAGCACCATGGCGACAGAGCTGCGTTCCATCGACCAAATCATAGGCGGCGTTTACACGATGGGAACGTGGTCCTGCGGCCCGAATACCACGGCTCAGTTATGGGATAGCAGCGGCCACGAACTCGGCCCCGTGGTCGTGACTTACGACAGCGTGAATAACGCTATCGCTTTCGGAGCGACCAATAACACCAGCATCTATCACCTTTCCAGCAACAGCTTCACGGCTGGTCCAACTCCTCCCAACAACCTGGCAGGTTATGATGCTCCCGCTTCCTTGGAGCCAAACGGCAAGGTGCTGGCAATGCTTGGCCCCGCAGGGGGATTCAACTCAGGCTGTCAATTTGTCGAATATACTCCCGCCACCAATACCATCGCCGAGACGGTCAACCCAACCGATTGCCCCTACGAGCCATCTTTCGTCGGGCATCTTATGATTTTGCCTACAGGGCATATCATGTTCACGGACTTTGGTGGTTCTGTGGAGATCTACACTCCGGCACCCGGAACTATCCCAGGCACGGCACCGGTCATTACCTCATATCCCAGCACCGTAACTCATGGAGTGAACAACTATGTTCTGCAAGGCCAGCAGCTCAATGGCCTAACGCAGAACAATGCCTATGGTGACGACTACCAGGGCGACACCAACTATCCTCTGGCCTACCTTGCCAGCGGAAACCAGCAGTACTTTTTATTTACCCACAGCGACAGCACTCACTCCATTCGCAAGGGCGTAACTATGTCTACGCACTTCGATGTGCCTTCCAGCGTTCCGCCCGGAAACTACATTTTAGTTGTAGTCGCTAATGGGGTGAGTTCGGCAGGCGTTGCGATTACGGTGAACTAAACTCGCAAGTCATCGGGCACACGTCGCGTGGGGTGCGGTGCTGTAAGCACCGTGATACGGATCACATGCAGGATTGAAGCCCGCTGTTACGTTGTGAGGCATGTTCAGGAAACTTGTTTTCCTTCTCTGCGCTTGTGTTGCGATTGCGCTGGCACAAGACGTCGGGCAATCGGGAGAACCGGCGAGCGCGATGCGCGAGGCGTACCGGCACGCCTACAACCTGCACGATGCCGACGCGGTGCTAGCGCTGTACGCGGATGACGCCGTTCTGCTGAGCGAGGCAGGCGTTTTTCACGGCAAGCCGGAGATCCGGAAGTGGCTCCAGTTCGCCTTCGATCAAGGCAGTGTGCTGGAAGATATTTCGCCCACCCGAGAGAAATCTTCGGGGAACCTGGCTTACGGAACCGGCCACACCACACGGCTCGCGGGTAAAGAAATACACCTCGGGCGTTATCTCATCGTGATGGAGAAGCGGAACGGACAATGGAGGGTTGTGGAGCACGCGTCATTCAACGTTCACGAATAGCCGTGTCCGGCAACGACTTCAGAGCTGCGGCTGCTTGCTTGGCTTCTTCGGTATCAGGCCTGAACAGCAGCGGTGCAAAGCGGCGCATTTTCTTTAGCAGAGATTCCAACTGGCCCTGATCCCGCAGGTTCCTCAACGCCGGGTCTGTTTCAATCCAGTGAGCCTCCCGGCAGCCCTTCTCAACGGAGTTGGTCAAGATTGCGAGGGCTGCGCCAGGGTTGTTCATAGCCATATGAGCAACGGCCAGGGCATGAAATAGATCGGCTGGCATCACTCCGTGAATGCATCCTCCAGAATTTGCCAGTACGGATTCAAGACGTGTGGCCGCGTCGTTCAGAAGCTGCTCAGCACGGGAGTGTTCTCCCGACGCTGCGTAGACCGAAGCCATGTCGGCGCGAATGCGCGTTAACACGCGATCGTGCGCCATCATATTGGGGAACTCCTGGATCGTGCGCCAGGCGCGGTGCAGTTCCGGCAAAGCGCGGTCCGCTTGATTGAGCCTGAGGTAGATTTCGGCCTTGCCGCAGCAGTGAAGAGCTACGGCAGTTTCCCGGTAGACGCTGTCGATTTGAGACAGATGGTTCAGGCCGCGCTCATGCCATTCCAAGGCATTTTCCCAATGCAGGCGGTGCGCCCAGATCTCAGCGAGAATGAACTCGCCGAAGGGCAATTCGACCAGCGCTCGTTTGGCAGTACGCAAGGACAACACTTCGGAAACCAATGATTCGGCGCGATCATAGTCGCCGGTCTGCAGCGCAATCGTAGAGAGGTTCAGCCAGCTGGCGCTGTTGGCAGGTTCGATTTCCACGACGGCTAGAAATTGGCGAACTGCCTCCTGATAGTGCGCGTCGGAAATCTCGAAAGCCGCTGTCCACGCCGCGAGCCCGCAAAAATAATGACTCATGGAATCCGACGGATCGAACCGAACCCCTTTTCGTCCGGACTCCAACGCCTTATGAATCTTGTTTTGCCTTAAGTACACGTATGCAAGCCGGGCATGGGGAGTCCCTGATTCAGGATCAAGCTCGATCGCCCGTTCCAGGCATGCTGCCGCCCGCACCAGATCATCCGGATCGTTCCGGTGAATCCAGCGCATCGAGTAGGTCTGGCCAAGCGCCGAAAAGGCAACCGCATACTCGGAATCCAGCTCAATGGCGCGCTCGAATTCCCGGCGCGCATGCTCAACGGAGTCCTTGCCCAGTAAATTCAGGCCCTTCTGACCCTGCGTGTAGTGCTCATAGGCTTCCAGACGCAGCGTCTCGGGAGCGGCGACAAGTCGTCTGGAGCTCGAATCCATCTTCAGATCAAGAGCCTGCAGAATGTCGCTGACCACGCGGTCCTGAAGCTCGAACAGATCATCCCATGCGCCATCCGTCTTGGGCAGAACGGCGCCTTCGCCGCTCGTCGCTTCCAGCAGCTTGGGTGTGATGCGAATCCGGTTGCCAGCCCGCTGAAAACTACCGGTGACGAGCCAGCGGGCGTTGAGCTGCCGGCCGATCAAAGCGGTGTCAGAGCGGTCTTCGATGCGCCGAAGTTGTTGCTGCACGCGCTCGCGGCTGACCACCTGGACATTCTTCAGCTTTCGCAAATCAGCCGTAATGGTTTCAGCCATCGCGGTACCCAGCCATTCTGAATTTGAATCTCCGGAAAGATTCTCGAAATCGAGGACGGCAATTACAGGGTGGGCCCGTTCCAGCACGATCGCGACATTCCTGGGCTGATCCTGCATGGTACGCAGGGCAGCGGCCAGTTCCGCTGCGCTGGCAAAGCGATCCGTCGGCCGCGGCGCCATTGCCCTTGCGATCAAGGACGCCAGGATGTGGGATACGGTGGGATTCCTTTGCCGCACCGGGGGCACCTCTCCCAGCAAGGCGGCTGTAACCAGCGCGCGCTCGTGCAGGCCGGCAAATGGAGTGCATCCGCAGGCCATCTCGTACATGACAACTCCGAGGCTGTAGAGGTCGCTGCGGACGCTGGCAGCTCGCCCGGACAGGACTTCCGGCGCGCAGTACTGACAGGTTCCGATGAAGCTCCCGGGCCGCGTGACGAGAGTTGCCGTTTCGTCTTGCGGCAGGATGAACTGCGCCAGCCCGAAGTCCAGAAGCTTGAGAGTGCCGTCCTCGGCCACCATGATGTTGGCCGGCTTGATATCGCGATGCAGAATACCGTGTGCGTGCGCATGCTCCAAGGCGGTTGAGATCTGGATGGAGTAGTTCCTTAGAAGTTGTCCTGGAAGGGGGCTGCCGGCGATCGCTTGCTCCAGAGTCCGGCCTGAGACATATTCCATCGCCAGGTATAGGCAGTCCTCAGACTCGCCGGCGTCATGCACGCCCGCGATTCCGGGATGGCTGAACGATGCGGTGGCGCGGGCTTCCCGCAAGAATCGCTTGCGTTGATGCTCGTCAGCGCGCATGCCCGGACGCATGAGCTTAAGCGCAACAGCTCGCTGCAGACGGCAGTCACGAGCCTTGTAAACCTCGCCCATGCCTCCGGCCCCTAAAAGTTCGATCACCTCATAGGGTCCGATTCGATCTCCAGCCGAGAACGGCATTGCGGCAGCTTGGACCAACCGGGCTAGGCTGTCAATCGAAACGTGTTAAGAGGTGTGACAGATCGCGGTCTTGAAGGCGATCAGCGCCTGTAGTGAGTTAGGTTTTTCAACCTCCCCTGTTGCTGAGAATGCGGTACAATCCGCGAACTGCAGGCCCTATCGGTGAGTGGTGACGTGCTCATTGGAGTTGCATTATGCCGAAATTGGAATCGAGTAATCGAGAGCCGCGCACGGAACGTCCGCAGATTCCTGATTACGGAATCAGCAAAAGCAAAACCGGGATGTTGCCCTGGAAGTGGGCGGAGAAGAACCTCGCGGAATCGCGCGAGTACTGGATGGTAACCGTGCGGCCCGATGGGCGGCCGCACGCGATGATCATCTGGGGCTTGTGGTTCGAGGGCGCATTCTGGTTTGGCACCGGCGGCAAAACGCAGAAGGCGCGAAACCTGAAACAAAATCCGAACTGCATAGTGGGGACACAGAATGCGGCGGAAGCGGTAATCCTGGAAGGGGTCGCCGAACTGGTTACGGACGCTGCACTCAAGAAGAAGCTGGGACCGGCATCGCTACGGAAGTATGGAATGGCGGGCGGCGGCTCCGAACCCGTGTACCGCGTGCGCCCAAGGCGGGTGTTTGGATTGATCGAGAAGAGTTTTACGAAAACTGCTACCCGGTGGACATTCGATTGAGGTGAATGAGCGCTTCAACCGAAAACTTTCGATTGCAGCAGCGGCACATGCCACAATCCTGCTGCCAGCCCACACCCGGCACAGAAATCAGATGCCGGCGAACCAGGAATAGCCTTCCTCGGGATTTACGCCACCCAGACCGCGCCCCAGATTTTTTACCGTGTCGACGACCGTCATGCGTGCCAGGTACTTAACACTCTTGTATCCCATCTGGCGCGGCACACGAAGGCGCAGGGGAGCGCCGTGAGGCGTGGGCAGGGGTTGTCCGTTCATGGCGAAGGCGAGCAGAGTTT
>Ga0070730_10001517_pt1 | contig 22323 bp, 19 predicted proteins | sample Coa_R1_3_FD_66447 | JGI IMG/M metagenome (GOLD analysis project Ga0070730, IMG submission 66447) | Surface soil microbial communities from Centralia Pennsylvania, which are recovering from an underground coalmine fire - Coalmine... | ecosystem: Environmental > Terrestrial > Soil > Unclassified ... | reverse complement strand
TCCGGCAAGCTCTAAAATCGTGAGTACCCTGAGCTGGCGCCTTACCCGCGACGGGCGGCCACCCCTCGATACGATGAAACATCCGGTGTGGCCCATCCCTGCGATTGTGTTTCTTGCAAGGGTGGCGCCGCTCGTACCTGGCGTCTCGCCTTCTTCATCCACCCCCCCGTTGGACTTGTCTGGCCCGGTGTCCCGCCCGCCGAAATTCCGAATCCGTCAAACTCACTTCGCTCCAACGATGCCGTTCTCACCCGCTCGCCAATCAAAATCCCTCGAAGCCCGTGTACGGGCGCGCTTCAAAGCGTCCCCATGTAGGTGTCGGGCTTCAGCCCGGCTCTCTCACTGCCCCGCCCAACTCCCGTCATTTCGAATCCAGCCGGAGCTGGGTGAGAACTTCTTCTCTCTTCGCGCGGGTCCATCGCGCGAAGAAATCTCTCCTCGGCCCGGCTCTTGCCGTCTTCCCGGTTCCCGCGTGTAAGCGCTGCGTGGACTGCTCGCTCTCCATCTTCTCGACTGCGCCAGGAAGCGCAAGAACCTGACCACGAAGTGCGTGGCCTAGCCGCGGCGCACGAGAACGGCCCACAGACTAAGGTTCAAGCGACGCACGTGAGCCACCCGGCGGGCCGCGGGACGGGAGAAGGTTGTCAAAATCTTTACCCTCGAAAAATCACAAAGGACGCTGCAACCCGTCAGCGTCCCGCACTCCACCCGCCTGCAGTGGCGGCGGAGATACACGGAGAAGATCGGAGACTACCACGCGGTGAAATGCGGAACGTTTTGGCCGTGGTCCGCGGCGACTTTATCTAGTCTTTCCAAGATGCTGAGGTAATCTTGGCGAGTTTTGATTTGAGCGAACTGCGAATCCAGGACGAGTCGCTCTTGTTCGCCGATGTAGGGCAGGGCAACACGCAGGGTCTGGTGATAGTTCGAGATCGCTGAATTAATGTAACTGACTTTCGCCATATTTATGAGGTGGGCGACCGATGCGACAGTTAGAAGCGCAGACAAGGCGTAAAGACTGAAACGTACCGAGCCTAGAGTCGGCGCCTTAGACGGATCGTCCGGCGCAGTCTGTATTTTTCTGAGATCCCGCCACCATCCGGCGACCATCCCGGCCCCATAACCCAACGAAAGCGACAGCGAGAAACCCAGCAGCGAAAAAGCCTCCATCCCGCCTAGGGATGGGTTGTCTCTCGCGATCTGTTCATAGACTCCGGCTCTGAAGCTTCCAAATAGCAGAGAAATGACATTGAGGAGCCCGAGCCCAGCAGCGCGCATTGCCGGTCCCAACAGTTCTTGCCATATTCCACTACCGATTGCACCTACGAGAACGGCTCCCGCAACACTCAAGGCGAGTTTCGCCCGTCTGCTCGCGAGAAGGTTCTTAATCACGACTCTCTTGGACGGCAGATCCGGACTCGGAATATTGATACCTGTGGGCATAAGGATCGTGGAGAGAATATCACTGCGGCACTTCTCGGGAAAGTATAGAGAAGCGTAGGGTGCCCTTCCGTGTTGTTTTGATTACGGAGTCCGCGAGAAGTTCCTCGCGCGATCGATGAACAGTCGAGAGACTCCGTAGTAGGGCATCCGCGACACCCGCCTGGAGTTCACGCTGAAAGCACTTCCCGGAGTCGCTGACCAAGAAGTTTACGGCGCTCGATAATAAACTCGGGAAAGCTAGAGAACTCCAACTTTGAGGGATCGCTCGGGAGCAGGTGGTCGTTACAGAACTTTGCGATCGAAACCTTCTGGTGATTGGCCTCAGCAGAGGCCCAATCGAGAAGAGACTTGTCTTGCTTTGCCTTGTTTTCATTGGCGTCCAAGTGGCTCAGATTCAAGATACTGTTCCAGTTGGACGGATTGTGATAGATGTCGAGATTCCCGTCTACAATGCCCGCAGCAAGTAGCTGCTTTTTCTTGAAGGCGGACGCCGGATGCAGGTGGTCCTTGTGAAAATTGCCGTTCCTGTAGTCCAAGTTGGGAGACAGTAGCGCCAGAATCGTGAAGGCCTGCTTCTCATCATATTGAGTAGACAGCAGGGCATCGATAAATTCATTCGTTATCTGCGGATCTTTTCCCTGAGCCCGAACGATAGTGCCGATCGCTTCAGTCGGAAAGTGGTCTATCTCAGGCTTTATGAAGAGACTCCCGAACTCATCGCCTACAAACGCTTTGCGAATCGCAGCGAGTATCGTATCGGCAGCAGAACCAAAAACGCCCTTCAATAGCGCTGCATGCAACCAGCGGAGGATCATTTCCCGTTCGCTACGCAACGCAACTTGTGAAGCAATACCCTTCGACAGCCCCTTGTGGTGAATCCAATAGACGATCGGTAACAGGGCGTTCTTGGAGGTTAGGGAGGTTTGGTTGTACCCAAAATCACTAACGAGTTCGAATACGGCAAGAATGCTCGCCTGGATACCATCCCAGTTATCTTCGAATGGCTTTACACTCGCGGCTTTAAAATTCGAGACTTTGTATCGAATGTCAGAATTGTAGAGATAAAGACAAGCTTTCAGAATCAGATCCTTATCTATAAAAAAGCCCTTCGCTTGAATCTTCTCTACAAGCCCATAAATCTCCTTGCGGGCATCCCGGGTTTTCCAGTTTGCAATCGCTGTTGACATTAGCATGTCCGAAAGCGACAGAGGCTCACCGCCGCTGTTCACGCGCACGAAAACGTTCAAGGCACCTTCCATATCCGCTTTTTTAACCGAGTAATAGTTAATTACTCGATCAAGGTGGATGACAGAATGTAGCCGCGATAGCGCCCTTGCAGCAAATTTGTTCTGCTGATAGCCCCCAGCAAGCATTTCGTTTAAATCGTAGGCCTCGACCAGATTCAAGATGCTGTCAATCCGAAACCACTTGGGCTGCTCCTCCGAATATTCCGCCTCCGTAAGGAATTTGAACTCATAGATTCTCCCTGCCTCTTCATCGTCTTCTGGTGCTGGTCCTTGGGTATTTAGGTACAGCCGCCGTGTTGGTAATGCGTGCTCGCTGTCCTCCCACCACGCGCGAGGCTTTTTGTAAGCGTAGGTGCCGGTAAGGCCTATGTAAAGTGCGGTCAGTCGCTGCTGGCCATCGAGAACCACGTCGAAGTCAAAATGTCCTTGCGCGCTGAATTCGGGATTGTGAGTGCAGTATCGCTCCCGAAATTCACGCAGAAATTCATAATATGGCTCTTTCTTGCTGGCCTCGTCGCGGACCTCCCAGAACAGAAAACTACCTATCGGATACCCTTGCAGAAGCGAATCAAAAAGCCACTCCACCTTTTTGGGTCCCCAAACAAACTCCCTCTGAATTGCTGGCAACAACAATCTCCTTTCACGAATCCGGGATATAGCATCAGAGATACTTATGGGGGCCTGAAACGACATTTAGGACTCCTTACGAATGCGGTAGATTACCGCCCCTATACACGGACTTCAAGCGTTCGTTAGGAGAATTGACACGCGTATTAGGCCGTCTGCCGCATCCCTGCGGTTTTCAGGCCCGCCCGCCGCGGGAGGGGTGAAGTTTTTGACTTTTCTCCCGGTCTTGCATTCTCGCGGGAATCCCAACCCACTCCATCCAAAGCACTTACAAAAAACCTGAAAATTTTACTTGACAGATATAGTGTTTTATGCTATATAAGAGTGTGCGCTTCGGTTGCATAAGCGATTATTTCCTCCGGCCTCTCCCGGCCCCCTCTGCACCTTCCAACTTTCAAACCCTCTCTCCTCTTGCCGGCCGTTGCACCGATACGCAAAAATTCGCGTCCGTAAGTCCTTTCCTTGCCACTCTTACAGATACGCCCTCCCGCAAGCCCTTTGTTTGCCACTCTTACGAAAACACCGGGGGTGGCGCTACCTGCCATTCCCTTTTGGAGACACAACATGAACACGCAATCCGCTAACGTCCTTCCCATCAATGACATCTCTCGCTGTCAGCACCGCACCCCTTCCGGCCGTCGTTGCAAGCTTCCGGTCAGTTCGCCTGGCGCGCCGCTCTGTTACACCCACCAGCAAGCGCTCCAGAAACAGGAAGCCAACGATCTTTCTCCCGCGCTACTTTCCAATACCCAGGGCTTTCAGACCGCCCAGGGCGTCAACTACGCTCTTCGTGATCTCTACAAATTGCTCGCCGCCAACCGCATCTCCCCCCGCCGCGCTTCCGTTCTCGCCTTCATCAATAGCCTCATCCTCCGCACTCTCCCCGCCATAGACGCCGATCAGGCCGCCGGCATCGAAGACCCCACCGCCCCCGGCGACGATGACGACAGTGAATCCGTCCACGACTCTCCGCCGCCCGAGCCACTCCGCATCGAGCGCCCCACCGACGCCGTCCTCCCTCTCTCAGACGACGACTTGGATCAACACGAGGAGAAACGCATCGCACAGCCGTCGCCCGAAAACGATCCGACCGCTCCCCACGTCTTGGTCTGTCCGCCCGGCAGCTAGAGGCGCGCATTCCCGGAGCCGGCGTTTCCGCACGGGCGCGCCTTGCGCTGTTTGATTGACGCGTTCGGGGAGCGGGACTAAAATCCGGCCACTTTGGGCGCGCGAGAAACAGCGGAAACGTTATTGACTGCCGGGGAGGCGCCGGAATTAATCGCGCTCGGCATCCGCACTGATTCCAAATGCGGCCAGGACGTCGCGCAGCATGACGATGCCTTCGAGCTGGTGCACGTCGCCGCGATTGACGACGGGCAGCACATTCAAGTGATGCGCGCCCATGCGCTCGAGCGCGGTGCTGAGCGGATGATCCGAGTGAAGATGCGGGAAGTCTGCGCTGTTGAGCAAGTCGCGCAGCGGGCGGTCGTCCGAACCAGCGGAAGCAGCCTGCTTTAAATCTTCCAAGCTGAGAATCCCGAGAAGCTTCTGGCCGTCAACGACAGGCCAGGCGCTGGCGTCGCTGGAGGCTGCAGTTTCGAGGGCTGCGCGGACGGGAGTGGCGGCATCGAGGATCACCGTCGCGGGGCGGAGAACTAGCGAGACGCGCCGGTCGCTCAATTGCTGGCGCGTTTCCATCGTCGGAAGGTGAATGCCATCCTGGAGTGCGAGTGCTTCGTAGATGGGCTGCTTTTGCAGGCGCGAGGAGATAAAGAAGCTGACTAGATTAGAAATCATGAGCGGAACGATGACCGCGTAGTCGCGCGTGATTTCAAAAATCATGACCACGGAAGTCATCGGGGCGCGAACGATTCCGGCAAACGCGGTGCCCATGCCGACCAGGGCGTAAGCGCCTTGTGTCGCGACGTGGCCGGGGAAAAAATTGTGCGCAATAGCGCCGACCGCGCCGCCGAGCATGGCTCCGAGGAAAAGACTGGGGCCGAAAATGCCGCCGGCGTTGCCAGAGGCATAGCACGTGGCCACGGCCACAAGCTTAAGTGCGAGAAGCAGGAGCATGAGCTTCAGCGCCAGGCCGCCGTTGAGCGCGGTGCCTACGTGATCGTAGCCGACGCCAAGCACCTGCGGCACGTACCAACCCATGATGCCGACGATGACGCCGCCCACGACGGGATGGAAGGGCAACGTCTTGCGCGAGAATTTGAGGAAGCGCTCGCGCAGTCCGAGTAAGAGCTTGGTGAAGGCGACGGAAACCAGGCCGCCCACGACGCCGAGCACGGCGTAAATCGCCAACTCCCAGGGATTCACGAGCTCGTACTGCGGAACGTGAAACAGGGGATTGTTGCCGAGAAGAAGTCGCAATACGCCCCAGGACGTGGCGGAAGCAAGAACGACGGAGCCGAGAACGGGGGCGTGCAGATCGCCGACGATTTCTTCGAGAGCAAAAAGGACGGCAGCGAGAGGCGTGTTGAACGCGGCAGCGATGGCGGCGGCGGAAGCCACGGGGAGGAGCGCTTTGACTTTTTCGGGACGCAGGCCGAGGGCGCGTCCGAGCACGGAGGCGATGCCGGCGCCGACTTGGACCGTGGGACCTTCGCGGCCGAGAGGAATGCCGCTGGCGAGCGTGGCGGAAGTGCAAAAGAATTTGCCGAACGCGGTGGCGGCGGTGATGCGGCCTTCGCGCGCGTAGAGCGCAGCTTTGGTTTGCGGAACGCCGCTGCCGCGCGCGTCCGGGAAATAGCGAAAGAGCAGGTAGCCCATGATGAGCGAGCCGGCGACGGGCACGACGAGGCGATGCCAGGGAGCGCCACCCATGGGATAGAGGCGGGAGCCGAAGCGTTCAGTGAGGATAATGAAAGCGACGGCGGTGAGGCCGACGAGCGCACCGATCAGCAACGTGAGAACCAGGAAGACTTGCTCCTCACGCTCCTGAAGCAGGCTCGTCCATTGCTGCGCGCGGAGTTTCCACCACGGTGAGTGATGCGGCGAAGAGGGCTGATTCATCGGAGCAACCGGAGAAAACAGTCCTTAGAAACTTCGGCAAGCCCTTGCGAGCTGGATTCGTCTATTTGCGCCGGCACAATTGTTGTACTGCCGGAAACGCGAACGCGAGCACATTGCTAGGCAGCTCCGGATTTTACCTCCGGAGCGTCGGATTCGGATTCCTCGCCCGCGAAGAGGAACCGCAATTTCAAGGGCTGTTCGCGGCGGCGCTCTTCCTCGAGGTGCTTGGCGCGCGCTTTGAGCAAATCCTCGAGGGCGATGAGCCCCAGGAATTTTCCGGTGGAATGATCGACGACAGGGAGACGAGTCACACTTTTTTCCGCCATACGATACACCACGACGCGCAGGATTTCATCGGGATTGGTTTCGACGGTAGATTTGCGGACGAGTTCGCCGAGCCGCCGTTCGAGCACGGCGTCGCCTTCGTTCTGCCGGCGATCGCGAATGTCGCCGCGGGTGACGACGCCGACAAGCTTTTGCTCGGCGTCCACCACAGGCAACAATCGCTGCGCCTGAGCGTGATCCATATTGATGGATTTCCAGATTTCCCCAACCTTAGCCTGCGCCGACAACACGATGACGTTGGGGCGCATGACTTCGCGAACGAAAAGGATTTCGAGGGGGTCGACAGCATATTCGGAACTGAGGTGATAACCGCGGCGCGCAACTTTCTCGGTCAAGATCGAGCGGCGGAGCATCAGGACCGTAAAAGCGTAAGAGATCGCGCCGGCGACGAGCAATGGCAAGAGGATGCCCGCGTCGTGCGTCAATTCGAACGCGAAGATGATGCTCATGAACGGAGCGCGCATGGTGCCGCCGAGGACAGCTCCCATGCTGACCAGCGACCAGAAGCCGGCGCCTTCGTTGGGAAGGAACATCGCCTCGAGGCCGCCGAGCGCGCCGCCCATCATGAGCAATGGCGCCAAAACGCCACCGGAAGTGCCGGAACCGAGCGAGACAGCCCATATAAACCATTTCACGAGCAGGATGCCGACAAAGACTTTGACAGTGACGCTGCCCTGGAGAATGGCGCCGATGGTGTCATATCCGACGCCGAGAGCCTGCGGAAAAATCATGCCGCCGAGGCCGATGGCCAGGCCACCGATGGTGGGCCACCACATCCAATGCAGCTTGAGGTGGGAAAAAGCATCTTCGGCGGCGTAAATGGAGAGGGTCAGCAAAGCGGACAAGAGGCCGCCGAGAAGACCGACAAGCACGCAGCCGAGCAGCGCTTTCGGGCCGATGAACAACGGATGCGGAGGCACAGGAAAGAGCGGGCCGAGGCCAAGAATGTAACGGCGAGCGACGGCTGCAACAGCGCTGGCCAGAGCGACAGGAATCAAACTGCGCGGCTTCCACTCGAAAAGGAGCAGTTCCACGGCGAGCAGCACAGCGGCGACCGGCGCGGCGAATGTTGCAGACATGCCGCCGGCCGCGCCTGCGACGAGGAGCGTTTTTCGCTCCGCATTGGTGAGATGAAACAGCTGCGCGATCATCGAGCCGAAAGCGCCGCCGGTCATGATGATGGGGCCTTCGGCACCGAACGGACCGCCGGACCCAATGGCGATGGCGGAAGAGATAGGTTTGAGCAGAGCGACTTTCGGCTCGACGCGGCTGCCATTGATGAGAATGGCTTCGATCGCTTCGGGAATGCCGTGGCCGCGAATGCGCTCGGAACCGTAGCGCGCCATGATGCCGACGACAACGCCGCCGGCAATCGGGACGAGAACGCTGTACCAGCCGAGATGGTTGTTGGCGGGAGAAACCATGGAGGTGTTATACCGGCCGTAATAGAAAAGGTTGGTGAAGAGACCGATCAGGCGGAGCAAGGCGAGAGCCACGTAGGCGCACAAGACACCGATGAGCATCGCCAAAAGCGAAATCGGCAAAATGCGAAATGTTGTAGTGAAATCGCCTAGCTTCCGGGGACGATCTTCAGGGGCAAAATCAGGTGCACCGGGCTGAGGAGTGGGATTATTTTTCTTACGCACGCGCGCGTCGAGTTCTCCTTTTCTCGGTTTTCGGCAAAGAGTTCCTATCGCGGCGCTTGCGCTCCAGCAAAGCGTCGATCGCCCCGACGAGGGTCTCGCCGCTCGCGCGCAGCTCGCTGATGCGGTGCCGCGCGACTTGTTCGAGCAGGCGTTCGCCGCGGGGAAGCATGGAAACGAAAACTCTGCGCCGGTCGTCGCGGCTGCGGGAACGGCGGACGTAGCCGCGCGTTTCGAGGCGGTCAATCAGCTCGACGGCACTGTGATGTTTGAGGGCGAGGCGTTCCGCGAGGGTCTGAATGGTGGATTCGCTGCCCTCGGGCAGTCCGCGTATGGCGAGTAGCATGAGGTACTGCTGCGGCTCGAGGCCTACGGCGCGGGCCTTGGCGTCGCCTTCGCGCAGGAAATGGCGGATGCAGTACCGCAATTCGGCCAGCGCACGATACTCTGCTGGGGTGATGTCTGGCGCCATCATACGAGTATATCGTATTGCGATATACATTACCAAATGCGGGAGACAAGTGTTTCCTGAGCGTAACCGGGCAGATTCCGGCAGCTTTTAGATGGGCTTGCGGAAGGCCTTTTGCGTCTTGTAATGCTCGTAGCCCTGGCGTTCGTAGAACTTGTGCGCCCGCTCGCGAATTACGTTGCTGCGCACGGACATGGCAGGGCAGCCGCGGGCCCGCGCCCACGTTTCCGCGGCGTCAAGAAGAAGAGCGCCGCCGCCGAGACTGCGATGGTCCTCGGCAACGACCAGCCCGTTTATCTCCGCGCGAGTTCCGACTTCGAGGAGATGGTTGACGCTGACGTGGATCCAGCCGACGACGCCGGCTTCGGAAGCCTCTGCGACGAACAGCGCGTCGCGCAGGGACGATGCGAGTTTACGCATTCTGCGAGCAATATCGCGCGGAGTGGCGGGATAACCGAGCTCGCCGCTGAGCGCGGCGAGGCGAGGGGCGTCGGAGGGTTTAGCGCGGCGGATTTTCAGAGCTGGTTTTTGTTTGGGAGTCATCTCAGAACACCTTGAAGTTTTTGCGGAACATGGCAACGGGCCGATTTCCGATGGGAGGCGCTGTATACGATGGCGCGTGAAAGGGATCCATTATCAAATGAGACGCGCCTGCCTGCCGCAGGCAAGCAAAAGCGCCCTCGTACAAGGTGCGCGTTCATTTTCTTTTAGCCTTGCGGCGGAGGCGGGCTTGGACCGCGGCGCTTTGGAGTTCGCGGAGAGCGTCGGCGGCAATCCATCGCGCGGACCGCGAACCCTGCGCGCGAATTCGCTGCGCGGCGCGAATTGCAAGACGATTGAGCCGCGAATTGCGCTTGCCGATGTTGCGAAGCGCCCAGTTGACGGCTTTCTTGACGAAATGTCGTTCGTCGCCGGCTTCGCGCTCGATGACCGCGAGGAATTTCGCGAAGCGCGCGTCAGGCGCGGCATGGTCTTTATAGCTCAGATAGGCGGCCAGCGAAAATGCGGCACGCTTTTCAAATTCCGCGCGACGGCTGCTCCACGCAAAAACTTTTTTCCACGCGGGAGCGGCATCCGCGTACAGATAACAGCACACGGAGTCCACGACGTCCCAGGAGTCGAAGCCGGGTAGCCAGCGCTCCATTCGCGCCGACGAAATTTTCTGCGGCTCGCCAATCAGCGCGGCGAGAATTTTCGCTTCGTGGATGCCGGAGGGCCACAACTGTTCGGCGAGGCTCTGATTCCTTCCAATGTGCTTGGCAAAGGCGTGTAGAACGGGTACGGAGATTCCGTGAGCTTTCGGAACGTTCACGCCGAAGTACGCCATTTTGGAGCGCACTTTCGGATTGGCAAGTTTCTGAAGCTCGCGAAGCACGGCGGCCTTCGTCCATTGCGAAACGCCTGGTGCGCCGCGCTGCGAGCTAGAAGGTTTTGTCGGAGTCGAGAAGGATAGTGACCGGGCCTTCATTGACAAGCTCCACAGACATCATGGCCTGAAATATGCCGGTTGCGACATGGACGCCCAAGGCGCGCAACGCGGCGGCGAATTCTTCGTAGAGAGCTTTAGCTTTTTCCGGTGGCGCAGCGGAAATGAAACTGGGCCTGCGCTGGCCGCGCGCGTCGCCGTAGAGAGTGAATTGAGAAACGACGAGCGCGCTACCCTGCACGTCGAGGAGCGAGCGATTCATTTTCCCCTGGTCGTCTTCGAAGATGCGGAGATGAGCGACTTTTTCAGCCATAGAAGAGGCGATGGCGGAGGTGTCTTCCTTTCCGACACCGAGAAGAATCATCAAGCCGGGGCCGATTTCGCCGGTGATGGCGCCATCGACAGTGACTTTGGCGCGGCTGACGCGTTGGACTACGGAGCGCATGGGTTGAAAGAATTATGAGAAAACCACGGGTCTAAAGACCCGCCACTACAACGTCGCGGGACGCGCTGAAGTGCGCCCCTACATTTGCAGAGGAGATTATTTGGCATTGCGATTGGGTGGCAATGGCAAGACATGTTTAGCGAGGCCACGGGGGACTGGCTGGCACCTGGGACAGAAGTAGCTGCTGCGGCCGGCGACAATCATGCGGCGGATCCTGGCGCCGCAGCGATAGCAGCGCTGGCCTTCGCGGCCGTAGGCGCGATGCTGCTGTTGATACCAACCCGGCTCGCCTTCCGCGTCGAGAAAATCGGAGATAGAGGAGCCGTGCATGGCAATGGCTTTGCGGAGGATCTGCTGGAGCGCGCGATGCAGCGCCGCGGCATGTTCGGCGCGGAGCGAAGACGCAAGACGCGCAGGATGAATTTTCGCGCGCCACAGGCTTTCGTCGGCGTAGATATTGCCGACGCCGCGAAGCGCGCCCTGATCGAGGAGCAGAGCTTTGATGCGGGCGCGACGAGAGCGGAGTTGCCGCACGAAATCGGCGGCGGAGATTTCGAGCGGATCGGCACCGAAACGCGGCAACTCTTTTTCGAGAAGCGCTTGATCCAGATAGGCGAGGCGGCCAAAGCGGCGCGGGTCGGTGTAGCGCAACTCGCGAGAATCATCGAGGGCCATGAAGACATGGGTGTGCTTGGCGTGGGGCTGTTCGGCGGGAAGCGAGCCGATTTGACCGGTCATGCCGAGATGGACGAGGAGCGCGGCGGGAGCGGCGTCGCCGTTGGCGGAAAGGGCAGCGGACGAGCCAACGCGGACGGGCGATAGGCGAAGGAGCATGAATTTGCCGTAGCGGTCCACGGCTTCAATGCGGCGGCCGGGCAAGTGCTGTTCGAGAGCGGCGGGATCGTCGATGAAGTCGGTTTTGCCAAGGCGGACGGACAGGATGCGACGGCCGAGGATCGTGCGGCGAAGGCCGCGGGCGACAGTTTCGACTTCGGGAAGTTCGGGCATGCGAGAACCACAAGAAAAGTACCACATCGCTTGCGGTGAGACAGCAGCAGGGACGAGACTGAGTAAGCCCGGAGAGGGAACGACAAACTAGGGCCTTAATCAAAACGGGCGGAAATTCTGCAGCATGCTTCACACGCTCCGGCGTCATTCAAAATCATTTTGTTCACGAGACGGGTTAGTTTCGAGCCTACAGGTGACTTGTAAGAATCTGATTCCTCCATCTCGGGCTTGTACCCTTGTTGGTGGCAAACTGCGCACTGGTGAACCCATTTGCGCATCCAGGGAGCGTCCTCCAAGAATTTTTCCAAATCCCTGTCCTGTCTCATGACGGGATTCTAGCACCGGGTTGGGCTAAAACTTGTACGGAGCCAGCTCAGAAGTATGCTCAAGTCCTGGTACGGGACTTGTCCGGTTTCACCAATCGGGACTTGAGCTGAACGGCTATCTGCGTTCGCGCCAACTCCCGCACCGACCGCGTACCACCGACTACCGGGTAATCAGCATCTCACTGGCAAGTCGGCCCGGTGATTGCCAGGCTGGTTTATGCGCTGCCCTCCCAATGCCGCTTTGTTCGCAGTCTTCACGTCCCTGACGCTACTTGTTTGTGCTTCGTCGGCCCTGCCGCAGTCCAAGCCGAACCGTTATGACCAAGATCTCAATACCATCGGCCACCGAAACATTGGGGGCGGCGTCAATTTTTTCTCACGGGAGAAGGAACTGGCTCTCGGAAAGCAATTGGCGCAAGAAGTCGAACGCTCTTCCAAGATGATTGACGACTCCGTCGTCTCTACATACCTCGATCACCTTGTTCAAAATATTGCGAAGAACTCCGATGCGAAACTCCCCGTCAATGTCCGCATCATCGACTCCAATGAGATCAACGCATTCACCTTGCCTGGCGGGTATCAATACGTGAACCGGGGCTTGGTTCTTGCTACGAATTCCGAAGCGGAACTGGCAGGCGTCCTAGCGTACGGCATCGCCCACACTGCTTTGCGCAGTGGAACGAGGCAAGCCACAAAGGGCGAACTGCTGCAATTGTCCTCGATCCCTGCGACGGTTTATGCGCCATACACCTGGGCAGCATCCAGCGTGTATCAAGGTTCGAACTTAGCGATTCCTCTGACATTCTTGAAGTTTTCGCAGGAAGCCGTGAGAGCTGCAGACTTCTATGCAGTGCAGTATCTCTATAAGGCAGGCTATGACGCCGAGGCATATCCCCAGCTTCTGGAACGCGCTTTACAACAACCGCCAAAGAGCAAGAACATCGCTAAGGCTTTTAGCACTCATCCCCCCCTTCCAGAACGGCTGAAAGTTATCCATGAAGAGATTGCCCGGCTTTTGCCGCCGCGCTCGGATGAGACTGCTTCTTCACCAGACTTCGAAGCAGTGAAGGAACGTCTCCGCGCTTGGCAGACCCAAACGCCTTCTGCTCCTGAGGCGAACCCTGAAAGACCGACGCTGCGTAAGCCGGGAGAAACCACCAAACCCGTAGAGCCGCCTAAGGCGTCGTAATTGAAAATAATGTGTGAGTCCTGGTAACCTGCACGACAAACGAGGCACTGACGCTAACCTCGTGGTCACACCTGTACCACACGCCGGAACATACTCTCCGCCTGATGATTAAATAGGCATAAGCGAACTATCGAAACCATGCCCAATTGGAGGGTCAGATGCGCATCTTGGGTTCATTCGGCGCACTAAGCCATAGATCGGAGCCTGAGACCGACGTGCATCCAGCTTTGCGTGGCCATATTGCTTTGTGGAGCATTCTCGGCTTGATTGCGCTTGGCTGCTTTTTTCTCCTTATTGCGGTAAAAGGCGGGAAGCAACTTTCCGTTTTTGCACTATCCTGGACGGGTTTTTCGTTCTTTTGGTCAGTATTCTTGTTTCGCGTGATGGCGATAGCGAACGGCACATTGCGAATGATACTGGCTGTTGGCGGTGTCGAACCCGTGGACAGGAAACAGCCGCTGGACAAGGTTCTCAACGTGACGACGGAGACTTTGAGTAAGATGCTGTCCCGTTGCTGCTTTTCGTTTCTCGGTCTGCTGATGGCAATTGCGGCCATTCTCTCCAAGCGCTGAATTTTTTTTCACTTCCAGCTGCCTGGCAGCCGTTATCGGAAACTGGTCCACGTCCCGCGCGGCTACGATGCGGGCTGGGCTTGGCGTGGCGTGCGGCAGGGATCATCGTTGCCAGTGCTGACCGCGGCACAGACCGACGTCTGTGCCACACGGAGGGGACGCGCTGAAGCGCGCCCCTACATTGGATGCGAGCTACTTCTTGTGATAGTTCGGATACGGTGGATGCGTCGGAATCGTGACGGGATGTTCCTTCAACGCTTCCAGCGTCACTTGAACGGCGCGTTCGAGTTGCGGGTCATGGCCTGACGCTACGGAAGCGGGATCGTTTTCGACTTCGACGTCTGGCGGAATGCCTTGATTCTCCACTTCCCAATCGCCGTGCAAGCCAAAGATGGCAACGCGGGGCGCGGTGACGCCGCCGCCGTCCATTAGAGTCGGATAACCGTAGATGCCGACCAAGCCGCCCCAGGTACGCGTGCCAACGAGCGGCCCTACTTTATCCTGCCGGAACATCCAGGGAAGCGCATCGCCGCCGGAGCCGGACATTTCGTTGATGATCATGGTCTTGGGCCCGTAAATTTGCGCGAGGGGCGAGCAGAACTCTTCGCCTTCGCGAGTGACGTCGCAGTTGCGCAGCGGACGCTTCAGCAGGTCGATGATGTAGTCGGCGATTTCGCCGCCGTGATTGTAACGCTCGTCGATGACTGCAGCCTGTTTGCCGACTTGCGCGAAGTAGTAGCGGTTGAAGTTGATGAAGCCGCCGGTGGCGGTGTCCGGAACGTGGACGTAGGCGACTTTGCCGCCGCTCAGTTGATCGACTTTGCGGCGATTGCCTTCTTCCCAAGCGCGATTGCGCAGAGGAAATTCGGTGGGAACCGGGACGACGGTTATTTCGCGAGCGTCCTTGCCAGAGGGATCCGCTCCCACTTTGATTTTGATCTGGGTACCGGCAGTATTTTCGAAGTAGCTGTAGACGTCGGTGGGCGGACGAACGTCGCGGCCGCTTACTTCGAGCAAGTAATCGCCGACTTTGACGTCAACACCGGGCTGCGTGAGCGGAGCGCGCAATTGCGGATTCCAGTTTTCGCCGTCGAATATGCGCGCGAAGCGGTAGCGATCGTTTTCGACTTTATAGTCGGCGCCGAGAAGGCCGCCCTTGACAAGCTTCGGTCCCGGGATGTCTCCGCCACCGATGAACATGTGGCCGATGGTGATTTCACCGAGCATTTCTTCGAAGAGGTGGTTAATGTCTTGGCGGCCGCCGGCGCCTTTGAGGTACGGCGCGTATTTCCGTTCCGCTGCGGCGATATCCAGGCCGTGATGGTTCGGGTCGTAAAGGAAGTCGCGTTCAATGCGCCAAACTTCGTGATACATCTGATTCCATTCGGCGCGCGGGTCGACGCGAACTTCCATGCCGTCGAGCTTCAGCGCGCCTTCACCGGGCTTGGGAGCGGCAGCCGTGGGAGCGATGAACCAAGGAGATGCCGGTCCCGGGCCCAGCTTGAATAAAACTTTTTCTCCGTTGGCGGAGACGACAAAGCTGCTGACGCCTGCCGTGAAGGGTTCTGTCTTGCGAGTGCTCAAATCGAACTTCGAGACGGTGACCAGAGTAGGCTCGCGGAGACTTGGCACGTTGGGAATTTCGCTGAGGAAGAGCACGCCGCTTTTGCCGGCGTCGAGGCCAACGTAGTTTGCAGCTTTGATCGGCATGGCGACGATGCGCTGGCCGATGCCATCGAGGTCGATAGTGACTTTGACTTCTTCTTTCTTTTCGCCTTCTTTTTTGTCGGCGTCTTTGCCTTTGTCCTGAGATTTGTCAGCGTCTTTGGATTTATCCGCGTCTTTGGCTTTTTCTTCGCTCGTGACTTTTTCTTCGTCGCTTTCGGGTTCGACGGGAGAATGGTCGCCTTTTTTCAGCACCACGGCGTAAATGCTGCGCGAAATCGGATGCTGGAAGCTCGAGAGATCGAGCCAACCAATAGAAAGTCCCATGTCCGTGCTGGCGGCGAAGTAGATGGTTTTGCCGTTGCGATCGAAGACGGGGAAGCGCGCGTCGCTGGTGCCGTCGGTGATCTGCGATTCCTTGGCGGAATCGAGCGAATAGACGAAGACGCTGCGCATGTGGTTCTCGAGGAATTTCGAGTAGACGAGCCACTTGCTGTCCGGCGACCAGGATTCGTGGATGTACGTGGTGGGATCCTCGTAACGGTCGGCGGTGACTTTCACTGGAGTGCCTTTTTCGACGTCCACGTACCAGACATTCAGACGCTTATCGCGATAAGAGATTTTCTTGCTGTCCGGCGACCAGATGGGTTCGTAGAAGAACGACGGCGGATTGCCGAGATTGATTTTTTTGACGGCGCCGAGACCAGACTGATCGACGATGTGCAGCGCGTACTCGCCGCTCTCATCGGAGAAAAACGCGATGGACTTGCCGTCGGGAGACCACGCGGGATCGCGCTCGGCAACGGCGGAGGTACGCGTGAGGTTGCGGACGTCACCTTTTTCCGCGGGAACGGTGAAAATTTCTCCGCGCGCTTCGAAGACGGCACGCGCGCCAGCGGGGGAGATGGCGGCGTTCTCAATCTTGTCGGCGACTTTTTCAAAGTGCGGACGAGTCGCGGGAAGGTCGCCGGAAATGCGGATTGCCACGTGGCTGGGCTTTTGCGACTTGAGATCGAGCGTGTAAATCCCGCCGAACTGTTCGTAGACGAGGGCGTCGGGGCCGCCGGAAAGAGACTTTAGATCGAGGCCGGAGTTCTCCAGGACTTGCTTGACCTGCTTCGACTTCGTGTCGTACGAGAAAATGGTGACCGGTCCATTACGGTCGGACAAAAAATAGACGGTGTCGCCGATCCAGACGGGATCGTCGTCGTTGGAGTTCTGGTGAGCAACCTTTTCGAGTTGCAAATCGCTGAGCCGGACAAGATAGATTGGCGTGATTTGTCCGCCGTGATAGCGTTTCCAGGCGCGCTGCCATTTGAGATTGGGGACGTAGGCGAGGCGGGAGGCGTCGGGAGAAAATGAAGCGGCTTCGCCGCGCCACATGGGAAGAACATCGGGAACGCCGCCTTCGACGGGGATGGTGTAAAGGCGGTCGAAGTCCGCATAGGCTTCGCGGCCGGAGGTAAACAGAACTTTCTTGCCGTCGGGAGTCCAGCCGACGACAGTGTCGGGACCGGGATGCCAGGTCAGGCGCTTGGGCTCGCCGCCTTCGGCGGGCATCACGAAGGCATCGATGTTGCCGTCGTATTCGCCGGTGAAGGCGATCCATTTGCCGTCGGGAGAAAAATGCGGGCCGGATTCGTGGCCCTCGGTTGTGAGTTGGCGCGCTTCGCCGCCTTCGCGTGGCACGCTCCAGAGATATCCTCCGTACACGAAGACGATCTGCGTCTTGCTGATGGTGGGTTGCTGCGCGAGCAGCGGGGCTTCGGCCGCTGCCGCGGAGCGATGGGCCGCGCACGTCAACGCCAGCAACAAAGCTCCAAGTATTACCGTGATTCGAACACGCATCGTTCCTCCTGAAAAACTGCACAAGAACTCGCGCTGCAAATGAGTACGGCTTGGCGTTTGATATCCCTTTGCAGCTAGACACGCACCATCACAATACGCATGCGCGGACCACAGCTTCCGCTTCGCCGCAGAATGTATTACGGAAGCAAAGCAAACACACGGACCGGCCCGCCGGATCCCCCTGCCAGTTTGATGGGCGCAACGATAAGCCACGCGCCGCGTTCGGGCAAGCCGCTCAAGTCCGCCAAGTTTTCGAGATGATACAATCCCGCGCCGAGCGCCAAGTGGTGCACGGCAAAATCCGGCGAGGCCCCGAAATCGACACTCATTGTGTCACATCCGAGGCCGTGCGCACCTCTTTGAATGCATCTCTCGACGGCTTGCACGGAAAAACCAGGAAAGTGCATGCGGCCAGCAGAATCCTGATTGCGATAGCGCCGCACGTCAGGCCAGCGCGAGGCCCAGCCGGTTCGGAGCAGGACGATAGCTCCGGAGGGAATCTGTCCGTGGCGATTTTCCCAATCGTCGAGCGCGCGGAGCGGAACTTGATAATCGGGATTTGCCGCTGCTTCCCCGCGTACGTCTATGACGACGGCCATCCCAAAGAGTTGCGCTGCGGGAATTTGGTCTACGGCGGACTTGCCCGGAGCGAAATGCAGCGGCGCGTCGAGATGCGTGCCGTAGTGCTCGAGCATCCAAAAGCTGCGACTGAAATAGCCGTCTTTTTCGAAGTTGGCGTTTACCTGGGATTCGAACCAACGAACGTCGCCGGGCCAGGGGACCAGTTGATCATCGATGGCGTACGCGAGGTCGAGGACGCGCGTCTTACCGGAGACGATACCCTCTAACATGGGGTCAGGGAAGCGGGATGCCAGGCGAGGCGACAATGCCAGCCATGCGCAGGATTTCCTGGTATTCCACCTCGGCGATCTCCGAGATAAGCAGACGCACATTTTTCAAGAGCTTGAGTTTTTTCAAAGCCGGATTGGCGCGCATCTCGGCAAGCGTAACTTGCCGGGGCAAGCGGTCAAACGCGCGCAGGTCAGCGACGAGGTTTTTTCCCTTGTGGTCGTGCGGATCGGGGTAGGGATCGCGCGTTACGTCCGCGATGGAATACAAGGTGCGCTCCGGCGCGGAGTGATAGCAGAGGACGCGGTCACCTTTTCGGACCCTTTTCAGAGCACGGATCGCGTCGGGTTTCGACTCGGCTCCGTGCCACATTTCCTTGCCTTTAACGAAAAGCGTGTCCCAGTGGTAGTGGTGCGGGTCGGCGCTGAATATCCAATAGTGACGTTGCGAAGTCGGAGTTGCCATCGAGGCTTGGAGTCGGCAGCAATATACACGGGGAGGGTGAAAAAGCGAAACAAAATGTGAGGGTTAACGGCGGCCGGGTAGCGGTGGGGTGAGAAAGACGGCAGTAAGGACGGCGCTGAACCGTGAATTCGCTATCCTACTTATTTTCAGTAACTTACGAGATAGTTTAGCCAGCGTCGACAAAAACTTCGTCCCCGCGCACTTCTGTCGCGTAGCACGGCACTGCCATGCTGGGGTTCTGGACGACCTTTCCGGAGGTGACGTCGTAATCCCAGCCGTGCCACGGGCAGGTCACAACGGCGCCGTGAAGTTCGCCCTGGCCGAGCGGCCCGCCGCGATGAAGGCACACGCTGTTGATGGCGTAGAACTTGCCCTGCACGTTGGCGAGGGCAATGGCCTTGCCTGCGACCTGAATCTCGCGGATCGCGCCGGCAGGAATTTCAGAGACGAGAGCTGCGCGTGTGAAGGGCATGGTTGCTCCTTGGCGAGCGCACGAAAGGCAAAAGAGTCCGACGAAAAGGGAGAATGCGTACGCTGCGGCGGGGAGTATAACGAGCGCGTGGATGTGCGTCAAAACGGATTGCGCTGCGATGAGTTATTTCTTCGTTGCCTGGCGCATGCGCTTGGACATGGATTTCCAGTAGGTGCCGGGGCGCAACCGCTGCACGATGTCCATCTGGCGGGCGTCCTTGCCGATCAGGATGCGCGGCTCGCGTTTTTCGACGCCCTGGAGGATGCGCGTGGCCGCGGCTTCCGGAGACGTTGGGGTGACTTTCTCAAAGAATGTCACCGCGTCGTCCTTTTCCTTTTGCGGTGCGTAGGTCCCGAGGCGGGCGTGCTTGGCGATGGCAGTATGAATTCCGCCGGGGTGGACGCACGAAACAGAGACGGAAGTGCCTTCGAGTTCGTGCCGCACTACTTCCGTGAAACCGCGCACCGCGAACTTGCTCGCGGAATATGCGCTTTGGCCGACGGGACCAACGATTCCGAAGATGCTCGAAAGATTGACGATGTGCGCGCGCGGCTGCTGTTTGAGAATCGGCAGAAAATAGCGCACGCCGTAAACGACGCCCCAGAAGTTAATGCCCATGAGCCAGCGTAAATCGTCGAGGGATACCTCTTCAAATTTGCCAATAAGCGCGACGCCCGCGTTGTTGATAAGGAGAGTTACGCGTCCATGGCGGGCGATCACGTCCTCGGCAAAGCTCTTCACTCCTTCTTCGTCGGCGACATCGAGCACGTGCGTTGATACCGCGGCTTTGCCAGAGAGAGAGGAGGCGGTTTCCGCCAACCCCTTTTCATCGATATCGGCAATGGCGAGCACGGAACCCGCCGCGGACAACTGCTGCGCGAGGGCGCGGCCGATGCCGCTGGCTGCGCCAGTTACTACGGCAACTCCGCTGGATACGAATGACATGAAGCGACCTCGCAACCGCTATGCGGCTCGCAAATCTAGCACTCCAAGCGAAAGAAAGCACGCGCGCGCATGCTCCAATGGAACGGAACTTACTTCAGATTTAAAGATGCGACTTTTGAGCGGAACTGCGGAACAATCGCAAGTTGCGAGGGATGAGTTTTTGGTCGATAGGATCGACAAGCAGTCCCAGACTTTCGAGTGCCGTGGCCCCGAGCACAGACGCTTCGCCGGGCTCACCAAAGGCAACGGGCACAGGCGCTTTCCTTCCGTCTACGCTGAGCAACACCGTGGTAACGTCACGATCAAGCCGACGGCCATCTGCTAATTCGAATGGCAGTTGCGAAAAAACGGGCGAGCCTAATCGCTCCAAAATTCGGCGCGGAACCCAAGACAGAGTGGCACCTGTATCCACCAGTAGTGACACCTCCTCGGTGCGCAAGGGTGCGTCCAACGCGGCGAGCTTCACCGTGAGCTCGAACATTCCCATCCGCGGTTGCTCCTTTCGTACCGCTCTCTATTATGCGCCCTGAACCTTTGCCAGAAGCTCGACGAATTTTTGTTGGCGTTCGGATTGGTCGTGGCCGCCCTCGGCTTCCGCCAGTTGCGTGATGTTCATGGAGCAGAATTTCGGGCCGCACATCGAGCAGAACTTAGCCTCTTTGTAAAAATCGTCCGGCAGATTTTCGTCGTGCATCGCTTTCGCGGTGGGCGGATCGAGAGAAAGCTCAAATTGCTTGTTCCAATCAAATAGGAAGCGCGCGTAGCTGAGCGCGTCGTCGCGATCGCGCGCGCCGGGGCGGTGACGGGCGACGTCGGCGGCGTGCGCAGCGATTTTGTAGGCAATGACACCCTGCTTGACATCTTCCGGATTGGGAAGCCCGAGGTGCTCCTTCGGCGTGACGTAGCAGAGCATAGAAGCGCCGTGCCAGCCGATCATAGCGGCGCCGATGGCGCTGGTGATGTGGTCGTAGCCGGGAGCGATGTCAATTACGAGAGGCCCGAGCGTGTAGAAGGGCGCCTCGTGGCACCATTCCATTTCCTTTTCCACCTGCTCCTTAATTTTATCCATCGGCACGTGGCCGGGTCCTTCGATCATCACCTGGACGTCGTTCTCCCACGCCATTTTGGTCAAATTGCCCAGCACTTTCAGTTCGGCAAACTGGGCTTCATCGCTGGCATCAGCAATGCAGCCCGGACGCAGCCCGTCGCCAAAAGAAAAGCTCACGTCATGCTTTTTGAAAATCTTGCAGATTCGTTCAAGGTTCTCGTACAAGAAATTCTGTTTCTTGTGATGCTCCATCCAGTGCGCCATAAGCGAGCCGCCGCGGCTGACGATTCCGGTGATACGTTTCCGCACCAACGGCACGTGTTCGCGGAGCACACCGGCGTGAATGGTCATGTAATCCACGCCTTGCTCGGCTTGTTCTTCGATGACCTCGAGCATCAGGTCAATGGTTAAATCCTCGGGCCGGCGCACGCGCGAAATAGCCTCGTAAACCGGCACGGTCCCGACGGGAACCGGCGACGCTTCGATGATGGCTTTGCGAATTTCCGGAATGTCGCCGCCGGTGGAGAGGTCCATCACGGTGTCCGCGCCGTAATGGACAGCATGGTGCAGTTTCTTGAGTTCTTCGTCGATGTTGGAGCTGGTCGCGGAATTACCGATGTTCGCGTTGATTTTGCACTTGCTGGCGATGCCAATGGCCATCGGCTCGAGGTTTCGATGGTTCACATTCGCCGGAATAATCATGCGGCCGCGCGCCACTTCATCGCGCACCAATTCAGGCGTCAACTTTTCCCGGCGCGCCACGAATTGCATCTCTTCGGTGATGGTTCCGCGGCGGGCGAAATGCATCTGCGACACGTTGCGATTACCGTTTTCAGCTGCGATGAGTGATTCTCTGCCTTGAATCCAGCTGTCGCGCAATGCCATAGAGCCCCCTCAAAAAACCCCGTCGAAGCCGGTGGACAGAATCGACTTCGCTGTTTCCGTCCACGATCGCATGTAATGTTGGATTATGGCACCCGAACATGGGCGTCGCAACTTTGCGAGGCACACGGCGCGACGGACGCCTTTGCGAAGTCCGAGCGCTGCAATGGGTGGCGCGGTTTGCGCAAAAACCAAAAGAGCACGGGACCGAAGTTCCGTGCTCTTTCGATTCTTCTCGACCGGTTGCCCGGCCGAATTGCAGTCTTACTGGAGCGGTGCGCTCGAAGCCACCAGGCAAGCCGCGCCCGTGGGATCGTAGCGGATCACACCAGATTGATCGGAGCAGAACTGGCGCTGGCCAGTCGTGCCGACCGTCACCGGCGTGCCG
>Ga0070730_10001516_pt1 | contig 22324 bp, 20 predicted proteins | sample Coa_R1_3_FD_66447 | JGI IMG/M metagenome (GOLD analysis project Ga0070730, IMG submission 66447) | Surface soil microbial communities from Centralia Pennsylvania, which are recovering from an underground coalmine fire - Coalmine... | ecosystem: Environmental > Terrestrial > Soil > Unclassified ... | reverse complement strand
GGCAGGCGCACGGTGACCGTGGTGCCCGTTCCGGTTTGGCTGTGGATGCTGATCTGCCCCGCTGCCCAGCACCCGTCTTTTCCGAAGCCTTTTAGCTTAGGCCGCGGCGGCCGGCAGGCGCACGGTGACCGTGGTGCCCGTTCCGGTTTGGCTGTGGATGCTGATCTGCCCCGCTGCCCAGCACCCGTCTTTTCCGAAGCCTTTCAGCTTAGGCTGCGGCGGCCGGTAGGCGCACGGTGACCGTGGTGCCCGTTCCGGTTTGGCTGTGGATGCTGATCTGCCCGCCTTGAGCGCTGATCAGCGACCGGGCAATGGCGAGGCCCAGGCCAGTGCCCTCTCCGCCGCGGGCCGCGTCGGCCCGATAGAAGCGATCGAACAGATGCGGCAGGTGCTCCGGAGCGATGCCCGCGCCCGTATCGGCGACAGTAATTTCAACCGAGCGTCCCACCGGCACTGCCGCCAGGGTCACCCGTCCGCCGGCCGGGGTGTGGCGCAAGGCATTGTCGAGCAGGATGAGCAACACCTGCCGCAGGCGGGCCGGGTCGCCCAGCAGCCGGCCGGTGGCCGAGCCCAAGTCCAGCCGCACCTGCTGCTCGCCGGCCAGCCGGCCCACCTGGCGCTGCACTTCGGCCAACAACTCGCCGGCTTCCAGGGGATGCCGCTGAAGCTTGAGCGCGTGCGAGTCGAGCCGCGACAGTAATAACAAATCTTCGACCAGGCGGCCCATATGGTCGCACTCGCTCAGGATGTCCCTCAGCAGACCATGCCGCGCGTCGTCCGGCGGAAGCCCGCGCTGGGCCACCTCGGCCGTGGCGCGCACCAACGTGAGCGGCGTGCGCAGCTCGTGGCTGGCGTTGGCCACAAAGGCCTGCTGTTTCTCCCAGGCCGCGTGCGCCGGCGCCAGCGAGCGGCCGGCGAGCCACCAACTGGCCGCGCCCACCACCAGCGCCGCCGCGGCCCCCAGCCCCAGTAGCCCCAGCAAGAAGCTGTTTAGCACGCGATCCTGGTCGCCCAGGGTACGGCCCAATTGCAGCACCGCCGGCTCGCCAGCGCCGCTCGCCCGATAGGTGAGCAGCCGTACATGCGCGCCGCCGGCCAGCCAGGTGGTGCGCCAATCCATGCCATTGGCCAGGGCGGCGGCCACGGCCGGTGGGTCGGGCGCCAAGCCCGGGTTTGCCACGGCGACTGTGCTGGAAATCAGGGTGCCGTGTGTGGTGAGCGGCAGCTCGAAGATAGACGCCAACTCACTGTCAAAGCTGCCGGCCCCAAAGTCGCCCAGGCGACCCTGGTCATCGCTGTCGTGGCGCAGTGGCGGCACGGGCAGGCCGCGGTTGGTATACCACTGCTGCTCAGCGGCGATCAGCGCCGGCGGCACGGGCGCCCCAAGACGACCCAGGTCGAATACCAGGCGGCTCTGCAAGGCCAGGTCGGTGCTCGACCGGAAGTAGTAGTCGAGCAGGGCATAGGCGCCGCTGCCGGCCAGCAGCAGCACCAGCGCCGAGGCCAGGCCATATAGCAAAGTCAGGCGCCAACGCAGGCCTCTAAACATGGTCGGGGACCAGCCGGTAGCCCACGCCGCGCACGGTCTGGATCAGGTCCGGCCGGCCGCCGGCGTTGAGCTTGTGGCGCAAATACGAAACATACACATCGACCATCGACAGCAGCACGTCGTGCTCATACGACCAGGCATAATCGAGGATCTGCTGGCGGGTGAACACCTGACCGGGATGGCGCAGCAGACACTCCAGCAGCTTCCACTCGGTAGCCGTCAGGCTCAAGGGCAGGTCGCCGCGCCGGGCCAGGTGGGCGCGCTGATCGAGCGCCAGCTCGCCGCAGCGCAGCTCGGCCCCCCCTCCACCGGGCACATTGAAACGCCGGCCGAGGGCGCGCAGCCGGGCCAGCAGCTCGTCAAAGGCAAACGGTTTGACCAGGTAGTCATCGGCGCCGCTGTCGAGGCCCGCCACGCGCTCTTCCACCTGCCCGCGCGCGGTGAGCATGAGCAACGCCGTGGGCACGCGCGCCTGGCGGGCCGCGCGGCACAGGCTGGGGCCGTCGAGCCCAGGCAGCATCCAATCCACAATGGCGAAGTCGTACATGCCGCGCAGGGCCAGGTCCAGCCCGGTATCCCCTTCGTGGGCCACATCCACCGTGAAATGTTCTTCGCCCAACACCTGGGCCATCAGGCGCGTCAGGCGCTGGTCGTCTTCAACAATCAAAATCCGCATGTGAGCCTCAACTCAGGATACGCCGCAAGCATTGGAATTTCCTTGGAATGCGTGCGCTGTCCCAACGGAACAATATGCTGGGAAATTTGGGCGTGGGCGGACAGTTTTGACGAAAATGGGGAGAATTGTCGAATGGGACGCAGCGCTATGTCAGTGGGTGGAGGATTGCTGTTCGGCCAGAAACTGCATCAGCAGCGGGTTGAAGGCTTCCGGCCGCTCCATGGGCACCGCGTGGTGGGCGTTGGGGATGACGGCCAGGCGCGCGTTTGGCATCAGCTGGCGATAGGCTTCCTTGGCCGACACCGGGCTATAGTCCTGGTCGGAGCCGATGACCAGCACCGGACAGGTGATCGAGCTCAGGTGGTCGGTGACATCCCAGTTGAGCATCGAGCGGGTGGCTGCGATATAGGCTTGAGGATCATTCTCGGCCCAACGCTCGACAAAGGTCGCGCGCAGAGCAGCCTGCTCCGGTTTCGGAAACAGGTTCGGGCTGAGCGCCTGGCCCATGGCGCGCATGCCCATTTGCTGGACGATGCCCACGCGGCGCGCGATCTCCCGCTCGAATTGTTCCGGTGCGCCCCCCGGGCCTGGGGCGGTGTTGACTAGCGTCAGACTGCGGACCATCGAGGGGTAGTCGAGGGTGAACTGGAACGCCACACACCCGCCCAGCGAGAGGCCAACCACATGGGCCGAGGCCACACCCAATGCTCCGAGCAGGCCCGCCAGGTCGGCGGCGAACATCGGGATCTGGTAGGGACCGGCGGGCTTGTCCGAGCGGCCATGCCCGCGCAGATCGAGGGTGATCACCTGATAGGCTTGCGCCAGCTCGGGCACCTGTGCTTCCCAGTCGCGGGTGCTGGAGCCCAGGCCGTGGATCAAAACGACCGGCTGACCGGCGCCGGCGACTTCGTAATAGAGGTGGGTTTGGTCGACGGCAATCATGGGCATGGCGGACAGCGCCTCCGCGCACCGTATCGAGTCAGAGGATTGTAGAACGGTGCATCAAAACAATCCAATATCACCGCAAAGCTGGAATATTTTCCCCGCCGAAGTCGGGGCCTCGGTCAATCGTCCGGCAATCAAAAGAGGGTTATTCCAATTGGGCACTACTAGACCACGGCACCACGCTTGCGGCTGGCAATTGAAGGATATAGCCGGCCATCAGTTCCCAGTCTGGTACACCAGATGCGGTTGCCGGTAAGGGAATGCTCGATTCCCTTATTCGCCCAGTCGTCCACTTCCGTCCGTAGTTCCATCGATATTTGTCGGCATAAATAACGGTACAGACAAACATGGCCGCTGCATCGGAAATCGGAATCTTAGGCTGGAGTACAGTCACGTCCCCAGACGCGATAAAGGGTATTGGCTGAAAAAATGCCTCGGCTACGCTGCCATTGCTACTAATCGTGATTTGGCCACCAGGAAAATCCGGATCGAGGCTTATCCACGCTGATACACCGTTATTTACTGCCGAGGCACTAACGTACCCAGTGTCACCCGGTTTCATATCGCGCTTCAGCACATGTCGGCCACGAGAGACAATAAATAGGTCAGCGATGCTAAACGAAGCCCACTGTTTGGGTTGAAGTGCTATAACGGTTCGAGAATCCAAAGGCGACTTAAACTCCGGAATGGGCGCATTCGCGACCCAGGAGGGTACACCTTCAGGCAATTCAAGGGTAGCAAGGCTGCGATTTGCTTGGCGGCCAAAGTTGTAGCGGAAGCGATTAGCCTCGATTGTGCGAGCCCACCAAAGTTTCTCCTGATCGATCATATTGCGACGAGGGCGCAGCACGTAAATATGATAGCCCGTATAGAAAGGGCGCGGCTGCAAAAAAGTAGCAAGTGCGTAGTTTCGGGACCTCAAGCACACCGTCAGCAAACCAGCAGGCAGGGGTTCAACATCTGTGACTCGTTCAACCCACGCCGATACTCCGTTATTGCGCGCTGTTCGAGAAACAAACGCAATACCTATATCGGCCGTAACCTGCCTTAGCTTATTCAAAGATAGGCTTTGGCCATACTGAACTTCGAATAACTCATTCAGCTTCATCACTCGCCTCCGGGCCCGAGTTCTCTCCTATCTCCTCAATTGATGGCGAGGTCGAATTCTCTTGGTCAGTGCGGCCCGTAAACAATAGACGGAAGATCGCATATTTCCGGAGAGTCTTCTCAAAGTCCGCCTCAGAGAGCGAGCTGTAGTCAGTTTCCATGTAGGCTTCAGCGCACCATTCATCATCCGAGGCGACGGTGTGGGCAACGCTGAAACCTGCCGAAACGATTCGGGCATGGTATGCGGTGAGCCAGCCCTGTCTTATTCCGGGCCACCGAAGATTAAGATCTAATCGACCCCGATTTTTGGTTTTGACATATCCATCATCTTTCCAATAGCCAAACCAAGTGGGCTGCGGAGCGTCCGCGTGAGGCTGGTGTGCACGGAAGACCATTGCGCATGTGATCACCCCCACGGGGTGAAATAGATCGTTAGGAAGAGACATAACAGCAGCGAGGGTGTGTCGGGCAAGTATGTCGCGTTTTGCTGGGTGTGGCTCGATGGCACACGACATTGGCAGCACAACCACGGCTGTGCCTCCAGGAGCTAGGATCTCAAGAAGGGCCTCCACGAAATGAAGTTCATGTAAACCTTCACCGGCTTGGGCGAAGGGTGGATTAATCAAACCGATATTTGGGCGTTGGTGACGTCCAGCGACGCCGGATATCAGTTGATTTCTAATGTCAGTGTCAAAGCAGGAGCCGCGGTATAGGTTTGCTTTACCATCTCCGCGGAGGATCATGTTTGACGCGGCAAGCGCAAACATCTGGGGTTGTTGCTCGACACCTATTAGCTGATGTTGCCGGATGTGTTCTCGTACTGCTGTGTCATTTCCGGCTTTAGCATCCATGGCCCTCATTGCAGATATTAGGAATCCACCAGTTCCAGCACACGTATCGACTACAGTATCGTTTGGTCCAACGTTGGCGATGGCAGTGAAAAGCTCTGTCAGATGACGAGGAGTGAGAACTATCCCAAGACCTTTCTTGTCTCCACCTGTGTAGCGAAGGAACTCCCCATAAAACTGGCCGATAACATCGACATTCTCATAGGTTTTGAGGAAAGGACGGATATGTTCGTCAATGTCAACAATTAAGCGCCGGAGCGGCGTCTCTCCGTCGGCATTAGGTTTACTCAGCTCAGGGTGTGTGGAAACAAAGGCATAAGGCGCGAGCATAATCTCGCGTTTGCGTTCGCCTATATGAGCGTCTTTGGTTATTCGTCCAATCGCACTAAATAACTCGTTGGCTAAGTGATTAGCGGAGTATTTTGGCCAATTTATTTGAAAGGCGTTATCGCGAAGGGCAAGGAGAACGGCAGAGACTACAAGCGGTTTTTCAGACTCCGAGAGTTTTGCATAGTCTCGCAAGTAGTCATGAAGAACCCTGCTGAATGCGATCAATTCAGCTTCTGTTCGTTGCACAACGGCTGGATCGAATGTAAGCAGGCCTAGAAGTTGCTTAACCGGTAACAGAGTGTTTACCTGACCTTGTGGTGATGGCAGCGGCTCGGCAGATACGCTTCCCTTGAGTTGGCGGTAGGTCGACACTCGTATATGTTTAGGGTCAGTTCCGCTCACAGCAATTGCAATTACATCGAAATTTCCCGCCAAGAATTTGGCATAATGCAATGCACCGTCAACGGCATACTCCACTGGCAGATCATGCCGTATGCTCTCGTGTTTCGTGGCATCGGCTTTGCACTCAACGACGATCACCGTGTTAGGAGCGTTGTCGGGGAAAGTTATGATGAATTCGGGTTTTCCAACACCTATACCAACCTTGCTAGCGGCACTTAGGGCTCTTCGGATTAATGGTACTGTACTTGTTTGTTCCTCGACTCGCTGACCTGGCATCCCAAAGGTCTTTAGGTGTTCGCGGACTATGTCCTCTGTTATACGTTCGTTCATTCTTTGTCGGCCCCTTATCCAGCTTACGCGAATACTACTGAGTAACCTTGTATGCCCAGTTTGGGAAAGGCAAACCATTCAGGTTTCTTTTGGTCGCAAGCGGACTCACCCAACTGAGGTTGCTTCGTCAGTGCTAGCTCATCATCTTATCGCGCTAAGTACCCTAGCACACTAGCTAGCACAATAGTCTACATACGACTTTGGTAAGCCATACAACTTCGCCGCATGGCGAACAATGCAATTCAAAGATTCGCCAATACCTACTTAGGCCAATGCAAACGCTGGCCATTGACTGTACGTGCAAATGACTCTTGTGCAATCTCGAAAAGCCAGAACGTATTAAACCTTACATACCTGAATTTTGTACTGTCGTCCGCTGTAAACGCACTGTCCATCTTGTGTTTGGGAATGGCCGTCTCAAAAGGGATAGATCGATAAGTAATGGCTAGGCTGTCGCAAGCAAGGACAATGCCTATACCTGGGCAATCCATTTCATGGCCATGGTAACTCGCAGCACAATAAAGCAGTAAGACATCGCCTGGATTTGTTCGGAATGGCGCTGTGCTAGGATGGGGATGGTATATGCCAGACTCCACAGCGTCTTTCTGCGGTGGATTAGGATCACCAAAAAGCGCTACGTAATGACACGGTGATTGCATGGTCAAAACCTTAAAGGCGTGTTCTGTGTATCCGTATCACATCATCGGCGACTTGAGACCGAGCCATGGTCAGCACAGATGAGCTAAACATCGACATTGGTACAAGCGTCGGCTGCTCCGCTGTGAGCCGCGATTATCCTGTCAAGATCGCCGCTGCCAATTCTGTCGTCGACTGCGGCCACTACGCTGCTTTCCAGGCACAAGCTCCTGTAGCTCATCAAAGAACATCTTTGGCGAAAAGCCTTGTAGCCACTTGTCTACAAAAAAGCTGTCGGCCGCGCCAGCCGCGAGGCCACCGATAAGGCCCCCAATGCCTGGAAGCACCATCCCAGCCGCTGTAGTCAGCCCCAAACGAACAACTCTTAACGGCAGTGAATCCGTTAGGGTCGAATGTCCAAGCGCCTCCACATATGCTCTTTCCAATTCTCTCGCATCATGCGCATCGGCCCGTCGAAGCCATTCCCTAAATTGTATACCTTTGCGGCTTTGTCGAATCTGCCATAATTTGCTCGCGCCAAGTTCTCGATTAATGACGGCAGGCCGGATGTCGGTCAAATTGTTGAGATCAAGAAGTCGAATAAAGCCATCGAGGAGTTGAGGTCTGACGCCTGCGCGAAGCAGTTTCTGCTCGAGTAGAAAGTCAGCTCCAGTAGTCGTGTGAAGGTCTGCACCCCTGTTATGATACGCCATAATGAGTTCCATGTTAATCTCGGAAACTCGGAGCACTACATCAACGGAGTCGCGTATCGATCCGTCTCCGCGTAATACGCGCAGTTGATCGGCCTGCACTTGGGGAAGGCGTTGGAGGTCAACGGAACCATTGGGCCTACGTTGTGTTTTGGCTAATACGGATTGTGACAACACAGGGGAATTCAAGACATCAACATAGCTCTCGCGAACCACGTGCTTGATGAAGAAATCATTGTCGTTTTGCAGGTCACTTGACTTCGAAAGCACGATTTCTGCAAGTCGGCTACGCTGCCTGTCAGTAATTGATGATGTCCCATTAGAAAGCTGCAATTCCAATGACCGAGGACTGGCGGCGAACATAGCGTCAGCCCACCACTCCAAAGGCTTCTTAGCAGCTTGGATGATGAAAGTGCTTATGCCGTTGCCATTGCCCGCGTATCCTAAGAGGCCGTAGCGTCTAATAAAAGCCACTGCATCAGCCTCAAGCATTTGCGTGAGAAGATCAATCCCCAACCATGAAATTAGCGCTGGCAAGATGCCGTAGTCGTAAGTGGGAATTAGGACTCGATCAAAGAGAAGTAACTGGCTGCTTAAGTGAGCGAGGTTTGCCAGGTCTTGTGCGAACGCAACATTGATGTATGGTGCGTTTGAAAGGTCAAGCCTGACGGTCAACCTGCTGTCAACAATGGAATCGGATGGCATCTTGTCCCCTACATACAACATCTAAGGATTTGATTGTAGAACCCGCCTTACTGTGGCTACAAAATTAGTGCTGCCGCATAAATTATTGATCTTACGCTAATATCGGTGGTCTATTCGTCGTGTCCGATCTAGCAGGTGTAGACTTTGCCTTAAAAGCCTGGCATTCCTTGTAAGCGTTGCCCGCCCTCGCAAGATCCTGGAGCGCAACTCGGAATTCGCCAGTTGTATCAGCAGTTTTGGTCATAGGCTCGCTGCAGCAAGTCGAGCACTTCGGAATCGACCTCCTCCAAACGCGTCAGGCTGATCTGGAGCGGCATGGTTGCGTGGATTTTCGAGGGCCGCAAGCGCCCGCCGGGCTTCAGGCCTTCTAGCCGCAGGCCAAGGTCCGCCCGGCTTTGCGTGGTGGGCTGCACGCGGGCGAAGGTGCGGCGGGGCGAGACCAGCGATATGTAGGTCTGGCGCGTTTGGATGGTGACCGCGCCCAACCCCACCGCGGCATCCAGCAGCGCGTCGCAGATCGTTGGCCCAACTGCAATTGACGGTCAGCCAAGGTCGTCAGCAATTCATAAGCGGCAAGTCCCAAGGCGGGCGTGTCGTCCGCCGCGGGCCGTAACTGATTGCGTACCAGGGCAGCTTCCAGCCAGTCTTTAGCAAAGTCGGGAATAGCGAGCTGGCGGCCAATTGCTTCGGCAATGCTACTTTTGCCCGTACCCGGTAAACCGGCGAAAATGATCAGCTGCATGAATTCAGAGTCGCCGGCTTCTGCTCGATCAGCGCCACCTGGATGCCTATGAAAGCGCATTGTTGAGCCAGCGGGCTCAGGCGGCCACACACTCCGCCACGAAATGGCCGCCGGGCTGCGGGCCAGCCGCCAGCAGCCTTAGCCCGGCCGGCTGTGCCAGCGCGCGGAACTCGGACACGGTGCGGTGCTTGCCGCCTAACAGCACCATCTCGATGGCCAAATCGGCCGGCGCGCCATCGGGCCGCAGGCCGCCCAGCACCACCACCCGCCCAGCCGGGCGCGCGGCCTCGGCGCAGCGGCGCAGGATCGCCAGCGCTTCGGCGTCGGGCCAGTCGTTGATGACGCTCTTGAGCAGGTAGAGGTCCGCGCCCGCCGGCAGCGGATCGAAAAAGCTCTGCCCGACCACGGTCACACGATCGGCGACGCCGGCGGACTGGAAAATGTCCGCTGACAGCGCGACGGTCCGGGGCTGGTCGACCAATGTACCGCGCAGCGCGGGCCGCGCGCGCAGGATCTCCGCCAGCAGCCCGCCAGTGCCTCCGCCTACATCGACCATCGTCCGCACGCCGTCCCAGCCAGCCGTGAGGTCGAAGTTGGGATTAGGCGTGCCATGCCCCACCGGGCCAATGAGGGCGTCAAAACTGGCCGCCAGATCAGGGTGAGCGTCCAGGTCATCCCAGAACGGCCGGCCGAAGATTTCGGGGTAGGCGGGCCGGCCGGTGCGGGCGTAACTGAGCAGCGTGCCCCAGGCGTAGGCAAAACGGCCGCCGATGCCATCCAGGTCCAGGCCGATGCGTCCGGCCGGGTTGAGCAAGCCTTGCGCGGCGTCGTTGAGCGCGTAATGGCCGGGCGCGGGCGCGGCAAACACGCCCTTGCTCACCAGGTGGCCGAGGAGGCTGTCCAGCACGCCGGCGTCGCAGCCGGCCGCCGCGGCCAGCGGGCCGATTGCGCTCAGGCCGGTCGCGATGTGATCGGCAATGCGCAGCGTGGCGGCCACGTGAATGCACCAGGGGGTACACAGGTCGCTTAAGGCCCACAGATCGGCGCTAGCTGGCTCAGGCATGGGAAGGTCCTCTCCGGTCGGCACGCCAGCCATCCTACAACAATTTTGGACTCAGAACAAGTGTTCGAAATAAGCTGAATCGGCCAATGAAATCGGACGGGCCGCCAAGTTGCCCGTCCGATTTCATTGGCCGAGATATTTATTGCCAGGCAGCTGCATATGATTGCAGCGCAATGTCGACGACACCATGCGGCTCGAACTGGCTCATCAAGAAGCGCAGCGCCTGGCGCCGGTCGGGGCTGTCTTCGGTCGTCTCAAGGATCTGTGCGCAGAAGGCGTCGATATCTTGCACGATACGCTCGCAGCGGTAGTAGGCCAGCGCCAGTGGGTCAATCTCCGCCGGGCCGTAGCCCTGATAAAACCAGGCCGCTGCTTGGGCCTCGTCCCCGGCGCGCCCGAGGCCCGACCCGACAAACATCAGATCGCGCTCTTTGGGCGCCAGCAGCGCCGTATCCCAATCCACGATATGCAGCGCGCCGTCCGGGCTCAGCAACAGATTGCCGTTGTGGAGGTCGGCGTGACAGAGCACAACCACCTGCGGCCGCGCTTGTAGGGCGCGGGCCAGCCGCTCGGCCCCGTCCACCAGTTGGCGAACCTCAACCGCCCTGGCCTGCAAAAGGGCTGCCAATTCGGCAGCAATGGAGTCGGCCAGGCGGCTGCCGTGAAGGCGGGCCTGAAAAGCCACAACGCGCTGCCGATAGCGCGACGCGTAGGTCTCGCGCTGCAGGCCACGGCGGATGGCCGGCGGCAAGCGGACGGTGTGCAGGCGCTTAATGGCTGCACCCAATGCCGCCCAGTGCTGCTCCGTAAGCGCCGCGGCGTAACCGTCCACGCCCTCCACAAACGGGTACAGCGCCAGCGTGTACGGGTCCAAACGGAACGCGAGTTGTCCCGCGCTGGTTCTCAGTGGGGCAATAACTTGCTGGAGGCCTACGCCGGCGAGAAAGGACGGGACGGCCACGCTCAGCTCGTCAAACGGGCCGCGGCGAAGTTTAACAAAATACTGCTGGTCATCGGCGGCCGCAGCCCGATAGACCGCGGTGTTGATGTCCACCCCCAGCGGCAAAAAAACCAGTTGGCTGGCGCGCAGCCCATAGCCGTCGCGCAGGCCGGCCAGCAGGCGCTGGTCCGGCAGGTCAGGTTTTTCCAGCATCCGGATCGGGCGGGATGATGTGCTCCCCGGGATGGCGGGCGGTCATCAGGTCTTGCACCGCCTGCATAACCGCCTGCTTATCGACATGCTTGCCGGGACAGTTGGCGTGCGTGGTGAGCGGGTCCTCGCGATGCAGCCGCATGGTCTGCGGATCAAACCCCAGCACAGCCGACAGGGTGGCCATGGCCGCCACCGCGTTCTGGCACACCGCCAGGCCGCGCCCGCTGTCGAAGGCCTCCTGATCATAATCGCCCAACATTTCCACCCCCAGCGACAGCTTGTTCCACGATGGGGAGTGCGTGCCGGAAACGATCAGCGGGGTGAAGACCCAAATCTGCTTATCGTCGATGAACAGATGCGGGCCGGAATTCCAGCCTTGGACATCGCGATAAAAGGACACAAAATTCTGCATGTGCTGATTGGTAAAACCGTTCGGGCGCTGCGCCAGCGAGGGGATGGCGGTGTTGTGCAGGACAATAAAAGAGGGCCGCCAGGCCGTCCACTGCAGCGTGTGGCAGTAGACGTCAAAGCCATCGGGCGAGAAATTCTTGCCGACAATGCCTTTCCAACCCGGCATCGCGCGCGCCTTTTAGAGCCCCTTGCCCTTGAGCCAGGCCAGGCAATAGTCGGCCAGCTCGCGCCAGCCGCTGTCGATGGTCAGCGAGTGACCGCGGCCGGCAAATTCCTTCAACTCGGTCACGGCCTTCGATTGGCTGTAGACCCGCAGGGTGCTCTTCACCAACACCGGCGGCACTGTGTTGTCCTGATCGCCCGAGATCAGCAGCAGCGGGCCGCGCGTGGCGTTGGCCACGTTGACCTTGTTCGCCGCATTGGGGTTGAACATGGCGGTGGCCACCTGGAACAGCGGGCGGCCGGGGCCGGGCATGGCGTACTTAACATACAGCTCGTGGGCTTCCTGTTCCGAGACGGCATTGGTGAAGCCGAAACGGAACTGCGCCTCGGTCAGCGGCACGGCCCGCCGAAAGTTGAAGGGGTTGCCCAGCACCGGCAGGCCGGATTTTAGCGCCGACATGGGCAGCTCGGACACACCCTTCACGGGGCCGGGGTCAATGGCGATGCCCGCAACGCCCAGGTCGCGGCCGAGCAGGTTCTGCACCAGCAGGCCGCCGAAGGAATGGCCGATCAGGATGGGCTTGCCCGGCAGCCCCTTGAGCTGCCCGGCGATGTGATCGGCGATTTCGATGATCCCAAAGCCGGCCACGGCGGCCGGGTTCTGGCGGGTGGCCTCGGTGGTGGGCCCGTCGCCCGGCCAACTGGCGGCCGTGGCCCTATAACCATTCGCCTGGAAGAACTCTAACCAGTTGTTCCACGATTCAGCGTGCAGCCATAGGCCGTGGATAAAGACGATGGGCGGCTGGGTGGATTGGTCTGGTGCCATGGTTGTTCTCCCGGGAAAATTCGTTGGCCACGAATTGCACGGCTACTATACACGCCGGGGTCGAATCCGGCTAATAGAGTATCCATGTGGATTCGGTGGGCAGCGACGGGGCCCCTTCGGCAAGCTCAGGGCGAGCTCTTCGCGCTCATGCCGGCAGATGCTTTGGAGCGATTGCGGTCGCGTTGATCAGGACATGATACTGGCAGGCCGAGCCGGGAGGCCCATCCCCAAAGGGGCGCTACGCAGTCGCGCACCTGCGGGGCCGTATTATCGAGCGATTGCGGCCGCGCTGCTCATGACATGATTCCGGCAGGCCGAGCCGGGAGGCTCTTCGCGCTCGTGGCGGCGATTACTATCCAGCGATTGCGACTGCGCTCAGAGTGACACTTGGCGCGGTTGGGCGAAATGTCATGGCGTCGAAACACGCAACGCGTGGGCGCGGGATGAGCAGTGCTCATGACATCTTAGCAGTTTAGCGCATCGGGCGGCCCATCCCTAAAGGGGCGCTACGCAGTCGCGCGCATGCCGGTCCTTATTATCAAGCGATTGCGACTGCGCTCAGGGTGACACTTGGCGCGGTTGGGCGAAATGTCATGGCGTCGAAACACGCGACGCGCGGGTGCGGCATGACCGCTGAGGCCGGAGCGGGTAGGTCACCGCCGCCAGCAGCGCGCGTCGCTGGCCGCGGAGCGGCGCATCATCACGACGACATCGCCGCCGGATTGGCCACCAACAAGACTTTTCCAGCGGTCATATTCTGGATATAACTTTCCACAGCCGGCTGGGCCTGCGCGAGCGGAAACCGGCTGTGGACAACGGAGCGCAAATCGGTGCCCAACAGGGATTGCGCTTGTTGGGCGGTGCGCAGCACCTGCAACAGGTTCTTTTCACGGATCCAATTCGCCAGAAACCAGCCATCGAAGTGCAAATTCTTGGTCAGGGCAGTGCGCGGATCAATCCGGCAGGCCTCGCCCGCCAAGGCGGAATACAACAACACCCGGCTGCCATAGGGCGCGGCCTCGGCCAGTTGTTGGGTCATGCTGCCGCCGATCGCGTCCAGCCACAGCGTCGCGCGCAGTTGCTGAGCCAGCGTTTTCAGCCGCTCGGGAAAATCCGAGTCGCTGCTGTTCAAGACGTGTTCGCCGCCCTGCCCGCGCACCGCGTCCACCTGCGCCGGACGGCGCACGATGTGGATGACCGGGAGGCGGCGGCGCTGGCCCACGCGCAAGATCATGCCGCCCAACGCGCTGGCGGCGGCGGTGCTGACGAGGGCGCGATGTTTGCCGCTGGCCGCAATCTCAAATATGGCCAGCGCGCTCAACGGATTGACCAGCAACATGGCGCCTTGCTCCAGGCTCACCGGCCGGTTGAGCGGCACGCACAGCTGCGCCGCCGTAAGCATATATTCGGCCCAGGTGCCATGGCCCCACACCGAGGCCGAGCAAGCCACGCGCCGCCCTAGCATCAGGCGCGGCAGCCAGCCCGCGCCGGCCACCACCACGCTGCCGCTGCCCTCAATGCCGGGTGTGAATGGAAATTTCAGCGGGCCGCTGTAACCGATGCCCGAAAACATGCCCAAATCCGAGGGGTTGATGGGCGCGACCGCCATGCGCACGAGCACCTGGCCCGGGCCGGGCCGTGGAACCGGGATTTCGCGCAGCGTGAGCTGGCCGTTGGGCTCATCCAATTGCACGGCGCGCATGGCGGCGGGTATGGGATGGTTCATTTGCGCGGTCATTGTAACGGCGGGCGGCGGCATGTCAAAATGAGGGCGCGATTCGCCATCTTCAGATAAATCTGCTCCAGCCCGTAATAGCCGCTGTTATAAAACAGCGCCAGGCCCCCGTTGGGCAAGGCCAGAATGTGCTGGCGCCACAAGTTGGTTCCTTCGCCGGCCGCCACAGCGGCCGGTGGAATGTCAGCGATCCACTCAATGGGCTGCGGCGACCACTGCCAGCCGGCAACCGGCCAGAGCTCATCCGTGTAGGCAAAGCCCCCCAGGCTCGGCGGGGGCTCCTCACGAAAAACCTCGTTGGCAGCCGGGTCCGGCTCCGCCGGCGAAGCGTTGACGATGGCCAGCCAACGGTGGGCCTGGCCCGGCAGGAGCTGCAAGCCGCCCACCCAGCCACTGGCCCAATGCCCAGGCTCGGGGCTGGGTGGGAGGACCACCCCCAGTTTTTGGATGCTTTCCGATCCAACGCGCTGCGTGGCGCAGCCTTGGGCCGAGCCATAGCGGTTGCCCGCGCGCGCCTGGGGCCGGCTGGGATACCCCATGTAGAAATACAAAATCTCCCGACGGTCGGCAAAATAGTACGCCGACACCGCGTCGACATGTTTGCCGTCAAATGCATCAGCCGCGCCGGGTGGGATCAGCGGGCCGGGCTCTAACGTCCACGGTCCCGCCAACTTGGCGGCCCAGGCTTGCTGGACAACTTTTTGCTGCCCCAGGTGGCTCACCGTCGCCAGACAAAATCGGCCGTCAATTTGGGCGGCCCGGTTCGGGTGTTGGCTATCCATGACCACGTAGGGTTTGTGCGTGTGCCCGCCCAGCAGCCGGTCGGGATTGGTAAACGTCAGCGGGCCCGCAAACGTCCAGTGCCCGGGCCCCACCTCGTCCGGGCGCAGGCAAAGCGCCTGGCCATGCCCGGGCGGTTCGCAGAATAGAAACATCCGCCAGCCGCCCAGCGCTTCATCCCATACAATGCATGGGTCGCCCATCACGGCGGAGCCGTAGCCGTGGGCATGACGCGGCAGAACCAATCCCTGGCGTTCCCAACGTTGTAGGATATCAACCATTTCGACCTCCAAATGTTTATGGAAGGTTATGGAAATTGTCCGCCGGCGACTCTATTGCTGCTCAATCCCCTTTGGAAAACGATCGGCTACCAGATTCAATTTGAGGTTGTGCTCAAGGAGGGCCTTGAGGCCCGCGAGCACCCAACAGAACCCACCGGTTGAGCTGCTTGCCTGCTTTACCAGCTCGTCGCCGCTGCCGGTGAAACCGGCCTCCGTGATGCTGACGAAGGTTGTGCCGTCCGGTTGCGGCGCGAACAGCCATTCCACCGTGGTCGGGCCGCCATAGCCCGGCCACTCGATCAGGATGCGTTTGTTCGGTTCGATGGCTTTCACGGTCACTGGGATCGAGATGCCGTACATTTCCCAATCCCATTGCACCTGCTGGCCGGCCTCCAGCCGGCCGCTGCTCTTGGTGAACCAAAATTGCGTGGTAATGTCGGGGTTGATAAAGGCCTCGAATACCTCGCCGGCGGGCTTGCGGATCAGCATTCCAGTCTTTGAAACCGGCACTTGCGTGAGCTCGAGATTATCCATACGACTCCTTGCGCCCGATACACCCTTGCGCTATTACTCCGGACCGTGCCCGAACGCCCCAAAACTGAACCCGCCCGCGGTGTGCTCAACCGGCGCGTCCCGGGCCAAACCATTGTCTCCGCCCAGGTCATCCCGCCCGGCGGGTCATCATCGTCCGCGCCCCGGCCGGCCGGGGCATCCCCGCGCCGCTGGCCGCCGCACGGACGTAAAATCGTGGCCAGCGCGTGGAGCTACCGGCTTAAAAACGTTCGCAGCGCTGCGACGAATTGCTCGGGCTGTTCGATAAATGGGAAATGGCCGCTGTGCGGGACCACGACGATCTGGGAACCCGGGATGTGCTGCTGAAGATACTGGGAGGAGGCCAGCGGAATCGGATCATAATCGCCGTGGACGATCAAGGTTGGGACGTGCAGGGTTGGGAGCTGGGCGTCGATAGCGGGCTGCACGCGGTCGAAACTGTTGTTGATCAGCGCGCCGACCGTGTCTGAGTTCTTGAGGGTGTTGCCTGCCTCGCCCCAATCGACCGTGGCCGCTTTGGATGGATCATAGAACCTCAATTGGGCGTCAATCTGGTTGCAGGCGTCGATGGCTTTGGCAGACTGCGCTGAGAGCGGTTGGCCGCAGGTGGTGGTCCATTCGTTTTGCGCGTCCGCGCTCAGGTGTTGAAACCTTTGCTGCAGCGTGTCGCTGAGCGCAATGGCAAACGTCCGGCCCACGGGGATCGAGTCGACCAGGATGAGATGATCCAGATGCGCCTGATACTTGGCCGCATAAGCCAGGGCAATGAGGGCGCCGCGCGAATGCCCCATCAGCGATATCTTCTCAAAGCCAAGGGAAACCCGCAGCGCTTCGAGGTCCTCGACGAACTGGCCAATTGTAAGAGCCGCCAGATCAATATGGCCATCGGATAGGCCGGTGCCGCGCTGGTCGTAAAAGACCAATTGGAAACCATTGGACAGTGGCTCCAGATACGGGAGGAAATAGCGATGCGAGCCACTTGACCCATGGAGCACAAAGAGCGGGGCGCCCTGCCCGATGACTGCGTAGTACAGCTGGGTCCCATTGACGGCCTGCAGCCCGGTCACTGGCGTGGGGCTGGGGGCGGGCGCTGCGGTAGACGCCGGGGAAGCCGTGACAGTGGTGATGGCCGTTGAAGGCGATGGGGCGACTGGACTGCAAGCGGTGAGCGCCGCCAACAACAAAAATGCTGTCCCGGTCACCCGGGTGTGTCGAGCGGCCAAACCAGTCATGATTAATATTCTCCGCTAGAGCGCTTACGCTTCAACTTGCGCCAACCAGGGTGGGGGCGGCTGTGACTCGCCGCGTTGGGCAGCCTGTATGTTGGCCATTTGTTTGGGCTGCCAGCCACTTACGTGCTCCAACACAGTGATTGCGATGGACACCCGCTGAGGCCCGCTCGGCAAGCTCAGGGCGAGCTCTTCGCGCGCCACCGGGGCGATATGAGCTGGCGATTCGCTATGCGTGCGCGCTGCTCATGACATGATTCCAGCAGGCCGAGCGGGGAGGCCCATCCCCAAAGGGGCGCTACGCAGTCGCGCACCTGCCGGCCCTTATTGTCAAGCGATTGCGACCGCGCTGCTCAGGACATTGCTAGTTGTAACCGAGCCGGGAGGCCCTTCGCGCACCTGCCGGCTCATATTATCGAGCGATTGCGACTGCGCTCAGGGTGACACTTGGCGCGGTTGAGCGAAATGCCATGGCGTCGAAACAGGCCGCGTGCGGCTTGAACACTCAGGGCGACAGTCAGGGTGACACTTGGCGCGGTTGAGCGAAATGTCATGCCGCGCGGGGCATGTGTACTCAGGGTGACAGTTCATCCGTTTCTGTGTGCCACACCATTAGGGTGCGCGACGATGTCCTTGATGGACCAGGGACCGGCAGCAGCAGACAGGATCGGCGTGCAGGCCGGTTGGACGGCGCTCATTCGCGGTCCTGGCGTCTGGTATTGCGCTTCACGGCGAGGTCATAGGCTTCAGCCAACAATGATTTGACCGTTTCCAACGTTGCCGCGCCAGGGCTCAACACGCAGACCCACGACTGCAGCGCATATTCGGGATGAGGCATGATGGTGTCCAACAGGGTGAAATCATAGCGGCTGACATCCACGCGGGCTTCTCCAAACAAAGATTGAAACGTGGTCTTGCTCACGCCGATGTTCAGGCGAAAAACGCCGGGCCGGTCAAGATTTGAGACCCGGTCATAGTCATTGTCTGAGGCGGCCAGCGTCGCGAACGGGAGCTTGTGGTCCGAGTCGTAGAAAAAGAAGAGATAGCCGAAGGCAGTGTCGGTTTCGACATTGGCAAAGGAGTCCGTGATGTATTGGGTGATCGACGCTTCGTCCATATCGGTCTTAATGCTCTGCAACCGTCAAACGTGACGCGCAATGTGCCAGTCTATTTACAACCTCTTGTCAGCGTCGATTGTAGCGTTGCTATATTCCCGTCAATGCCTACCCTTGCGCCGCTGTATGACGGCACAAACACCCCTCATCGTACGCGATTTCGGTGTCGTTTTGGCCCTGCTTGTCTGAAAGGTGATCCTTCCACGACGGCTGCCTAGCGATTGCTGCTCGCTTTGGTCTTGTCACGCTGCAGTGCCTCGTATTCATCGAGCGCCCGCCTGATTTGACGCCGTTTCGCCTCCGGTATGACCTGGACGAACATGACCACGACAACGCCGGTCCAGAGCGACCAGCCGAGCGCGTGGAGCAGGTCAGCCAACAGTCCGAGAGGCTCCCTCGGCGCCGACAAGAGAAGAGTGTAGCCACCGACATGAGCGGCCAGACCGACCACGAAGCTGATCACAAGGCTCCAGTACAAAATGCGCTGTCCAGAAACGGACTGCCGCAGCTCCGTCACGTGCTCCTCCATCCAGGCCAGCGTCCGTTCATCAGCGAACATGGATGGAACGCCTTTCGATTCCGGTCCTTCGGTCATGGTCGAACCTCCTGATAAGAGTCCAGTCATTCGTGAGCCGCCCGATCCGAACCGATGGGCAAGGGGATAAGCTGCCTCTTGTCGTCCTGGATGCCCTCGGGAAGCCGTGCTGCCAGGCATCCCAGCGGCCTCAAGCTGAACCGCCCGGCCCGGGCTTCGATACAATCGAGTGAGCGCTACGCCGCGGCGGGCCGGGTCAGCTCTAGCGAGTGTTAAGCGCCTAGGCGCGTTCTTGGCCCTACGGGTAGTGGCGGCGGCTCCCGGTTTCTCCTGTGGAGAGATCCCACTTCTTGACAATCATCTGCTTGAGCGTACTTCACCCGGGCTCGGCAGGCCGACCTTGCGTGACGATGTCGATGACGACCACGCCAGCCTTCTCTCCGGTCTGGACGTAACGATAGGCATCGGCGATCGCGGCGAGAGGATATCTGCGATCGATGACGGGAATGAATCGGCCTGCTTCGATCTTGTCCCTCAATCCGGTCACGAACGCCTGCCCGCTGCCCCGCTTCGCCAAGGGAATCACGACCCGCCCGTTGCCGGTGACCCTCGACCAGAGCAGGAACAGCAGATTCTGCGACCAGGGGCCGGCGTCCGTCGCCGCGAAGACGCCCCCGGGCTTGAGCCATCGCCGCCAACGGCGGATGCCCAGCTTTCCCACCGCGTCCAGCACGAAGTCGAAGTTGGGGCCAAGCTGGTCGAATGCGTCGGTGGTATAGTCGACTGCCAGGTCGGCTCCCAGCGAGCGGACCAGTGCGAGGTGGCGGCCAGCCACGACCGCGACAACCTCGGCGCCGCGATCTTTGGCGAGTTGCAGCGCTGCCGTGCCAATCGCGCCGGAGGCGCCGTAGATCAGAATCCTGTGGCCGGGCTTCAAGGCGAACTGCTCGATGGTCGGATTGGCGTAAAAGGCGCCTTCGCAGATGGCAGCCTGATCGAAGCGCAAATTCGAGGGCATGGGCGCGATCGGCCCGGTTTCGGGCATGCAGAAATATTCCGCCTGGGCGCCGTCATTCCTGAACGGGCACATTCCGAAAACGCGGTCTCCGGGCTTAAACAGGCCGGCCGCCGCGCCAACGGCTTCGATCGTTCCAGCGAAATCCATGCCGAGGATGTTTCGTCGCGAACGCCCGGCGCCGATGAGCAGCCGTATGAGTGTCGGGTGAAGGAGCTCGCCGCAATCGGTGCGGTTGACCGTGGCGGCATGGACCCGGACCAGCACCTCGACTGGTCCGGGCACCGGCGCCGGGACGTCGCGTATCTCGATCACGCCGGGTGACCCATAACGCGCGATGGTGGCTGCCTTCATCGGCCCTCCCTAACTTTCGACGGATTTCCAATGTCGACCCAGATGCCTGATGTGAGCATCAGCCGCCCGCCGGCGAGCTCAGCGAAGAGTCGCGAGCGCGGATTAGGCAGCACGCGTGCTCAGAGCTGCTCAAGCATCTTTTTTAGGCCAGTGAGCAGACGCACCTGGGCTGCAAGGAGTTCGTCAGGGCCACACTCGCCCAAAGACTTCTTTCCCGTATAGTTCTTGAACACGGCTCCCGCTCGTTTTCGCTTGCGCGCCACCTCCGTGTTGTCGCCATGATCCAGGTCGTGACGCAGATGTGTGCGTAAGAACTTGATATCCATCGCGAATTCCGGTGGGGGCGTGGGTAGACGCCTGCAGTCGCCTGACCCTTCATAGACAAGAAAGTACAAATCATCCACTAAAACGCCGAAATCGCTCTCATTCTTGCACGCGGCACCAATCTGGGTTAGGGCCTTCGATGACTTATTAGTCATTTTGAAAATGTCGGCACCACTCTTTGTGGCGGCGCTTTCGTTCACAAGATAGATTAGGTCAGCTATCTCCTTCGCCAGTTTCTGCGTTGGCGCAGTTTCCGAGACGCTACGCAACACAGGTGCAAATACTGGGTCGAAAACAGCAAGGTAGCGGCTCAGGACATCTAAACGCTCGCGAATCGAGTCGGCACCCGTCGACCCATAACTGATCGCTTCCTGATAATGAAGCAAATCTGCTCTGGTAGCATTTGGGCCTTTCTCGACCTCTAGGGTGAGATCATGAAAGAACTCCTTCAGAAACGCTCCGAAACGCAGTGCAGTCCCCTCTGGTATCCCAACGCGGATAACTTCGGATGCAAGCATGCAAACGGAGAGAACGCTCGCGCGATTGCGAAGTAATTGAGCCTGTTCTGCAGTAATGCCGGCAAGATACTGGAGGGCCTTCTTGACGCGCTTTGCGGTATCGCCTGCTCGGCTGAACGAAGTGTTTTCGCGGAGAAAGCCGTTAAGCTGGGAAAAGCGCATCTGTGGCTGAACGCCTCGGGCCTCCACAAAGAGCCACTTTGAGGCGATATCAAAGTGGGCATAGCGCGTATCCCGTACGCCGATTCGCTTGGCAAAGAAGTCCTGGTCCGCGATCCAATGCGCGAAGTTTCGGGCTTCACCACTGACGGCATTTAGCTTCTCTGCTGTCGTAAGCGGTGTGCCGAGCTGGAGCCTAATGAATAGATCCTTAAGTTCGTCATCGCTTGCCTGCTCGAGCTCTTCGATATCCAACTCGAAATCGTCGAAAGCATCTGAGTACGTTGGCATAAGTTTGGTGTATGTAGGCCCGCCGAAAACCTTTGTAGTCTCTTCCGAGAGGAACAGTTTGTTGTCGTAGAACTCCCATACGGCACTGAGGCGCTGTTGCCCATCCACACATTCGTACGTCTGTTCGTCTATCTTACGGAAGTAGAGTTTAGGAAGGTGCCAGCCTTTTAGGATTGTGTCGATGAGAAGGCGCTTCTGCTCGTCGGACCAAACCTCCTCGCGCTGGAAGTCAGGCATCTCGATGCGGTCGCGGCGCTTGTACAGCTTGTCGAGTGCTTTGTTGCGGAGTTCCATCTTCATGCGCGTGTCCCCTCAAGTGGATTATTGGCTGGCGGCTCCCTACCGCCCCATCTTATGGTAATCTCTCAGTACGAGTCTCCAAAATCACTCTACATGTCATGTTTGTGATCCAAGCAGACAAGCACCATCATCTTTGCACATACTAGGAAACTGCTAAGCTTCTCCATTATTTCTGACAAGATCCGCAGATTGATGTGGCGCAGGGCAGTGGGGAAGATGGCAGCGTCTGTCCTTTTCTTCCTTGAAACTCTCGCCTAACGGTCACATTCAAGGGTGCGAAGCAAGCCAAGTAGAGGAACCGTGCCTACTCCTAACTATTATTGGGCGGCACCGCGGCACGCTGTGCGGAGCGCAGCGAGTCGACCGCTTACAAGGGTCGGGCTACTTCGCTAGCCAAGGAGTGTCCAGACCGAGTATGATCTGTGGTGCGCCCTTGAAGTGGGACACAAAATGGCCGCTGCTAAGATAAGTCGGGAGGCCGCTGGTCGCGCAGAGCTCCCAAAAAGCTCAGCGCGACCAGCGGCCGGCGAATTCAGCGGGC
>Ga0070730_10001515_pt1 | contig 22325 bp, 19 predicted proteins | sample Coa_R1_3_FD_66447 | JGI IMG/M metagenome (GOLD analysis project Ga0070730, IMG submission 66447) | Surface soil microbial communities from Centralia Pennsylvania, which are recovering from an underground coalmine fire - Coalmine... | ecosystem: Environmental > Terrestrial > Soil > Unclassified ... | reverse complement strand
CAGTGCGGCCATTTCGAGGTCATCGGCAGCGAAACCGAACTGCACGCGCGCGCCGTCGAAGGCTGGGAAACCTTTGAGGGCCACACCCCGCACCGGCCCTGGGTCGATGCGGTCAAGATCGCCTGCGCGCAGTGCGGCGCGGTCGTCTCGCGCATCAAGGATGTGGGCAACCCCTGGCTGGATGCAGGCATCGTGCCCTACTCCACGCTGGACTATCGCCACGACCGCGATTACTGGCGCCAATGGTTTCCCGCCGAGTTCATCACCGAAAGCTTTCCGGGCCAGTTCCGCAACTGGTTCTACTCCATGCTGGTGATGAGCGCGGCGCTAGAGAACACCGAGCCGTTCAAGACGGTGCTGGGCTATGCCACGCTGCTGGACCAGAACGGGGAGGAGATGCACAAGAGCAGAGGCAACTCCATCGCCTTTGACGAGGCCGCCGAACTGGTAGGCGCCGACACGATGCGCTGGCTCTTTATGAACCATTCGCCGGAGCAAAACCTGCGCTTCCCGCGCATCCCAACCGAAAAGGACGCCCAGGAGGCGCTGGCAAAGGGCCAGACGGTGCGCCTGAGCGACCTCTGGCTCAATGTGCGCACGGCGCTGGACAAGCTCTGGAACGTCTCCTCGTTCTTTGTGACCTACGCAAATATCGACAACTTTGATCCGACGCGCCACAACCTGCCCGTCAGCGAGCGCAGCGACCTGGACCGCTGGATTCTTTCCGAGCTACAACAGGCAACCAGCGATGCCACCAAAGGGCTTGACCTGTACGATACTAGAGGACCGGCAGCAGCCATCGGAACGTTCCTTGACAACCTCTCCAACTGGTACGTCCGGCGCAGTCGGCGGCGCTTCTGGAAGAGCGAGGAGGACAACGATAAGGTAGCCGCGTATCTGACGCTCTACGAGTGCCTGGTAACAACGTTGAAGCTGCTCGCGCCCTTCACGCCCTTCCTGGCCGAGTCGCTCTACCAAAATCTGGCGCGCAGTGTAAACCAGGACGCGCCGGAAAGTGTACATCTGTGTGGGTGGCCTGTTGTGGATGAAACGCTCGTCGATGAGCGGCTGGCGCGTGAAACCCGGCTGGTCATGCGGATGGTGAACCTGGGACGTGCGGCGCGGGAAAAGGGCCAGATGCGGGTGCGCCAGCCGCTCTCGGCGCTCTATGCTCGTGTGACCACCGCCGAGGAGCGCGCCAGCCTGGCTCGGCTGGCCGAGCAGGTGCTGGAGGAGTTGAACATCAAGCGGCTGGATTTCTTGCCTGAAGAGAGCGATATGCTCGTCTACACGCTCAAGCCGCGCATCAGCGTGCTGGGGCCGAAATACGGCGCGCGCATGAAAGCGCTGCTGGCGGCCATCAACACGCTAGACGTGAACGAAACCGTTCGTCAGTTGCGCGCCAATGGGCAGGTCACGCTTGACGTTGACGGCCAGCCGGTGACGCTGACCGATGAGGAGCTAGAGGTTGTCGGCGCCGCCAGGGAAGGCTACGTCGCCGCCGAAGAGGCGGGCTACGTGGCGGCCATCGAAACCACGCTGACGCCCGAACTGCTTGAGGAAGGTCTCGTGCGCGATCTGACGCATTATCTGCAAGATATGCGCAAAAAGGCGGACTTCCTCATCGAAGAGACCATCAGCGCCCGACTGGTCACAGACATGGAACTTGCAGCAGTGCTGCATCGCTACGCCGACTACATCAAAGAGGAGACGCTGGCGCGTGATCTGGCCGTACTGACCGACGGTCAACACGATGGAGGCGCCGATGGAGCCTACCGTGATACGATTGCTCCGGCCAAGCTGGGCGGGCATCAGGTGACGGTCACACTCAATCGGCTCTCCAGAAATTGATTGCTGGCGCGCGCTGGAAGGTCTGCTCTATAATAGAGTGGACATGCTAGTATGCGCCTCATGGGGCGCCTGGTAGGACTTTTGCTCATCATCATTGAACCTTCCCTGCCGGAGTGCTATACTCTGTCAAAACGCTGGCTCAACCATAGCCAGACTATACGATCAGGTGGTGCATCCTGATGTTTCAGCAATATAATGAGCAGCCCTGCCACGTCTGCAATCAACCGGCTGCTGGGCGTTGCCCCGACTGCCACCAGCGCTACTGCATCGAGCATTTTCCGCTCGATCAGCACCTGCCATGCAGCCAGCTCCAGGAGCGCAACGCCGAGCGGTATGTCTGCTATGTCTGCGGTGAGCCGGTGCGCCCAAGCCAATGGTCCTCCAATCTCGTTGCCCACTATTTTGATTCCGGGCAATGCGCCGGGTGCAAGCGCTACATCTGCGATGACCACCACACCCGGCGCAAACAGGAGCGCATGGTGATTGAGCGCGATGGCATGTCAAGCCATCGCTATCATTACATCATGCGCTATTGCGACCTGTGTTCGCCACTGCGCCGTATCAACGGGCTGGTGGGGATGGCACACTGGATTGTTGCGGGCCTGGCAGTCACGCTGGGGGTCTTCTTCTGGTTCCATCATTAGTTTCATTTCAATATCCTCAAAGCGGATCGTCATGCAGCGTGTATCTTGTCGCTCCAGCCCTGGGATAGTGTACCGGAGAGTGCCAAACAGGTCAATTGATGTTGCACGAGAGTACAAGAAGTATCTGGTTGTCTTGCGTTACCCGCCTGCCATCATCAGAGCAGCGTGGTTCAGATAGAGAAGGTAGATTGAGTGGTTTTATGGCCGTTGCTCTCACTATTGAAACCGTTTTGAGTAAATACCGCCTACTGGTAGCCACCGAGCTTCGGCGTTTTCTAGATGAGGCGCAGCAAGATGCTCACGAGCCGCTTTCCAGCTTTTATGGGCAGATGCGCTATCATCTCGGCTGGGCGCATGCCGATCTCAGCCCGATTGAAGAGCATCCTGACAGGTTCCTGGGCAAGTTCCTGCGCCCCACCTTGCTGCTGCTGGCCCACCAGGCCAGCCTCCCTGACGCTCCTCTTCCTGCCTCTACCGGACGGCCTCCCTATTCGCTTGAGCAAATTCTTCCGGCAGCAGTGGCCGTTGAACTGGTGCATAATTTCTCCTTGATTCACGATGACATTGAAGACGGCGATCCGCTGCGTCATCATCGCCCAACCGTCTGGAAGCTCTGGGGCCAGCCCCAGGCGATCAACACCGGCGATGGCCTCTTCTGCGTTGCCCGCCTGGCCCTCTGGGGACTGGCGAACAACGGCGTTGATGCCTCGACGATCCTCACCCTCGCCCGCATCTTCGATAGCGCCTGCCTTGAACTCTGCGAGGGCCAGCACCTGGACATGAGCTTTGAGCGCCAGCATGAGATGACGGTGCCGCTCTACCTCGACATGATTAGTCGCAAGACCGCCGCGCTGATGCAATGCTCGACTGAAATGGGCGCGCGGCTCGCCACCAGCAACGCCAGCCAGATCAGCCAACTTGCCATCTTTGGGCGCTCGCTGGGCATTGCTTTCCAGCTTCGTGATGATCTCTTGGGCGTCTGGGCGGCAGAAACGGAGCTAGGCAAAGCGCCCGCCGGAGACATCCGCCGCAAGAAAATGAGCCTACCGATCATAGACGCGCTGGATCGCTCCACACACGCCTGCCGGACCCGGCTGCGCGCGATCTATGACGAAGAGGGGCCTGCCAGCGACGCGCAGGTCGCCGAGACGCTTGCCATCTTTGATCAGAGCGATGTGCGGCGGCGCTGCCAGAGCCAACTTGCCGAGGCTATCCATACCGCCCGGCAGGCACTTGAGGCAATTGCCTGGGGCGAGGCCAGTGAACCGGCCATGCACGAACTGAACGCCCTGCTCGATTTCCTGGCGCGCGCAGCCCAGCGCTAAGCGTCTCAATCGCGCCTTCTCGTGGCACATTGCTTGCTGTATAGCGCGCGATGTTCATCCGGCACATTTCTTGCAAACTCAACCAATCACTAACAAGGAACTTGTCAATTTCGCAAACACTATGTTATAGTAAAGCCGACATCCAACGTCTGAGAGTCCGCTAGGCATGTGGGTGGCTTCTACATGGCCGCAACGTCCCCCCAGGCGACACCGCAAGCACCCTTCCCTCTGGCATATGGCGGCGGTGGCAGCATGGCATGGGCACATGTTCGCGCGGCCCTGCTCCAACGCAGCGCAGCGTTGATGATACCACTAGGAGGGCAAAGTTTTCGTGAACAACATCTACTGGATTGCTGTCCCATTCGTCGCCAGCGCTGTGGCGATTCTGCTCGCCCTCTACCTGATCCGCTGGGTACTCCAGCACGATCAGGGGAATGAAGCGATGCAGAAAGTCTCACGCGCCATCTTCCAGGGCGCGCAAGCGTTTATCGGACGCCAGTATCGCACCATCGGCATCCTGGCAATTGTCGCCGCCATCGTAGTAGGTGGCCTGCTCGCTATTTTGAGCGGCAACGCCAGTACGCTGGGCGGCGTGACAGTGACACCTTTTGGCATCGCCTGGCGCGCCTCCGTCGCCTTCCTGATTGGCGCGGGCTGCTCCATCCTTTCTGGTCTGGTGGGCATGAACGTGGCGGTTCGCTCCAACAGCCGGGTCGCCAGCGCCGCCAGCAAGGGATTGGGCGACGCGCTGCTGGTCGGCTTGCGCGGTGGCGCCGTCACCGGCTTTCTGGTCATCGCGCTCAGCCTGCTGGGCGTCAGCCTCGTCTATGTCGTCTATCACGCCATTGGCTCATCCGTTCAGGATACGCCAGTGCTGATCGTCGGCTTTGGCTTTGGGGCCAGCTTTGTGGCCCTCTTTGCGCAGCTTGGCGGCGGCATCTACACGAAGGCCGCTGATGTCGGCGCCGATCTGGTGGGCAAGGTCGAAGCTGGCATCCCCGAAGACGACCCGCGCAACCCTGCCGTGATTGCCGACCTTGTTGGCGACAATGTGGGCGACTGCGCCGGGCGCGGCGCGGACCTCTTTGAGTCTACCGCCGCTGAAAACATCGGCGCGATGATCCTGGGCGCCTCGGTCTACCAGAGCCTGGGTATGCACAATGTTGGCTGGATTATCTTCCCACTGGTCGTGGTTGGTTTCGGTATCATCGCATCCCTCATCGGCCTTCTGGCTGTTCGTTCCACGGGCCTACGCGAGCCAACGGAGGGGGCTGAGGGCGATGCAGGCGCCATTGCGATGGGCCGACTGAATGTCGGCTACTACGTCACGGCAGGATTGTCGGCTATCGGAATTGTCATCGCCAGTTTTATCCTCCTTGATAGCAAGAACTGGTATTACTTTGCAGCCGCTGGCGTGATTGGCATTCTCAACAGTATCGCCTTCGTCTACATCACCCAATACTACACTTCTGGCAGGTGGCGCCCGGTGCGCCAGATCGCCGAGGCCAGCAAGACTGGCCCGGCCACCAACATCATCGCCGGCCTGGCTGTTGGTTTTGAGAACACCGCGCTGCCCGTCATTGCCATCTGCGCCGCGCTGGGTCTGGCGTATTGGATTGGCACACTTGCGGGCATTCCCAGCCAGACCGGCGGCATCATCAGCACTGGTGGCATCTACGCCACAGCAGTGGCAACGGTGGGCATGCTGATGAGCGCATCCTATATCCTGGCGATGGATAGTTTTGGCCCCATCACCGACAACGCGGGCGGCATCGTTGAGATGAGCGGCGCGCCCGATGAGGTGCGCGTCGTGACCGACGCGCTCGATAGCGTCGGCAACACGACCAAGGCGCTTACCAAGGGCTACGGCATCGGCTCCGCCGCGCTGGCCGCGTTCCTGCTCTTCAGCGCCTATCTGGATGTCCTCCAGACCAACAGCACCTACACGCCCAAGGGTGGCACCAGCTACAGCGTCAACCTTGCCAATCCACCCATCTTCATTGCCGCGCTGCTTGGCGCCATGCTCATCTTCCTGTTTAGCTCGCTGGCGATCCGCGCCGTTGGCACAGCGGCCCAGAGCATGATCGAGGAAGTGCGCCGCCAGTTCAAGGCGAACCCCAAGATCATGACCGGCGAGTCTGAGCCCGACTACGCAAGCTGCGTGGACATTAGCACCAGGGCGGCGCTGCGGCAGATGATTCTCCCTGGCGTCCTGGTGGTTGCCAGCCCCATTGTCGTGGGGCTGACGCTTGGCCCAGAGGCCGCCGCAGCCTTCCTGATGGTTGGTACTATCGGCGGCATCCTGATGGCGCTGGTAATGAATAACGGCGGCGGCGCCTGGGACAACGCCAAGAAGTACATCGAGGCGGGCTTCCTCAAGGATGATCAGGGCAACGTGCTTGCCAAGAAATCCTTCGCTCACCAGGCGGGCGTCGTCGGCGATACCGTCGGCGACCCCTTCAAGGATACCGCCGGTCCATCGCTGCACGTCGTCATCAAACTGCTCAGCACGATCACGTTGGTACTGGCTCCGCTCTTTATCTTCTTCCATCCCCATCCGTAAGGCTGGAGGTTGTTAACAATCGGGAGTTGACAAATACCTCCCGCAAGCATTACGCTATCGGCGACTCACTGCTCTCTCAGTCACATGGGACGGCGCGGGTCGCCGATAGCGTTTTGCAGCGAGGGGGAATGGGGCTATGCGCTTCTCTGAAGCCAGAATTGGCACAAGCTGGCAGAGCCTGGTCGCGCTGCTCCTGTGCATAGCAATGAGCGGGCTGAGCGGATGTACCGCATCGAGCAACGTTTCTGCCAGCAGCTTTGCCGCCTGCGCATCCACCAACGGCCCGGCCTGCGCCGTCGGGCCCGGCGCGAGCAGACTTCAGCTTATCACCGAGCCAGATGATGGCGTGCGCCCTGTGACTGACGCCATTCGCGCCGCTCAGCATTCGATCTGGGTCGAGGTCTATATCCTCTCCGACACGCCAGTGATTGAGGCGCTGGAGGACGCGGCCAATCGCGGGCTGGACGTGCGCGTCATGCTGGAACCGCATCCGTTCGGCTCCAGCCCGGTTTCTGTGCAGGAAACGATGGACAAGCTGAAAGCCACTGGCATCAAGGTGAGCGCAACCAATCCAGCGTATCAACTGACGCACGCCAAAATGCTGCTGATCGATGGCAGCACGCTCTACCTCATGACCGCCAATCTGAGCAAGGCAGCCCTGGGCGGCAGCAAAAACGGAACTACCAACCGGGAATATCTCCTGGAAGACAGCGAGGCTCAGGACATCCAGGAAATCCAGACCATCTTTCTCGCTGACTGGAACCGCAGCATGCCAGTGCTTAGCGATACCAATCTGCTCATCAGCCCGATCAACGCCCGCGTCAAGCTCCTCGCGCTCATCAACAGCGCCCGAAGCAGCTTGCTGATTGAGAACGAGGAGATACAAGACAACCAGATCGAGCAGGCGCTGGCGGGCGCAGCCCGGCGGGGCGTCAGCGTGCAGGTCGTGCTGCCCGCGCCCTCCGGCGGCCAGGATAGCAACGCCGCTGGCGTCGCCCTCCTGCGCCAGGCGGGCATCAACGTGCGCTACGATAAGCAATTGTATATCCACGCCAAGCTGATGATTATTGACGGCGCGCGCGCTTATGTCGGCTCCGAGAACTTCTCCAGCGCCTCGCTGGACCTCAACCGCGAACTCGGCCTCATCGTTGCCGCGCCAGACATCATCCAGAGCCTGGCAACCACGTTCATGAGCGATTATGAGGCATCAGCCTGATTGAGCATCTCTGCGTGTAGCGCCGCCGTCCCTGGCGGCGAACAAGCGGCAAGGCCAATTCAAAACGATCTGGTATAAAGACCAGAGAGAACCAACGATCAGAAAGGAACAAGAGCCATGATTACCGAGATTGCCATCTTTCAGGCCGTCCCTGGCAAAGAAGAAGCCTTCGCGCAGGGTATCCAGCAGGGTATCGCAGCGATTCGCCGCGACGCTGGCTGCCGCTCTGCTGCTGTGCAGCGCTGCATCGAAGACCCCGCGCGCTTCATGCTGGTCATCCAGTGGGAGAGCCTGGAAGCGCATACCGAAGGCTTCCGCAAATCGCCGGGCTTCGCCGAATATCGCAGCCACATCACTGGCCTCTTTGTGGATAACCCTGTTGTGCATCACTATGAGGCGCTGAACGCATGATCACGCTGAAAGGAGCATTGTGCCCAGTCAGGGATAAAAACAGCGCGTAGGCAAAACGCCTACATGCCCGGCTCGCACATTGCAGCATCTTCCTGACACACCAGGCCAGGTGGCCGCTGCACAATAGAGGGTGGAGAGAGCAAGCACAAGCCACTGTTACGGCTCATGGGAAGCTCCTCCAAAGGAGATGAACATGGCTCAGCACATCCACCCTCACATCGAGACACGACCAGTTCCACCACGTACTCAGCACGGTCCCCACGCGCCACGCCCCCTCCGCGCCCGCCTGCCTATGGTCTACCCGCGCCCGCCCGTACCACAACAGATCATGGCTACTAGACCTCACACGCTCAACCTCGCGCTCATCGGTCTCCAGCTTATCGTCGGCTACGAGTGGCTGCTCGGCGGCGTCGATAAGCTGCTGCTGGGCACATTCCCTGCCAGGCTGGATGGGCTGCTGGCGCAATCAGTGAGCGGCGGCCAACTGGTCGGCTTCTTTTCGGCCATCTTGCAGCGCCTCGTCGAACCGAATGCGGTCTTCTTCGGATACCTGATTGAGTGGGGCGAAACGCTCGCCGGGCTGGGACTCATCACCGCCGGACTGGTAGCGCTGCTCCGTCCGCTAGCAGAGCGCCATCTCAAGGGCACGCTGGCAGGTGTCTTTGCGCTTGGCGTCCATCTCCTCGATCTGCTGGCGCCCATCGTCGCCGCAGGCGCGGGACTGCTCGGCCTCAGCTTCTTCTTCCTGGATGGCCTGCCAACGCCCTGGTTCGCGCCCAGCATTGCCTATGGCGGCACCATCGATACCGGCCTCTTCTTTGCAGCCGCCAGTGTCGTACTGCTGGTCAGCCTCCTCGCGCAGCGGCGCCAGCAGCGGTAGAGGCCGATCCGCGAGGGCTTCTACCGCATCCTGATGAATACTGCTTGTAGCACCGGCCACTGTGCCGGTGCGCGCCGTTCGCCCGCACAGCAGCGCCGCCAGGGTCGGCGGCGCTGCCCTCCACTGCCAACTTTGCAGGAGCCAGAAAGAACCCTCTGATAGACCTGTGGGCTGATTTGCCTGATAGACTGGCGGGCGCTTTGTGGCTAGCGGATGCCTCATCGGTATGCTAGACTGCACAAAGCGCCATCGTTCTAGTCATCTTTGTAGTAAGGGGGGGTTCTCTGTGGCTTCCGACCCAACTGCTTCTGAAGAAGTGGCGCCACCCGCGCCAACCACCGATAGCCAGGCCACCGCGCTCAGCGCCGACGCGCTGGTGAAGCGTGTCGAGGAACTGCGCCACCAGATAGACGAAGCGAACTATAACTATCACGTCCTGGATAACCCGACCATCAGCGACTACGACTACGACATGCTAATGCGCGAACTCCAGAAGATGGAGGAAGAGCATCCCGAACTTCAGACGCCCGACTCCCCCACACAGCGCGTCGGCGGCGCCGTCGTCACCACCGACTTTGCCAAGCATACCCATCCGTTTCCAATGCTCAGCCTGGCGAACGCGCGCAATGTGGACGAACTACGCGCCTGGGAGCGCCGCGCCCGCAGCATTCTGCCCAACGCCACCTTCGCCTACGTCTGCGAACTCAAGATCGACGGGCTGGCAACGGCCATCACCTATGAGGATGGCCGCCTGACACTGGGCGCCACACGCGGCGACGGCTTTGTCGGCGAGGACATCACGCCTAATATTAACGCCATCCGCGTAATTCCGCAGCGCCTGCGCGCTGGCAACGGCGCGCCCATCCCACGCAAGGTCGAGATACGCGGCGAAGTCTATATGCCCACCAGGAGCTTTGAGCAGCTCAACGAGCAGATTGCCCTCGCCGCCGAGCGCGCCCGCCAGGCCAGCGGCAGCAATAACACCGCCGCTGTTGCTGGCGGCGGCGCAGAGCAAGTGGAGAGCGCGGAGGCCATCGCCGCAACTCTACCAGAAGCCGCCGCTGCGGTTACTGGCGAGCAGAAAGGCCCCAGACTCTTTGCCAACCCGCGTAACTCCGCCGCCGGATCGCTGCGCCAGAAAGACCCGTCCATTACCCGCCAGCGCAACCTGCAATACTTTGCCTATCAGATCGGCTACATTCAGGATGACGCGGTGCGCGTCGATACGCAGTGGCAACTGCTCGCATACCTGCGCGCCTGGGGCTTTCCGGTCAACGAAAACACCCGGCTCTACAATAATCTAGAAGATGTCATCGCCTTCTGTTTAGAATGGCAGCAGCGCCGCTTCCAGCTTCCCTACGAGATCGATGGCGTCGTCGTCAAGATCAACGACCGTCATCAGCAGGATGAGCTTGGCGTCGTGGCGCATGACCCGCGCTGGGCCATCGCCTTCAAGTTCCCCCCCATCCAGCAGACGACACGCCTGCTCGCTATTGGCGTCAATGTGGGCCGCACCGGCTCGCTCAACCCCTACGCCGTGCTGGAGGCCGTCAACATCGGCGGCACCGTCATCCGAGCAGCCGCCCTGCACAACGAAAACGACATCCGACGCAAAGACCTGCGTATCGGCGATTGGGTGGTCGTGCAGCGCGCGGGCGATGTCATTCCGCAGGTCGTCAAGCCGATTGTCGAGAAGCGCCCTGACCCGCCGCCGCCCGAATATCGGCTGCCCGACAAGTGCCCATCTTGCGGCGCGCCAGTCATTCGCAACGAGGACGAGGCGATGGCCTACTGTTCCAACCTGCCGGAAAACTGCCAGGCGCAGTTGATCGAACTCATTCGCCATTTTGTTTCGCGTGGCGCGATGGACATCGAAGGCATGGGCGACGAACTCTGCGACGATCTGGTCAAGCGGAGCTACGTGAAAGACCCCGCCGACATCTTCCGCCTGACCAAAGGCGACCTGCTCAAGCTGGAAGGCTTTGCCGAAAAGAAGGCCAACAATATTGCGAACTCCATCGAGGCCAGCAAACAACAGCCACTCGCGCGCCTGCTCTTCGCGCTGGGCATTCGCTATGTCGGCGAAAAAGCCGCCCAGACTGTCGCCCTCTCATTTGAGACAATGGACAACCTGCTGGCGGCCAGCGAAGAGCAGATCACCGCGCTCCCTGGTATCGGCCCCAAGATCGGCCACAGCCTCTATCTCTGGCTTCAGCAGCCGCGCAACCGTGAAGTGATCGAGAAGCTGAAGGCAGCAGGCGTGCGCATGGAGAGTGACCGCAGCGCCGCAGCGCTGGCAACGGGACCGCTCGCCGGGCAAAGCTTCCTGCTTACCGGGCGGCTGCAAAACCTGACGCGCACGCAGGCCGAAGAGGCTATTCAGCAGCTTGGTGGGTCCATCGCCAGCGGCGTCAGCAAGAGCCTCAACCATCTGATCGTCGGCGAGGACGCGGGTTCCAAGCTGCCCAAAGCCCAGAAGCTGGGTGTGCCCATCCACGACGAAGCCTGGCTCGTTGATCTGCTCGCCCAGCATAAGCAGTAGGTTCCCTGGATCGCCTGCCCGGTTAGACAATCTGGAGTAGACGTGATATAATTGAGTGAGCATGAGCGCCCGATCCTGGGCGCTCATAACTATCCAGCATTCCAACGCAATTTTTGCTGCTTGATACAAACGCAGATCAGCATCCAAGCCGAAGGAGCAGAACAACATGGCGAAGAAGGGCGAACTTTCTAAGACGGCGCGCGCCTCGATGGCAAACCGCGAGGAACTGAACCACCTCACGGCACGGCAGTGCGCCAAGTGCGGCGAGTTCATCATGCTGAAAGAACTGCTGCCAGTCAAGGTAGCCAATCAGGGCATGATGTATTACCACAAGTCCCACTATCAGTTGTCATAAGTCCCCCTGGACGATTAACCGCCGAACCTCTCGCCCTCCAGAGGAGGCTGTCAGCCACCTGATTCATCGGGCAATCTCCCTGGAGGGCTGCCTTTTGGGAGGCAGCTTGACCCGATGGCATCCGAACCGCTCTCACCGAGCATCCAGGAAACGCTCGAAGATATGGTCGAGTTTCTGGAAAACTCCAGCAAGATCGCCGTGCTGACTGGCGCAGGCGCCAGCACCGAATCAGGTATTCCCGACTTTCGCAGCCCCGACGGCATCTGGCGGCGCTACCCTCCCGGAACCTATAAGGATTTTATCAGCAAGCCGGAGGCGCGCAAGCGCTACTGGGAATTGCGCAGGGTATTGGGCGGACAGGTCGCCGGAGCCAGACCCAACGCGACACATTACGCGCTGGCCGAGCTGGAGCGCCTGGGCAAGCTGAGCGGCATCATTACCCAGAACTTCGACGGACTCCATCAGGATGCTGGCGTCTCGCCAGAGCGCGTCATTGAACTACACGGCACCTCGCGTATGGCGGCCTGCACGCTCTGCGGGGCTCGCTCGCCAATGAGCGCGCTCCAGCAGCGCGTTGATGCCGGGGAAGAAGACCCGCAGTGCGCACGCTGCGGTGGCTATCTGAAAGCCGCCACGATCCTCTTCGGTCAACCAGTGCCCCGCGCCGAACTGGACCAGGCCATCGCGCTGGCAAAGGAAAGCGACCTCTTCCTGGTCATTGGCTCCTCCCTGCGGGTCAGCCCGGCCTCGCGCCTGCCCATGCTGGCGGTTGAGCAGGGGACGCCTCTGCTCATTCTCAACCGCGAACCTACACCGCTCGACCCTCGCGCCGATATTGTCTTGCGCGCCAACGCAGGCGAGGCAATGGCCCATATGATGGGCAGGCTACGTGAGAAAGCGTATCGGCGCCAACCACCCACCTATCAATAAAAATCTTTCTCGCGCTCCAGAAAGCAGAACGAATACCTCTCGACAGCCCACTAGACAAACCAGAAAGAGCAGGCTACAATACAGGGCGCAAGACGGAGCAATAGCTTCGATTCCCCAGGAAAGCAGGTGAACATGCTTGGCGCAACAGCCTCCTCGTATCGTGAATAGGCTCTACAGCCTGGGGCCAGTCCTGATCTCTGGGACCGTCGCCACCCTCTTCAGCGCTACCTACCTGGCAACAGGCGATACCGTCGCTATTCTGCTGGTCCGTCCACCTTCTAGCAGGGATACCGCTCAATTACAGCGCTTGCTGCAATCAGCCAGAGCGTTGACTACGTTGCTGCACCCGCACTTGTATCACCTGCACGATGTGGGCATCGATCAGCGCGACTGTTTTCTTATCACCGATCTGCGCGGCCAGACACTCCGCGACCTGCTCAATAGCGAGGCGCTTCTGCTGGAGCGCGCCCTGGAGATCACTCGCCAGCTTGCTCAGGGCATCAGCGCCCTGCATGCCAGCAGAATCGTCGGACTGGACCTGCGACCAGAGCGTATCTACCTTGAAACCGCCGGGCGCTATGATACCGCGCTGGTGGCCGATATTGGGCTGCGCCGCTTTCTACAAACCCTGGGGTATACTGAGCAAGAGACCGCTGCGACCCCGCTGCTCCATATCGACCCACGCTACGCCGCCCCGGAGCAGCTTCAGAACGGCAGCATTGGCCCGGCAACCGATGTCTACACGCTGGGGCTGATCTTGTTTGAGATGATTGCCGGGCGCGCGCCATTTGTCGGCAAATCAGCGACTGAAACGCGGACACTGCAACTGAGCCAGCCGGTCCCCAGTCTGCGCCCATTGCGCGGAGAAGCCCTGCCAGAGCTTCAAACGCTGATCGGGCAGGCGCTTACCAAACATCCCTCGCTCCGCTTCCCTCATATGGAGGCGTTCAGCGCGGCGATAGAAGCGGTGCAGGCGCATCTGCCGCCAAAGCACGCGCCTGCCGCTGGCATGCTGATGACCCAACCACGTTCTGCGCGCACGGCTCCGCTCGAAGCGATCAAAAGCGGCGCGCTCAGCGCCCGGCCAGCCGCCGCGCCGCCGCCAGCCGCCGCGCTGAATCAGTCCACTGGCGACCCTGACAACGACATCACGCTCGCGCAGGCAGATGAGGAAGAAGAGGAGACGCTGCGCATCCCTGGACGCGCGCGGCTCCTGCTGGGCCAGAGCGAGCGTAAAAAGGTCATCCCCATGAAGCAATTTCCGGCGATCCTGGGCCGCGCCGACCCACGCCGCAAACAGAAACCGGACATCGACCTGGCGCCCTACGACTCCAAACGCAGCATCAGCCGCCTGCACGCACGTATCTGGTACGAGGATGGCCTCTTCTACATCGAAGACTTAGGCAGCGTCAACAAGACCTGGCTGGGCGAACTCGAACTGACCCCCTACGAGCGTCAACTGCTGCGCCGCCACGATAGCATTCAGCTTGGGCTGCTCCAAATGATCTTTGAATACTAGCCAGATGGCCTGGCGCCATAGGCCGCGTCGAGCAGATCGACTAGATGCGCCACGCGCACAGACGCGCCTGCTGCACGCGCGCCCGCCTGAAGTTGCAGGATGCAGCCAGGGTTCGTGGAGACAATCACCTCGGCCTCGGTCGCCAGCGCGTGCCCCATCTTGCGCGTGAGCAGCCGCCGCGACATCTCCGGCTGCGTAACGTTGTAGATGCCCGCGCTGCCACAGCACATCGCCGACTCTTCCATCTCCAGCAGGCGCAGGCCCGGAATGGCGCGCAGCAGGCGCCGGGGCTGCTCGGTGATACGCTGGGCATGCGCCAGATGGCACGCCTCCTGATAGGTGACGGTCAGGGGCAGCGGGTGCATGTTCCGGTTGAGTTCTCCGCGTCGCTCCAAAGCGCCTAGAAACTCCGTGATGTCTTGCACCTTCGCGCTGAAGGCGGCGGCGCGTTGGGCAAACGACGGGTCGTCATGCAGCAAATGCCCATACTCCTTCAGCGCCGCGCCACAGCCCGCCGCATTGATGATAATCGCATCCAGCGGCGTTATGGCCTCCTGCCGCTCGAACGCCTCTATCACCCGGCGCGCCATGACACGAGCGCGATCTAGTTCGCCTGCATGCGTCGTCAGCGCGCCGCAGCAGCCCTGGCCCGCCGGAATATGCACCTCACAGCCGTTGGCCGCCAGCACCCGCGCCGTCGCCCGGTCAGTCTCCGCAAAGGCAGTACTCATCATGCACCCGGCAAACAGCGCCACCCGCGCACGCGGCTTGCCCGCCGCACTCCAGGTCGGTGCGATGACCTGGCCGCGCGGCGTCAAAAAGCGAGACGAAAGCGCGGGCAGCAGCGCCTCTGCCTCCTGAAGTCGCAAGAGCTTGAGGATGCCCAGGCGCCGCGCCAGCCATTGCAGGCCGCTGTGCTGATACAGCCAGAGCAGCCGATTTGCAGTGCGGAAGAGGCGCATATTGCCAAACAACGCGCCAAACACGAAGCGGCGCAGCAGGCGCTGCGCCAGCGGGCGCGGCCTGGCGCGCTCAATTTGCGCGCGCGCTGCCTCCACCAGCCTGCCATACTGCACGCCGGAGGGGCAGACATCCTCGCACGCCCGGCAATCCAGGCACTGATACATCTGGCCCACAAAGCCGGGGCTGGTCACACTCAAGCGTCCCTCGGAGACCGCCTGGATCAAATGAATGCGCCCGCGCGGCGAAGAGGTCTCGCGCAGCGTCTCCCGATACGTCGGGCAGTGCGGCAGGCACAGCCCGCAGCGCACACAGGAGGAAAAAATGGCGGGATCAGGGCGGTCTGGGTCACGAAAACCCGCGATGACAGGTAGCATCAGGGAATCACTCCCACTTATGACCCGGCGAAGGTAACGATCAAATCGGTGCAATAGCCCAGGAGGAATCCGGCCAGCAAGCCCCACATAATCACATCCTGCGCTTTGAAGCGACGGGCCACCGCTAGCAATTCAGCCACCACATAGATAATCGCGCCTGCCGCCAGAGCCAGGAAGAGGATAAAAACTTGTGGAGAGTGTACCGAGACGCCCAGCAGCGTACCCAGGAAGGTGGGGCCGCCGCCGATCAGGCCCGCCAGCCCAATAAAACCCCAGGAGGCGCGCGAGCCGCTCATCGGGCCAGCAATGCCGAAGCCCTCGGTCATATTATGCAGACCAAAGCCAATAATCAGAATCCAGGCAAGCTGCAATTCGCCAATCGACGCTGATTGCCCAATCGCCAGACCCTCGGAGAAATTATGCAGACCAATCCCAGCAGCGATCATCAAGGCAAGATAGCGCGGGTTCACTTCAGTAATCGCCGTACCCGTTACCTGCGGTTTAAAACGAGCGATCACAAACTTATTGAAATAGACCAGCCCCAACAGCCCGATACCCAGTCCCACTGCCAGCAGGGCTACATCGCCAATCACCGGCGCCAGCGAACCATGCGCCGCTTTTGCGCTGGTCAGCGCCGCGCCAATCGGCTCGCTGGCCTGCGAAAGCACATCATAGAGCAAAAAGACAAGAATACCAGTCGACAGCGCGTTGAGAAACGCCTGAAGCGTGCGGGGAGGATTCCGCAGTCGTGCAAAGGGGAGACCGAGATAAATAGTGAGGCCCGCGAAGGCGCCCAACAGGATAATCGTCCAATAGGGCATAACTATTACTTATCCTTTCCGGTTTGAGGCTTCCCGGATAATCCGATAACGCTTTCTATCGGGCGCGCTGGCTCAGCCATCACCACCCATATCTTGCTGGCGACTCGTTCAGGGATAGACGCCTCGTAGTCAGCCACTTTTAGCAAGACCGATGCCTCGGCCTCCTGGCGCCGGGTAAGGCGCAAAATCTGGCCCGGTTTCAGCCCTTTTTCATTGAGATAGGAGATCAATTCCTGCTCATCCTCCACCACCTCCGAGATACAGAGGATACGCACGGGCGCATCTCGGTCGGCCTGGGAAAGCCGGAACGCGCGCTGGTCGGCGAGATAATTCCTGGCATCGACATAGCCAGGAATGGGGTTGCCATGCGGGCAGGTCGTTGGATGGCCCAGCGCGGCCACCACGCGCTGCTCCACCGCGCCGGAGATAAAATGCTCCAGGCGGCAGGCTTCCTCATGCACCTGATGCCACTGCATGCCCAGCATATCCACCAGAAAGCGTTCTGTCAGCCGGTGGCGTCGCAGCACCGCCTCGGCCAGTTCCTCGCCCTGGTTAGTCAGCGTGACCTGGCGGCGCTCATCCATCTCAATATAACCATCGCGCACCAGCCGCTTGAGCATCTCCGTCACCGAGGGCGGCGCGACCTGAAACTTTTCCGCCAGTCGCGCGCCAATGACCACCTCACCCTCCATCGCCATGTTATAGATCGTCTCCAGATATTCTTCGACCTTTGCCGTAGCTGCTCCAGATGGGTGCGTCACGGTTATCTCTTCCTTACCATTGTCGGGTGAGAGCAACGCTGAGTGAGCATCTATATCCGAGTTGTCCAATCAGATATTAGCATACCCTAATGTCCAACAGGATTGTAGCATAGCGCAGAAACGGCGGTCAAGGGCAATAGTTTAGAAACGGGTTAAAAATTCTGGCGCTAAAACCGTGCAGACCGACTTTCTGCAAGCCGGTCTGCGCATGGGACTCTTCAAGAAGAGGGTGCTTAGCCACCCATATGGTGCTCGTGATGGTCCGGGTGCTGCTCATGCAGGGGATGACTCGCGTCGTGGGCGTGTACCTCCTCGCCACCTTCATGGTGATGGCGATGGTGGTGATGACCGTGATCGGCATGCTCGTGCTTGTGGCTGTGGTGTCCCTCACCGTGATGAACATACTCCGGGGCTGATGGGGAGGCGGGTGTGGGCGCCGTCGCTCCCCCAGTACTCGCTGGAGTGCTACCAGACATGGTTATGCCTCTCTTTCTGTGCTACTACCGAATTCATCCTGGCCGCGCCAGAGAATCCAGCTACGCCAATAGATGGCTCCCGCCCGCTAGTATGCGCTGCGCCAGAGAACACTGCATCGCCTGCGCACAACCGGCGGTTGGCAGTCCATCGCAGCACTAGCAAGCTTCATGCCACCACTTTCCTTCCCCCCATCCTACTTCCAGCCCAGGCCCGGTAATGGGATACTACAGTCGGCTGAAGATTCCTTGTAGCGCCACTGTCCCTGGCGGCGCACCATTCGCCAGCGCAGTAGGAGAGAGGAAACCAGGAGGGAAACGAGATGGAACGGTCGCTCGATCAGTCGGCAGGCCACACATCATCTTCGCTGATGCGCTGCGCCTGGGCCAGAAGTCCATTGATGATCCAGTATCACGACGAGGAATGGGGCACGCCCGTCTATGACGACCAGACCCTCTTCGAGTTCCTGATTCTGGAAGGCGCGCAGGCCGGTCTGAGTTGGGAAACGGTCCTGAAAAAACGCGCCGCCTATCGCCTCGCCTTCGATCAGTTCGATACCAGGCGCATCGCCGCCTACGATCAGCAGAAGATCGAGCAGTTGCTGAGCAACGCCAGCATCATCCGCAACCGGCTGAAGATTGCGGCGGCCATTCAGAACGCGAAAGCCGCTCTTGCCATCTGCGAAGAGTTCGGCAGTTTCGCCGCTTATATCTGGCAGTTCGTGGGCGGCCAACCCAGAGTGAATGCCTGGCGCACATTATCTGAGATTCCAGCGCAGACGCCCGAATCTGACGCCATGAGCCGCGCCTTGAAGCAGCGCGGCTTTGCCTTCGTCGGCTCGACGATCTGCTACGCCTTCATGCAGGCCACCGGCATGGTCAACGATCACACTAGCGATTGCTTTCGCTCTCCTCGAATGGGTAGGTCAGATACCCCCTGCTAAAGCAGGGGGCTTGTGACCGGACTCCACCGCAACTCAGCATATCTCGCAAGACGCGCTGCTTTGGCTTCACGGTCCGTCACATCAGGGGCACCTGACAACTGCCCCGTCGCCATCCAGGCTTGCCGGATGACGAGCGTTCGCAAGCTAATGTTCCTGGCTCCCACCAAATCGGTATGGAGGGTGTAATGGCAGTTCTGGCAAACAAAGAGCAGGCCCTTCTGCGGGCGATTCCCTTTGCTGGTAAAGCCGCACTTGGGACAGGCTTGACTGGTATAGTCAGCATCTGCCTTGATACAGACGCTCCCGGCTTGCTGGGCTTTGTACCCGATGAAGGCATGCAATTCCGCAAAGGCCCACGAGGACGCGTGCCGATTGGCCGTGCGCTGCTTCAGGCTGGCTTTCTTGCCGTGTTTCCGTTTGGTGCGCTCCCGGATGCCAGAGAGGTCTTCCAGGCCGATGAGAGCATGGGGGTGCGTGTCCAGGAGATGCTTGCTGATGGTGTGGTTGGTATTCAGCTTCAACCGTCTCTCTCGCTGGCCGATAGCGATGCGTCGCCGGGTGGCGCTGCGAGTGCCTTTCTGCTGAAGTCGCTTTTGGATTCTGGCGTAGTGGTCAGATTGGCTGCGTACTTCCTTTCCGCTATAGAACTGCGCGCCATTGCCGAGCGTGGCAACGGTGGCAAGATAGCGTTGGCCCACGTCCACTCCCATGATCTGCTTTTGGTCAGTGGGCGTGGGGTCCGGCGTTTCAATGGTCAAGGACACCAGCAGGTAGAAGCGTTTGTGGACCTGATCATACCAGAGTTTGGCCCCGCACATGATCGCCCCGGCTTGCAGCCAAGCGATGTGCTTAGCATGGCCCTGATAGGGGAGAATCACTCATCCAGCACGAGTCAGGATGCTGACCTGCTGGCCGTCCTTCAGGGAATAATCCCGCGATGGTAATTGTTAGGTGAGCGTCGGGGAGACGTAGCGGGGTGCGTCATCCAGCCCCTTAAAGCGGCGTTTGGTATACCCCAAGCGACGGGCTTCGGCATTCTTGTTGGCTCTCGTCCAGAGCGCCTGGTAGGTACTGCCTACCTGACGTGGGACATTACAGGCCATTTGGGCCGACAAGCCAAACTGACCACGTATGTCGGCATACGTCTCTTTCTGGAGGCGTTTGCCGTTGCTCGTTTTGCCATGTGCAAACGAGTAAGCACTGACATAGTTCAAGGCATCCTGATACGCCAGTTGGGTCGCCCGCAAGGCGGCAAATTGGTCGGGCGTCGTCAGCAGTTTCAGTTTGGCAGTGAGCGTTATCTTCATCCCAAGTATTATATCACGGGATGGGCTGAAGAGCCAAGCGAACGTGGAGGCGCTTCCGCCCCCTGCTTAAAAGCAGGGGACTCCGCGCTCGCCCTTGTTGAAGTGATCTAGCAGCCCACCAGCGCCGGTTGCTCACGGCAAATCTTGCTGAAGACCGCCAGCGCCGTATCGATATGCTCCGCCGTGACGCCGTAATGCGCCACCGTGCGGATGCGCCCTGGCCCCATATCGATCACCAGCACGCCCGCCTCGCGTGTCGCCTGCATAAAGGGCTGCACGTCAACCGGCGTCCCATCGGCGCGCTTCAGGCTGAAGAAGACCATATTGGTTTCAACCATCGTGGGATCCACGTGCAGCCCGCGAATCTGGGCTATCCCTTCAGCCAGGCGGCGCGCATTGGCATGGTCTTCGGCCAGCCGATCCACCATCTGCTCCAGCGCCACAATTCCGGCGGCGGCCAATATGCCCGCCTGGCGCATGCCGCCGCCCAGCATCTTGCGCGTCCGTCGGGCGTGACCGATAAACTCGTGGGTTCCGGTCAGCATGGAACCCACCGGCGCGCTCAGACCTTTGGAGAGGCAGAACATCACCGAATCCGCGTAGGCAGCAATCGCGCTGGCCTGCACACCCAGCGCCAGCGCAGCGTTGAAGATGCGCGCCCCATCCAGATGCACAGGCACGCCGCGCTGATGGGCAATGTCGCTCAACTGGCGCATCTGCTCCAGCGTCATGACGCGCCCACCGCAATCGTTCTGTGAGTTCTCCAGGCACAGCAGGCCCGTGCCGGAGGTATGCAGCGTGGCGCGCTGCACCGTCAACTCGACCTGAGCTGGGTCCAGCGCGCCGTTATCCAGATTGGGAACCGTCCGCAGGGGCAGACCGCCAAACGTCGCCGCGCCACCGCCCTCATAGAGCAAGATATGCGCGCGCGCTCCCAGCACCACCTCATCGCCGCGCTGGCAATGCGTGATTACCGCCGAGGTATTGCCCATCGTACCGCTGGGCACAAACATCGCTGCCTCTTTTCCCAGGCGCGCGGCGGCTAGCTCCTCCAGCCGATTGACCGTCGGGTCTTCGCCAAAGACATCATCGCCCACTTCTGCGCGATACATCGCCTCGCGCATCGCCGGAGTTGGGAGGGTCACGGTATCGCTGCGTAGATCAATCATCGGCTTTCCTCAATTCTCTCACCTTGCAGTCCAGCATAATAGGCGCATTCCAGCCGCAGCGGCAGCGCTCGCAGTCCGGGCGCTGCGCGTGGCAGACTCGCCGCCCATGCCGAATCAGATGGACATGCAACGCATACGCCCACTCGCCGGGCACGATGCTCTCAAAGATTGTATGCGCCTGGTCGGCGGAAACCTTCGCGCCGATCAATCCCAGCCGCCTGCTCACGCGATGCACATGCGTATCCACCGGACAGGCGGGCATCCCCAGCGAAAAGAGCAGCACGCAGGCAGCCGTCTTGGGGCCAACACCTGGCAGCGAACGCAGATACGCGCGTGCCTCAGCCAGCGGAAGATCGGCCAGAAAGCTCAGCGCGAGCGGCGCGCCGTTCAGCCGACTGGTCAGCACGCGCAGCACCTCTTGAATGCGCGGTGCCTTCATATTCGCCAACCCGCCGGAACGAATCGCCTGCGCTACCTGCTCCACTGGCGCGTCGCGCACCTGTTCCCAGGTGGAGAAGGTCGCCACAAGCTGCCGATACGCCCGCTCCGAGTTCACGTCTGACGTATGCTGCGAAAGAATCGTGCCCACCAGCCCGCCAAGCGGGTCTCCGTCCGGCTTCCACTCCGGCGTGCCATATGCCTGCATGAGTAGGGCATACACCCGCTCCAGTTTGGGTGGTGTGGTGATCGCTGCGCTGGCGCGAGGAGTTGCTTCAGTAGCCATAGCGAAATTATAGCACAGGACCACCCCGCCTGAGCCACTTGCAGCGCCGCCTTCCAGGCGACTGAGCGCGTGTACCGCCGCCGTCCCTGGCGGCGCATCGCTCGCCAACAGAGAGACTGGCGCAGAGATTGCAGCACGTTTGGGCCAGATGCTAGAATGCGAGCGGCAGGTATCTGCCCAGACAAGTGAGGAAGAGATGATGCAGCAAGAATCCCTGGAATATTTTCTCGATCAGCTTGCTTCCAGCGCGCCCACGCCCGGCGGCGGCTCGGCTGCGGCGCTGTGTGGGGCGCTTTCAGCGGCGCTGAGCAGCATGGTCGCCAACCTGACCCTGGGGCGCGAGAAATACCGCGACGTGGAACCGGCCATCCGCGAAGCGCTGGAGCAATCCGAGCGTCTGCGCGCCGACTTTACGCAGCTTATCAACGACGACATCGCCGCCTATGGCGCGCTTTCCGCTGCCTATCGCCTGCCCAAAGCCACACCGAATGAACAGGCAGCGCGCTCTGCCCAGATTCAGGCGGCGCTCAAAGGGGCAGCCGAAGCCCCCCTG
>Ga0070730_10001513_pt1 | contig 22327 bp, 21 predicted proteins | sample Coa_R1_3_FD_66447 | JGI IMG/M metagenome (GOLD analysis project Ga0070730, IMG submission 66447) | Surface soil microbial communities from Centralia Pennsylvania, which are recovering from an underground coalmine fire - Coalmine... | ecosystem: Environmental > Terrestrial > Soil > Unclassified ... | reverse complement strand
TCGCTGCACAGCCGCACGCGCCGCCTCGCCCATGGCCTGGCATCGCCCCGGATCGCGCAGCAGTGAGTCCACCCAGTCAGCCAACTCGACAGCGTCCCGCACCACAGTCAATCCGCCGGCGGCACGCAACATCTCAACATGTTCGCAGAAATTCCCGGCATACGGGCCGACAGCGATCGCGCAGCCAAGACGCGCCGGCTCCAGCGGATTCTGCCCTCCCCCCGGCGGCACGAGACTGCGCCCCACGAAGGCGATAGGCGTCAGCCGATACCAGAGCCCAAGCTCGCCCAACGTGTCGGCGACCCACACACCTGCACCAGGCGGCGGCTCTCCGCGCGAGCGATAGGCGTCGCCGGCGATCGTAGCCCCCCGATCGGGATGACGAGGCGCGATGATGGTCAATAGTCCGGCGTGATCCCCCGCCAGCCTCTGATGGGCCGCGAGGATGATCTCGTCCTCACCCTCATGTGTGCTCGCGGCGAGCCAGACCGGACGACCGCGGAGCATCGCGCCCAAGTGTCCAGCCTCGGTAGCGTCGGCCGGGAGCGGCGGCGCAGCCAACTTGAGATCGCCAGCGTCCATCAGCTGCGGGCAACCCAGCAGGCGCAGTCGAGCAGCATCGGTCTCGCTGCGCGGCTGCACCCGGGCAAAGCCGCCCAGCATCTGCCGCGCCAGCGCCGGCGCCCGTTGCCAGCCGGCAAGGCTGCGCTCCGACAGACGCGCGTTGATCAGCATGGTCGGAATGCCGCGAGCGCGGCAGGCCCTGAGCAGGTTCGGCCACAGCTCGCTCTCGACGAAGCCAGCGACATCCGGCCGCCAGTGATCGAGAAAGCGGGCCACCCATGCCGGGACGTCGAGCGGCACGAAGCGGTGCAGAACTCGCCCTCCCAGCGCCGGTTCCAGCCGCTGGGTGAGTATATGTGCCGAGGTCACGGTTCCGGTCGTGAACAGGATCGTCGCGTCATTGGCGAGTTCCGGTAGGATCGGCAGGACCGAAACCGTCTCGCCGACGCTGGCCGCATGCAGCCAGATCAGCCGGCCGCGCGGCCTCGGCGTGGCATCAATGCCGCGACGCTCCTGCAAACGCCCCGGCAACTCTTTCCCCCGGCGAAGGCGCGCGTGCAGCATCACGCGAAGGCCCGGCGCAGCCGCGGTCGCCGCCACTGCCCATGCCGCGCCCAGCATGGTCAGGCGAGGCACAGCTGGTCAGCCTTGTCGGCTGCGGCGCTCAATGCGGCGCCGATCGCCGGCAGCGCGTCCTGCCAGTTATCGCGGGCAACAGCGATGGTGGGAAGGCAGACCACGACCCCACGCCCGAACGGCTTCGGCACCACCATCCGGTCCCATGTGCGCAGCACCCATCGGCGCGTGGTCTGCGCCGCGCACGGTAGCACCGGCACGCCCGACAGCGCGGCGAGCTGTGCTACCCCAGCGGCGGCGTTGCGGCGCGGTCCGCGCGGGCCATCAGGCGTAATGGCGATGTGGTCGCCGCCGACGAGCAGGTTCATCAGCATACGCAACCCTCTGGCACCGCCACGCGACGACGAACCCAGCACCACATTCAGCGCGAACCGGCTGACCACAGCACCGATGAACCGGCCATCGCGATGCTGGCTGACCAGCACATGCACCTGGTTGTGCGCGCCACGGGCCTCGGGCGCCTGGCGTGCCTTTACCCAGAGCATCGGCATCAGCGGCAGGCGTTCATGCCAGAACGCGACGATGACCGGCGCACCGGCAGCGTGCGGCGCCATATGCTCATGGCCCTCCAGCGACCAGCGGGTAGTCCGCAGCGCGAAGGCGAGATACAGCCCCAGCAGTCTGGCGAGCGCGGCCTGTGCGATGGGATGCCGCAACAGCTTCTTCATCGAGGCGCGGGTAGCATGCGCGTCGACGCGCCGGAAGCCGCCCACCACCGAGCCGAAGCGCGTCATCGCCCCAATGTCATTGCGAAGAGGTGCAGCCCACGAAGCAATCTCGAACTGACCTGGCTCCCTGTCGCTCGCGACCGCCCCCTCAGGCCCCCAACCGGTTCCAAGCATCCAGCGCCGCGATCTTGTAAGCCTCCGCAAGCGTCGGGTAGTTGAACGTATTGTCGATGAAATAATCCAGCGTGCCCTTCAGGTTTAGCACCGCCTGGCCGATATGGATCAGCTCGGTCGCCCCCTCGCCAACGATATGCACGCCAAGCAGCCGCCGCGTCTTGATCGAGAACAGCATCTTCATCATGCCGGCATTCAGCCCCATGATGTGGCCACGCGACGTCTCGCGGAACCGCGCGACGCCGCATTCGTACGGAACACCGCGCTGGCGCGCCTCATGCTCGCTCATGCCGACGGTCGAGATCTCCGGCACCGAATAGATGCCGTACGGGAAGAACTCCGGCGCATGCGGCGCGGGGACACCAAAGGCATGGCAAGCCGCGATCCGCCCCTGCTCCATCGACGTCGAAGCAAGACTGGGGAACCCGATCGCATCGCCAGCGCAGTAGATATGCGGCGCCTCGGTCTGGAACGTCTGCGGATCGACCTTGAGCCGTCCGCGGTCGTCGCCCGCCAGCCCACAGGCCTCCAGGTTCAGCGTGTCGGTCGCGCCGACGCGGCCGGCCGTATACAGTACCATCTCAGAACGCACACGCCGGCCGCCCTCCAAAATGGTGACGGGCCAGCCGTTCTCGACTTCGATGCCCTCGACCTTCGCACCAAACCGCAGCGCCACGCCGCGATCCCGCAGTTGATGGGTGAAGTCTTCGATGAGCTCATGATCGACAAAGTCCAGCATCGTGGGGCGCGCCTCGACCAGCGCCACCGCGACATCGAGCGCGCTGAAGATGGTGGCGTATTCCACGCCGATGACTCCGGCACCAATCACCGTCAGGCTGCGCGGTAGGCGCGGGATCTCGACGATTTCATCGCTGTCGAACACCGAAGTCCCGTTGAACGGCACGCCGGCCGGGCGATGTGGCCGCGTGCCGACAGCGATCAGGAAACGCTCGGCCTGGAATACCCGGACATCGCCGTCATCCGACGTGACCTCGACGCGATGCGGATCGAGAAACCGCGCCGTGCCCTTGAACGTCTCGACCCCATTGCGGGCGAACTGGTGCTCCAGCACATCGACCTCGTGGTCGAGCGTCATGTGCAGCCGCATCATCAGATCTTTCGCCCCGATATCCTTCTTCACCCGATAGGCACGCCCGTAGAAACCGCGCTCGCGCCATCCTGTCAGGTTGAGCACAGTTTCGCGCAGCGTCTTCGAAGGGATCGTGCCGGTGTGCACCGAAACCCCGCCGACGCGGCGACCCTTTTCCACCACAAGCACCGAGCGGCCGTTCTTCGCCGCCTGGATGGCGGCGCGACGCCCCGCCGGTCCGGAGCCGATGACGATGAAGTCGTAGCTGCTCACGGTCAGGAGAGTGACGGACGCAGGCCCGGCCTGTCTACCGCGATTGTGCGGCGCAGCGGCTTTAGGGATGGTTAGGCGCCCCGAGCGGCTCATAACCGGATCGTGATGGACCGCCGCACCCGTTCCGCCGGCTCAGAATTGCGTCACCTCGCCACGCACAACAGAATTCGGTGGCTTCGTCCTTCCAGGCAACTTGCGCAATGCCAGCCGACCAAAGCTCCTCCAGCGCAATCGGCGCGCCGTGGAACCGCATCGCCCGGCCGCTCCGGCTCGCGTGTATCGTGCTGCCGGCCCTGCTGTTCGGCGGTCTGGCCTGGGTCGATTACTGGCTCGAGCTGCAACGCACGCGCGTCGACGTCATCACCTCCGTCAACGCCGTCGCCGAGCACGCCAGAACCGTGATGGAAACTGCCAACCTGGTGATCTCCCGCGTGCTGAACCACATCGATCAGCAGACCTGGCCGGCACTGGCCACGACGCGCGAGACTCACGAATTCCTCGACCAGCTACGGCAAGAACTGCCGCAGATCGAGGCCGTGTATCTGATCGATCCCAATGGCGTGATCGTAGCCAGCACTCGCGCCTACCCAATGCCGCGTTACGACGTGCACACCGCCAGCTACTTCGTGGACGCGATGGCGGCCAACGCCGATGCTTCCGTTATCAGCCCGCCATTCGCCGACACGAAGTCACACACCACAGGCTTCATGATCAGCCGCGCTCGGATGCACGACGGCAGGTTCGACGGCGTCGTCGGCGTAACGGTCTCCCGCCGGTATTTCGAGAATTTCTATAATGCCATCCTGGATCGTCCGGACGCCTCGGTCGCCGGACTGTTCAGCACCGATGGCGCCGTGCTGGTTCGGTTCCCGGCCTCACCTGAGTACATCGCCCAGCTTCCGCCCACCAATGGCATGCTGCAGGCAGTCCGCAGTGGGGCCACGGCGGGACTGATCAGCGGCCCGTCGAGCGAGGACGGTACGCCACGCATCAGCGCATTCAGGAAGCTGGACGATCTGCCGGTGCTGGCGGGCTACGGTATCGACCGATCGGTGCTCCTGACCACCTGGGGGACGCATGCCGGGGTCATGGTATTCTGCGCCGTCCTGCTCAGCGCGCTGCTACTGGTCGCGCTTACGCTGGTGCGTCGCCACTCCGAGATCGAGCACGCTAGCCTGCGACAGCTCGTCGACGAGACCGAACGGCGGCTGCAGGTCGAAGCTCGCGCCCAGGAGGGCCAGAAAATGGAGGCGCTCGGACGCCTGACCGGCGGCGTCGCGCACGATTTCAACAATCTGCTCGCCGTCATCCTCGGCTCGCTCGAACTGGTGCTGCGCCGCGAAAGCGATACCCGCAAAATCCGCTTGCTGACAGCGGCGACAGAGGCGGCAAAGCGCGGCGCCAATCTTACCGCCCAGATGCTGGCATTCTCCCGCAAGCAGGAGACCACCGTTGCGCCAGTTGACGTGAACACAGTGATCCGCACCATGGAAGAGCTCCTGTTGCGGACGCTCGGGCCAGAGATACAGTTACGCTACGATCTCGCCGCGGACCTGTGGCCAGCACTTGCCGACGTCACGCAGCTCGAAATGGCAATCCTGAACCTTGCAGTGAACGCGCGCGATGCCATGCCGGAGGGCGGACAGCTGTCGTTCCGCACGTGCAATACATCCTCTTCCCACCAGGAAATCCCGTCCCTCGCCGCCGGCGACTACGTGTGCGCGGTGGTCTGCGATACCGGCGAAGGCATGTCGGAGGAAGTTCGCGCCCGCGCCTTGGAGCCCTTATTCACCACCAAGGAGCCCGGAGGCGGGACCGGTCTCGGCCTGTCGATGGTGGCTGGTTTCCTCAACGATGTGGGCGGCGGCCTTACCATCGACAGCGTGCAGGGTCGCGGCACGATCATCAGCCTCTACTTGCCGAAATCGACGATCGCGCCAGGCGTCGCCCCTCCGTCGCAGCCGTCGACAGTCGCCGGCGGGCGCCATCGCATCCTGCTGGTCGACGACGATGACGGAGTCCGCCTCTCGGTCCGCGCCACGTTGGAAGACCTCGGGCATACCGTCATGGAGGCCAGCGGTGGCCCGGCGGCGCTGGAACTGCTGGCGCACGACCGCAACTTCAATCTGCTGATCCTGGACTTCGCGATGCCGATGATGAACGGCGCACAGCTCGCCGCCAGGATCACGGCAAACTGGCCAGATGCCCCGATCCTGTTCGTCACCGGCTATGTCGAGAACGACGGCCTGCGACGGTGGTCGGAGCGCGGCTACCGCACACTGCGGAAACCGTTCAGTTCGCGCGAATTGGCCGAGGCAATCGGGCGTGCGGCGCGCCAGCTGGAGTCCGCCGGGAGTTAGCTGACTGCCGCGGGCTGGGCCGGGTATGCCCTCCTGCGCCGCTGAGCTATACCGCGCCGCATGACTGCGCGCGCGCCGCTTCGAGTCGCCCTGAATCTTGCCATTGATGGGGCCATGGGAGCGCTGGCTGTCCCGGTCGCCCGGGCGATCGCGGCCCCGGGCGAGGCATGGCTGAACCCGCCCTGGCTGCTGGCAATCGGCGCACTGACACTGCTGCTGGCCGGACTGCCGTTCCGCCTCCCCTGGCAATACTGGCGGTTCGCCGGGATCAGCGACCTGCTGTCGGTGTCAGGCGCCAGCGTACTCGGCGCAGTACTGTTCGCCGCCGCAGCTGCATTCACCGGCACAGCTTCCGCCAATTTCGCCTTTCCCGCAGTGCATGCGCTGGTATTGCTGGTGCTGCTCGGAACGCCGCGCGTGGCATACCGGCTGTTGCGCCAGCAGCGCCGTGCGCCGTTGCCGGAAAGCATGGCACCGGGGCGGCCATCCGCCCTGGTTGTCGGAGCCACCGAGGATCTCGACCTTTTCCTGCGCGCACTCGACTGGGATCGGCGCCAGACCCTGCGGGTCGAAGGCCTGCTGGCCGCCGGCGCCCGCCAAACCGGCCGGCGCATCCATGGCTACCCGTTCCTGGGTGCCATCAGTGACGTCGGCGCAGTGTTGGAGAAGCTGGACACCGAGGGCCACATGCCCGACATGCTGGTCGTGGCGACCCCCGATCTCTCCGGCCAGTCTCTGGCCGTGCTGGTCGAACAGGCCGACCGCTTCGGCCTGCAACTCCGCCGCGCCCCCCGCCCGACCGCCCTGGATACCGCGACCGAACGCAGCGACAAGCTCGAGCTGCGCCCCATGGCCATCGAGGACCTGCTGAACCGCGCCCAGGTCCCGCTCGATCGCGAGGGCATGGCCCGCCTGATCCAGGGCCGCCGCGTCATCGTCACCGGGGCAGGCGGTACTATCGGCAGCGAACTCGCCCGCCAGGTCGCAGCCCTTGGCCCCGAACGCCTCATCCTGGTCGACAACGGCGAATACGCCCTGTGGCTGATCGACCTGGAGCTCGCCGAGCGCCACCCGCACGTCCCGCGCGAATCCCTGCTGGCCGACATCCGCGACGAAGGCCGCATCCGCGCGGTCTTCGAGCAATGGCGCCCCGAACTGGTCTTCCACGCCGCCGCCCTGAAACACGTCCCGATGGTCGAGGCCAACCCGCTGGAAGGCCTGCTGACCAACGTCGCCGGCACCCGCCACGTCGCGGACGCCGCCCGTGCCGTCGGCTCGCTCGCCATGGTGCTGATCTCGACCGACAAGGCGGTGAACCCCACGTCGGTGATGGGAGCCTCCAAGCGCCTCGCCGAAATGTACTGCCAGGGGCTGGACATCGCCTCCCATGGCATGCGCTGTGTCACCGTCCGCTTCGGCAATGTGCTGGGCAGCACCGGCTCGGTGGTCCCGCTGTTCCAGCGCCAATTGGAACGCGGCGGCCCGTTGACCGTCACGCATCCTGACATGCAGCGCTACTTCATGACGGTGCGCGAGGCGGTGGGACTGGTGCTTCAGGCAAGCGTGGTGCGCGTAGGCAACGCCGATCTCCCGGCCCGCGACGAAGGCGGCATTTTCGTCCTCGACATGGGCCCCCCCGTGAAGATCGTCGATCTGGCGCGCCAGATGGTCCGCCTCGCTGGCCTCGTCCCGGATCGCGATGTGGAAATCCGCTTCACCGGCCTCCGCCCTGGTGAAAAGCTGCACGAGGAACTCTTCCACGGCACCGAACCCCCGGTACCCACGAATTACCCCGGCCTTCTGATGGCCGCACCCCGCACCGCCGACCCCGCCATCGTCGGCCGCGCCATCGACGAGATCGCCGGCGCCTGCCGAGGTGGCCAGTCGCGCCTGGCACTTACCTTGCTCGGTAGGCTGGTACCCGAGTTCGAACACAACCCCGAAGGACTGATGCCCGTGGTGAACCGCCCATGATGCCGTTTATCGACCTGAAGGCCCAGCAGGCGCGGATCGCGGTAGAATTGCGCCGTCGGCTCGACGGCGTGCTGGCCCACTGCCAGTTCATCCTGGGACCCGAGGTCGCCGAACTGGAACGCGAACTGGCCGCGTTCTGCGGCGCCCGCCATTGCGTCACAGTCAGCTCCGGCACCGATGCGCTTCAGATCGCCCTGATGGCGGAAAACGTTGGCCGAGGCGACGCGGTCTTTCTGCCAGCCTTCACCTACACCGCCACCGCCGAAGTCCCCCTGGTCCTCGGCGCGACACCGGTCTTCGTCGATGTCGATCCCCACACCTTCCAGATCGACCCGGCTCATCTGGAACAGCGAATCACCGAGATCCGCCGCGCCGGCAAGCTCCGCCCGCGCGCACTCATCGGCGTAGATCTGTTCGGCCAGCCAGCCGACTGGCCAGCCCTCGCAGCCATCGCCCGCCGCGAGGACCTCTTCACAGTCGACGACCTGGCCCAGAGCTTCGGCTGTACACAGCAAGGCCGCCCCCTGGGTGCCGCGGCCGATGCAACCGCCACCAGCTTCTTCCCCTCAAAGCCACTGGGCGCCTACGGCGACGGCGGCGCGCTCTTCACCGAAAGCGACGACCGTGCCGCCCTCTATCGCAGCCTGCGCACCCATGGCGAAGGCATGTCGCGCTACGAGGTCCTGCACACCGGCATGAACGGCCGCCTGGATTCAATGCAGGCCGCTGTCTTGCTGGCGAAGATGACCGTGTTCCCCAATGAGCTGGCCATCCGCGAGCGCATCGCGCGCTACTACGATTCCCGCCTCGGCAATGCGGTCACAACACCGGCGCGCGTGCCGGACAGCACCAGTGCCTGGGCAATCTACGCGATCCTCCTACGAGACGCGGCAACGCGCGACCACGTGCAGGCGTCCTTGCGCGCCAACGGTGTCCCGACCGCCATCTACTATCCCCGGCCGCTGCACACACAGCCGGCCTACCAGGACCACCACGACGGCAGCCACCTCCCCGTCTCGGAAGACCTGGCCGAACGAATTCTCGCCCTGCCGATCCATCCCGACATGTCGGAAGAGAACATGGCCCACGTCTGCGATCAGGTTCTCGCAGCAGTCGGATAGCCTCTCACGTCGTGGCCGGCCTTGAGCCGGCCATCACGCTCCGCAGGAACATTAACATTGGTGCCTCTGGTGTCCGATGGCCGGGGGTCACCGACCACGAGCGGGACCGCGATTGGCGGTTAGCGTCATGCCGACGAAGGTCGACATCCACGTCCTTCGACCGTCGAGCAACGAGTCGTATTCATTGGGCTCTGCCACTACCGCGATCTTCACCAGACAATCGTCGGACGGCGGAATCCCATCGCCGCCCAGGCGGCGAGCAGCTTGATCATGAGACTAGGCGGTAACGTACCATAGGCAGGGATGCCGCGCGGCAGCTTCAAACCTTCCGGCCTGTACTTCGTCATCACGCACATCTGCGGCTCCGGCGCCTGCCCCGACAGCCGATCCAGGAACATCGTCAGCCAATGTCCACGGGTGAATTCCACGAACATCGGCGAGCTGCAGCAGCTCGCCACCACGCGGCGCGTCGGCGAGTCCGGCTTCAGACGGAATTCCCGCAGGTGGTGCGCACCACGCGCAATCTTCACCCGATCCTTCCGGTACAGACAGTAATGCACGCCGCCATCCGCATTGACGGTAGGTGGAGCACCCAGGTCCCGTTCGAACCCGCGCGCGGCGGTCCGGCAGCTCTCACAAAAACAGATCACGCTTTGGATCGGCTCACCGCTCAACTCGATCGCCGTCTCACCGCACCGGCAGACAGCCGAGCTGCCTCGCTGCCCGCCCGCCATTGGCTTTGCCCCTCAGAAGCGCCCCGCCTCACAGCCTCTCGAACACCGCCGCGATACCCTGCCCGCCGCCAATGCACATAGTGACCAGAGCATAACGTCCGCCAATCCGCTCCAGCTCGTACAGCGCCTTCACCGTCAGGATGCACCCCGTCGCCCCCACCGGATGGCCAAGCGAAATGCCAGACCCATTCGGATTGGTCTTCGCCGGATCGAACCCAAGATCCTTGGCCACGGCACACGCCTGCGCGGCGAACGCCTCGTTGCTCTCGATCACATCGATATCGCCAACGGCCAGACCCGCCCGCTGCAACGCGAGCCGCGTCGCCGGCACCGGCCCAATACCCATGATCTTCGGATCGACACCCGCATGCGCATAAGCCACCAGCCGTCCCATCGGCTTCGCCCCGCGCTTCGCCGCCGTGGCACGCTCCATCAGCACCACAGCCGCCGCGCCATCATTGATCCCCGACGCATTCCCCGCGGTCACTGTCCCATCCTTCCGGAACACCGGTCGCAGCTTCGCCAGGGCGTCCTCGGTCTGATCCGCGCGCGGATGTTCATCCGTATCCACAATCGTCTCGCCACGGCGCGTCTTCAGCTTGATCGGCAATATCTGCTGCTTGAACCGCCCCTCCGCGATCGCGCGCGATGCACGCCGATGCGATTCCAGCGCCAGCGCATCCTGGTCGCCGCGCGTGATCTGGTGGCTCTCGGCAAGATTCTCGGCCGTCTCGCCCATGTGAATATTGTCGAACGGATCGTGCAGCGCGGCGAGCATCATGTCGATCATCGCCGCATCACCCATCCTCGCGCCCCAGCGCATCCCCTGCGCCAGGTACGGCGCCCGGCTCATGCTCTCGGCGCCACCGGCCACCGCGATCTCGCTGTCACCCAGCATGATCGTCTGCGCCGCCGAAACCACAGCCTGCAGCCCGGACCCGCACAGCCGGTTCAGCGTCAGCGCCGGCGCTTCCTTGGCAACGCCCGCATTCATCGCCGCAACCCGCGCGAGGTACATGTCCTTAGGCTCGGTATGGATCACGTTGCCGAACACAACCTGCCCAACCTCCGCGCCATCCACGCTGGCGCGCGACAACGCCTCGCGCACCACCTGCGCGCCGAGATCAGTCGGCGACACATCCTTCAACCCGCCCCCGAAATCGCCAATCGCCGTGCGTACGCCGGAAACCACGACCACGTCGCGTTGCATGCTCGCCTCCTGGCTCATGATCGCAACACCCTACTCGGTTCAATGCACCCGGTCATTATCCGGCGCTCCCCACGACTGTCCGGTGCTCTGAACACAGATACTGTCGGCAAGATGCGAGCGTCGTTGCATTTCGTCATGCCGGGACTTTGTCCCGGCATCCACGTCTTTCCCATTGGAAGAAAGGACGTGGATCGCGCAGTTCCACCAATCAGTTCAAGCCGGACGGCCATGGACGCCGTCACGGAATTCACTGCCTCGCGCCAGTGGCCCTTCAGCTCGCCCGCACCACCGGATTGCGCAACGTGCCGATGCCGCTGATCTCCACCTCGCAGACATCGCCGTGCTTCATATTGGCGGTGGCACCTTCGGTGCCCATCCACAGCACGTCGCCCGGATACAGCGTCAGGTACTTCGTCATCGCAACGAGAAAATCGACCACACCGAACACCATGTGATTGGTCGGGAACACGCTCCGTTCCTCGCCGTTCAGCCGCACGCGCGTGACCAGCTCATCGAGCTTCACATTGGTCTCGATCCAAGGCCCCATCGGCTTGAACGTATCGGTGTTCTTCGCGCGCCACAGCGTGCGGTCGCTTTTCTGCCAGGTACGCTCGCTGACATCGTTGCCGATCGTATAGCCCAGCACCGCCGACAGCGCATTCTCGCGCGCCAGATGCTTGCACTTGCGCCCGATCACCGCGACAAGTTCACCCTCGTACTGCACCTGTTCGGTCGCATCTTCAGGAATAACGATCGCCTCGCCCTGCGCGATCAGCGCGTTGTTGGCGCGATAGCCGGCATCTGCCGCCGTCGGCAGCTCGACCTTCAACCCCAACTTCTCGGCCGCCTCGCGCACATGCTCCGCGTAGTTCAACCCAGCCGCATAGAACGTCAAGGGAACCACTGGCACCAGCAGCTTCACGCTGGCGATCGGAAGGCGCGCTGCCGTGCGCTCCCACATCTCGAACGGCGAGCCGCGCACCGGAATGATCTCATCGCCTTCGACGACGCCATAAGCCGGCGAGCCGTTCTGTTCGAAGCGTGCCCAGCGCATTCGCGTTTTCTCCCCTGCGACGGGCGCACCATACATGGCCGCCCCCGCCGCGCGAAGCGGTGGGACGCTGCCAGTGCGGTACGGCCTACGCTTCGGGAGGCGCCGCGGCGATCGGGATTTCGCGCGCCTCGGGCTGCTCGCCCACGCCTGCGGGCGAACGCACCTCAGCTTCCTCGGGAGGCTGATCAGAGGGTTGCCCACCCTCCTCACCATTGTACGGCCGGCGCTGACCGCCATTCTGCTGCTGGCTCTGCTGCGCCGCCTGGTTCATCGCGTTCAGAATGCGGAAATAGTGTTCCGCATGCTGGAAATAGCCCTCGGCCATCACGCGATCGCCGCCACTGGTCGCATCCCGCCCGAGCTGCAGATATTTCTCGAACAACTGCTGCGCGGTGCCGCGAATCCGCAGATCGGGGCCGCTGCTGTCGAACACATGGTTGCGATTGAGCGGAATCCCGCTGCCGCTACCTCCTCCGTGGTGCCGCAGGCCACCACCACCGCCGCCGCCACCAGGTCGATGGCCGCGTCCACGCATACGTTTCATGTTCATACTATCGCCGTTACGCCTTCTCTTTGCATTGGCGGGAGGGAACACGGAGATGCACGCAGTTCCACCCGCGGGCGTCTCTCGGGGCTTGCCCCTCTCAGCCAGGCTTCAATCCATCGGCATTGGTTCCGGCCGGCCCCCTGTCCGATAGCCCCATCCACCTGAGCAGACGACGAGCGGTTCGACCAGATTGCCCGGGGCGGCCGCCGTGCGGCTGACCCTGCCAACCAGAAAGCTAGACCGACCGCCTCGCGCTGCCAAACGGTTTTTTCATGGCGATGTCCGCCGCAGCAGCACGGCCCGTTCGATTCCCGAGAGATCGTTGCGGAAATCCACCACTAGACCCATCCGCCGCGCCATATCGCCCACTGCGTCGGCCTGGTCCAGCCCCAACTCCAGCACCGCAACGCCGTCCGGTTGCAGGAGGCGGAGGATCTCGGGAAGCAGGTGCCTGTAGGCAGCATATCCGTCGGAACCGCCATCCAGGGCAGACCATGGCTCATGCTCTGCCACGTCCGGCATCAGGCCCGGTAAACATGACGTGGGGATGTAAGGCGGGTTGCACAAGATAAGATCGAAGCGAGCGCCGAGGGCACCGGCCCAATCAGCACATACGAATGCAGCACGGCCAGCCAGACCGAGCGCACTGGCGTTGGCTTTGGCTAGTGGGGCGGCCTCAGCCGAACGGTCCACACCAACGCCAAATGCCGACCGGAACTCCGACAGCGCCGCCAGCAGCAGGCAACCGGTTCCGGTGCCCAGATCCAGCACACGATCGGGCGGATCACGCCCCGCAAAGGCTGCCAGTGCCGCCTCAATCAGGGTCTCCGACTCCGGGCGCGGGATCAACGTCGCCGGCGACACCGCGAAGTCGAGGCTCCAGAATTCGCGCCTCCCCAGGATAAGCGCCAGCGGTTCGCGAGCCGCGCGCCGAATGACCAGCGGCAACAACGCGTCCCCATCCACCAGCGTATCGCGGTCGCGCAGCACGTCGGCCGGCGCGAGACCGAGCGCGTGCGCGAGCAGCAACCGGGCCTCCAACCGCGGATTGTCAATGCCAGCCACGCGCAACCGCGCGGCAGCATCGTCAATAGCTTGTCGGATCGTGGTCGCGGCTAGGCCGCGGCGCTGGCCGCCCGCTTCGCCTGCGCGCGCAGCAGCCGGCGCTTCAGGGCCTTCGCGTCAGGCGACAGCAGCCCCTCCCGCGTCCCCAGGATATACGCATCGATGCCGCCATTGTGCTCGATGGTACGGATGGCGCGGGTGGAAAGCTTCATCCTGACCGGCAGGCCCAGGATGTCGGACAACAGCGACGCGTCCTGGAGATTGGGCAGGAAGCGCCGGCGGGTCCTGTTATTGGCGTGGCTGACGTTGTTACCGGCCAGCACGCCCTTGCCGGTGATCTGGCAGCGGCGAGACATCGTGATTGCACCTTGGTCCGATCGGAAGGCGCGGCTTATCGCCAATCGTCCCGGCAGCGTCAAGGCCAGAGGTCAGAATGCACCAGGATCGCTGACCTCGTCCGGCACCGCCAGAGCCTTCAGGCGCGGAATGTCGTGCAGGATGACGCGGGAGCCATGGGTTTCGACGCCGTAGCCGCGCAACGCGGCGAAGGCGCGCGACAGGTTCTCCTGGCGGCACCCGAGACGGGCCGCAAGCAGCCCCTTGTCGAATGGCAGGCGAAATTCCGCCTGCATCGCCGTGCCATCCTGCACCCGCGCCAACAGATAACAGCCCAGCCGCTGTGCGGCGGTCCGCAGTTTGAGATCGCGGACCTGACGCACCATGGTCCGGAACTCGCGAGAGACCGAACGCAGCAAGGCGTTGGCGACTGCCGCCTCGTGCTCCACGATGTCCATCAGTCCGTCCGCGTCGATCGCCACCACACGGGCAGGTCCTACCGTGCGGGCCGTCATCAGATTGGGCAGCCGCGACAGGACGGAGGCCAGAACGAAATGGTCGAGCGGATGCAGCACCTCGACTAATGCCGTCGTGCCATCGGCGGCAGTACTGCTCAGGGCGACCTGCCCCTCCAATAGCACATAAAGGTGCATCGGCAGCGCGCCCTGCTGGGAGAGCACATGCTCGGCGCCAACTTCGACGGTTTCGCTGATTGCCTCGATCCGTTGCCTCAACGGAAGCTCTAGCCGCTCGAACAGTGGGGTCATTCCCAACGCATCAACGACTGCCTGCATATCAGCCCCACCCGGCGCCCGGCTTATTATCCCATTCCCCGCACGATTTGTTAAAATAATCTCGGCTGCTGAACGCGGTCTAGATTGCCTCTGGCACGCACGGCTCTCGGCGTGTCCGGATCGGTCGTTGGTGCTAGGCTTGCCATCAAGCGGGCGTGATGGAATTGGCAGACATAAGGCACTTAAAATGCCTTGGCCCATGGCCGTGCGGGTTCGAGCCCCGCCGCCCGCAAATCTTCGCCAGCGTTGATCCACGTCAATGCTCCAGCGCGTTAATCGTAGGAGGTTTTGAGTACCGGCTGCATAGGTCGGTGCCCGCGAAGGAGCCGCCGACAATGCAGATAGCCGAGAACATCGAACTCGATCCGATCTGCCAGGAAGATGGCGCACCGATCGTCAACGTGCGGCACATCACGCCCGCGCAGTTGCGACAGTTGGGGGTCGCCCGCCTGGTCTACCTCCGCCAGGGAACGGTCAACGGCGAGACCGCCTACGCGATCCATGCAGCCGATGGCTCACAAGTGGCGATCGTCGAGGATGTCGATGTCGCGGTCGAACTCGTCGCGGAACATGGGCTGATCTTCGCCACCGTCCACTGAGCAGCCTGCTCAGGTCACTCCCCGATATCCTCCATCCATACGTCTGGATATGCGGCCTGAAAGCGCTCCATCAGGGAGACGCAACGAGGCTCGTCAACGACAATCACCTCGACCCCACGCGATCGAAGAAATGCCTCATTGCCCGCAAAGGTGCGGTTCTCGCCAATAATGACCCGCGGGATCTTGAACTGAACGATCGTGCCCGAGCACATCATGCACGGCGTCAGCGTGGTATACAGCGTAAGGCCGCGGTAGCTCCGCATTCGCCCCGCCCGGCGGAGACAATCCATTTCCCCATGCGCGATCGGGTCACCCAGCTGGACACGCTGGTTATGCCCGGCAGCCAGCACCTCGCCGCCGCGGGCAAGCACCGATCCTATTGGCAGACCACCTTCATCGAAGCTTTTCGTCGCCTGCGCGATGGCGGCCTCCAGCAACGCCGTCTCGCTTTCGGTGAGGCCGCCTTGCGCCATCGCATATCCCCCGCGCGGATTGCGCCCGATAGCCAGGCCCTACGGCTGCGGTTGCTCTTCCGGCGCCACGCCTGGATCGAACATCGTCGCCTGATCCAGCGCATCATCCTCCTCGGCCTCGACGCCCACCCGCTCACCACGCGCCTGCCGTTCCGCCTCTTCCTGGCTGCGCGCGACGTTGACGATAACCGGGATCGACACCTCCGGATGCAGTGCCACCCGCACTCGGGCAAGGCCCAGCGTCTTGATCGGATGCTCCAGCTGCACCTGTGAGCGGTTGATGGTCAGCCCCGCCTCGGTCGTCGCCTCTGCCACGTCCCGCACGGACACCGACCCATAGAGGCTGCCAGACTCGCCCGCCTGCCGGATGATTACGACGGAAATCCCGTGGACGCGCTCGGCCACCCGCTCCGCCTCCTCGCGCCGCTTCAAATTCTGCGCCTCGAGCTGAGCGCGCTCCTGCTCGAACCGCGCCAAATTGTCCTTGCTGGCGCGCAGCGCCTTCTTCTGTGGCAACAGGTAGTTGCGGGCGAAGCCTGGCTTCACCTTCACCACGTCACCCATCTGCCCCAGTTTCTCGACCCGCTGAAGCAGGACCAGTTCCACATCAGGCATGACCCGCTCCCTCAGCTCACGATATACGGCAGCAGCGCCAGAAACCGCGCGCGCTTGATCGCCACCGCGAGCTCGCGCTGCTTCTTGGCCGAGACCGCGGTGATACGGCTCGGCACGATCTTGCCCCGCTCGGACAGGAACCGCGACAGCAGCCGCACATCCTTGTAGTCGATCTTCGGCGCATTCGGCCCCGAGAACGGACATGACTTCCGGCGCCGGTAGAACGGCCGCCGGGCACCAACAGCGGTCCGTCGGGCGGCTGGGTTGATTTCAGCAGTCTCAGACATGGCTAATACCAAACCTCATTGAGTGGAATTGATCGGCCGCACCCGTCATGCCTGGCCATGTCCTCGGGCTTGACCCGAGGAGCGGCCCGGCATCCACGTTTTTATGGCCAACGACCAACACGTCTTTCACGCCCGTGGCTTACTCCTCGATGTCCGCGGTCAGATCGTCAGCCCGGAATTCTTCCCGGGCACGGAACTCTTCCCGATCGTCATAACCGCGCCGCCGCCCGCTATCGAACCGCCCGGCGGGCTTCGGCCCCCGGAACGAGCGCTCGCGATCGTCGGACTTGCGCGAGAGGATGGCCGACGGTGCCTCCTCGATCTCATCCACCCGCAGCGTCATGAACCGCAGGATGTCCTCGTTCAGCCCAAGCTGGCGCTCCATCTCGCTGACGAACGCCGGCGCAGCGTCGAGCCCCAGCAGCATGTAGTGGCCCTTGCGGTTCTTCTTGATCCGGTAGGCCAGGCTCCGCAGGCCCCAATATTCGCGCTTCTTCACCGCCCCGCCCTCGGCCTCGAGGGTCGTGGCGATGCCGTCGGCGACGGCCTCGACCTGCTGTTGCGTGACGTCGTTGCGTGCAATCAGCACGCATTCATAAAGCGGCATATGCATCTCCCTATGGCTGGAGGCCCGCGGAACTGCGGACATAGCCGGGGTCATGCCGATGGCCCCGGCAGGGAAGGCGCGGGGTTAAGCACGGATGGGGGTGCGGAGGCAAGGGTGGCTCTGGGCTGACTGCCCACTCTGCTATCCGACAACCATTCAGCCGGCGGCCGGCATTGCACGCCCTCGTCCCGGCTTTGCGCGCCCTCGTCATGGCCGGGGTTTACCCCGCCATCTGCTGGATACACGCCTCAAGACCTAGCAATGACCATTGGTCGCACTCAATGAGACCAGGCGTGCGGCCTGATGCGCCAATCTCTTTGCGGTATGGTAAGGCTTGCCCATCAGCCGCTCATCACTCCAAGGACCGCATCTATGCCGCGCCCACCAAAACCCACCCGGCAGGTGCCCGGCGTCTACCACCTGCCCTGCGGTGACATCCTGGTCACCGCGCTCAATGATGGAACTTTCGGCAAAGGCGTCGACTTCTTCGACTACGTCACCGGCCCGCCAAGAGACCAATTGGTGGGCATGCATCGCGCCACCTATCGGTCTGTGCCGCCATTGATCGCAGTGAACGCGTTCGTTTTGCACATGGCGGATCGCCTCGTCCTCGTCGACAGCGGCTGCGGCTCCACCTTCGGTGCCGAACTCGGCATGCTCTCCGGCAATTTGGCGGCCGTCGGCGTCAGGCCCGAGGACATCGACACGATCCTGATGACCCACCTGCATCCGGATCACGTCGGCGGACTGACCGATGCCTCCGCACGTGCCATTTTCCCAAACGCCGAGCTGATCGTTCATGCCGACGAACAAGCCTATTGGTCGGAGCCGAAGGTCCTGGCGAGCGCGACCGACGAGCAGGACAGGCAGTGGATCCAACTCACTCTCGCGGCGCTCACCGCTTATCGCGGGCGCACCAGGCTCATCACGCAAGGCGAAGTATTGCCCGGCATCACCGCCGTGCCAGCGCCTGGTCATACGCCTGGGCACACCGGCTGGCTGATCACCTCTGGCAGCGAGACGCTGTTGATCTGGGGCGATCTCGTACACCTCCAAGGCATCCAGTTCATATATCCCGATGCCGGCATGTCCCGCGTTGACGTGAACAGTGCGCAGGCAGCCATCACCCGCCGCCGCATCATGGACATGGCAGCAGCCGATCACCTGCGTGTCGCGGGGATGCATCTGGATTTTCCCAGCTTCGGCCATGTGGCACGTGAAGGCGCTCACTTCGCCTTCGTGCCGGATCCCTGGCGTAGCGTCCTTTAGGCCTGTCTCCCGCCCGCACCACCGGAGCGGGGCAGAGCGCAAAGCCAACATCGTCGGAGCCACGCAAATGCTGTTGTGGGTGGAATCGCAAGATACACCAGTGATCATCCTGTTGGTCTTCGTGTTTTGCTATTTGCTGGCCGCGTTCATGTTTGCGATCGGAGCACTCATCTCGCGACTTGCGATCGGCCACCATGTCAACGCAACGACGCCCGCAATGCTGACCCCGCTTGGTGTCATCACCGGACTGGTCATCGCCTTTTTGGCTGCCCGGGTATGGGCGAACGTGGATCACGCCCACGTCTATGTTGCCCAAGAGGCAAGCGAGATCCGACAAGCCGTGCTTCTCACTGATGCACTCCCCGCAGACGTGCGAGCCGGAATACGCAGCGACATTGATCGCTATCTCCAATTCGTCGAAACCGAAGACTGGCCATCCATGCTGCAGGGACATGCGAGTCTCAGGAACCTGCCGGAAGGCTTGCCAGAGGCTCTGAAGACGCTGCTGGCGTTCATCCCGCAACAACCCGGTCAGCAGGTGGCGCAGGATCATGCGGCGCGCGCGATTGAAAATGCTCTGCAGGCTCGACGGGACCGGATCGTCCTGAGCCAGGCGGTAATTGCCCCTGCGCAATGGGCCGTTATATTCGTTCTTGACGCATTGCTGTTGCTGACAATCGCCATGCTCCATGTCGGCCGCCATGTCACGACAGCGGTGAACCTTTTCATATTATCAACGGCGGTCGCCGCATGCGTCGTCCTGCTGATGATCAATGATCGCCCGTTCGGCGTCGGCGGGATCACCGTGCTGCCGACATCTCTGCATGAAGTTCACTTTCCGTAAGCAACATCGGGTGCAAGGTTTAAGCGGCCCTCCTTCGCGCCTAGGCGTCATCCGGCAAAGGCCAGATAAGGATCAGCAGACATAGCATCGCTGAGCCGATGAGCACGCCCGTCAGCCGCTCGAGACCAGGCAGGATACTCGCCACCGGCGCCGGTCCCTGCACGAAGGTGACCAGAAAACCGAGCACGAACCGGGTCCCGAGATAGCCGATACCCTCGTACCCCGACTGGATGTGATTGCCGACCCAGATCCCGGCGCAGAGCGTCAGCACCGCGGTCGGCAGGTCATTGCTGAACACGCTGAGGCAGGCGATCGCGGTGCAGCTGCCAAGGAGGCAGCCGAGCGTGCGGTGCGCCATGCGTTCGTAAATCGTGTTGTGGTGACGCTCGCGCACGATAGTGGCCGGCACGATCATGGTCACGTGAGACGTCACCGCCGTCTGGGTGAAATCCTGGATCTCCAGCCAGCGCCAGACCAACGGCAGCAGCGGCACCGCGAGTGCCTTACGTGTGCTGCGCGTGACGAGCGGCCAATGTTCGCGAAGCCACTCCTCGCCGAGAGCGAGCGGCGGCCCGCGGCCGTGCCCCCATCCGGCGCGCCGCGCGCCACGGCAGCGCCGGCCGGCGCATCTGCGGCGAACAGGCTTGCCGCCAGCCTGCAGGCACAGGTGCCGACGATGATCTCGGCGACCCGGGCGCCGGCGAACTGCAGCATCGTTCCCGGTGCTCCCGAAGGCGTCGGTCAGGACCAGGCCGGCGGTGAGGCCCAACAACACCCAGGCGTAGCTGTATCGGCTCGCCATCGCCTGGAGGTGCCGATCCAGGAGACGCCAGACAGCGCCAACATCAGCAGCAACGGCGCGTCCGCGACAGCAGGAGCCAGCAGCAGGCCAATCAGCGCGCCGCCGATCGTGCCCGCGATGCGCATTAGGCCGCGCGGGACCGTCACGGCTACGTCGGCACGCATGACCATGTAGCCGCTGAACGCTGCCCAGGAGAGATCATCCAGACGCAGCAGGCTCGCCGCCGTCACCGCAAGCAGAACCGACAGCACGACCTTGAGCGGCTCGCGTGCGCGTGGCCCATGCAGCTTCAGCGACCGCAGCTCGCGCGACAGCGCCCTGGGGATCGGCCGGAGCGCGGCAACCAGCAGGCTCATCATCGGCTCGCCAGTAGATGACCAGGGCGCGGGCAGCGGCGCCCATGAGCAGCGCGTCGTTCCCACTCGCGTAGCGGAGGATGAAGCGGACCGGGACGCGCCGCTGCAGTCGGATCCAATCGACAGTTAGCGACACGCAGGGCACCAGGCTTTCGTCGCCCTGCTCGCGCCCGAAGCCGCGGACAATGCCCTGGATGCGGGCGCGATAGAGGTGCCACGGGCGGGTATCGAGCCAGACCCAGGCCTCCTCCTGGCCGCGCTGCGGGACGAGCGTTTCATCGTGGCCGCCGGACGGGCCGACGCCGCTCTCGTGAGAGTGATCCGGCGCATCTGCGAAACGAGCGGCTTCGCCCCTCTAGTGGCGCAGACCGTCGGCCGGGTGGCGGCCGTCGCGCTCGCGGAAGCGGGGGCTCGGCGTGGCCCTCGTCCCGGAAACGCTTGCGGCAATGCGGATCGGCACGATCACCTACCGGCACCTGCTCAACATTGACGAAGTATCGGAGATCGCGCTGGTGGTAATGACGCACCATCGGTCTCGTGTCACACGGAACTTTGTAAGTGCCGCCGTCGCTGTCAGTAAGCCTTAGACCAGGACGCCGGGCTCCGTGCAGGTCCCGCGCTCCTGCGGTTTCTCGTGCGCGTCCGGCCATAGCAGGCACCAGGATTCGGCATCTGCGGATCTATCAGCCATGTCGACCGCAGCGTGAAAACCCGACGTGACCCGTGAAGCACGTCACATCGAATATCCACAATTGCTAATACACAAGATTCGCCACCACAACCGGAACAGGCGAGCCAAAGACGCATGTTCGATCGACGCGTGCATTTCGCCACCGCAATCGCGCGAAACACTCTGTGTCGCGACGACATGCGACCTGTGGCTCTGTTGCTCCGTCCACTCAGCTTCGATACGATATAGTTGCATTCGGAATCAGCAGCGCCGGCATCAGATTTAGGACACCAACATGGCCTCCACGACGTTGCTTATCGACACTGTCCTCGGTCAACAACAACCAACGGGCGACTCGGGGCCATTGTTGCTCGCCGCGGTTCAGGGCGTCGAAGGTATGTCGTCGCCCTACGCCTACGACGTCACCATGTACCATACGCTGGACGGCCGCGATATCGATCCGCAGGACCTGGTGAATACACCTGTCACCATCGGTATGCGCGGCCCCTCGAGCGTAGTTTACAAGGAACTGGACTACTACACATATCGCCGCGGCTTCTTCCAGAGTTTCGAAAAGGACGAAACCACTCAGCATAACTGGGAGCAAGGCCTGCAAAGGGACTTTCGTATCTACCGCGGCCGCATCGTGCCGGCGTTCAAGATGCTTGATTACGAAATTCGCTACCGCGTCTTCGAGGAGATGACCGTCCTCGAGATCATGCAGGAGGTCATGGAAGGCTTTCCACAGATCCCGAGCTTCAGCAGCTACGTCGATGATTCCAGGATCGACAAGAGCAAACTTCAACCCATGCTCTATTGCGTCCAGTTTGGCGAGAGCAGCTTCAACTTCCTGTCGCGACTCATGGGGCTGTTCGACATCTGGTACTACTTCGATCACCAGCCGGACAGCCGGGGCAAGCTGCCAACGGAGACGATGATCCTCGGAAGAGATCCGACGACCTTCATGAAGAGCAAAGTGAACGACATGAATGTCGTCTTCACGGCACCCGAATTGCAGGACATTTCCGGTTTCCAGCGCAGCTTCTCTCCGGCTCACAAGAAAGTCTGGGTCAGCAACTTCAACCAGGTGAAGCCCACTGACGTGCCGCTTGGCAGTTCCGCCCCGAAGGACCCCTATGACATTTGGCCGGGCACGGCACCTTACCGCATCCAGCGCGACGTGTTCCCCGCGCCTTTCGACAATC
>Ga0070730_10001511_pt1 | contig 22331 bp, 23 predicted proteins | sample Coa_R1_3_FD_66447 | JGI IMG/M metagenome (GOLD analysis project Ga0070730, IMG submission 66447) | Surface soil microbial communities from Centralia Pennsylvania, which are recovering from an underground coalmine fire - Coalmine... | ecosystem: Environmental > Terrestrial > Soil > Unclassified ... | reverse complement strand
TCCCGCCGACGCGCTCTTGCTCCGGTTCCCGCTGCAGTGTCGCGAGCAGGCCGATCAGCCCGGAGCGTCCCTGGTGCGGCGGCAGCGTCGCCGGTTGCCGGTCGCCGAACGTCACGACGCCGAGGCGGTTCCCGCGTCGCGTCGCGATATGCCCGGTCGCGATGGCGACGCCGTCGCCGACGTCGGCCTTGCGTCGCTCGCCCGTGCCGAACTGCATCGACGGCGACGTGTCGAGCACGAGCCACGTGACGAGCACGCGTTCGGCGAGCTGCACTCGCACATGCGGCTCACCGGTGCGTGCGGTGACGTTCCATTCGATCTGCCGGACGTCGTCGCCCGGTACGTATGGCCGAACCTGTGCGAGCTCGACGCCGATGCCGTACTGCGACGAGCGGTAGTCGCCGGCAAGCATCCCCTCCAGGCGGCGGCCGATCTCGATCTGCAGCGCGTGCAGCAGCTCGAACGGCAGCGGGCCTGGTCCCGGCCGCGCGGGTGTCGCCGCCCCGAGGAGGGGCGTGGTGCTCATGCGCGCGGGCGCGCGAGGCTCATGTCGGGCACTTGCACGGACGCGAGCACGGAGTCGAGGATCGTGTCCGCCGTGACGCCCTCCGCGAGTGCCTGGTAGCTCAGCACCAGTCGATGGCGGAACGCGTCCTTCGCGAGCGCCTGCACGTCCTCGGCGGTGACGTAGTCGCGCCCGCGTAGGAGCGCGAGCGCGCGCGCCGCCTGGATGACGCTGATCGGCCCGCGCGGGCTGGCGCCGAACGAGACGTACTCGGCGTGCTCTTGCGACGGCTCTCGGGTCTTGGCGGCGAGCGTTACGGCGTAGCTGATGAGCGATGGGTCGACGTAGATGTCACCGACGACTCCCTGCAGTTGCTTCAGCTCGTCGAGCGAGAGCGCCTGGCGCAGCTCGGGATGCGCGACGAGCTGGCGCTGCACGATCGTCAGCTCCTCGTCGTGCTCGGGGTAGCCGATGAGGATCTTGAGCATGAAGCGGTCGATCTGCGCCTCGGGCAGCGGGTACGTGCCCTCGGACTCGATCGGGTTCTGCGTCGCCATGACGAGGAACGTGTCGGGCACCGGGTGCGACGTGTGCGCGATCGTCACCTGACGCTCCTGCATCACCTCGAGGAGCGCGCTCTGCACCTTCGCGGGCGCGCGGTTGATCTCGTCGGCGAGCAGGAAGTTGCAGAAGACAGGGCCGAGCTCGGTGTCGAACGCTCCGTCCGCGGGGCGGTAGACGCGCGTGCCGACGAGGTCGGCGGGGACGAGGTCGGGCGTGAACTGGATGCGCGCGAACGAGCCGCCGAGGACGCCGGCGGTGGTCTTGATCGTCAGCGTCTTCGCAAGACCGGGCACGCCCTCGATCAGCAGGTGGCCCTGCGCGAGCAGGCACACGAGGACGCGCTCGAGCATCTCGTCCTGGCCGGCGATCACGCGCCGGATCTCGAAGAGCGCCTGCTCCAACCGGTCGCTGATCTCGCTCGGGTTGAGCGCCTGGTCCTTCGCCTGCTCCGGCATTGAGCCCTCCTCGGTCGCGGGCCTGAATTGAATCAGGCCCAGCTAGGTTCTACGAGAGGGCGTTTCCGGTTTCAGGCCTGCGGAATCCGGGCCTCGAGCGCGGCCGTGACGGCCTCGCGCACGGGCTCGAGCTCGATGCGGTCGAGCACGTCCTGGAAGAAGCCGCGGACGATCAGGCGCTCGGCCTCCGCCCGCGGCAGGCCGCGGCTCTGGAGGTAGAAGAGCTGCTCGCGGTCGACGCGCCCGACGGTCGCGCCGTGCGTGCAGCGGACGTCGTTCGCGAGGATCTCGAGGCCGGGAATCGGAACCGCGTGCGTCGTCGGCGACAGCATGAGGTTCCGACATTCCTGATACGCGTTCGTCTTCTGCGCGTCCTTCTCGACGCGGATCATTCCGCGCCACACCGCGGTCGCGTGATCGCGGAGCGCGCCCTTGAACGCGAAGTCCGACTCGCAGTTCGGCGCGATGTGCTCCTGGAACGTGTCGTAGTCGAGGTGCTGATGGCCGTCGGCAAAATACGCGCCGGTGACACGTGATGTCGCGCCCTGCCCGTTCAGATCGTTCTGGATCCGCGTCTTGCCCTTCTTCGAGCCGAAGCCGCCGGCGACCCAGTCGAGCTCGGCGTCGCGCTCGACGCGCGCGTGATGCGACGCGAAGTGCCACGTCTCGGTTGAGAGGTTCTGCAGCGAGACGTACTCGAGTTTCGCGCCCGCCTCGACGAAGAGCTCGGTCACGGCGTTCGAGTACGCGGCGGTGTCGGGCGCCGGCGACGCGTACTCCTCGATGAGCGACGCGCGCGCACCTTCCTCTGCGACGACCACGAGCCGCCAGAACGTCTGGCCCGTCACTGCGATCCGAACGTACAGCGGCTTCTCGAGCACGACGCCCTTCGGCACGACGACGAGGAGCCCGTGCTTCCACATCGCCGCGTTGTGCGCAGCGAACTTCTCGTCCCAGCCGACGAGCGAGTAGAGCCGGTCGAAGTTCTCGGGCAGCGGCGCGAACGTCACGCCTTCCGGCGCGCGCTCGATCTCGATGCCGTCGGCCGTGACGGTCGCGTATCCGGACACGTCGAGATCGACCATGGTCACGACTTCGTCAACGGGGACTGTCCCCGTTTTGAAAGCCTCCACATCGAAGTCGGCGAGGTCGGTGAAACGCCAGTGCTCCTCGGTCGTGTCCGGGAGCGGGAGTGCCTCGTAGGCGGCGAGTGCGTCAGTCCTGCTCATACGGCCCGTAGCGGTGGTGGAGGAGGATGCGGTTGCCCGCGGGGTCGTTGAGCCCGGCGCCGGTGCAGACGCCCGAGTCCCACACGTCGCCGACCTCGAGGCCCTGCGCCTCCAGCGCGGCCTTCGCCGCGGCGACGTCGGGGACGCCGAGCGCGATCGTCGACGGCGGCAGTGCCGCGAACTCGTAGTCGTGCGTGTGCGGCGTCATTACGGCGAGCGTCACGTTCGAGGCCTCGAACTCGATCCAGTCGTCGTGGTGGAGGCGCGTGTTGCGGGGCAGGCCGAGCACCTCGCCGTAGAAGTGCGTCGCCTTCTCGATGTCGTCGACGGGAACGCGGATGTAGTCGACGCGCGTGACCTCAATCACGGGGCGCGTATCTCCGGTGCAGCATGAACTGGTTGCCGTCGGGATCCTTGAAGAACGCCATGTGGCAGACGCCGGTGTCGAAGATGTCGCCCTCGAACGTGACTCCGCGCGACTCGAGCTCGCGGCGAGCCTCCGCGACGTCAGCTACGCGCAGCGCGACGTGTGCGGTGTGCGGGCCGCTGAACGACGAGCCGACCTTCTCGAGGTCGATGAGATAGACGCTGATGTTCTCCCCGAGCTGGTATTCCGGCCACGAGCCGTCGCGCGAGATCCTGGGCAGGCCGAGCTTCTCGCCGTAGAACTGTGTGGCGCGCTCCATGTCGGTGACCGGGACGGAGATGAAGTCCGTCCGTTCGACTATCAACCGACGGAGCCTTCCATCTGCAGCTGAATCAGGCGGTTCATCTCGACCGCGTACTCGAGCGGGAGCTCCTTCGTGATCGGCTCGACGAAGCCCGACACGATCATCGCCGATGCCTCCGACTCGGAGAGCCCGCGCGACATGAGATAGAAGAGCTGCTCCTCGCCGATCTTCGACACGGTCGCCTCGTGGCCGATGTCGACCTCGTCGGCGTCGATCTTGATGTACGGGTACGTGTCGGAGCGCGACTGCTCGTCGAGGATGAGCGCGTCGCAGACGACCTTCGACTTCGAGCCCTTCGCGTTCTTGTCGACCTGCAGCAACCCGCGATATCCGGCGCGTCCGCCGTTCTTCGAGATCGACTTCGACGTGATGACGGACGTCGTGTTCGGCGCGACGTGCACGGCCTTGCCGCCCGCGTCCTGATGCTGGCCGGCGCCCGCGAACGCGATCGACAGCACCTCGCCGTGCGCGCGCTCGCCGAGCAGCCAGATTGCCGGGTACTTCATCGTGAGCTTCGAGCCGAGATTCCCGTCGACCCACTCCATCGTCGCGTCCTTGTACGCGACGGCGCGCTTCGTGACGAGGTTGTAGACGTTGTTCGACCAGTTCTGGATCGTCGTGTAGCGGCAGCGGCCGCCTTCCTTGACGATGATCTCGACGACCGCGCTGTGCAGCGAGTCGGTCGAGTAGATCGGCGCGGTGCAACCCTCGACGTAGTGCACGTACGCGCCCTCGTCGACGATGATGAGCGTTCGCTCGAACTGGCCCATGTTCTCCGCGTTGATGCGGAAGTACGCCTGCAGCGGCATCTCGATGTGCACGCCCGGCGGCACGTAGATGAACGAGCCACCCGACCACACGGCCGAGTTGAGCGCCGCGAACTTGTTGTCGTTCTGCGGGATGATCGTCCCGAAGTACTGCTTGACGATGTCCTCGTGCTCGCGCAGGCCCGAGTCCATGTCGAGGAAGAGCACGCCCTGCTTCGTGAGGCTCTCCTGCAGCTTGTGGTAGACGACCTCCGACTCGTACTGCGCGCCGACACCGGCGAGGTACTTCTTCTCCGCCTCGGGAATACCGAGCTTGTCCCAGGTGTCCTTGATGTCGGCCGGCAGGTCCTCCCACGAATTCGCCTGCTTCTCGGTCGGCTTGATGTAGTAGAAGATGTTGTCGAAGTCGATGTCGTTCAGGTTCCCGCCCCACTGCGGAACCGGGCGCGCGTAGAAGTAGTCGAGGCTCTTGTGCCGGAACTTCCGCATCCAGTCCGGCTCGTTCTTGTGCTCCGCGATCGCCTCGACGAGCTCGTGCGACAGGCCGCGGCCGGACTTGAAGAAGTAGTCCTTCGCTTCGTCGGGGTTCGAGAAGCCGTACTTGTACTCGCTGCGGATTCCCTTGACGACGTCGCTCTCGGTCTGCGCCATCAGACTGTCACCCCCTCGTACGGAGCATAGCCCTCGGCTTCCAGCTTCTTCGCGAGCTCAGGGCCGCCTTCCTCGACGATCTTACCGCCGACGAACACGTGCACGAAGTCGGGCGTGATGTAGTCGAGGATGCGCTGGTAGTGCGTGATGACGAGCGCGCCCATGTCGGGCCCGACGAGCTGCTTCACGCCGTTCGCGACGACGCGAAGCGCATCGATGTCGAGGCCGGAGTCGGTTTCGTCGAGCACTGCGATCCGCGGCTTCAGCATCGCCATCTGCAGGATCTCGACGCGCTTCTTCTCGCCGCCGGAGAACCCGTCGTTGAGGTAGCGCGACGCGAGCTCGCGGCTGACCTTGAGGTGGTCCATCTGCGCGAGCAGCTCCTTGCGGAACTCGGGAATCGCGATCGGGTCGTCGGTGCCGCCGTTGCGCGCCTTGCGCACGGAGTTGATCGCGCTGCGGAGGAAGCTCGTCACCGTCACGCCGGGAATCGCGTGCGGGTACTGGAACGCGAGGAAGAGGCCCCGCTGGGCCCGCTCGTCCGCTCCCAGCTCGGTCACGTCGTCGCCGTCGAGCAGGATCCGGCCCTCGGTGATCACGTAGGCCGGGTGGCCCATGATCGCGTAGGAGAGCGTCGATTTCCCGGAGCCGTTCGGCCCCATGATCGCGTGCACCTGGTTCGCCCCGACCTCGAGGTCGACGCCCTTGACGATCTCGGTTCCGTCCTCGAGCGAGACGTGCAGGTTTTCGAGTTTGAGCTGTGCCAACTTTGTGAGCCTCAGTTTCCCTTGAACTAGCGGGATTTTTACGGGCTTGTACCTATGCCAGTCTAGCTGAGAGGAAACGCGCTACCCTGCTCGCGTGGGGTACGTAAGCAATCCGTGGCACATCGCTCTGCTGCTGCTGATCGCACTTCTTCTCTTCGGCGGCAAGCGGCTGCCGGAGATCGGACGCTCGCTCGGCTCGGGCATGCGCGAGTTCAAGGACGCGGTGACCGGCAACTCGTCCGAGTCGCAGCAGCCGCAGCTCCCGGCGCCTGACACGACGCCGGCGTCGCAGCCGACCGAGCGCGACCCCGTCTAGCGCCGGCATGGCACGCCTGCCGCGCCGCCTCGGCCACGGCGAGGAAGCGACGCTCGGCGAGCACCTCGAGGAGCTGCGCCAGCGACTGTTCGTGATGATCGGCGCGGTCGTCCTCGGGACGATCGTCGCGTTCGTCTTCCACTCGCGGCTGCTCGACTGGCTCAACAAGCCTCTGCCCGCGGGCCGGCGCCATCTCCTCGCGATCGGCGTCGCCGAGCCGTTCACCGTCACGTTGACGGTGTCCGTCTACGCCGGCCTGCTCGTCGCGACACCCGTCATCCTGTGGCAGCTGTGGTCGTTCTTCGCGCCCGCGGTCGGCGCGTCCTCTGAGCGGAAGGTGCTTGGCCTCGTCGCGTTTGCCGCCGCCCTCGGCGCCAGCGGCCTCGCATTCGGCTACTGGATCCTGCTGCCGCGCGCCGTGCACTGGCTGACGAACTACGACAGCCGGCACTTCATCCACCTGATCCAAGCGAAGTCGTACTACTCGTTCGTCGCCACGTTGCTGCTCGGGATCGTCCTCGTCTTCCAGCTGCCGCTCGTCGTGCTCGGTCTCGTCTACATCGGCGTCCTGACCTCGCAGCACCTGCGGAAGAACCGGCGCATCGGCTACTTCCTCGTCGCCGTGATCGCGCTTGCGTTGCCCGGGCCGGATCCGGTGACGACCATCCTGGAGCTGGTGCCGATGTGGATCATCTTCGAGGGCTCGATCTGGCTCGCGGTGCTCGTCGAGCGGCGCCAGCCGGCAGCGCGCGAGGCTACTCTCACGCCGTAATGGCGCGCGCGGCAGTCAAGGCGAAACAGGCGCAGCAGCGGGCGGCTAAGCCGGCGAAAGCTGCACGCCGCGGCGGCGGCCGGCGCAGGCACGCCGGCGGAGGCAACCCGAACCAGCAGCTGTTCTTCTCACGCCTCCGGCGGCGGGCGAAGTTCGCGTACGTGATCCTCGCCGTTCTCTTCGCCGTGACGTTCGCCTTCCTTGGGATCGGCTCCGGCTCGTCCGGCCTCGATCAACTCTTCCAGAACATCAACATCTTCGGCTCGAGCGGCTCGTCGGTGTCGAAGGCGCTGAAGGAAGTCCAGAAGCACCCGAACGATCCAGCCGCCTTCCGCAAGCTCGCGACCGCGTACGAGTCGAAGGGCGACACGATCAACGCGATCAGCACGCTGCAGCAGTACACGACGCTCAGGCCCAAGGATGCAAAGGTGTGGGCGGAGCTCGGCGGGCTGCAGCTGCAGAACGCGGGGCAGTTCGCGTCCGACTACCGGGCTGTCGCGGCCAACCAGCAGCTCTCAGCGCCGAGCACGCTCTTCGCGCCGCCGCCGACGTCGAAGCTCGGCAAGGCGCTCGGGACGAACCAGGTCGAGCTGGCGGCCGCCTCGGTGCTCAACGCCCAGCTGCAGAACCTCGCCCAGCAGGCGAACCTCGGCTACCAGAACGCCGTCGCCTCGTTCCAGAAGGTCGCCGACCTCGAGCCGAACAACTCGAACGCGCAGTTCCAGCTCGCCCAGGCGGCGCAGACGGCAGGCAGCAGGACCGCCGCCGTCGCTGCCTACCGGCGGTACCTCAAGCTCAATCCGAACTCGCCCAGCGCCGCCCAGATCAAGGCGCTGATCAAGCAACTCGGCGGCTAGCTACACCGTTAGACTCCCGCGAGCAAACCGGGGGGAAAGCCATGAACTTCGACATCAAGACCGAGCAGCTCAAGGGCGACGCCTACGTCATCTCCCTCGCCGGAGAGGTCGACCTCTACACGGCGCCGGAGTTCAAGCAGCAGCTGCTCGAAGTGATCGCGCAGGGCGGAAAGGAAGTCGTCGTCGACTTCAGCGGCACGACGTTCATCGACTCGACCACCCTCGGCGTGCTCGTCGGCGGCGTCAAGCGCCTCCGCTCGAGCGACGGCCAGCTCTCCCTCGTCTGCAACGATCGGAACATCACGAAGATCTTCGAGATCACCGGGCTCGACCGGGTTTTCACGATCTATCCGACGCGCGACGAAGCGGTAGCGGCGCTGGGGACGACCGGAAGCACACCTCCCGCTTAGTGCGCCGCATCCTGATCGGCCTCGTGCTCGTCTGTGCCGCCGCGCTGCTCGCGGCCGGCTGCGGCACGGGCGGACGTGCGTCGTCGCACGTCGACGTCACGAACGGCGAGAAGCTGTTCAAGTCGACCGCGCAATGCGCCGCGTGCCACACGCTCGCGGCCGCAGGCTCGACCGCGACCGTCGGCCCGAACCTCGACGACGCGTTCGCGGGCGACCGCGCTCAGCACTTCAAGCAGAGCACGATCCAGAACATCGTGCTCGACCAGATCCGCCTCGGCTCCGGGCCGCTCTCGACGGGCAAGTCGAAGACCGACCTCGCGACGCAGATGCCCGCGAATCTCGTCACCGGGCAGGACGCCCAGGACGTCGCGGCGTACGTCGCCTCCGTCGCCGGCAAGTAACTCCATGCACGACTGGGAGGAGCCGTACCGAGGGACGCCTCCCTGGGACATCGGACGTCCGCAGCCCCGCTTCGCCGCGCTCGAGCTCGCCGGCAGCGTGATCGACGTCGGCTGCGGGACCGGCGAGCACACGCTGCTGGCCGTCGAACGGGGAGCGGACGCGCTCGGCATCGACATCTCCGCGGCCGCGATCGCGAAGGCGCGCGAGAAGGCCCGCCGGCGCGGGGTCGACGCGCGCTTCGAGGTGCTCGACGCGTTCGAGCTGCCGAGCCTCGGCGAGACGTTCGACGTCGCGCTCGACATGGGCGTGTACCACGTGTTCGACGAGCTCGAGACGCGCAGGCTCTACGCCGCCGCCGTGCGCGGGGTGCTCGAGGACGGCGGCGTGCTCCACCTCATGTGCTTCAGCGACCGCACGCCCGGCGACTGGGGGCCGAATCGCATTCGCGAGGACGAGCTGCGCGAGACGTTTGCCGACGGCTGGGAGCTCGTCGCGCTCGAGCCCGCGGAGCTCGAGCTCGTCCCGGGCTCACTGGTCGCCGCCGCAGACGCCTGGTACCTGCACGCCCGGCGCCGCTGAGCACGGCCTCTAGCGGACTTCTTCGCGCTCGGCCTCGAGGTCGACCACGACGTGCGTGATCGGCAGGGCGAAGCGTCTGCGCGCCTCCTCGACGAGCCCCTGCTCCAACCAGTTCGACCGGCCTTCCGGATGAGTCGACAGCACGATCTCGTCGGCGCCGAACGTACGCAGTGCGTCTTCGATCGCCTGCAGCGGTTCGGCGTCGCCGACCTCGCCGCGCACCGACACGCCGCTCTCGGCGAGCCGTGCGACCGAGGCGTCGACCCTCTGCTGCGCTGCAGCGCGTGCTCCGTCTTCGTCCGAGACCCAATGCTTGACGGGCGAGTTCAACGCGGGTGCGACCACGAGGATCTCCGCGCTCGACCCCTGGGCACGCTTCGCGACCTCTTCACGCAGCGGGCGCCCGCCGACGGTCTCGTTCGCGACGACGAGGATCCGGCGCGCGTGCGGCGTGTCGTCGTGCACCTCCAGCCGGGGCGGACGCGGGGACGGCTGCCGCCAGTACCAGCGGGCGACGCCGGCGACCACGAGGACTGCGGCCGCCACGCCGAGCCACGTGTTGATGTACGCGGCCGCGACGATGACGGCGGACCCGGCGATGACCACGATGAGGAACCGAAAGGCCTCGGCCTCGCTGCGCAGCGGGTTCTGCATGGTTCCCCCCTACCCGTTTGTCAGAGGATGTAGACCGTCATGTAGACGACGATCCACATCACATCGACGAAATGCCAGTAAATGCCGCCGATCTCGACACCGTGGTGGTGCTCGGCGGAGAAGTGCCCCCGGAACGCCCGGATCGTCATGAAGCCCAGGATCGAGAGGCCGACGAAGACGTGGGCGCCGTGGAGGCCCGTCAGGCAGAAGAAGATCGTGGCGAACGCGCCGTTCGTCGTGTTGAAGCCGATGCGCGAGTACTCGATCGCCTGCGTGATGAGGAACGTCAGGCCCATGAGGAACGTGAGCAGCAGGCCCGCCCGCAAGCCGTACACGTTTCCGCGCTTGATCGACTGCAGCGCCCAGTGCATGGTGAAGCTCGAGGTGACAAGGATGCAGGTGTTGATGAACGCCACGTAGATCGGCAGGTGGTACGGCGGCGTCGGCCACGGTGTCCCGTTCACGACCCGCACGAAGAAGTACGCGGTGAAGAAGGAGCCGAAGAGCATGATCTCCGACGCGATGAAGAGGAACATCCCGAGGACGCTGGGCGCTACCCGCGAGCTGTAGTGAGGCTCCGGAGGCCCGTGATGCTCGAGGTGCTCGGCGTGCGCGTGAGCTGCCATCAGGCGTGCACCGCGACGCGCGCGTCGACCACGACATGCTCGACCGGCAGCTTCGTGTCGGCGCGCAGCCGGGCGACGAGATCACGGCGCAGCCAGCCCGAGCGCTCGTCGGGGAACGTCGAGACGATGATCTCGTCGACGCGCTCTTCGCCGATTGTGTGGATGACCGCCGAATACGGATCGGGATGCGCGATCTGGCCGTGCACGTCGAGCCCTTCGCCGCGCAAGAGCTCCACGGCGCGCAACAGCCGTCGCTCGGCCTCGTCGTACGACCCCTCGAGGTCGCCCTGCGGGGAGAGGATGAGGAAGCTCGCAGGGCCGGACGCAGAGCGCTCGCGGATCTTCTCGAGCAGCGGTTCGCCGAGGACGGTCTGGTTCGCGACGACGAGGACGTTCGCCTCCCCGTGCTCGGCGGCGAGGTCGACGACGACGTGCTCGAACGGCAGCGGCCCGGCCGCCCGGCGCATCTGGTCGACGGCGTTGCGGCGCAGCCAGCCCGACTTCGTCTCCGGATGCGTCGAAACGACGACGTGGTCGGGCTCGAGCTGGTGGATCGCGTCGCGCACGGCAGCGACCGGGTCGGACTCGACGACGATGCCGTCAGCCGAGATGCCGTGCTTGCGCAAGTGCTCGAGAGTGCGGTCGAGTCGCCGGCGGGCGGATGCACGCCGCGTGTCGTGGTAGACGACGTACCCCTGCCGCGGCTGGGTCACCGGCGCGACGACCGAGACGCGCAGGTCACCACCCTCCGCCTTCCCTTCGAGCAGCTCGACGAGCGCGCGCGAGATGACCGTCTCGTTCGCGACGACGAGCACGTGGCTCATAACGGGACCTCCTCGAGCTCCGTCGTCTTCGCGGGCGCGAGGATCGCGTGCTGCGCTCCCGGAACGCCGTACTCGTATGGCGATCCGACGACCTGCGGGATCGCGTCGAAGTTGAAGATCGGCGGCGGCGAGGTGACCTGCCACTCGAGCGTCATCGCCCGCCACGGGTTGCTCGGCGCGATCGGGCCGTTCTTCCAGCTCGTGATCATGTTGTAGAGGAACACGAGCGCGGACGCTCCGAGGCCGAAGGACGCGATCGAGATGAACATGTTCACGCCCGCGAACTTCGGCGCGTAGTCGGCGACGCGACGTGGCATTCCCTCCGTTCCGATGATGTGCATCGGGAAGAACGTCAGGTTGAAGCCGACGAACGTCAGCCAGAAGTGCAGCTGGCCGAGCCGCTCGTTGTACATGTGGCCCGTCATCTTCGGGAACCAGTAGTAGATCCCCGCGAAGATCGTGAACACGGAGCCGCCGAAGAGCACGTAGTGGATGTGCGCGACGATGAAGTACGTGTCGCTCACGTGGATGTCGATCGGGACCGCGCCGAGCATGACGCCCGAGAGGCCGCCGATGACGAACATCGAGAGGAAGCCGAGCGCGAACAACATGGGCGTGTTGAAGTGGAGCTTCCCTTCCCACATCGTCGCGAGCCAGCTGAAGATCTTGATTCCCGTCGGCACCGCGATGAGGAGCGTCGTCACCATCATCGGCACGCGCAGCCACGGCGCCATGCCGCTTACGAACATGTGGTGCGCCCAGACCGAGAAGCCCAGCACGACGATCGCCATGAGCGACAGCGCCATCAGCCGGTAGCCGAAGATCGGCTTGCGACTGAACACGGATATGACCTCGCTCATGATCCCGAAGCCGGGCAGCATCATGATGTAGACCGCTGGGTGCGAGTAGAACCAGAAGATGTGCTGGTAACCGAGCGCGTAGCCGCCGTGCGCGGGATCGAAGAACGCGGTGTGCATGACGTGGTCGAACATCGAGAAGAACTGCGAGCCGGCGATGAACGGAGTCGCGATGACGACCAGCAGGGACGTCGTGAAGTTCGCCCATACGAGCAGCGGCATACGCCAGAACGTCATGCCCGGCGCGCGCATCGTGATGATCGTGACCAGGAAGTTGAGGGCGGTCATGATCGATGACGCGCCGGCCCACTGGACGCCCTGGTTGAAGAACACGGCGCCAAGCGGCTCGTGCGACGAGCAGAGCGGCACGTAGCCCGTCCAGCCGCATGCGAACGCGCCACCGGGGACGACGAACGAGGCGAGCATCATGACCCCGGCGATCGGCAGGAGCCAGAACGACAGCGCGTTCAGCCGCGGGAACGCCATGTCGGGCGCGCCGAGCATGAGCGGCACGACGAAGTTCGCGAGCCCGGCGAAGGCCGGGATCACGAACAGGAAGATCATGAGCGACGCGTGGACCGAGAACAGCCCGTTGTATGTCTGCGTGTCGAAGAACTGCATGCCCGGCCGTGCCAATTCGGCGCGGACGAGCAGCGCAAGCAGGCCGCCTGCGAAGAAGAAGAAGATCGTCGTCGTCAGGTACTGGACGCCGATCACCTTGTGGTCGGTGTTGACCCGGAAGTAGTCCTTCCACGTGCGTGCGCCGTGCCCGGAGTGATCCTCGGGCCGCGTCGGGCCGCCGAGCGCGTAGTAGACCCAATAGTCGAACGCGCCGATCCCGGCAAGGAAGCCGATCGGCGCCGCAACGAGCAGCGAGACGAGCGTGATGATCGACATGTTGAGAATCGGGTGCCAGCCGCCCCACCAGCGGAAGCCGACGACGAGCCCGAAGCCGATCGCGCCGAACAGGCAGAACATCCAGAGCGCGCGGATCCAGCCGGCGCCGAGGAGGTAGCGGCGCCAGCGCGGTGTCAGCTCGTGGTCGTGGGTCGTCGCGGTCACTTCTTGCTCGAGTCGATCAAATACTGAACGAGGGCGTCGAGCTGTTGCTTCGACAGCGAGCTTCCGAATGTCTGCGGCATGAGGTTCTTCAGATACCCCGGCTGGATGTACTTGTTCGGGTCGACGATCGAATCGTGAATGAACGTGGCGAGCGGCTGCTTGGCCTGCGCAGCCTCAGCCGGGAGCTTGTCGAGGTCGGGCCCGACCTTCCCCGTCGACTTCGCGGCCGTGAGTGTGTGGCATGCACCGCAGCCGTTGTTCGCGAAGACCGCACCGCCCGCCGTGCCCGCATTCGGAGAGGCGATCGCCGCGGCCTCTGTCTGCAGCCACTTCGTGAACGCCGCGGGCGTGACGACGCGCGTCTGCGTGCGCATGAGCGCGTGGCCGAGCCCGCAGAGCTCGGTGCAGATGACCGGGAACGTGCCGAGCCGGTCGGGCGTGATGTGCAGCGTCGGATGGATGCCGGGGACCGTGTCCTGCTTCTGCCCGAACTCGGGGACCCAGAACGAGTGGATGACGTCCTTCGACGTGAACGTGAGCAGGACCGAACGGTCCTTCGGCAGCACGAGCGTCGCGGACGTGAGGTTGTTGGCGCTCGGATAGCTGAACGTCCACACGAACTGCTGCGCGGTGACGTTGACGCGCAAGACGTTCTTGCCGAGGGCATCGTCTCGCGAGAGGACGATCGCGCTCGCGATCCCGATCGCGGTCACGAGGAGCGTCGGGATGATCGTCCAGACGATCTCGAGGCCGGTGTGCCCGTGGATCGGGGGGCCGTCGGAGAGGTCGTCCGGCTGCGCGCGGAAGTGCGTGACCGAGTAGACGATCGCCGCCGCGACGATCGCGAAGATGACGATGCAGATGATGACGACGAACCAGAAGACGAAGTCGATCCGCCCCGCCTCGCGGGACGCGGGCTTCGGAAGCCAGGGCAGGAAGACAGCCATCGCAGTGGCGATTCCGCCCGCGAGCAGGCCGATGCCCACGAGTTGCGCAATCGAGCCCCTCCGCATCCCGCGGCGTAACCTACCGCACCCATTCGCGGGCGTTCTCCGTTAGCTCCCAGACCCTCCGTCTGACGACGAAGGAAGGAGAATCATGGGCATCGGAATCGGACTTCTGCTCGCGGCTGGAGGCGCGGTCCTCGCCTTCGCCGTCAACAGGCAGGTCTCCGGCGTGAACATCCACGCGATCGGCTGGATCCTGTTGATCGTCGGGATCGTCGGCGTCGTGCTCTCGATGATCTTCTGGTCGTCGTGGGCCGGCCCGGGCTACTGGACGCGGCGGCGGTCGGGCTACGTCGAAGACGCGCTTCCGCCTCCGTACTAGGCCGGCGAGGCACTTCGCGCGGGGCGGCTTCGGCCGCCCCGTCGCATCCGCTCTCAGGCTTTACAGAGCTGCCCGTATCCAGGCGGCAAAGCGCCCCGTTACCGGGAGACAGCGAAAGAGCCTCAGCGAAGCCGCAGCCGCGCGAGTCGCCGGCTCAGAAAGGGGGACGTCCGATGAAGCGGCGATTCCTTGTAGCTGCGGTGGCGGCCGCCGCGTTCTCAGCAGCCTTCTCGGCTGCCACGGTCCGGGCGGATGGAGGCAACGTTGCGACCGGATCGGTCGGCACCGCCCAGGTCGGCTCGACCGGCAGTGCGCCTTCGGTCAGCGCAACCAGCTCTGCCGGCAGCGTGTCCGCGACGGTTCCGCTGAGCATCACCGGCTCCAGCGGCAACACCGCGACCGGCTCGACCGGTACGGCCCAGGTCGGCGGCGGCAACACCGCCGGTGGCTCGGTCGTGACCGCGCAGGTCAGCTCCGTCAACGGTGCACCGCATCTGCATCTCGACGTCGGCGTCGCATCAGTCGATTCGTCGGCCGGGGTGAGCATGCCCAGCGGCGACCACTCGGCAAACGGGACGACCGGGCAGGTGCAGGCCGGCCAGCCGACAGTCTTGTCAGGCGGCGGCGGCGTTGCCGTTGGCAGTCCGTCCACGATCGGCGTCGGCCCGCTCGGCACGCCCACAGTGCCAGTGCATCTGGCTGCGCCCTCTTCGGTGGTCTATGGCGCCAGTCCAGAAGTTCGCCAGGACTTCAATCTCGTCCTGACGGCGCTCCTCCTGCAGGCGAATGCGGTCGGCATCGCTCCCAACTTGTCCATCGGAGTCGATCCGCTCGCTTCGCTTCTGATCGGCGGCTACATCGGAACCGGGCCGAACGACGGCAACTCCGCGACGGCCTCGCCCGGAACGGCGCAGGCGGGATCGCTCTCGATCGCGCCCACCGGCACGCTCGACCTCTCAGCGCTCGAGACGAGCCTGACGTTCGGCGGCGGCAGCGGCGTCGACGGCGCCGGCACGAACACCGCTTCGAGCTCGCCCGGCACCGGACAGCTTGGTGGCGGCAACGTCGACAGTGCGTCCGCCCGGCACGCTCCAGATCGGCGGCGTCTCGCTCGGCCCGGGCCTCAACGTGATGAGCCCGCTCGGAGCGCTCGTGCTCGGCGGCGGCAGCGACATCGCCGGCGGGTCGAACTCGGCATCGGCATCGCCCGGCACCGTGCAGATCGGCGGCGGCAACAGCTCCACCGGTTCGCCGGGAACGGTCCAATCTGCCGGCCCGACGGTCGCCCCCACGGTCGCCGCGACCGGTACGCCGGCGGGCGACGCTTCGCTTGGCGGCTCGACCTCCGTCGCAGGAAGCGGCAATGACGCAACCGGCTCGCCGGGGACCGTGCAGGTCGGCGGCGGCAATACCGCGACCGGCTCGCCGGTGACCGGTCAGTCGGGAGGCGTGACAGGCGGCGACACCGTGACCGCGAGCGGCGGCCCAACGAGCAGTGCTGTGATCGTCGACATTCCGACCCACGTCGGTCAGGACACTGGCAACATCGCGACCGGCTCGGTCGGCACGCTCCAGATCGGCGGCGGACCGCTCGTGCTGCGGAGCACGTGTGAAGCCGCCAGTTGTGGTGGCGGCAGCAGCAACAACCCGCCTGGCTGCACAGGCAACTGCGGCGGTTCGACGGAGACGTCACCCAGCGTCGGCGAATCGTCGCCCTCGACGCCCGCTGGCAACGCCGCCGCCGAGGCGGCCCCGACGGCAAGCTCGGCCGGCCCGAGCGGTCAGAAGGCGCCGGCGGGCACCTCCGGCCCGATCACGCACAAGGCACCGGCCCGCCCGAACGGCGTGCTTGCCGCCCCGTCGAAGACGGTCGCGCGAGCGAACCGCAACTCGAGCAGCGGCTCGCTGCCCTTCTCCGGGCTCGACCTCATGCTGATGCTCGCGTTCGCGCTCGGGCTGATCGCGGCCGGCTGCGGCGTCCGGATCGCGGTGAAGCGGACGTAGCCGACGCGGAAGGGCGGCGCGGGCTTCGGTTCGCGCCGCCCTTCCGTCCTCGGGCGTGTTTCGCATCGGAAACGGGGAAGGGGTGACACAGGTCATGGCGAGGCTCTCCCGGCTGCGGTACCCGATCGCATTGATCGCTGCAGCGACCCTGGTGCCCGCCGCGTCCGCGGACCGCGGGAAGCACGGGCATCACGGCCACCGTCGCACGATCGTCTCCGTCGTCCACGTGCAGCCGGCGCCGCCGGTGCAGCGCTCGTCGACCAAGGCGACGTACGTGGCCGACGTCCTCATCGTTCGGTTCCGGCGAGGCGTGACGCCGGCGCAGGCGTCGGCGCTGCTGCAGACGCTCGGCTTGCGCACGAAAGAGCAGATCGACGAGTTGCGCATGCGCGCGGTATCCGTCGATCCGGCCCGCCGTGCCGCTGTCGCCGCCACGCTCGCCCGCTCCCCGCTGGTCTCCGGGGTCGACCGCGACGAGGTCTTTCACGCGATGGGCAAGACACCGGCGACGAGCACGATCTTCAGCCAGCAATGGGGACTCGAGCTCGCGGGCTTCACCACCGCCTTGCAACAGGTTCGCGGTTCGAGCTCGCTCATAGTCGCAGTCGTCGACACCGGCGTCGATGCCGCACAGCCTGCCCTTGCCGGTGCCGTGCTTCCGGGCCTCAACCTCGTGAGCGGCGGGACGAATGCGAACGACGACAACGGGCACGGAACGGCCGTCGCCGGAGTGATCGCCGCGCGGGCCGCGAACGGCGCCGTCGGCGTCTGCTCCGCCTGCTCGATCCTGCCGATCAAGGTGCTCGACGCGAACGGGAACGGCGACCTTGCCGCAGTGGCCACCGGCATCGCACGGGCGGCCGATCTCGGCGCGCGCGTCATCAATCTCAGTCTCGGCGGGCCGGAGGGCCTCGACGTGCTCCAGCAGTCGGTCGACTACGCGGAGTCGAAAGGCGCGATCGTCGTCGCCGCATCCGGTAACAGCGGCTCCTCGTCGCCGTTCTACCCCGCCGGCTACCCGACCGTGCTGAGCGTCGCCGGCACGGATCAAACGGATCATCTGTACCCGTGGTCGGATTACGGGCCATGGGTGCGCGTGACCGCACCCGGGTGCAATGTCGCTCCGCTCGTCGCCGGAGGCTACGGCGAATTCTGCGGCACCTCCTCGGCGACGCCGCTCGTATCCGGTCTTGCCGCGCTCGCGTTGTCGGCGACTCCGGCGCCGAGCACCGCGCAGGTGGTCGACGCCATCCAGACCACGGCGCAGCGCATCCCGGCGAACGTCCAGTTCGGTCGCATCGACGCTGCCGCCGCCCTCGGCGCGCTCGGCGTCCCGGCCGCGCAGGCAACCGCGTCGACGGTCGTCCTGCGCGGAGCTCTGACTCCGACGAGGCGTACGCGCTCGTACGTGCGTGCGGTCTCGAGAGGGGCCGTCACCGCAGTGCTCCGCTTCGCGTGGCGGGTGCGGCTGACCCTCGTCGTTCGCGACAGCGCCGGCGACCGGCTGGCGAAGGTCTCGGGCCGGAGCCCTCTACGGCTGCACAAGCGCTTTCCCGGCGACCGGCTGCGCTTCGTGGTCGCAAGTCAAGCGCGGGCGAAGGTCGCCTACGCGCTGACGCTCTCGTACTTGGCCGGGCGGTGACGTTCGCGTTCGGGCCAGACCAGCACGGCCAGCAGCACGACGACGAGCAGGTCACGTAGGACCACGAGCCACGAGATCCAGGCCGGGAACGTGTGCCAGTACTCCCCGTAGCGGTACGGCTCCCATATCTGCGTGAGCCCGACCACGAGCGCGAATAGGAGTGACGCCCGCAGTCCGCGTCGCGCGCCGACGAGCGGGACGAGCGGGAAGAGCCAGACGAGGTATTGCGGCGAGAACACCTTCGAGAAGACCACGAATGCGGTGACCGCCGCGACGCAGGCCACGACGAGCTCGTCTTTGCCCCGGCGGCCGCGCAGGTAGAGCGCGTAGAGCCCGAGCAGTGCGATCGCGGTGAGCACGCCGCTCGCCGTCGCCGCCCTATTCGGCCAGCTGCCGGCGAAATTGTCCGAACCGGCACTCTTGACGACGTGCAGGTGTGCGCCGCCGACCTCGTGCGCGACGACGAACACGGCGGCGGGCGTGCTCTCGATCTGCAGCGGACGAGAGATCTGCCGGTGCGCCGCGTACGTGAGCCCGTGCGGCGCGAGCACGACGAACGGGCCCAGCGCAACGGCGACGACCGCGACCGTCGCAGCGAGCCCCCACGCGACTCCGCGCATGCGGCGCCGGCGCCATAGCTCGAAGAGCGCGAAGGGCAAGAGGACGATCGGGAACACCTTCGCGACTGCACCCGCGGCGAATGCGGCACAGGCGAGGACGGGTCGGTCGCTCACGAGCGCCGCGACTCCGGCGATCACGAACAGCGTGGGCCAGTAGTCGTAGCGCGAGAGCGCTATGGGGCCGAGCAGAGCGGGCGCGAGCGCCGAGAGCGCGAGTGCCCAGTACATCCGCCGTCGCGACGCCCCGAGGCGCTCGAGCGCTTTCGCCGTTGCCCAAAGCGCGAGCAGTGCGATGACGAGGATCTCGATCCGGAACCAGACGTAGTACGTCGATGCGTAGCCGAGCGCTTTGCGTGCGTATGTCGGCAGCGCGAAGACGGGCAGCGCCCCCGGGGGATACTCGAGCTTGAAATCCCGATACGGGACGAGGTGGTTCGTGATCGAGTTCGCCCACCCCTCGTAGAAGCGGACGTCGCCGTAGAGCCACACCTGGAACGCCGGGAGGAACGCGACGAACGACCACGCCGCGACGAGCAGCGCCGTGGCGGCGCCGACCGGGCTGGAGAGCCGTCTCAGCATCGGCGCGCCAAGGTCCAGTGCACGGTCGGGAAGCGCGTGCTGCACCAGCGGCCCGCTTCCGGGTTCGAGACGTCCGTGCCGAGGAGGATCCAGCCGAGACCGGCTGCCGACTGTTCGGGCAGCCAGACGAGCGTGCGTCCGAGGCGCGGCCCCCAGAACGGGTACTCCCAGTCGAGCGGTGCGAGGTCGACTCCGAGCCTCGCGTGCGCGGGCACCCGGCGTTGCACGGCGGTCAGCACCGGGCCGAGCTCGGGCCAGTTGATCGCCTGCGTCTGCGCGCGCGTCAGATCCCAGACCGGCGTGCGCCCGTCGACTCCTGTCGGCTTCGCGGGGTCATACGCGAGCGCCAGCGCGAGCGTGGCCGTAGCGAGCAGCAGCACGAGCGCTCGCACCTCGACGCGGCGCAGCACCGAAGGCGCAAGCGGGAGCATGAGCGCGGCGGGCGTGATCAAGAAACGGTCGACATACAGATTCCAGCGCGTGCCGAACGCGAGTGCGAGCACGTACAGCGGTAGCGCGAGCGCAAACGCAGCGCGCCTGCGGTCGAAGCGCTTGCGTGCCCACGCGACGATCGCACCGAGCGAGAGAGGCAATAGGAGGAGGAATCCGAGCGGGCCGAGGGCAGACGAGTCTTCGCTCACGCTGTTGTTGGGCGTGTAGCTGAACGCAAACGTGCCCCGTGTCGTCGCACCCGCGGGATTCTCCGGAATGTGCAGGCCGGTGAAGATGCGCTTGGCGGCTCCCGCGACGTGCGCGTCGACCGTCGCCGGTGTGTGGAAGCCGCCGATGTCGACCATGCGATACACCGTGCGAGCCACGGTCGAGACGGTTCCTCCGAAGGTGATCGACGGCGGCAGGGTCTCGACCTGCGGCGTACGTCCTTGCGGGCGCCCCGTCTCGGCGAGGTTCTGGACGTACGAGTACATGGCCACGAGGATGAAGCCGCCGAGCGCAGCCGCGCAGAGCTCCGCGAGGCGTCGTCGCGGGAGAGCGAGAAGCCCGATCGCGACGAGCGGCGGAATGGCGTAGAGAAACGTCAGCTTCGTGCCCGCGGCGAGCCCGAGCGCGAGGCCCGCCAGCACGGTCTCGGCCCGCGTGCGGCCGAGCGCCAGCGCAACTGCCGCGGCGACGAACGAGGCTTCGACGAGATCGTTCTGCGTCGTCACCGATTCGAGCGCGGCGATCGTCAGCGTCGGAAAGAGGAGCGCGGAGAACGCGGCGAGTCGCCGCGTAGATCCGAGCCGGCGCGCAATGACGTAGATGGACCCGACCGTCGCGATCGCGGCGAGCAGCTGTGGAAGTGCCGCCAGCAGGTCGCGTCCGAGAAACACGACCGTCCACAACACGAGCAGCTCGGCGTTCTGCGGATACGCGTTCTCGATGCCGTTGTGGGTCGGGAAGTATCCGAGCGTGTCCCGCGCGTGCCACGCGGCGACGCGCGCGAGGTGATAGTGCATCGAGTCCCAGTTGTTCGGTGCGGTCGTCGTGATGAGGAAGAGCTCGTAGCCCACGGCGAGGAGCACGACGAGCGCGAGACCTCCGACGGGCATGCCGGGCCGGCTCAGTCGCACGCGCGGCGGCCGCGGCCGGCCGGCCAGCTGCCAGACGCCGGCTGCGACGGCGAGCGCGGCGGCTTCGACGAGCGCGTATCCGAGCGGCCGGATCGCGTGCGCGAGGGAGAGCACCTCGGCTCCGGCGATCACTTCTGCACAGACGATGATCCAGCAGGCCACCGCGAAGACAGCCCCGGAGGCGAGGCGAAGTGCCGATGCGGCGAGACCGGCGGTGACGGCGAGCGCGGCGCCGCCCAGCAGTAGGCCGAGCACGAGCCGAGGCTAGTCGTTTACTAGGAGCCGTGCCTGTGCTGATTCTCGAGTCGCTCGCGGCAAATGCCGTGCTCGTCGTCGTCGCGCTCGTGCTGGGCGAGGCGGTGCTCCGCGCAGCCGAGCGTGTGGCCGGAGCGGAGAGTAGCGGGCCGTCGCTGATTCGCGTCGGCGCCGCGCTGCTCGCCGGTTTCGGCGCCTGCGCCTACGTGGGCATCGTCCTCGCGGCGGTCCATCTCTTCCGTTGGCAGGCCTTCGTCGTCACTGCCGTGGTCATCGTTGCCACCGGTCGCCGCACAGTCTCGGCGTACGCGCGGAGCGTGCGCCTGCCACGCCGGGACGTCGTCGTGCTGCTTGCATCCGCAGCCGCGGTAGTCGTGGCCGCCGCCCAGTGGCTCGCTGCTTTAGCGCCCCCCGAGGCGAGCGACGAACTCGCGTACCACTTGCCCGAGGCGCACACGCTCGCAGACGGTCACGTCCTCCACCTCGCGCTCGGCACCGACCGGATCTACGGGAATCTGCCGACCCTGGTCGAGACGCTTTACGGCGAGGCGCTCACGATTCGCGGCACCGCGCTCGCCCACCTCGTGCATCTCTCGATTCTGCTCGCCTTCGTGCTGCTCGCAGCCGGTGTCGTTCGTGCGCTCTGGGGAGCGCGTGCCGCCGCGCTCGCAACGCTCGGGATCCTCCTGTACTCAGACTTGCTGTACGACGCGACGACTGCGTACGTCGACGCTGCCGAGGCGTCGTTCGAGGCAGGCGCGGCTCTGCTCTTCGTTCTCTGGACTGTCCGCGGCGATCTCGCCCAAGCGGCGGCCGCAGCGCTGCTGCTCGGACTTGCGCTGTCGGTGAAGTACAACGCACTCGCCGCGGCAGGAATGGCCGCGGTTCTCGTCGTCGTCGTCCGGCCGCGCGTCGCAGTTCGGCTCGGCGCGATCGCATTCGTGGCATGCGGCTACTGGTACGTGAAGAATCTCGTCCGCTTCGGCAATCCGGTGTATCCGTTCTATCTCGGCCATCCCGGAGTGAGCGACGCGACCTATCGCTACTTCATTCGCAACATCCACGCGTTCGGCCCGCGTACGGTCGGCGCGTTCGTCGAGGTGCCGACGCGTTTCGCCAGCGATGCGAACGCAACTGCGTTCCTCGGGTTCGCGTTGGCGCCACTCGCGCCATTCGCACGCGGCCCGCGCCGGGCCGCGGTCCTCCTAATCGCGTATGTCCTTGCGTATGCGACCTACTGGTTCTGGTTCGCGACGCATCAGACCCGGTTCCTCTACGCGGCCGTCGTCATCGCGATCGTTCT
>Ga0070730_10001510_pt1 | contig 22337 bp, 22 predicted proteins | sample Coa_R1_3_FD_66447 | JGI IMG/M metagenome (GOLD analysis project Ga0070730, IMG submission 66447) | Surface soil microbial communities from Centralia Pennsylvania, which are recovering from an underground coalmine fire - Coalmine... | ecosystem: Environmental > Terrestrial > Soil > Unclassified ... | reverse complement strand
GCGCGGCTCGGCGCGATTTCGGCGGCGTGGAAGTCGAGACTGTGCGGCATCGGCGCCTGATTCACGAGCGTGAAGTCGACCGTATCGCCTTGCGTGACCCGCAGAACGGGGCCGGGAACGCGGCCGTCGAAGGTCCACGCGTCGTAGGTCACGCCGCTGGCGATCGTGATTTTCGTGTGCTTGATCGCGATACGCAGATGGTGCAGGTGCCCACTCGCGCGCGGCGGCGCCGCCGGATCGATCGGCGCCGGCTCTGTGGTCGAGCCGATCGGCGCTTCACCATGCGACACATCGGCGGGCACGTTCGTTGGGGGCGTAGCCGGTGGCGCAGCCGGCCGCTGCGTTGGCCCGTTCTCGCGACAGGCGAGTCCCAGCATGGCGATTACAGCGCTTGTCACGATCAGACTGCGACGCATTATCGGCTCCAGTTGGTGAGTGCGCAGCAGCTTAGCGGAGGCCCCAGCTCATCTTCATGAAGGCGCGGTGAACGCTTCTTTAGACTCGCGCGCGACGGTAGGCGTCGCAAAGTCCGGGCGCTCCACCGGCTGCAGTCCGAGATACCGCCGCGCGCGGTTCAGCGCATCGTCGATGTTGCCGTGGATGTTGTCCTCCGACAACTCGTCGTACAGCCCGGACCGCTCGAGTGCGACAACCGGCTGCGCGTGAACGTCCGACAGAATCACGAGCATCCCTTCCTGCCGGCTGCGGTGTATCAGCTCGCGCAATGCGTGCAGGCCCGTCGAATCGATCGCCGGCACGTGCCGCATCCGCACGATCAACACCTTCGGCTTTCCGGCGATCCTGCCTACGCGATCCTTGAACATCTCGGCGGCGCCGAAGAAGAACGGTCCGGTGATCTCGTAGACCTGCACGCCGTCCGGAATCACGCGTCGCCGCACGGCATTGGGATCGTGCTCGAAGTCGTCAACGGGATCGGTGAACTCGTGGGTGAGCACGCTGATGTTGGTGACCTCCGCCATGCGGCGCATGAACAGGAACGCCGCGAGCACCATGCCGACCTCGATTGCCGCGGTGAGATCGACCAGCACCGTGAGCAGGAAGGTGGTGAGCAGCACCGCCACGTCGCTCTTGGGGGCGCGAAACTCGGAAATGAACGTCCGCCATTCGCTCATGTGAAACGCGACGACGACGAGGATCGCCGCCAGCGTGGCCAGCGGAATCAGTCCCGCCCAGCGCCCGAAGAACAGCGTGATCACCAGCAGCGTGACCGCGTGCGTTATCCCTGCGACGGGCGTGCGGCCGCCGTTTTTTACGTTCGTCGCCGTGCGCGCGATCGCCCCCGTCGCGGGCATTCCCCCGAACAGCGACGACGCGATGTTCGCCACTCCCTGCGCGACCAGCTCCATGTTCGAGCGGTGGCGGCCGCCGATCATGCCGTCCGCGACGACCGCGGAGAGTAACGATTCGATCGCGCCCAGCATGGCGATCGTGAATGCCGGCCCCACCAGCCCGCCTACGATGGCGATCGAAAGGTGCGGGATCCTGGGAAGCGGAAGGCCGGCGTGGATCGTGCCGAAGCGCGCGCCGATCGTTTCGACGGGAAGATGCAACACCTGGGCGAGCGCGGTGGTGGCGATCAGGGCGACGAACGGCCCCGGAATGCGCGTCGAGATGCGCGGCCACACGGCGATGATCACGAGCGTGGCGACGGCGACGACGAGCGCCCAGGGATTCACGGTATCGAACGCGTGGACGTAGGCGTCCCATTTCGGCAGAAACGCCGATGGGACGGACTCCATCTCGAGGCCGAGAAAGTCGCGGATTTGGCTCGAGAAGATGATGACCGCGATCCCGCTGGTGAATCCGATCGTCACCGGGTACGGAATGAACTTGATCGCACCGCCCATGTGCAGCAGGCCGAACGCGACCAGAATGAAGCCGGCCATGAGTGTCGCGATGACCAGCCCGTCGACGCCGTACTTCAGCACGATCCCGGACACGATGACGACAAATGCGCCCGTCGGGCCGCCGATCTGTACGCGCGAGCCGCCGAGCAGCGAGACGAGGAAGCCGGCGACGATGGCGGTATACAACCCGCGCTCGGGGCTGAGTCCGCTCGCGATCGCAAAGGCGATGGCGAGCGGCAGAGCGACGATGCCGACGATGACGCCGGCGCTTACATCCCGGCTGAATTGCTCCCGGGTGTACCCCTGCATCGTCGTGAGGAACTTGGGAACGAGCACGCGCGCGAGAAGATACTAGATTCGGGCATGCATTTCATCGCGGCGGTCGCCCTCCTCGCCAGCCTGCAACAATCGCTCCCGTCCGATTCCGCCGTCCGGGCGCTGCTCGCGCCGCGCGTGCAAGCGTTCGCTGACAGTGGAAAGCACGGCGAGGGCATCGTCGTCGGCTTGATCGATGCCGGCGGTCGGCGGCGCATCGTCGCGCTCGGCGTCGATTCCAATGCGGTGTTCGAGATCGGGTCAATCACAAAGACGTTTACGGCATCGATCCTGGCCGACATGGTGAGCCGCGGCGAAGTGCGGTTGGACGATCCAGTCGAGACATATCTGCCCCCCGGCGACTCGGTGCGCATCCCGTCCCGCAACGGAAAGAAAATCACGCTCGTCGATCTCGCCACGCAGTCGTCCGGGCTGCCCCGGCTGCCGTCCAACATGGCTCCGCGCGATTCGTCGAATCCCTATGCGGACTACAGCGTGCAGCAGCTGTACGCGTTCCTGTCGGGATACACGCTGCCGCGGGACATCGGCTCGACGTACGAGTACTCGAATCTGGGGATGGGATTGCTCGGCCACGCGCTCGCGCGCAAAGCGGGGATGAGCTACGAGACGCTCGTGACACGGCGCGTCCTGGCGCCACTCGGCATGAACGAGACGGCGATCTCGCTGACGCCGGCGCTGCGATCGCGGCTCGCGCCCGGTCACGACGTCGATGGCAACGTCGTCCCGAACTGGGATCTGCCGACGCTCGCCGGCGCGGGTGCGTTGCGCTCCACGACGCGCGACATGCTCACCTACCTGGCGGCGAATCTCGACACGACCACCGCGCTCGAGCGGGCGATGCGCGACGCGCACACCCCGCGACGCGAGGCCGGCAGTCCCAACATGCGCATCGGACTCGCGTGGCACATCCTCTCACGCCCCGGCGGAAGCATTGTGTGGCACAACGGTGGCACCGGCGGCTACCGCACGTTCACCGGCTTCGATCCGGCGCGCCGGATCGGCGTGGTGGTGCTGTCCAACGTGAACTCCAGCGTCGACGACCTGGGCTTCCACCTGCTCGACGAGACGGTTCCATTGCTGCCGCCGCCGGTGCGACGGACCGAGGTCGCGCTGGATTCGCTCGTCTTGGCCCGCTATGTCGGAGAGTACGAGCTGGCGCCGACCTTCCATATCACCGTCACGCGTCAGGGCGCGCACCTTTTCCTTCAGGCGACCGCGCAGCCGAAGTTCCCGATCTTCGCAGAATCCGATTCGACATTCTTCCTGAAAGTGGTCGATGCGCAGCTGACGTTTCGGCGGGATGGGTTGGTGCTGCATCAGAACGGCCAGCACATTCCGGGGCGGAAGCTTCAGTAGTCGCAGGTCGATCTGTTAGCGCTGGAGTCCTCCCCGCCGGCCGAGTTGCTCACTCGCCCATAATCCCGCCTGGACCGACGTTTCGGCCGTCGGGCCGTCGAAGCGTTTGACCAGGATCGCCGGATGGCCGCCCTGGTTCACGGCAACGAAATGGAGGATCGAGACCGTGTCCTCGGTCGGTGTGTACTTCAGGCGGAGTTGCGCGCCGCCGGCTTCACCACCCGAGTCCAGCTCGATGCGACCGCCGGCGCGACTGTTGTACTGATCGATCCAGGCCTGCAGCACGTCCATCGCGTCCTTCTGCATACCGAGCTCCGGCATGTCCCCCTCCTTAATAACGACGAGCCATGCATTCGAGAATCGTATCCGCGCGTCCGGGCTCGAGCAGCCGGACGCGTGGCTGGCCCGCGGCATCGCGATCGACGAACTGCGCGACGTAGGTGGGAAGCCAGGCCGGATAATGGCCCGGAGATTCGGCACTCTGTACCTCAAATACGCTTCGCCCATCCACGACACGGAACAGCGCGACGCCGCCTTCTGGCGCCGCTGCAATCGCCTCTGGGGTGAAATCGGCCGTCGCAAAGACGAAGGCAACGTCCGCCCCAGCCTCCGGGAGCCGCGCCTTGGCCGATTCAATGACATCGCGCCCGAGTGGACCGCTCTGTCGGCGGCATACCACGAGCGAGCGCCAGGTCGATCCGGACCAACTCAGCGGAATGACCAGCTCCGCCAGGAAGCCCTGCTCCGGCTCCGGCAGTTCTGCGCGCCGATGGATCCGTACGGCCCCGACGTCAAACCCGGCTTTCCGGAGCTCGCGCACGACGAGGATCTCGAACGAATCCGGCGTCAACACGGGAATATGGGTCACGCGAGAATCTACAACCCTTGACTCTTCGCACGCACCCGAGCTAGCGTCGAGGCGGTGGCGGGAATCGAGATCCGGAATCTCAGAAAACATTTCGGCGAGCTGCACGCGGTCGACGGAGTGGACCTCTCCATCCGCGACGGCGAGTTTCTCGTGTTGCTCGGTTCCTCCGGCTCCGGGAAGACAACCCTGCTGCGCATGATCGCGGGGCTGGAGCAGCCCACGTCGGGCGAGATCGCCATCGGTGGCGAGCGCATGGACGGTGACGTGCCGCCTCGCGCCCGCGGTATCGCGATGGTTTTCCAGAGCTACGCGCTGTATCCCCACCGCACGGTCTTTCAGAACATCGCCTTTCCGCTCGAGGCGAACCGGACGCCCCGTGCGCAGATCACGGAGAAAGTACGCTGGGCGGCGGACCTGTTCGGCATCACGCGCTACCTCGATCGCTATCCGCGCCAACTCTCGGGTGGCGAGCGCCAGCGAGTGGCGTTGTGTCGCGCCATCGTGCGAGACCCCCACGTCTTCCTGCTCGACGAGCCGCTGGCCAACCTCGATGCCAAGCTGCGCAACACCGCGCGTGACGACCTGAAGCGGCTACAGCGTCGCATCAAGACCACGACCGTGTACGTGACACACGATCAGGTGGAGGCAATGGGACTGGGCGATCGCATCGTGGTGATGGAGCACGGAAGGATCCGGCAGGTGGGGACGCCACGCGAGGTCTACGAAAATCCCGCCGACACTTTCGTCGCGACATTCGTGGGTCAGCCGCCCATGAATCTGCTCAACGAAGGCGACACCCTCATCGGCTTTCGGCCGGAGCATTTTCTGCCCCGCCGCGTCTTCGGGGCGGACGCAGACCTGCGCTCTTTCCCGTTCACCGTGCGGCGCGTGGAATACCTGGGCTCCGACCGTTACGTGTACGGCACGGTGCCCGCGGGTGGGGGTGCCAGCGATGTCGCGGTCATCGCGGAGCTGCCCGGGAACGTCGCGGTGGAGATCCCGGAGGGGCAGACGCAGGAGTTCGCCGTGCCGCGACGGGCGGTGCATGTCTTCGACGCCGAGACGGGAGTGCGGCGCGGGAAATGAAGCGCCGGGCGCTGGCCGACCGCGCGGACGTTCTCGGCGGCGTGATGCTCGCCCCTGCGCTGATTTATGTGACCCTGCTGGTGGGTGTCCCGTTCCTGCTGGCCATCCTGCTCAGCTTCAGCAATGCGACCGCAGGCAGCCTGCGGTTCGAATTTGTCGGATTGCGCAACTACGGTGCGATCCTGCGCGACCCGATATTCCTCCGCGCGCTGCGCAACACCGCCGTAGTCGCGATCGGTTCTCAGATTCTCGTGATCGCGCTGGCGACCGCCGCTGCGCAAGTCTTCCGGGCGACGTTTCGCGGGAAGCGCTTCTTCCGCTTCGTGTTGCTCCTGCCCTGGGCGGTGCCGGTCTCGCTCGCGGCGATTGCCTGGACGTGGATCTTCGATTCCACCTTCAGCGTGATCAACTGGACGTTGAAAGTCTCCGGCCTGTTGCACGGTTGGTTGTACTGGCTCGGGGACCCCACCCTCGCGCTCTTCGCCATCATCATCGTCCAGACGTGGCGCATTTTCCCCTTCGCCACGGTCATCGTGCTCGCCGGAATGTCGTCGCTCCCGTCGGAGATCTTGGAGGCGGCAGTCGTGGACGGCGCCGGCTTCTGGCGGCGGCTGCTTCAGATCGAGCTCCCGCTCCTCACACCCGTGTTCGCCGTCGCCGTGCTCTTCGGCGTCGTCTACACAGCGACGGACCTGGGGGTGGTCTATATCCTGACGGGAGGCGGACCCGCGAATACGACCCACGTGCTGCCGACGCTCGCATTCCAGCGCGGCATCCTCGGCGCCGACCTCGGCCAGGGAGCAGCGATCGCCGTATTCCTCCTGCCGTTCCTGGTGGTTGTGGCGGTCGCAATGCTGCGGCTGGCGCGTCAGACGGAAGTGGGAGGAGCTCGCGATGAGTCGCCGTAAGGCGCGCCGGATCGCGAAACGCGTCGGCCTCTACGCCGCGGCCATCGGATTGGTGACGTTCGCCGGCTTCCCCTTCTATTGGATGCTCATCACGGCATTCAAGCAGAACCGTGACCTGTACGTCGGCGCATCAGATACAGGGCACGTTCCCTGGATCTTCAACGACCCTCCGACGCTGGAACACGTGAAACTGCTCTTCACGCAGACGGAATTCCCACGCTGGGTGCTCAACACGCTGCTGGTCGTCGTGGTCGTCGTCGGCATCACCGTCGTGGTGGCCGTTCCGGCGGGGTATAGCCTCGCCCGGCTCGCGGGCCAGTGGGGACAGCGGATGGGGATGGGCATCTTCTTCACGTACCTGATTCCGCCCACCCTTCTCTTCGTTCCCTTCGCGCGGCTCGTGTCGTTGCTCCACTTGCAGGATTCGTTGTGGTCACTGATCCTGATCTATCCGACAATGACCATACCATTCTGCACCTGGCTGGTCATGGGATTCCTCCGCTCGGTGCCGTGGGACATCGAGGAACAAGCGATGATCGACGGCTATAGCCGGCTCGCCGTGATTTTGAAAGTCGCGCCCCGGCTCATCGTTCCGGGGATCTTGACGGTTGTGGTATTTACCTTCACGCTAGTACTGCAAGAATTCGTCTACGCCCTGACGTTCATCAGCTCGGTGGACAAGATGACGGTCAGCCTCGGTGTCCCCATCGCGCTGGTGCGCGGCGACGTGTACCACTGGGGGGCGCTCATGGCTGCGGCCTTGTTTACCAGCATCCCGCTCGCAATAGTCTACAACGCATTCATCGACCGTTTCATTCAGGGGTTCACCGTGGGAGCGGTGAAGGGCTGAAGTATCGTATCGTACACGCAACTACACCTGAGGAGGAACATCATGAGGATGCGACCAGCGTGGGTGTTGATGCTCGTCGTAGTCGGACTGGTGGCACTCGCGGGTACCCGATCCGCCGTGGCTCAGGCGGGAGGCGGACAGGTCGTCAAGCTCGGCGAGGGCGAGACGCTCACGATCAGCGGATTCGTCAACGCAACGTGGTACATGAACAACGGGTTCTTTGCCTTCGGGAACGGTCAAAACGCAGAGTGGGCCGCCGCCGTACAGCCCGCGACCGACAAGAACTACTCCGCCGCCGATGTCCGCAACACACGGCTGAATTTCACATTCGCCGGCTCGCCGGTGCTCGGAAAATGGTCACCCAAGGGTACGATTGAAGCGGACTTTTTTGGCGCATTTCCAGCCACGCCGGCACCACCCTTTGCCGACGAACAACCGCAGCTCCGCGTTCGTCTGGCCTTTGCGGATCTCACCAATGGCCGCACAACCCTGCGGATCGGCCAGTACTGGTCGCCACTGTTTGCCGAAGTGCCCGTGTCGATCACGCATGTCGCCTTCCCGCTCGGGTATGGCGCCGCCGGGATGATCGGCTGGCGCTTTCCGGGCATCTACCTCTATCACGACCTCAATCCCGGAAAGCCGACGGCGATGCAGCTCGTGCTCGCCGCGTTTGAAGGGAGTGGTCCGGAAGTCGGCGCCGGCAGCGGCATCGGTCAGGGCGAGGCGTCGGCCAAGCCGCAGCTCGAAGCGCGCCTCAACTTCACGCACCACACGTCGGGCTTGAGCTGGAGCGCATACGTCGTTGGACACGTGGACTGGAAGGACACCACCGCAGTCGGGGTGCAGAGTCCTGACATGACTGGTTCGGCCGTTGAAGTCGGGGCCAACGTGACATCCAGTGGTTTCACGATCCACGGAAACGTTTACACGGGCAAGAATATCGGGCAGCAGTTCGGACATATCACCCAACAGGTCAGCGCCGCAGGTGGAATCAAAGGCTCGGGCGGCTGGGTGCAGGGGGGCTACGAGTTCACGCCGCACTGGGGCGCGTGGCTGTTCTACGGTTCCGATCACCCCGATCTGGCGAACTCGCCGGGCCTGACGGGCAACTTCCGGAGCAAGAACGAGGATGCAGCGGGGATGCTGCGCTTCCGGGCGGGCCGCTATCAACTTGGCGTCGAGTACTTCCGCGCCAACACCACCTGGGCCACGGCTGGCAAGCAGCACGCGACGCAAGTCGCGCTGAGCGTGATGTATACGATCTGAACGTGCTGGGTGTCACGTGTCGGGTGTCTGGCTTTTCCCATCCGACCCTGGCACCTGACACCCGACACCGTCTTCAACGGAGGGTAGATCCATGACCAGGCGGAAAGGGATGGATCGGCGGCAGTTCGTCACCACGACCGGCGCCGCCGCCGCCGCGCTCGCGCTCGGCCCGACCATCCTGAGCAAGCGCCCGCAGAAGACTCTCAGGATCCTGCAGTGGAGTCACTTCGTACCGTCCTACGACGTGTGGTTCGACAAGTACGCCAAGGACTGGGGAGCGGCGAAGGGCGTCGACGTGACCGTCGACCACATTTCGCTCGCCGACCTCGGCACGCGGGCGAACGCCGAAGTCGCGGCGCAGCAGGGGCATGATCTGTTTCAGTTTCTCTCGCCTCCCGGCGCCTTCGAGCCGCAGGTGCTCGACATGGCCGACGTCGTCAAGGAAGCGGAGAGCCAGAACGGGCCGCTGCTCGATCTGTGCAAGCGCAGCACGTACAATCCCGTCACGCGGAAGTGGTTCGGGTTCAGCGACAACTATGTACCCGATCCCGGCGACTACTTGAAGAGCTTCTGGACTGAAATCGGGATGCCGGACGGCCCGGTCACCTGGGAAGATCTCGTCAAGGCGGCGCCGCTCATCAAAGGGAGGCACCCCGAGATTCAGATTCCGATCGGGATCGGGATGTCCCAGGAGCTGGATTCCAACATGGCCAGCCGCGCGATGCTCTGGTCGTTCGACGGATCCATCCAGGATGCCGACGAAAATGTGGTGCTCAAGTCCGACCAGAATCTCGAGGCCCTCGAGTTCGGCGTGCGGCTCTTCAAGGCGGGGATGAACCTGTCGGTCATGAGCTGGAACGCCGCCTCCAACAACCAGGCGCTGAACGCGCGCCAGACCAGCTACATCCTCAACTCGATCTCCGCCTACCGCACGGCACAGGACAATAAGCTCCCGGTCGCCGACGACACGTTCTTCGTGCCGGCGCTCAAGGGACCGCGGGGCACCGGCTGGGCGAGCGAGCATGTCATGGGGATCTACGTCATCTGGAAATTCGCGCAGAGTCCCGACGCGGCCAAGCAGTTCCTGCTCGATCTAATCGGGCATTACCGCGACGCGGTACTCGGGAGCAAGCTGTACAACTTCCCCGCGTACACGGGGTCGGTGGCCGATCCGGGCGTGCCCGTGGCCCAGAAACCCGCGTCCGGAAACAAGTGGCTCGAGCAGGTCACCGCCAACGATCCCTTCGGCTCGAATCCACCATCGAAGCTCAAGCCGATCAGCACCGCGCTCAAATGGGCCACGAACATCGGTCACCCGGGTCCGGCGAATCCGGCCGAAAGCGAAATCTTCGACACGTTTGTGCTGCCCACCATGTTTGCCAACGCGGCGACGGGGCGCATGACCCCACAGCAGGCCCTCGACGAGGCACACAAGCAGGCAAAGGGGATCTTTGAGAAGTGGCGGGCAAAAGGCCTGGTGGCGGGAGGATCGAAGGATCGCGCGTAAGAACACGGTGTAGGGGCGCAGCATGCTGCGCCCCTACACATGGCATTTCACATCCTTCTTTAGATTCTCGCCCCCACCTGCTCCGGCGCCCAGATGCTCTTTTTGCGCGTCTCCGGCATCAGGAACAAGCTGAGCAGGAACGCGACGGCGGGAACGATGATCGGGTACATCAGCGCCGTGCCGAGATTGTGCGTCGCGACGTACGCGGCCGTCGTGATCACCGGGACCAACCCGCCGCCCCAGCCGTTGCCGATGTGATAGGGCACGGACACCGATGAGTACCGGATGCGCGCCGGGAAGTATTCCGCAAGGAACGCGCCGATCGGCCCATAGACCATCCCGACGTAGCACACCATGATCGCCACGAACAGGATCGCCAACGGGTAATTGACGTTCGTGGGGTCGGCTGCTCTGCCGAGCGCGGCGTAGAGCGGGTAGTACGTGATCGCGGCCAATGCGAATCCCGCCAGGATGATCGGCTTGCGGCCGACCTTGTCCGAGAGCCACCCGAAGAGAATCAGCGACGGTGTCGCGATGAGCAGGGCGATGCCCGTGATGAGCGCCGGGCGCAGCGTGTCCGGGCTCATCACCTGTTGGAGAAAGTAGAGCGCCCAGAACTGTCCGCTGTACCACACGACGCCCTCGCCGATCACGACGATGCTGGCGATCGCTACATACTTGATGTTCGAACTCAGGAAGGCCTCTCGCCAGGGACTGGTCGAGATCTGACCCTTGGCCTTGATGTCCTGGAAGATCGGCGTCTCCTGCAGCCGCAGCCGGATGTAGATGGCGATCGCGACCATGAAGAGCGAGAGGATGAACGGGATCCGCCATCCCCATGCCGAGAATGCCTCTGTACCGACTACTTGGCGCGTCACGATGATGACGGCCAGCGACACGACGATCCCCAGCGTAGGTGAAGTCTGGAGCCAGCCCGTGTAGTAGCCCCGCTTCTCGTCGGGGGCATGTTCGGCGACGTAAGTGATGGCGCCGCCGTACTCTCCGCCGAGGCACAGCCCCTGGATAAGGCGGAGCAGCAACAGCACAATGCCTGCCGCCGCCCCAATCCGCGCGTAGCTCGGCACGAATCCGATGAGCGCCGTCGCCAGCCCCATGCCGCTGAGCGTGATGAGGAAGGTGTACTTGCGGCCGACCAGATCGCCGACGCGTCCGAAGATGACTGCCCCAAACGGACGCACGAGAAACCCGGCGGTAAACGTCCCCACGTACTTGATGAGGTCCGAGCCCGAGGAGCCCGCGAAAAATTTCGGGGCCAGCAGCGCCGCCAAACTGCCGAAGATATAGAAGTCATACCACTCGATCACGTTCCCAACGGCGGCTGCGATGACAACCCGGCGAAGATCTTTCGGAAGAGGAGGAGCAGTCATGTGGTCCTCACGTGGATGGAAGGTGGTAAAGTGATGCCGTTTCCGTGGTCCAGCAACCTGTCGGACTGCCGTACGGAGATGAAATGGCACGGGGTTGCGTCTCCTTGTACCGGGGTACAAGCTTAGGCTGGCTTGCAGCAGCAAACGCCCTAACCGCGAGTACCGAGACGCGGGGAGGATCCAACCCATGCAGGTCAGTCGTCGCGATTTCCTCCGAGTTACCGCCGGCGCCGGCGCCGGAACCGCAATCGGGGGACTGGTGGGACTCGGCGCAACGCTCGCGCCGGCCCGCGCCCAGGCACAAGAGCTTCGCATTCGAGACGCGAAGTCCGTTCCCAGCATCTGCCCCTTCTGCTCCGTCGGCTGCGCCACCCTCGTGCAAGTCAAGGGCGGCAGTATCGTCAACATCGAAGGCGATCCACGCAGCCCGCACAACGAAGGCACGCTGTGTCCGAAGGGCGCGGCGATCTACCAGCTGCACGTGAATCCGAACCGGCAGACCAAAGTTCTGCATCGCAAGCCGGGCGCGTCGAGCTGGGAGGTGGTGGAGCTCGAATGGGCCATGGATCGCGTGGCCGAGCTCGTCAAGAAGACGCGCGACGATACGTTCATCGAACGGCTTCCCAACGGGAAGCTCGTGAACATGACGCCCGCGATCTTTGCGCTCGGCGGGGCGACGCTCGACAACGAGTTCAACCACGTCTGTCAGAAGTTCTGGCGCGGGATCGGCGTCGTCGCGATCGAAAACCAGGCCAGGATATGACACAGCTCTAGCGTCCCCGGTCTGGGGGCACGAAACGGTCGCGGCGCCTCAACGACGTATCCACGCAGTCTCGAGTACACCGATTGCTTCATCGTCATGGGCTCGAACATGGCGGAGTGCCACCCGGTGGCCTTCCGCTGGCCCATGAAGGCGAAGATGAACGGTGCCAAGATCGTCCACATCGACCCACGGTTCACCCGCACCAGCGCGGTCGCCGATTTGCACGTCCCGCTCCGCGCCGGCACCGACATCGCATTCCTCGGCGGATTGATCAATTACGTCATTCACAGCGAGCGGTGGAACAAGGACCCCTTCTTTAAGGAATACACGGTCCACTACACCAACCTCGCCACGATCATCGGCCCCGATTACAAGGACACCGAAGACCTGGATGGCGTGTTCTCCGGCTTGCTCAGCTACAAAGAGCCCGACTTCTGGCCGTTCAACGGATTCCTCGGCCGCTACGACAACGCGACCTGGCAGTACGACCGCGGGCCCAAGCCTTCCGGACCCGCCACCGCTGACGTCATCAAGAACCGCGGTTCGTTCGACGACCTGCTCAAGTCACTGCGGAAGGGCACGGCGAAGACCGATCCGACGCTGCAGAACCCGCGCTGCGTCTTCCAGCTCCTGAAAAAACACTACAGCCGCTACACGCCGGAGATGGTCGAGCAGATCTGCGGCTGCCCGAAGGAAAAGTTCCTCAAGGTCGCGGAAATGCTGCTCGAGAACTCGGGCCGCGATCGCACGAGCGCGTTCGCGTACGCGGTCGCGTGGACGCAGCACACCTACGGCGTGCAGATCATCAGCTGCTGCGCGCTGCTGTCGCAGCTGACCGGCAACATGGGCCGGCCGGGTGGCGGCATCATGGCGCTACGCGGGCACGCAGCGATCCAGGGCTCGACCGACGTGCCGACCCTGTACCACTCGATCCACGGATACCTGAACGCGCCGTCGGCAATTCGGCCACACGACACGCTGCGCGATTACCTCGCCGCCGAAACGCCGCCGACGGGCTACTGGGCGAACGGGCCGAAGTGGATGGTGTCGTACCTCAAATCGGTGTACGGCGACGCCGCTACGCCGGAGAACGACTTCGGCTACGACTGGCACCCCAAGATCCTCGGCGATCACTCGCACATGGCGTGCTTCGCCGCGATGGCGGAGGGAAAGATCAAGGGTGCGGTGATCGTCGGGCAGAATCCGGCGACGTCGCTCAACGGCACCGCGACGCGGCGCGCCCTGCGCCAGCTCGACTGGCTCGTTGTCAAAGACAACTGGCTCACCGAAACCGCGACGCACTGGTATTTGGCGCCTGAGGTCCAGAACGGCGAATTCAAGATCGGAGACGACAAGACCGAAGTCTTTTTCTTCCCGTCGACGCAGATCGCCGAATACGACGGCAGTTACACCAACACGCAACGCATGCTGCAGTGGCACTCGTTCGCGGCCAAAGCGCCGGGCGACTGTCGCACCGACAGCTGGTTCTATCACAACCTCGCCAAGCGTCTCAAACGAGCGTACGCGAGCAGCACGCTGCCGCGCGATCAAGGCTGGAAGAACGTCACCTGGGACTTCGATCCTGACCCGAACGATCCCGTGTACGGGACCGCGCTGTATCCGGGTGAGTTCAGCGCGCTCAAAGTGCTGCGCGAGATCAACGGCTACATGACCGGTAATCCGAAGCAGCACTTGAAAAGCTTCGCCGATCTGAAGGACGACGGCTCGACGACGTGCGCTTCCTGGATCTATTGCGGCTGTTACCCCGCCCCCGATCAGAACTTCACGGCGCGGCGCGAGCCCGATCCACCGGGAGTGCCGGGCGCGCATCTCAAGTGGGGCTTCGCGTGGCCGGCCAACCGGCGCAACATCTACAATCGCGCGTCTGCCGACTTGAACGGGAATCCGTGGAGCGAACGGAAGCGCTGGGTGTGGTGGGATCCGACGGTCGTCAATCCGCCCGATCCCAAGACCGGCAAACACGTCCCCAACGGCAAGTGGGTTGGGTACGATGTCCCCGACTTCACCTTGACCATGCCGCCGTCACACAAAGGCAACCCGGACGGCATCATCATGGAGCCGTTCTCGGGCACCGATGCTTATATCATGCGGCCGGAGGGAAAGGGCTGGATCTTTGTGCCGAGCGGGCTCGTGGACGGGCCGTTCCCGACGTATTACGAGCCGCACGAGTCGCCGGTACACAATCTTCTATATCCCAAGCAGCAGTCGAGCCCGGTGCACAAGGTCTGGTCGCAAGGGAAGCCGTGGAACCAACTCGCGACTGTAGGCGATCCCAAGTTCCCGTACGTCATCACGACCTATCGCCTGACCGAGCACTATCTCGCCGGCGCGATGAGCCGCTGGCTCCCCTGGCTGGCCGAGCTGCAGCCCGAGCTGTTCATCGAGCTGGGCAAGGCGCTCGCGCAGGAGAAGGGAATTCGCAATCTCGACTGGGTGGTCATCTCGACGCCGCGCGCCAAAATCCGCGCGAAGGCGCTGGTCACCGATCGCATCGGCGTCATGCACGTCGCCGGCAAGGCAATTCACCACGTCGGCATGCCGTGGCACTGGGGCTGGTCGGGCCTGTCGACCGGGGACGTCGTGAACGATCTCACGGCCTGGGTCGGCGACCCCAACGTGTCGATCCACGAGGCCAAGGCGTTCGTGTGCAACGTAGAGCGGGCGTGACATGGTAACCATCACGCGCAAACGTCCCAGCGTCGCCGCCGCGGAGCCGATGGGGTTCTTCACCGACACGACGGTGTGCATCGGCTGCAAGGCGTGCGAAGTCGCCTGCAAGAACTGGAATCAGCTGCCGGCCACCCATGGCGGCGTGTCCGAGATGTCGGGCGACAGCTACGACAACACGCGCAAGCTCGACGGCACGCATTGGCGGCACGTCAAGTTCATCGAGCAGTTCACGGCGCCGTACGAGGGCCGCTGGCTCATGATGAGCGACGTGTGCAAGCACTGCGTCAAGGCCGGCTGCATCGAGGTTTGCCCGACCGGCGCGATCATCCGCACCGAGTTCGACACGGTCGTCATACAGTCCGATGTGTGCAACGGCTGCCGGGCGTGCATCGCCGGCTGCCCGTTCGGCGTCATCGACATGAACGCCATTTCGGGCACGGCGCAGAAGTGTACGCTCTGCTATGACCGCTTGGGCGTCGGACTCGAGCCCGCGTGTTCGAAAGCCTGCCCCACCGACTCGATACAATTCGGCACCATCACCGAGCTGCGGGCGCGCGCGCAAAAACGCGTGCGGCAGCTGCAGGCGCAAGGCGTCAAGGCACAGCTCTACGGCGACGACCCGAACGGGCCGCTGGGGGGGCTCAATTCCTTCTATCTGCTGGTCGACAAACCCGAGGTGTATGGCCTGCCGACGCATCCGATGTTGCCCAGCCGGCATCTGAAGCGAAGTGGCGCGCTGTCCGTGGCCACGGCTGCCGTACTCGGCGTGCTCGCGCTGGTGGGAGTCCGCAAACGGCGCATGGAAGAGAAGGAAGGAGTCATGAATGTCTGACACCTTCTTCACCGGATCGCCGCATTGGACGTGGTTCATCATTCCGTACTTCTTTGTCGGTGGGATCGCGGGCGGCGCGTACTTTCTCGCGGCCACGCTGGAATGGTTCGGACGGCGGGACGATCGCCCCGTCATCCGCACGGCGTACTCGGTGGCATTTTGGGGCGCGATCATATCCGGCGCCCTCCTGACAATCGATCTCGGTAAGCCGTTCCGCTTTTGGCACATGCTCCTGCAATCGGACAACTTCCCGCACCTGATGTTCAAAGGCTTCTCGCCGATCTCGTTCGGTGCCTGGGCCCTGCTGTTGTTCGGACTCTGCGCGCTCCTGTCGATGTTCAACCCGCGCTCGGTTGCGGATGGCACGCCCACCACGCTGACCAAGCTCATCGCCGGCCTCGGCGGCCTCCTCGGCTTCTTCGTGGCCGGCTACACCGGCGTCCTCCTGACCGTAACGAACCGGCCGATTTGGTCCGACAGCCCGTGGCTCGGCGCGCTGTTTCTTGCATCCGGCGCTTCGACCGCCGCCGCGACGCTGGTGCTGCTCGCGCCACGCCGCGGCGCTACCGCGGCATCCATCGCATGGCTCGAGTCCTTCGACACGCGCGCGTTGATCGTCGAACTGATCATCCTCGCGCTCTTTGTCGCATGGCTCTGGCCGCTCCGCCAGGTCTGGCTGAGTGTCTGGGGCTTCCTGTTGCTCGTGGGCGTCGTCGGGGCGGGTATCATCTGGCCGCTGACCCTGCGCGCGCGGCCCGCCGGCGCCGGCGCCTTCCGAAATCCGGCCGTGATGGTGCTGGTGGGCGGCTTCCTGCTGCGCGTGGTCATCCTGCTGGCGTCCAACGGAATCCAACACCAAACCGTGACCGCGGTCGGACGATGACGCCGCGCGCGCTCACTGCGATTTACGCTCTGGTTGCGTTTGGCGCGGCATGCGCCAGCCCCGAAGCGACACGCACGCGCGGCGGCGGTCCGGGCGCCGATCCCGGAAACCATGGCACCGTTGTGCAGCTGCACGCCGGCGCCAAGATCTATCACAAGACACCCTGCCGGACCGTCAAGGTCAAATGCTCTGGCCCGCTGCCAAGCACCGGCACGTAACCGACCCGCAGCTCTCACAGCGAGTTGAGGCGGTTCGAAGCCAGAATCCTGAGTCGGAGCGCTGGCTCGGGCTGGTCGAAGCCGCGTTCGCCGAAGCGGACGGCGACGCGCCGTGGGGTGACGTCCAACTCACCATCGCCACCGAACGGCCCGTCCGGGCGCCGCTGCTGCACGGGTCGCGGATCGCCGTGCGGCAACGCGCCCTCCATCGCTGGTTCCGGGAGGTGCTCGAGCTCGCCCTCGATGGCCAGCGTCCGCCTGGCCTGGACGCGAGGGAGTTGCTCGAAGCGGCAATTTGTCAGGACGACGAGCGGATCGATGCGATCGCGCAGGACACCGGTATCGAGCCGGGGAGCTTGCGCGTGGTCGCGCACATGACCGCGCTTCCGCTGCTACAGACCTGTGGTCGCGCGCTCAACCAACAGGTCCCGGCGTCATGGTGGGAGGGTCATTGCCCGGTGTGCGGCGCTTGGCCGACGCTCGCGGAGTTTCGCGGACTCGAGCGTAAACGGTGGCTCAGGTGCGGCCGCTGCGCGACGGGCTGGGAAATGCCGTGGCTCCGCTGCCCCTACTGCGCCGAGACCGAGCACACGAACCTCGGCTACCTGGCGCCCGAAGACGGGGAGACGACGCGCAAAGTCGAGGTGTGCGACACCTGCAAGGGATATGTGAAAGCGGAACCTACCGTCAAGCCATTGGCGCCGTGGGAAATTGTGCTCGACGATCTCGCGACCGTGCCGCTCGAAATCGCCGCGTTAGATCGTGGCTATCATCGTCCGGAGCGGCCGGGATACGCCATGGAAGCGAAGGTGGTGGAGGCATGATGGAGCGTCCAGCACAGGTCTGCCGCGAGCTGCTGGGCGCAATCAAAGCTTCGGAAGGCCGCCGCCGCCGCCGCAAACGCGACACGACTCCCGACGCGATCGGTCTCGCCGTGAAGCGCGATCTGCTGGAGCGAGCGATAGCCGCCGATCCCGAGCCGGCCGCCTTCGAGACGTGGCTGCTCGAGCAGTGCAAGGGAGCCGGAGGAAGGGAGGGCGGCGTGCGGGCGATGGCGCTGTCGATCTATGAGGAGTGGAGCCTGTCTCACGACGCCGAATCGTTTCGGGACTGGCTAACCCAGGGAGCACCGTCCGATGACGCGAGCGCTGATACTTAGCGGATTGCTGGTCGTCTCGGCGGGCTGCAAAGCCCGCGTTCCGGCGCCCTCTCGTGCGGAGCTGGCGAACTCCGAGGCAGTCAAGGTGCTCCGCGCCGACGACAGCCCCTACCGGATCATCTATTACCCGCCCGAGGACCTCGCCAGGAAACCGGTTGCCGCTACCAGCGGTCCTTCTTCCCCGCATCGGGAATGAACAGGCTCTGACCGAACTTTGCCTTCCCGAAGTTCGCGATCAGCGCCTGGGTCGCGGGCGCGACCATGAAGTCGGCGAACGCTTTTCCCCCCGCCACATTGATGCGCGACGCGTTGCGCGAATTCAGCTCGAGAACGTGATAGACGTTGTAGAACAGTGCGTCGCCCTGCACGATCGGGGCGAGCTGTAGCTTGTCGCGCCAGGCGAGATAGGTGCCGCGATCGGTGATGGTATACGCGTGCTTCTCGTCCGCCATCTGCAACGTCGCCCCCATTCCCTGCCCTGCATCCACGTACCAGCTGCCCGCGGCCGGGGGCATGATCTTCGCGATCTTCCAGAGCTTTTGCTCGAACTTGTGCGTACCGGATTGATCGCCCCGCGAGATGAAGGGTTGCTGTTGGTCCGCTATACGCCGTAGCGCGGCCACGGGATCCGTCGTACCGCGCAGTCGCGCCGGGTCCGACGGCGGCCCGACGATCAGGAAGTCGTTGTGCATCACCAGGCGCCGGCTGATGAAGTAGTTGGAATCCATGAGCGCGCGCTCGGCCTCGGGCGCGTGTGACAATACGACATCCGCGTCGCCCCGCCGTCCCATCTCCAGCGCCTGTCCGCTCCCGACGGCGATCACTTTGACGCGATATCCCGTTTGGCGCTCGAACCGGGGCACCAACGTATCGAGCAGGCCGGTATCACGCGTAGATGTCGTCGTGGCGAGAATGACATCGCGCGATTGCGGCGGCGACTGCGGAGACTGCAGAACGCTGGCGACGGCTGCGGCAACCGCATACAGGGTCGCGCGCATTACCACCGCACCTGCATCTGAATCACGCCGCGGTTGTTTTTCAGCTGAACGGCTTGCTCGCGGAAATCTTCGTAATCAGCCAGCAGCTTGAAGTCGTCGCCGCGTATGAACAGCTGGCCGCCCAGCAGGTAGCCGGTCGAGCGATCGGTAGCGACCCGATCGTTGGGGTCGAACTGCTCGAGACGCGCGACAAGCTCGAAGCGCTGTGGCACCACTCGATACGCCGCGAGCGCGTACCACCCTCTCGTGTGTATCTCGCTCCGGCGATTTTTCTCGTCGATGTATTCGGCGCGGGCCGTCCAGCGCTTTCCACTATAGTTCACCTGGCCGTCGACACCGCTGCTGTCACTATACCCTTCGAACGCGCCGCCCACGTCCAGACCTTTGACCGGCGTGACGACGGCGCGCGCGAAATACGCCATGCGATTATCCGGATTGGCTCCGCGATTCGGCCCGTCGCCGTTAACGATCGCCGCCTGCAAGACCAGCTCGTGCGGGAGGTTCCACTCCGCCTGCGCCCCGATGTCGCGCTTCGCCGCATTGACGATGCGCGAGCGTTCAGTGGTCTCGAGTACGGTGGAGCCGAGCAACGACTCGAGCGCGAACGGCACACGAAACTGGCCGATGGTCCCGCCCCATCGATGAGAGCTCACCTTCACCCACAGATCGGTCGCCGAGAGCGTGAGTGGCGAAGCGGGCGGCGTGGCGGGTGCTCCGAGCGTGCGCATCTCAACCTGCGCGCGATACGAGACCCACGCGTTGATGTTGCCTTCGATGGCGAATCGGGCCCGTCGCAGCTGGAAAGCCGCCGAATCGCCAACGGCCTGGAAGCGTGGCTGCAGGTATCCCGTGAGTCGCGGAGTTGTGGAGACGGAACTGGCGCTCTGCGCGCGGGCCGTCGGCGCGAGCGCGATGAGCGCGATGAGCGCGATGCTGACGACTGTGGAAGGGAGGCGCATGCGGTCCAACACTACGCCGCCGCGCCACGATAGGCAACCACGTGCCTATCGGCGCACGAGTTTTCGAAATGCAACGTCGCTCAGCTGCAACGCCTCGCGCCGCCATTGGTCGAAGAGCTTCACGAGCCGCCGCGCCTCTGGGCTCAGTCGTGCGCCGCCCCGGCTCGCGCCGCCGCGCGACGTCACCAACACCTTGCCGTCGAGCACACGCTCCATCGCGCGGATCCGATTGAGACAGGTGCGATAGCTCCAGCCGACTTTTTGCCCCGCGGCACGAATCGTTCCCGTCTCATCCACGGCTTCGAGAAATCGCAGGTACCGCGGTCCCATGAGAAAGGCACCGTTCCAGTTGAACCAGAGCTTGTGCCGAGGCTCCAGATGAGCGCGCAGCCGAGCAGTCATATCCCTTCAATTAGCCTTAACATTTGCCTCACTGCCATCCGGTCACGTTCCCCTAGGAGCTCAGGAAGGGGAATATGCAGAAACTCGCCCTGCCGCTGGCACTCGTGCTTACCGCCTCATCGGGCTGCGTCGCCGTGACCTATCAGCGTGCCGGCGACCAGATCCGCCCACGCGCCGGCCAGACACTTTTTTTCGGACGCGTGCGCTTCGTCCACGACGGACGCGAATTCTTTCCCTGGGCCGCGAGTCTCAATCCGTCCGGGGTCACCACGAACACCGAACGGCACCTGTGGTTGCTGCGTCTGGGACGGCGCGCCACCTCAGCCGAACTGCATCCCGACGGCGACGGCTCGCTCGCGATCTGGCTCGCCAGTGGTGACTACGCCCTGTTAGGCAGCACGCAGCTCCTCATCGAGGGTGCGGCGCCGTACGAGGTCGTGGCACTGTTCCGAGTACCGGCGGGTGCGGTCGCCGCATACGCCGGCGAGCTGACGATGTCGACCGAGTCTCACGAAGGCGAGCACGTGTCGCACGGCGAGCTCGGCGCAGGCTCCGTGATTGTGCTGCCACTGGGCATCGCCCGCGCGACGCTCGAGCAGCGGCTCGGGACGCTGCCCGAGGCTCCCACCCGTTCGCCATGGTGCACGGGCGAGGATCTGCCCGGTTTCAACGACTCCAAACTCGCCACTCGCGCCAAGCAGCTCCTGGATAGCGACTGTGCCGGCGCTTCCGGTGATCCAGTCGCGGCAACGCAAGCCGATACCAGCAACCCGGCTCGCGTCGCCATCTATGGAGCCGGCGACAACGTGGTACGAGCTGCAAACCCCGTTGAAATGAGTGCCTCTGGTTGATAGCGGTGTTCGGAGCGAACAACGACAAGTTGGAATCGAGTGGCGTTGCACGAACATGCGAGGGGAAGCAGTTGGTCAGCGTTGAGAGAGGCGCCGGTCGGAATCGAACCGACGAATCGAGGTTTTGCAGCAGCCCTGGAGCGCCTGCGTACCACTTTATCGCTCTTCGTTTCGCTTCACCAGTGGGAGAATGTCCTGCGAATTGCCTCGCCATTCTTGCGTGCTCCTGTGCTGCTTGTGCCCCAGCTGTGCCCCGCAGTCGAGCCTCGCAACCTTCGCTCGAATTGGTCACGCTCAAGGGACGAAAGCTGGATGGGAGGACCCGGAGATCAGGTCGATCGAGAACGAGATCGACCGCCTAATTGACGAGGCCTAGCGAGGGGGACGGAGGTACAAGTTGCTGGCTGGATGCCGGGCGCCGATTGGACAGGTACCGTCACCCCATGGGCGACCCCTGAAACGCAGCCCCTGATGTTGCATGGAGAGGTGCCGTATTCTGCCCGTGATTCATCTCACGCGAGAGTTGCAAGCGTCGAAACCCAGAGGTCGTCGCTCCCGGCAGAGCCTCACGACCAGAGGCCGATGCGGCGGAGTAGGACCCGGAAGCGAGGGTCGGACCGAAGCGCTTCGAAGCGGTCATCTACCTTCAGCCACATGAGGTATCCCTCTCGGTCGCGAACGGCTCGGTCCAGCCACTCAAATGCCTTGCCCCGTTCGCCAAGCAAGGCGTAGTCGGCCGCAATGTCGATCGCCAGCGGTCGGGGATATGCGTGACTCGCTTGCCGTTCTCTCTCCCGAAGATCCGCCCACAGCAATGCCCTCTTGGCCTCAGCGTACCCGGACGCGAGATAGGTGCGTTCCAGTAACGCGGCCAGTTGGTGCTTACCAGCAAGTCTCAGCCCCGTTCGCCACTCGCCTAGGGCCTCGTTCAGCATTCCCTTGCGCTCGTAAATCGCCGCGATCCGACGATGACGTGATTCTGAATTCACGTCGGCATCGGGCACTTGACGGAAAAGCTCGAGCGCTTCGTCGTAACGACCACCCCGGTAGAAAGTACCCGCGAGGGAGCTCTGTTTGTTCGGAGAGAGCGGGTCGAGTTCCAATGCGCGCCGCATTTCTACTAAGGCCGAGTCGACCTGGACCGTTGC
>Ga0070730_10001509_pt1 | contig 22338 bp, 19 predicted proteins | sample Coa_R1_3_FD_66447 | JGI IMG/M metagenome (GOLD analysis project Ga0070730, IMG submission 66447) | Surface soil microbial communities from Centralia Pennsylvania, which are recovering from an underground coalmine fire - Coalmine... | ecosystem: Environmental > Terrestrial > Soil > Unclassified ... | reverse complement strand
GTGGATTCAGACCCTTGATCATATGCTGGCCGAACATCCGACAGCCACTTATGTTTCCGGCCATGGTGACGTTGCCACGCCGTCCGACGTGCGCGACTTCCGCAATTATCTGATGACGCTGCGGGATGCCGTCGCTAAAAGCCAGAAAGAAGGGAAGACAGGGAAGGACCTGACGGACGCTGTCTCGGCTGAACTCAAAACAAAATATGGCGAGTGGGGATTCTTCAGCTATTTCGTGCAGCGCAACATTGAGCAAACCGCGGACGAGCTTACCAGCAAAAAGAAGATCCCGTTGCCGGTTGCTGATTCAGGGAAGGACAGCGGCGCGAAAGGCCCTGCCGCACACTGAGCCGAGGCTGGCATATTCCGTGAAATATCGAGGACCGGGCCAAATAGCTGGTTGCATATAAAAGCCCACACAGTGGGCTGTGCTGCACGCAGGTGGAGATTGGGACATGCACATTGACGGGCTGAGGTTTTTGAAATCCGGTCTTCTGACTGTGATTCTGCTGGCGTGCCTGTATGGAACTGATTGCCTGGCGCAGATTGCCGAGGGGATTCCCCGGGAGATGGCGCGGCAGCGGGCGCTGCGGATTTCTGACGTCCGGTACGGGCTGCGTTACACGCTGACGCCGCACGCTGCTGGAGCGGCAGGGCACGAAGAGGTCAGCTTTCATCTGGCCACGACGGGCGATGTGCTGCTGGATTTTCGCGAGGGGCAGGCCGAACACCTGGTGGTGAATGGTTCGGGCCTTGAAGTGAAGGTGGACAGCGGACACATTATTTTGCCGGCGAGTGTGCTGCGGGTGGGCGAGAACACGGTCAGCCTGGACTTTGCCGCGCCAGTGGCTCCGGCAGGGAAGGCCCTTACCCGGTTTGAGGACAAAGACGATGGCAGCGAGTACATATACACCCTCTTTGTGCCCATGGATGCCAGCATGGCTTTTCCGTGCTTTGACCAGCCGGACATCAAAGCGAAGTTCCACCTGGAGATCAGCGCACCGGATGGCTGGACGGTGGTTTCCAATACATCTCCGGTGAAGAACCTGGCCGAAGCCGGGGAGCCCTCGCGGAGACGCACCGAGTTTGCCGAGACCCGTCCGATCAGCACATATCTTTTTGCCTTTGCCGCGGGGCCGTTTCGGAAGGTACATGACACGCCCGGTCTTCCTGGCCTGTATGTGCGCCAATCCAAGGTGCAGCGGGCGGAGGCGGAAGCAGCCGAGGTGCAGCAGATTACCGCCGATGGCATGAAGTATCTGGCGGACTATTTCGCCCAGCCCTTTTCTTTTCCCAAGTACGACCAGGTGTTGATTCCGGGCTTTGCTTATGGCGGTATGGAGCATGCCGGATCCACGTTTCTGCGTGAAGAGTCCATTCTGTTCCGCACCGCGCCCACACACAGCGACCGGTTGAATCGCGATGTTCTGCTGCTGCACGAGCTCACGCACCAGTGGTTCGGCGATCTGGTGACCATGCGCTGGTTTGACGATCTGTGGCTCAAAGAGGGCTTTGCCCAGTACATGGCTTATTACGCGCTCGATGCGCTCAAGCCAGAGGAGCACATATGGAAGCGCTTCTATCAGGCGATCAAGCCGGCGGCCTATGCCATTGACTCGACGCAGGGGACCACGCCCATCTATCAGGACATTCCCAATCTGAAAGATGCGAAGTCGGCGTATGGCGCGATTGTGTATTCCAAGGCTCCGGGTGTAATCAAACAGCTGGGATTTGTGCTGGGCAGCGACAAATTCCGCGCGGGGCTGCGGCTGTATCTGAAACAACATGCGTATGGCAATGCCGAATGGAGCGATCTGGTGGGCGCTTTTGAGCGGGTATCGGGAAAGCCGCTGCAGGCGTGGGCAGATGTTTACATTAAACGGCGGGGCATGCCGCAGGTGGACGTGGAGAGAGTGTACTGCGATCATCCGGACCGAATGGAAAGCCTGGTGCTGCGGCAGCACGATGTTTTAAGCGAGGGCGGTATCTGGCCCGTGACCACGCAGTTGCTTTTGGGATATGCGAATGGCAGGGTAGAGCGGCTGCAGGTCCGGCTGGAATCGGAGACGGCCGATTTTGGTCGGGAAGCTCATGGCGCGGCTTGTCCGGAATACGTCTTCGCCAACGATCAGGATTACGCCTATGGACGCTTTTTACTGGATGAGAACAGCCGCAAGGCAGTGATGGAGAACCTCGGACGTATTCCGGATGTATTCGAGCGGACACTGCTTTGGGGTTCGCTGTGGGATTCGGTGCGCGAGGCGGACCTGGATCCGCGCAGCTATCTTGATTTGTGGCTGCGCGACATTCCGGGCGAAGCAGACGACTCGCTGACCGAGAGCGTTGTAAACCATGCGGTGACAGCGCTGCATCATTATGTGAGCCCCGCCTTCCGGGCCGAGTTTGTGGGCAAGGCCGAAGTTCTGGCCTATGACCAGATGCTCCATGCCGCGAGCAAGGATAAGAGGATCATCTGGTTTCGCGGGTTCCGAAACGTGGCGGAGACGGAGACGGCGCGCGGACATCTTAAAGACATGCTGACCGGTAAGCTGGTTGTCCCGGGCGTGGAGTTGAGGCAACTCGACCGCTGGAACATGGTGGCTGCGCTGATTCGTCTGAATGATCCCGAGGCCGGGGCCTTTCTTGTGGCCGAGCAAAAGCGCGATCCTTCCGGGGAAGGGCAGAAATATGCCTATGTGGCCCAGGCGGCGAATCCGGAGAGCAAAAGCAAGCAGCAGTATTTTGACGACTATCTGCACAAGGCCTCACTGCCGGAAGACTGGGTGGAGCAGAGCCTGGGCGAGTTCAATTCCTGGAACCAGGCGGAGCTGACCGCGCCCTGGCTGAAGCCGGCGCTGGACGCCCTGCCGCAGGTGAAGCGCGAGCGTAAGATTTTTTTCATGCTGGCCTGGCTCAATGCCTTCATCGGCGGGCAGCAATCGGCCCAGGCGCAACAGCAGGTGCATGATTTCCTGAACACGGCGGCCCTGGATAAAGACTTAAAGCTCAAGATCCTGCAGGTGGTGGATGAGCTGGACCGGACGGTGAAGATCCGTAACAAGTATCAATAATTAAAGAGCATTCAGGCCTTTAGGGTACGGGGCCAAAGCGCATGAAAAAGCCGCATCTTAAGTAACCGGTACAGATGGCGTTTATCGCGGGGCAGCAGAAGACGGAGTTGGTATAATCTCAGGGATGTTTAAGTACTCTATCGTCGTTCCGTTTCACAACGAGCAGGAGAGCGTGACCACGCTCTATGACCGTCTGAAAGCGGTCATGGAGTCCACGGGCGCAAGCTTTGAGCTGGTTTTTGTGGACGATGGCAGCCTGGATCGCACCTACAAACTGCTGCGCGAGATCGTGGCCGTGGACAGCCGCGTAACCGTGGTGAAACTGCGCCGCAATTTTGGCCAGACTTCCGCGCTGGCCGCCGGTTTTGCCCACGCGAAGGGCGAATACATTATTGCCATGGATGGCGATTTACAGCACGACCCCGACGATATCCCGATATTTCTGGAAAAGCTGGACCAGGGATACGATTTGGTGAGTGGCTGGCGCAAGGAGCGCGTGGACAATTTCGTGATGCGCCGCCTGCCTTCGCGCATGGCCAACTGGACCATGTCCAAACTGAGCGGAGTGCAGATTCACGATTTCGGCACCACTTACAAAGCTTATCGCCGGGAGATCATTCAGCAGCTTCCGCTGTATGGCGAGATGCACCGCTTTATTCCGGCGCTGGCCTCGTGGTATGGCGCCACGATTTGCGAAGTCCCCATTAAGAATATTGTGCGGCCGCAGGGTGAATCGCATTACGGCATTTCGCGCACCTTCCGCGTGTTTTTCGATCTGATTACCATTCGCTTTTTGCTGAAATACATGTACAGGCCGCTGCACCTGTTTGGCGGCGCAGGCATGATTTCACTGGCCAGCGGCTCCATGATTGCCGTTTGGCTGATGCTGAGCAAGCTGCTGGGGCAGGGGCCCATTATGGATAAGCATGCTCCGCTGCTGATTTTTGCCGCTGTTCTGATCGTCGCCGGTGTCCAGTTGCTGGCGCTTGGCCTGCTGGGAGATTTGCAGGTGCGCAATTTCCAGGAGCCATCATCACGGCGCGTCCCCTATACCATTGCCCACGTACTAAAATCCCAAAGCCAGGAACATACGGTAAACGAGTCACAGGAATGACCCAGGTTATAACACAGACTGAACTGAGAGTAGCCAGACGTATGTCTCGTCTGGGAGCCGAAAACGCCTTTGAAGTGCTGGCCAAGGCACGCAAGCTGGAGGCTCAGGGCAAAGATATCGTCCATTTGGAGATCGGCGAGCCCGATTTCGATACCCCGGCCAACATCGCCGAGGCGGGCATCAAAGCCATCCGCGAAGGCTGGACTCATTATTCACCCTCCGCCGGCCTGCCGGAAATGCGCGAAGTGGTGGCGGAAGAGGTGAGCCGCACACGCGGAGTAAAATGCACGGCCGATGAAGTGGTAGTCGTCCCCGGAGCTAAGCCTACTATTTTCTATACGATGATGGCATTGGTGGAAGAAGGGGATGAGGTTATTTATCCCAACCCTGGCTTCCCGGCTTATGAGTCACTCACGAACTTTCTGGGCGCGAAGCCGGTGCCGATCCATCTGCGTGAAGAAAAGGATTTTCGCTTCGACGTCAACGAATTTGCCGATCTAATTACCGACCGCACCAGGCTGGTGATACTGAATTCTCCACACAACCCCACGGGCGGCGTGCTGAGCGAGCAGGACCTGCGCGACATCGCTGCTGCCATTGGCGACCGCGACATCATGGTGCTCTCCGACGAAATTTACAGTCAGTTGATTTTCGAAGGCCAGCACCACTCCATCATGTCGCTGCCGGGGTGGAAGGACCGCACGATCCTGCTGGACGGGTTCTCCAAAACTTATGCCATGACCGGATGGCGGCTGGGATATGGCGTGATGCGCGCCGATCTGGCTAAGCATTTTTCCCGCCTGATGACCAATTCCAATTCCTGCACGGCCACTTTCACGCAGATTGCGGGAATGGAGGGCTTGCGCGGTGATCAAACCGCCGTCCGCAACATGTGCCACGAGTTTCATCGCCGGCGCGACCATGTGGTGGCGCGTCTCAATAACATCCGCGGCTTTAGTTGCCGCCTGCCGAAGGGCGCTTTTTACGTGTTCCCGAATATCAGCAAGACCGGCTGGAGCTGCGAAGACCTGGCCGAGGCACTGCTGCAGCAGGCCGGGGTGGCATGCCTTGCCGGCACGGCTTTTGGCGCCTTTGGCGAGGGTTATTTGCGGTTGAGCATTGCCAACTCGTTTGAGAATCTGGATAAAGCCCTCGACCGCATTGAAGGCTGGGCAACGAAGAACCTGTAGCGCGGTTTACGCTGCGATTTTCACGCGAAATAACACGAGCTTTAGGTTCGTGTTATTTCGCGTAATTTGTATGCAGCCATTGGCGGAATGCTTGCCCATACTCAATCCCAACATGAACCCCCAAAAAATTCGTGTGTTTGCTACGTGCCATATTGGCGATGCGGCGGAAAATCGCCTGCGCGAAAAGGGTTACGATCTCGAAATTTATCCTGGTCCCGATGCGCCGCCGAAGTCGCTGATCGTGGATAAAGCGCGCAGCGGCGTCGATGGCCTGATCACCACGCTGCGCGACCCGATTGACGCGGAAGTCTTCGCGGCGAGCCAGGGCAAGTTGAAAGTAGTAGCGCAAATTGCCGTGGGCTTTGACAATATCAACCGCGCCGATGCGAACCGCTTCAGGATTCCATTTACCAACACAGCGAATGTCCTCACCGACGCTACCGCGGAATTCGCTTTCCTGATGATGGGAGCGGTGGCGCGGCGATTGTGGGACAGCGAGAAGCTGGTGCGCGACAATCAATGGGGATCATGGCATCCGTTTCTTCCGTTTTTGGGTGACGAGGTCAGCGGCAAGACTGTCGCCGTGATCGGGACGGGCAAAATCGGCCAGGCGTTCATCAAAAAATGCCTGGGATTCGAGATGAATATTCTGTGCTTTGACCCTGCGTTTCAGGACCACAAATTCGTGGCCGCGATTCAGCAGATGATGGATTCAGCCCACGCAAGCGGCCTGTTTTGGGAGAAGCGCTGGATCCGATACGAAACGTTTGAAGGCGCACTCAGCCAGTCCGACTACGTCAGCCTGCATGTGCCGCTGATTCGCGAGGGCGAATCCGGCGCGCCAACGTATCACCTGATGAACGAAAAGACGCTGCGCCTCATGCGCAAAGACGCATACCTCGTGAATACTTCGCGGGGTCTGGTAGTGGATGAAGCCGCGCTCTACCGGGCGCTTAAGGAAAACTGGATTGCAGGCGCGGCGCTGGATGTTTTTGAGAAAGAGCCGCTTCCGGCGGACTCTCCGCTGCGCGATCCGGCGATTGCAGATCGCTGCCGCCTGTTTCACCACTTCGCCAGCGGAGCCAAAAATACCCGGCTTTCCATGGATCCGGAAAAAGGCATGGCAGGAAGATGCGTGCAGGGTCTGATTGACGTTCTGGAAGGGAACTATGGTGGTGATATTACGAAGATGCCGTATGTTGTGAACAAGGAAGCATTTCAGGATCAACAGTCCGCGTAACTATCATGAGCCGGGACTCAGTGAACCGTGGCTCACCATCGCCGAAGTCCGATTACGCAATTGATTTTCCAACCTCAGGACACCAGCGCCGCAGCCATCGACCGGAAAATTTTGATTCCGTCAGCCGAACCCAGCAGAGCTTCACTGCAGCGGTCGGGATGGGGCATCATGCCCAGTACGTTCATGCCTTCATTGCAGATGCCGGCAATATTCTCGAGTGAGCCGTTGGGATTGGCTTCCGGAGTTACCTGACCTTCGGGCGTGCAGTAGCGGAAGAGGATTCGGTTGTTCTGCTGTAATGTTTTGAGCGTTTGTGGGTCACAGTAGTAATTGCCTTCCATGTGGCCGATGGGAATCTGCAGCACTTCTCCCTGCGAGCAGGCACTGGTAAAGGGAGTCGCGGCGTTTTCTACCCGCAGGTGGACCGATTTGCAGACGTACTTGAGTCCGGCATTGCGCAGCAGCGCGCCAGGAAGCAGGCCGGCTTCGCAGAGAATCTGAAAGCCATTGCAGATGCCGATGACCAGTCCGCCCGATGCGGCAAAGCGCCGGACTTCGTCCATGATGGGGGCAAATTTGGCGATCGCGCCGGTGCGCAGGTAGTCGCCATAGGCAAAGCCACCGGGCACGATGATGGCATCACAATTTTCAAGGTCGTGCGAGTCATGCCAGAGAAACACGGACTTTTCGCCGGTAGCGGTGGCCGCGGCATGGTAGCTATCGTGATCGCAATTGGAACCTGGAAAGATGATGACGCCGAATTTCATGTCTTTATTTTAAACGCAGGGGGGCGGAATTTAACCACAGAGGACACAAAGGAACACAGAGGAAATGCTAATGCAGGTGTGTATCTCAATAAATGGAGCGCAGGTTGGCTGTGCGGGGGCGCGAAAATGAATCGAGAATTCCTCAGTGGTCCTCGGAAGCATTTCATCATGCCGACCCGTGATTTTAACCACAAAGGACACGAAGTATCACAAAGTATTACGAACCAGGCTTGTGCGCCAGATTGCCGTAAACTGCTTCGCCACTGACTGCCATGTGTGACATATGATCCTGATTTCCTTTGTGTTCCTTCGTGTCCTCTGTGGTTAACTGGCTTTATGGAGCTACGCGAGCATATACACATTGCCGGTTCGGCGCTGAAAAACTGGCTGGTGGCCCAGTGCTGCGAATCAGCGGCGGTGGCGCTGATGTGGCTGATTGGGCTCGAGATTCTGCGCGTGCCCTGGGCTCCGTTGTGGGCGGTGCTTGCGGGTCTGCTGCAGTTTGTGCCGCATTTGGGGCCGCCGATTGCCCTGATTTTTCCCGCGCTGGCCAGCCTGTTCAGCGCGGACCACAGGCGCTTCTTCTATGTACTGGTCCTGTTTGCCGTGGTGATGATAGCCGATGGCTTCTTCTTTCAGCCGTTCTTCATGAAGCGCAGAGCGAAGGTGCCTTTTTGGGCGACATTACTGACGCCCTTTGCGCTGGCGCTGCTGATTCCGTTTTGGTGGGCCATCTTGCTGGGGCCGCCGCTGTTGGCTGTTGGGTATGCGTACTGGCACGGGCGCAGCAGTACGATGAAAAGTTAGCGTGCGCTACGGCTGGAAGCCTGAATGATCCCCGCTTCCATCAGCGCAGCGCGGGCCTCGCTCGCTCCCTGGACGCGCACGCTGCGGAAGCCGGCGTTGCGGGCCGCATCCACGTTGAGGAGATTGTCGTCGAGGAAAAAGATTGCCTGCCGAGGACAGCCCAGGGTTTTGGCAATATGGGCAAAAACTTCCGCATCGGGTTTGAGCAGGCCGGTGAGATGGGAAGCGAAGTGATGATGGAAAGCCTGTTCCAGCTCGAATTCCTGCATCATGCGCGTCCAGTGAAGGGAGTTGGTGTTGCTGAGCGTGGCGCGAGTGAAAGAGCCTGGGATGCCGCGCAGCATGTCGAGCGTGCCGGGATAGAGTCCCTGCGGCCAGTTGGTAAAGGCGCGCAAAAATTCTTCCGGGCTGACGGGGAGCGACATGTCATGAATGATCCGGGCGGAGAACTCTTCCGGCGTGGCGCGCCCGCTTTCAAAGCGCCGCACCACATCGGAGCAGAGCCAGCGCCTCCACATTTCTTCCACGGTCACGCCGGGGCCAAGCCAGCGCTGCATGGTGGAGAGGCCGCCGAGCTCTACCAGCACGCCGCCGATATCGAAGAGAACAACCTGAATTTCGCCTGCGATGTTTTGCACAATGGCCCTGATTATAAGCGGTCGCGGAAGCAGAGCGCATTCGCAGCGGTCCCGCGCCATGTTATAATTTTCTTTGTTTCCATGCGTTTAACGCTCGCCGGATCTCTTCCGGCCGCGAAATCCCAGAGCTGAGGTTACATCCATGTCCGGCCACTCAAAATGGGCCACAATTAAACACAAAAAGGGCGCGCTGGACGCCAAGCGCGGCAAGATATTTACCCGTCTCATCAAGGAAATCACCATGGCCGCCAAGAGCGGTGGAGGCGATGCGGACGGCAATCCGCGTTTGCGCACCGCCATTGCCGCCGCCAAGGCTGAGAACATGCCCGCGGACAACATCAAGCGCGCTGTCCAGCGGGGCACCGGCGAACTGCCTGGCGCTACGTACGAAGAAATTTTGTTTGAAGGCTATGGCCCGGGCGGCGTCGCGCTGCTGGTGGACGTGACCACCGACAATCGCAACCGCACCGTCAGCGAGATCCGCCACATGCTGGGCAAGAATGGCGGAAACCTGGGTGAATCCGGGTCTGTCGCCTGGATGTTCCACAAAAAAGGCGAGATCGTGGTCCCGAAAACGGCGGCCAAAGAAGACGACCTGATGGGCATTGTGCTCGAAAACGGCGGCGAAGATCTCAACGATGGCGGCGACAACTGGGAAATCATCACCGATCCCGGTGCGTACGAGGCTGTACTCGAAGCGGTGAAAAAAGCCGGCCTTGAAGTGGTGCATTCCCAGGTGGGTATGGTGCCGCAGAATTACATCAAGCTGGAAGGTTCAGCGGCCAATCAGATGATCCGTCTGCTGGAAGCGATTGAAGACCATGATGACGTGCAGAACGTCTATTCCAACTTTGATTTTGACCAGAAACAGCTGGAAGAAGTGGCTGGGTAAAAGCTTTCCAAAAAAGTTCCGGATGTTCATAATCAGGACAATCACATGCATGTGGTTGTCCTGATTTTGTTTTATGTGCATCTGCATAGCCAGCAAATGTCGAGCCGCCTGCGGCTGGCTTAAGAGAGCATCACTTTGGATCGAGCGTTTTTACATCCAGATAGACTTTTGTGTACTGACTTGCTGTGATGGATTCATTTAACGTGCCGGTGGCAGTAACCACCCGGCCAACCAGTTTGCGAGCATCCATTTTTTGAGATGTGTTAATGAACAACTGAACCTCCCGAATGTTCTTGGCAGTGTCCAGACTCGCACTGCCAGTCGCCTCGGCATTCACCGCCGGTTTAACCGAGATTCCATGCGAAAGCTTTAGAACCAGGATGGTAGCTCGCACGTCTTTTGCCGGAGTCTCGCCATAGCCCGGGGGGCCATAGACCTTGCGTTTTATCAACGTCCCCTCAAGCTGAACGCCAGGAGTTTCGTATTTGTAAATGGCTTCATGCTCCGGTCTTCTCGTATTTTTCTGCTGGACAACACAGCTTCCCGGATGCCCCAGGAAAAGCGCACTTCCTGTGACCGTGATCAAGAAATATTTAACAAAACAGCTCAAGACTTGCTCCTCTCACCTAAAGCCGATACCGAAGATTTAGTCCCGGCTCTCCTGTATCTTCCTGGCAATGGCCGTAACCAGCTTGCGGGGACTGAAGCGGACGGACTGGGCCAGCAGTTTGTTTTTCAATCCTGGAATCACCAGCGTTTGGCCGCGCAGCATACCCTGCAAACCTGCGCGAGCGACGTCCATGGAAGTCATGGCGCCCAGCTTGAACAACTGTGTCTGCTCAAGATGAGCACGGGCGAAAAATTCTGTTTCGGTTGGTCCTGGACACAGGCAGGTCACGGTCACGCCTGTCCCTTTGAGTTCGTTGGCAATGGCTTCGGAGAAAGAAAGCACATAAGCTTTGCTGGCGTAATAAATCGCCATGAGCGGGCCGGGCTGGAACGCGGCGGTGGAGGCGACGTTCAAAATGCGGCCGCGTTTGCGCGCGATCATTCCGGGGAGCGCCAGCTTGGTGAGATGGGTGAGGGAAGTAATGTTCACCTGGATCATCTGCAACTCGTCGGGCAGGCTGGTCTGGCTGAACGGGCCATATACGCCAAAGCCGGCATTATTTACCAGAATGTCTGTCTGCAATCCGCGGCGCGCGATTTCCGCGAATATCTCTTCCGGCGATTCTCGCCGGGCAAGGTCCGCCGGAATTACGTGAGCATGGATTTCGTGCTCAGCCTCAAGTTCCTGGGCCAGAGCCTGCAGCTTGTCTTGGCTGCGGGCGACAAGAATCAGATCAAAGTTCGCGGCAGCCATGAGACGGGCAAGATCGAGTCCGATTCCGGCGGAGGCTCCGGTGATGAGTGCGGTTTCGCGTTTGCTTTGCGGATGGAGCGCGCCTGCATAGGCCGGAATGACCATGTGAGTTTTCTCTCCGGAATCGTCAGAGTATCTGAGCAGGTAAGTATAAAGCCCGCACCATGCAGCGGCAGCGTTATATTGGGCTTTGGCCGCGCCATGCGTTGGTGAAACCTCACATTGCTATTTCTTAATGACCAGGCTCACTGATCTTTGTTCTCAATAACGCTGTTTAAATAGCGATTGTGCCGCAGCTGGCTGGCGTGATAAGAATCTTTCATCCCAAACGGGTTCTCAATCAAGAGGTCATCATGAAATTTGCGAGAATTGCATTTTTACTATTGTTCGCGGTCACGCCGTTGCTGGCGCAGACCGGGTCAGACGGTCCTGCGGACGAGAAGGCGCAGAAGACGTACAAAGAAGCCTTTGAGTATCTGAAAAAGCACAATATCGAAGCGGCGCTGGACGATTTTAAAAAGGCCGACAAACAAAATGGCGGGCACTGTTTGGGATGCCAGAAGAACATGATTCGGTATGCGCTGGAGTTGAGCGACTGGAAGACCGCGGAGAGCACGGCGGAGGAGATGGTGACGGAAGCGCAGGGCGATAAAGATACGGTGCTGGCTCACTATCAGTTCGGAGTCCTGCTCATCCGCGAAGGCATGGAGAAGCACAAGGATGAGCTGTTCAGCCGCGCGCATGACGAGCTGAGCAAGGCGCTCTCTACAGGCGCAAATTTTCCCGATGCTCTTTATGCCGATGGACAGGCGCTGGCGCAGCTAAAGCAGGACGATGCGGCCAAAGCGCAGTTTGAGAAGTTCGTGGCCATGAGGCCGCCGGAGAATCCGCAGCGGCAGCGCGCACTGCGGTATATCAGCCAGCCGGAACTGGTGCGGGCGCGTTTGGCCCCACCGTTCAGCGTGACCACGCTTGAGGGGAAGCGTGTCTCGCTTGATGATCTTCAGGGCAAGGTTGTGCTGCTCGACTTTTGGGCCACGTGGTGCGGTCCCTGCCGCGAAGCCCTGCCCCACATGCGCTCCATCGCTAAAAACTTCGAAGGCCAACCGCTGGTGATCCTGAGTGTGAGCCTCGACGGCGATGAACAGAAGTGGAAAGATTTTGTCGCCAAAAACGAGATGACCTGGATGCAATATCGCGATGGCAGCTTTACCGGCTCCATCGCGAAGATGTTTGGTGTACATGCGATTCCGCACACCTTCACCATTGATGCCGATGGCGTGCTGCAGGATGAAAGAATCGGCGATGCATCCATTGAAGGAAAGCTCAAAAAGCTTGTGGCCCGCGCCCGGGAATTGCAGACGGTGGAAAAGGCGGGACAGTAACTTCCACAGATGGCATTCGAGAGAAAAATACACATTTGTGGGATCTGGCTAAGCTGGTGATATATAAAACTTACGAACTTGTTTGCAGATTACCTGCCCAGGCAGCTTTGGAGCGAATCAAAGGTCTTCTAACCAGGGAGTGCGTTCAGCACAGGGCTGCTCATCTCTCTGTTACCTCTACGCAAACTCCACTTGTTTTATCCGGGTTTGATCCGCGACTCTACAGTCGCAGCAACTGGGTTGGTATCAACCCGTTCGTGGTTGTCAGTGATGTGAGCGTGCGATTCGAATCAGACGAAAACGGACTTACAAAGATTATCGTTCGCGTCCACCGCGGTCGAGCCTTTCTTTGGACGGCACTGCTGATCGTGTGTGGCGCCCCGGCGTTGCTTGTAGTGCCACCGCCGGCAGGCGTAATTGTTTTTATAGCGCTCGCCTCTGCCGTGTGGTTCGGTAATGTGACCTTCCTTGCCGGTTACCTGATCAAGAAGGAGATTGGTGACCATCTGAAGGACGACAAGCATTCGCTGTGATCCCAACGTCGGTGCTCCGTGTGTCATGCACGGCCAAGCGGTTCGTCAGCCTGCCAGCACTTGCGTGAGTTCACTGGGATGGTCGATCACCACATCCGGCGCAATCTCCGCCAGCGTATGCGGTGCGAGGCCGTACATTACGCCCACGCTGTAGATTCCGGCATTGCGCGCGGTCACTATATCAATATCGGAATCGCCGACGATCACCGTTTCCTGCGGCTGCGCGCCGGATTCCTGGAGCAGGGCATGCACGCCGACCGGGTCCGGCTTTTTGGTGTGGAAGCTGTTGCCGCCATAGACCTGGAAGAAATATTCATTCAGCCCAAGTCCCTCAACGATGCCGCGGGAAGGCCCAACCGGTTTGTTGCTGAGCACTGCCATTTTGACCGGTCCATTTCCGTTGCGTCCGTCGCGGATGGCGTTCAGCGATTCGCGCATTCCTTCATACACGTAGGTGTAATCCAGCTTGTGCTCGCGGTAATACGTCATAAAGAACATAAGCGCCTGCTGGACGAAATCTTCCTCGTCAGGATCGCCGAGCGCGCGCCGCACCAGCATGGGCGCGCCATCGCCGATGTAGCTGGCAATCACCTCGGGCGGCAGCTCGGGTTTGCCGAAGTTGTGCAGCATGGCGTTGATGGAATTGGCCAGATCCATGCGTGAATCCACGAGGGTGCCATCAAGATCGAAAATCAAAAGTCTGAGGCTGGCGGCGGGTATGGGACGGTTTACGCGAATCATTTTTCTTTTTCAGTATATCGCGGCGGACTGCCGAGGATTTAGAATGTGAAGTACTCCACAGCTTGACCATTCCGAACCATAACTGAGATTGGAACAGAAGGAGATCCATGGCCGTTACCAGGGCTGAGTCGAAAAAGCAGGGCGCCGCAGTGGCAGAGCCTCCCAAACCGGAGAAGGCAGAAAAACATTATGAAGGTCTCACCAGCCAGCAGCTGGTGGAGATTTACCGGCTGATGTATCTTTCCCGCCGTCTGGACGACAAGGAAATCGTGCTGAAACGGCAGCAGAAAATTTTCTTCCAGATCTCCGGCGCCGGGCATGAAGCGCTGGTGGTGGCAGCCGCGCTCGCGATGAAGCCCTCGGACTGGTTTTACGCGTATTATCGCGACCGCGCCCTGTGCCTCGCCCTCGGCATGACTCCTGCCGAACAGCTGCTGCAGGCCGTTGGCGCGGCCGATGATCCAGGCTCCGGCGGACGGCAGATGCCTTCGCACTGGTCTTTGACCCGGGCCAACATCGTTACTCGGTCGTCACCCACGGGGACGCAGTTTCTGCAGGCCGTAGGCTGCGCCGAAGCCGGTCGCTACTTCAGCCGCCATCCGGAATCCGCGCAGAAGCACAATGGAGATTACCGCCAGTTTAAGGACGTAACCTTCAAAGGCGACGAGGTGGTTTACTGCTCCGCCGGCGATGGCACCACCAGCGAAGGTGAATTCTGGGAAGCCATGAACACCGCCTGCAATGAAAAGCTGCCTGTGCTCTTTCTGATCGAGGATAACGAATATGCCATCTCCGTGCCGGTTGAGGTACAGACGGCGGGTGGCAGTGTTTCCAAACTGTTACGGAACTTCCCGAATCTGTTTATTGAAGAATGCGACGGCACCGACCCCATCGCCAGCTACGCAACGCTGCGGCGCGCGGTGGAATACTGCCGCTCCGGTCAGGGGCCAGCGCTGGTGCATGGACACGTGGTGCGTCCGTATTCGCACTCGCTCTCCGATGATGAGCGCCTGTACCGTCCGGATGAGGAGCGCCAGAAGGAAGCGCAGAAAGATCCCATCACCCGCATGCAGATGTTTCTGGTGCGGGAGAACATCCTGAACGAGGCAGAGCTCAATCGCCTGGAGAAATCCATCGATGACGAAGTGGAAGTTGCCGCCGAAATTGCCCTGGCCGCCGCGCCGCCAGCGACGAATTCCATCTATACCCACGTTTATTCGGAAGACCTCAATCCCTGTGCCATGTTGTCCGAACCGCGTCTGGAAGGCGCGGACAAGACCATGGCCGATCTGATCAATGTCTGCCTGAAAGACGAGATGCGGCGCGATGAACGCATTGTCGTCTTTGGTGAAGACGTGGCCGATTGCAGCCGCGAAGAGTATCTGAAGCAGAAGCAGATCAAAGGCAAGGGCGGAGTCTTCAAGCTCACGGCCGGCCTGCAGATGGAATTCGGCAGTGAGCGCGTTTTCAATTCGCCGCTGGCGGAAGCCAACATCGTGGGACGCGCGGTTGGCATGGCCGAGCGCGGCCTCAAGCCTGTGGTCGAAATTCAGTTCTTCGATTACATCTGGCCTGCGATGCAGCAGCTGCGCAACGAGCTGCCGCTGGTCCGCTGGCGGTCGAATGGCGGCTTCTCCTCGCCCGCGGTGGTGCGTGTTGCCATTGGCGGCTATCTTACCGGCGGCGCAATCTATCACTCGCAGTGTGGAGAGAGTATCTTTACGCACACTCCGGGGCTGCGCGTTTGCTTCCCGTCGAACGCGCTGGACGCTAACGGTCTGTTGCGCACCGCAATCCGCTGTGACGATCCCGTACTGTTTTTGGAGCATAAGCGGTTGTATCGCGAAACCTTTGGCCGCTCGCCGTATCCAGGACCGGAGTACATGATTCCCTTCGGCAAGGCCAAAACCGTAAAAGAAGGCGACGACCTCACTGTGATTACCTACGGCGCGGTGGTGCCGCGCGCTCTGCAGGCCGCGCAGAAGATCGAGCGCGAGCTGGGCGTAAGCGTGGAACTCATTGACCTGCGCACTCTCAGTCCGTATGACTGGGAAGCCATTGCCACCTCCGTCCGCAAGACCAGCCGCGTGATCGTGGCCCATGAAGATACGCTGAGCTGGGGCTACGGCGCGGAAATCGCCGCCCGAATTGCCGATGAACTGTTCGAAGATCTGGACGCTCCGGTCCGGCGCGTTGCCGCAACCGATACCTTCGTCGCCTATCAGCCGCTGCTGGAAGATGTGATCCTGCCGCAGTCGCAGGATTTGTACAACGCAATGGAGAAGCTGGCGAAGTTCTAACTCCAACTTTCCGGGATAAGCAGGCGGCAATGTGAACTCATTGCCGCCTTAATTTTTGCAAAGGCGCTTGCGGCTTAATTCAGCTTTTTCGCTGCTTCCAGAAACTGCTCCGTGCTTCCTTCCGCCATTTTGCGCCAGCGGACCGTGCCGGACGAATCCAGCAGAAACTCAGCTGCGCCGGAGATATCGCGGCCTTTTTCGCCGGAGCCGGGGAGCAGCAGATCATAATGGCGGATGGTTTCCGCCTTATCGTCGGAGAGAATGGGAAACGTCAACCCCGCGCGCTCACACAAGCCGCGCGATTCTTCCGAAGTGTCCGCGCTGATGGCCACGGTGCGAATTCCGGCTGCTGCAAAAGATTTCTGTGAGCGCTGTATCCCCCGTAACTCGGAGGTACAGGACCCTCACCAGTATCCACGATAAAAAACCACCAGCAGACCTTTCACCGGCTTTGCAGCGCCCGAAGCATCGGTAATAGGACTGGAAAGCAGCTGCGCCATGGAGACTTGCTGACCAGCGGAGTCAGCCAGCACGAACTCCGGAGCCTTCTGGCCGGGTTGGGGAGCGTTGCGCGCCGCCGGAAACGCCTTGCTCACCACCCACGCCGAGAGTCCAAAGATGCCCATCATCAGCGCAAGACAAACCGTCAGAATCGGACCGGCAATCTTTCCTCGGTAGGTCTCGGCCTGGCCATAGGCGCGCCACAGGCCAGAGATCAAAAGTACGAGCGCAGCAGCGAAAAGCGCTACGCTGAGCCAAAACACGCTGCGCGTTGTAGTGACCAAAGCAAAATATACCGGCAGCGCGGTCAGGCTAAGAACAAATCCGCCCCACAACTGCCAGTTCGGTTTTTTAGGATTCATATGGTCTCACTTGTCTGAGAATTCAGTTTTCCATTCCATCGTGACAAATTTACTTCACCCTTAAATTACCCCATAGCGCAAAAAGACCAAACAATACATGCGATTGAAGCCGTCAACAATGCATGGTTTGCAACGGACAATTTCATCACATGCGCCATAGCTTTTGCCTGGAGTCAGCTTCTTTAATTCGCCGAATAAAATCACCGGCTACCGCTCGTGTCCTTTGCTTCTCGGCTGGCTCTCCTGCTTTTGCCGCTCCTGCTGGTGCTTATCCTGCAGCTTTTGCTCCTGGGTCGCGTGCTTGTTTTCCAGCTTCTCCAATTGCTGCTGGTGTCTTTGGTTCAGGTCGCGCTGCTTTTGTTCGTCGGCGTTTCGCTGTGCCAATTGCTGCCTCTCGCGCACTTGTTGCTGCTCAACTTTCTGGCGCTCCTGGTCCTGCCTGGCGCGCAATTGCTCCAGCTCCTGCTGATGTTTCTGCTCCAAAGCAGCATTCGCCCCCGAATTGGCGGAATTTGTACCGGCACCAGAATTTCCCTGATTGGGCCTCGCTGATGGCGGACGGTCTTCAAACGTTCTGCGCGACGCATTCCCATTTCCACCGGCATTTCCCGGCTGGTTCGCTGCGGATGGCTGTGGCTGACCAGCGTTCGCAGGCGGCCTGTTAGTGCCTGGGTTATTACCAGGGTTGTTGCCTGGATTATTGTTGAAGCCCTGCTGCCTCTGCCCCGGCCGATCGCCGCCCGACTGCTCATTCCTCGGATTGGCTGGCGAGGCCGTCGGCGCAATCCTCACATTGGGGTGGACCGGCTGCTGTTGCACATTGGCCGTTTGCATTTGGTGTATCTGGGCCATGGCTGGCGGCCTGCCGCCATTGGTCGTGAACGCCTGCTGCTGTTGGGCGAACGATACCGGAGGCGGCGGGGGCTGCATTTTGGCCACCACAGGGCGGTTCAGTGATGCAGCGGACGGCCTGACTTGCGTGGCCGCGCCCGCTCCCAGGACTGCCTGCCTGGATGGCGCTGTCGCGGGAGCAGCAGCGTTCACCGGCGCGCTGGCCGCCTCTCTGGCATTCACACGCACGATATTCTTTGCTACCGGCTGCGCCGAGTTAAACGCCTGGGGCGTGGTAGCGGCCACGGCGCCGGGCACGGTCTGATTTACGTATGTCGTCTGGTTGATCACGGTCGTATTCTTGTTGACGACCACGTTGTTGTAATAGTTGTTGACCACCGTATTGTTCACCGTGGTGTTGGAGACGTTCACGTTCGAGACATAAGTCCGGCTCACCGGATATGTGGGAACGTAAACCTCACGCGGACCCAGAGGAAACCAGCCCACGGCGGATGCTCCGCCAATCCCCACGCCGATGCTGAAATGTGGACCGCCCACCCACGCTACCAGCGCCGGAGCATACACCGGACGCACATACACCACTCCGGGCGCGGGCGGAGGAGCCGGCACCCAGCCCCATACGCCGTTCACGAAGATCCAGCGTCCATAGTGAAAGGGCGCAAAGCCCCACGGCGCATCGTCCACCCAGGTGTAGCCCCAGGGATAGATGTAAGCCCAGTGGCCGTAGTGGTACGGAGCCCAGCCCACAATCGTGGTGTGCGGAAACCACACCGTGCCGTATTCCGGCACCGGACGCCATCCGCCGTAATCATCCAGATCTTCGTAACCGATTACGTCCCGCGAGACGTAGCGCGCGGATACTGATGTATCTTCGTGGCGATCGCGGTCCAGACACCAGCGGTCGAAATCGTCATCGTCATTGCCAAAGCTCTGTAGATCCGCGCTGATCTGCTCAATGCCGCTAAAGTTTCCCACTTCGTGCGCGCGGATGTTGTAAGCGGAGCCGCCGCCCGTCACCTCGCCCTGGCCATCACGCACTTTCACAATGGTGGCATCTCCACCCTCGTTCACGCTGATGCGGTAAATTCCCGGACGCAGCGCGGAAAAGGCCAGGTTCGGCGTGTCCACTTCGAAGGTTTCATTCTCGTCGAGGCGCTTGATGCGTATGCGCAGCGTTCCCTGCGTCAGCCGTATCTGCGTGACGTTGTCGCTCAGGTTCAGAAATGAAAACCCCGTATTGCTCGAAAGGCGCAGTGAGGCCGACCCAATGTGCAGTTCCGCTCGCGAATCATTGTCTGCCCAGATTTTGTCACCCGTCGTCACCGGACGGTTCAGGGTAGCCGTCACCCAGTCATCCGTACCACCTGGTTCAAACGAAAGATTGCCGTGAATATAGCTGAGCCGCGCCACGCGGGAAGGTGGATCGTCCGCGTCCGCCCGCGCCGTCTGCGGCCCAAACACAGCCAGCAGGGCTGCAAGAAAAAAAATAAATCCAAGAGCTCTCAGGTGCTTTGACATGAATCAACTACTCCTCGTGGGTGGTTGCCGCAAATGCTTGCGTGAGGCAGCACCTTGTATAAACCGTATAAACCGGAATTGCCGGGGAAAGTTGCAGTCTGGGTCGGCTGCTTCGGCACTTCCTTGATTCTAGACCGGATTCAGCTTTACTCGTTCCAGTACAAATTTGTCCAGCGCCAGCAGCAATTCTTCGCGATTGGAATACGGCCCCGGCGCATATCCCTTTGAGCTGATCCCGCGCTGCGCCCGCTCACTCAGCTCCCAGTCCTGCTGGTTGGTAATGTCCCAAAACTCGACCGCGTCTTTCGCATTGAATCCCGGCTTGCGAATCTCATCGGGATGAAAATGCCACTCGCACACGATCTCTGTTTCATCCACCGCATGGGGCCACAAAGTGAACGTGAGCATGTAATCCGGGTGCAAATTCAAAAAGAAATTGGGCAGCAGGCAGTAGTAATAGACACGGTGCTGGTCGTCATCGCTCAGGCCCGGCAGACAGCGGCGATTTGTGCTGCCATCCATGGTCAGGCTCTTTACGCCCTCGCGCAGCTCCATGCGCCCGCCCAGATACGTGGGCTGCGGCGGCTCGTTGTCTCCGCTCATGTAGTGCGACTGCTTCTGCAGCAGCGGATGAACAATAGGGCAGTGCAGGCACTCGGAATAATTCTGTATGATCAGCTTCCAGTTGGCCTTCAGATGATAGACGCGCCGCTCCACCATCCGCAGCTCTTCCATCTTCCATGGGCGAAATTTCTGATCGAGACCGGCAAGATGTTCCGGGAAAGGAATTGGCCGGGCAGAAAGATTGATGAAGATGTGGCCGTCCCATTCGGCGGTGGCAATCGCATGTAGCGGATAATCGGCCTCGCGGAAGCCGCTCACTTTTTCCATGTGCGGCGCATTGGCCAGTGAGCCATCGAGTTTGTACGTCCATGCGTGATACGGGCACTGTATGCATCCGGCAAATTTGCCGTGATCGTCTTTGCACAGCAGCGTGCCGCGATGCCGGCATACGTTATGAAAGGCGCGAATGCTGCCCTGTTCGTCACGCACCACAATCACGCTGGCATTGCCCACCTCACGCACAAAATAATCACCCGAGTTCGGAATCTGCTCGGTACGCCCCGCGCACAACCACATGTCAAAGTGGATCGCCTCCATCTCGCTCTGAAACCACGCAGCATCGGTGTAGCAGTGCTGCGGCAGCGTGATGGCTTCGGCGATGGCTAATGCAGGTCGGCTGTTGAAATAGGATGTTGACATCTCAAACCTCTTGTAAATGATGCTATTTATTCGCCCGAGCGCAGTTTGTAAATGTTTTTCGCGATCAAGCCAATAACCATCCCAGCCACAACTATTACTATGAGATCCGCAGCGATTCCAGACCAGACAAACCCTGCTCCGCCTGCAAAGCCTCCCCGGTGATAGAAAGTGAAAGGCAGACCGGTATGCGAGTTGCAATCATCGCAATAGACTCGACGGCAAGAGTGAACAAAGTTGATGATCCCAAACACAAACAACGAAATAAGCAGTCCAGTGGCATATCGCGAGTGTTTCAAAAAATCTGTAATCATCTGCTCCGCACTTCTTTCACAATCTCCCGCGCCGCATTCCTTCCTGACCCTCCGGTCAGCCCCGCGCCCGGATGTGTCCCTGATCCACATAAATACAGATTGCGCACCGGCATCGCATACCGCGCCCAGTCCAGCAGCGGACGCATGGTAAAGAACTGGTCCAGCGCCAGCTCGCCGTGGAAGATGTGTCCGCCGGTAAGCCCGTATGTGTCTTCCAAATCTTTGGGCGTGATGATCTGGCCGTTTTCCACCAGTTCCGGAAGATCAGGCGCATACTGCGCCAGCGTCTGCACCACGGTATTGCCCAGCGCGTCGCGCTGCGCGTCCCAGTCCGTGCCTTTCAATTGAAACGGCGCGTACTGCATATAAACCGACATCACGTGCTTGCCCTGCGGCGCCAGCGAAGGATCGGTCAGTGACGGTATGGCAACTTCCATCCACGGCTGCCGGGAGAAGCCGCCGTACTTCGATTCGTCAAAGGCGCGCTCCATATAATCGATCTCCGGCCCAATATGGATGCGTCCGCTCAGCGCGCTGCCGTCGCCGTTTACGCCGGTAAACTTCGGCAGGCGAGAGAGCGCCAGATTCACCTTGGCCACGGTGCCGGGCATTCGGTAATGCAGCAGTTTGGTCACCAGGTCGGGCGAAAGATGTGTGGGGTCCACCAGCCGCAGCAGCGTGCGCCGGGGATCGGCATTGGAGATCACCGTCTTCGCGCTGATCTCCTCACCATTCTTCAGCACTACGCCGGTCGCCGCACCGTCTTTAATGCGAATTTCTTTTACTTCCGCGTCGGTGCGTATCTCCGCGCCTGCTGCTTTAGCGGCGGACGCCATGGCCTGGGTCACCGCGCCCATTCCACCCATGGCGAAACACGCCGAGCCTCCCGGATGCGAATCGCCCGCGCCGCGCAGCAGCAGCACCAGACTGCTGCCCGCCGACCACGGCCCCATCGCCGTGCCAAAAACTCCGCGCGCGGCAATCACGGCCCGCAAAAGCTCGGTCTCAAAAAACTCCGCCACCAGGTCGGCCACCGCCATGGGCCCCCAGCGCAGCAGCCGGTACATATCTTTCTTGCCCAGCTTGCGCAGGTTGCGCCCGGTTTGCAGCATGGCCCAAAGGTCGCCCCGGCTCGGATCATCCACATTCGGTGGCGTCACCTTCATGGCTTCGCTGATCACGTGGCTGATCTTCTTGAGTGATTCCTGAAACACCGCATACTGCGCGGCATCTTTGGCTGAAAATTTTTCAATCTCTTTCGCCGCCAGCTTTGCGTCGTTGTAAAGCGTGAGTGCGCGCCCGTCGGGCGAAAGCGCGGTCACTCCGGCATTCGCGGCGGTCAGCTTCAGCCCGTGCTTTGCCAGATCCATATCGCGGACCACTTCCGGCAGCAGTGGCCCGGCGGAGTGGGCCAGCGTGGAGCAGCGAAAGCCCGTATGGAATTCCTCGGTAATGGCCGCGCCGCCCACCTGCGCCCGGCGCTCCAGCAC
>Ga0070730_10001507_pt1 | contig 22345 bp, 13 predicted proteins | sample Coa_R1_3_FD_66447 | JGI IMG/M metagenome (GOLD analysis project Ga0070730, IMG submission 66447) | Surface soil microbial communities from Centralia Pennsylvania, which are recovering from an underground coalmine fire - Coalmine... | ecosystem: Environmental > Terrestrial > Soil > Unclassified ... | reverse complement strand
CAGCTGGCACGTGATGCGCGTGCCAATCTGCGACAGGACCTCCGAGTCGATGCCGCTGGGCCGCTGATCCACGACCAGCAGGGTGACATAGAACTTGCGAAGTTCGCGCGCAATCGTCCCGAACGTCGTCTGCCGCGCCGCCTCGACATTCAAAAACTTGTGCGCTTCCTCGATCGTGATCATCAGTGGCCGCGGGCGATCGGCCTCGTCCTTGGTGTTCCAGTACCGCTCGGTCTTCTTGACCCACAGGTCGTGCAGTCGACGTGTGATGACGTTGGCCGCCAGGATGTACGCGAGCAGATTGCGCTGTCGGCCGAACTCGAGCACGACGTGCTGGCCGCGTTCCAGCTGGGCGATCACCTGGTCGAGCGTCGACCGCTCGAGCGAGCGCTCGACGAACGGCAGCCGATCGATCAGCCGCAGCTTGCTGCGCAAGGCGCTGAGCGAGGCGTAATTCCCGCCCTCGGCCGCGGCAAAGCCGGTGAGCTCTTCGCCCGACATATCGAGCAACCGGCCGACCCAGTCGTCGCCGAGCTTGTCTTCGCACAGCGCCGCCGATTCGACCGCCGTGCGATGCAGCCGCAGTTCGTCCTGCAGCAAAGCGATATCCGCCAGCGAAATATCGCGCAGGGCGATCTTGATCTCGCCGGACGGTTTTACTCCGCGCCCGCGAGAAGATTCCATATCCAGTGTGTAGACCGCCACCCGACTGCCAAAGAGCTGGGACAGCCCTTTGACTTCGGTGCCTTCCTCGTTCTTCGCGCTCCAACCGTACTCGGAGTGCATGTCGAAGATCAGATTGACGGCCGCGCCAGCCTTGATCACGCCACACAGCAGGAGGCGGGTCAGAAAACTCTTGCCCGTGCCAGACTTGCCGAAAATCCCGTTCGAGCGCTCGACGAAGCGGCGCAAGTCGAGGCACACCGGGACATCCATGTCGATCGGCTGCCCGATTTGGAAGTGGTTCTGGCCATCGTCGCGACCGAAGACGCGCTCGAAATCCTCGAGGGTGGCTTCCGAGACGCTCGAGAAATGCGGCGGAATCGTGCGGGCCGGCCGGGGCACGAGGTCAGCCGCCTCGAAGTCGATATTGGCCGCCTGATTGGCCAGCATCAGCTCCGGCTTGAGCTTGATCAGCGCATAGGTGGTGGTCCCGCTGAGCACCTGGCGCAGGTACACGTCGACGCTGCCCGGGTCACCCGGCGGATCGCGCAGCACATCCGCGTTCGCGGCATCCAACTGCACGTCGGTCACCAGACAGAAGTACTCGTACTTCTGACCGACGATCTTGACGAACTTGCCCAGGCGCACATCCTCGATCGGGACCGTCGGGTCAAGTCGCGCCGACAGGCCCTCGGCAACTGAGCCGGCCACGAGCAGGCCGAGTCGCGCACGGTCCGCGGTGGGCAGCGTCGATTCGGCGCTCATTTGAGAGCGGGAGACTCCGTACCGCCGCCGATGGGAACGGTCACCAGGCCCCCGTTTGCGCGAGACAGCGCCGCAAGATGGCCGTCAGCCGCGCGTAGTCGGCCCGCAACAGTTGCGCGAGCGCGCGGCCTGCCAGCTGCAGGAATTCAGCCGGCTCGTGCATCTGGGCGGCGGTGTAGCGCAGGTTGGCTGCCAGCAGCTCGTCGGCGGGGGCGTCCGCGGCGTTGAGCATGGCCACCAGATAGTCGAGGCCGGTGCTGGCGAAGACGCGGACCGTATCACGCGCGCAGACGGAGACCGAGTAGTGCAGCCGCGGCGGCCGCGGCGGGAGGAACTGATACAGCTGCGCGCCTTCCGTGAAGCCGACGACCAGGGCGCGAAAGGTGGTGCGCAACACCAGCGGCAGGTCGGGGTTCTCTTGATAGATCCGCTCGTCGCGCACGTCGCCGTGGCCGCGCATGATGGCCCGCGAGCCAGGGTCGATGCCCGCGGTCTGCACGTGGGCGACGATCCCGTAGATGGTCAGCCCGTCCTCGGTCGCCACTTCTACAAAGGCACCGAACGGCGGGGCGGAGTCGAGCTCGCACGCCTGCGCCAGAAACTCAGTCGTCGACGACTCGACGATCTCGCCGATGAGCGTGAGCTGGTGTTGTCCCGGAAACGGCCCTGCCGTGCCGTTTTCAGAGAACGTGTTCATACGGTCCGCACCTGCTTGCGACTGAGTTTGGCCGACGGCCGCGCGACGACGCCGCGGCGGGCCAGCTCCTGCTGCACCAGCGTGTCCAGGACGCCACGATCGCCCAACGAGATGACGGCGCGGTCGTCCGCGCGCGCGAGCACCGCCGGGTAACCAAAGCCTTTGGCGCACTGATCCACCAGCACCGCGTGCAGCAGGCCGAGCATCGCCTGGTCGCGGGCAACCCACTCGGGGATCTCGACGCGCGCGACCTCGTCGCCGGTGGCCAGCAAAAAGAAGTACACGCGATGGATGCCGTAGTACGGATCATGCACGTTCGATCGCACGCGGAAGAGTCCGGATCGATCCCAGCGGTCCAGGCCGCGTCCGATCAGGTGGGCGTCGTTGAGCCCGCGCAGCGCACAGGCGTGCGCGCCGGTGCAGATCTGGCACACCAGCGGGGTACTGCCACACACTGCCCGGAACAGGTGCACGAGATCAATGCCACGCGAGCGGCTGGCGTACGCCGCCACGCAGACGCGCGCGCGCCGCAGTCGCTCGAGTTGGAAGACGAAGTCGGCATAGAAGCGCGATCGCAGAAAGTCGCGCGGGCGCTCCTCGAGCACCGAGAAGAGGAGCGTGCCATCGACCAGCGCCACGCCCGGGGCGGACTTCGCATCGGTTTCGGCGAGGTCCGCGAGGGCCCGAACTTCGGCGACGGTCCGCAGCGCGTCGAGGTGTCGGTCGCGCATCGGCACCTGGCGCCGCGGATCCCGAGGATCGACGATGTACAGGTCGTCGTCGGTGTAGCCCAGCGTGGACACGCTGCTCAACTCGACGTCGCGCTCGGGTTGGCCATAGGGAATGCGCACCCGGCCGACGTTGATGAGATAGAACTCGCCGCTGCCGCCGTGGCGGTCGGGATCGATCTCGGCGCCGTCGGTGGCCATGGCGGTATACGTCGCGGGTCGTGGCGGTGACGGAATGCGCTCGTCCAGCGGGCCGGTCGGCACGGCGACGCGCTCGTGCACCGTCTCAGCCAGTTCGGCGAGCTCCGGCCAGCGGTCCCGATACTCGGTGAGCAGGCCGTCGAGCAATCGCAGGCGCCGCTGCTCATCTGCGCGGCGGTGGGCGAGTAGCTCGCCCATCTGCCGAACCTGGGTACTGAGCTCGAGCAGGTCGAGCGGCATCAGGCCGGGTCCGTGCGCCAGCTATGGAGGGAGCCCACGTCCGCCAGATGGCGGACGTCGGCCAGGTCGATGAGCGTTAGTCCGAATCCGCATCCGTCGGCGGCGGCCCATTCCAGGCGGGAGATCTGACAATTGTCGATGCGGTCCTTGAGCCACAGGTCGTCGACGGTCCCGCCCATGGCCTTGACGAGGATGACCTGGCCGATCGCGCCGTGCGAGATGACCACGATGGTCTGATCGGCGTGGGCTGGCATCCGCTCGTGGAAGAACGGCCGGACGCGCGTCTGGACTTCGACCAGGGTTTCGCCGTCGGGCAGCCGCATGCTGGCCGGTGCCGCTGCCCAGGCCCGACGGGCCCCCGGATACGCGGCTTCGATCTCGTCGCCATTCTTGCCGGTCCAGCCGCCCACGTCGATCTCCCGCAGTCGGGGATCCATCTGGACGTCGAGGCCGTGGGGCGCCGCGACCTCGCGGGCCGTCTGCATCGCCCGGCCCAGATCGCTGCTGTAGACCGCGGCGATCGATTCCTGAGCCAGCGCGCGGCCCAGCTCACGCGCCTGCGCCAGGCCGCGCTCGGTGAGCGGCGAGTTGCCCTGCCCCTGCCAGCGGCCAGTGACGTTGAACTCGGTCTCACCGTGGCGCGCCAGCAGGATGCGAACAGGTGTTCCAGGCATGCTCTTGCCAGTATAGGCCCACAGAGCCTGCCTGGGCAGCCCCAGATTCGCTAACGTCACATCGGCGGCGTTTGATCCGTCAGTGCTATAGACAACATGATGACCATGGACACAAAGACGGACCCGCGGGTGCCAGCGCTGCACGTCGCCGACCGCCACGATCTGATCCGCGTGCAGGGCGCGCGGGTGAACAACCTCAAGGACGTCAGCGTCAAGCTCCCGAAGCGCCGGCTGACGGTGTTCACCGGCGTCTCGGGCTCGGGCAAGAGCTCGCTGGTGTTCAGCACCATCGCCGCGGAGTCGCAGCGGCTGATCAACGAGACCTACAGCACCTTCGTGCAGGGCTTCATGCCGACGCTGTCGCGGCCAGAGGTCGACGTCCTGGAGGGGCTCACCCCGGCGATCATCGTCGACCAGGAGCGGATGGGCGCCAATGTCCGCTCCACGGTCGGCACCGCCACCGACGCCAACGCCATGCTGCGCATCCTCTTCAGTCGGCTCGGGCAGCCGCACATCGGCTCATCCCAGGCGTTCGCCTTCAACGTCCCCTCGGTGCGGGGGGCTGGGGCGGTCACCGTTGAGCGCGGGCCCGCAAAGGCCAAGATCGAGAAGCGGACCTTCTCCATCACCGGTGGCATGTGTCCGCGCTGCGAAGGCCGGGGCACGGTCTCCGACATCGACCTCACCCAGTTGTTCGACGCCTCCAAGTCGATCGCCGAAGGGGCGATCACAATCCCCGGCTACAAGGTGGACAGCTGGTGGACAACGGGCATCTTCGCCGAGTCGGGCTTCGTCGACCCGAACAAGCCGATCGGCAAGTACACCAAGAAAGAGCTCGACGACTTCCTCTACAAAGAGCCGACCAAAGTGAAGATCAAGGGTGTCAACCTCACCTACGAGGGACTGATTCCCAAGATCCAGAAGTCGATGCTCTCCAAGGATCCGGACGCGCTGCAGCCGCACATCCGGGCGTTCGTGGACCGGGCGGTCACCTTCGCTACCTGTCCCGAGTGCGGCGGCACCCGGCTCAGCGAGGCGGCCCGCTCCTCGCGGATCCGCGGGATCAACATCGCCGACGCCTGTGCGATGCAGATCAGCGATCTGGCGGAGTGGGTCGGTGGCCTCGCCGAGCCGTCGGTCGCGCCGTTGCTCGCCACGCTGCAACAGACGCTCGAGTCGTTCGCGGAGATCGGGCTGGGCTACCTCTCGCTCGACCGGCCGTCAGGCACGCTGTCGGGCGGCGAGGCGCAGCGGGTCAAGATGATCCGCCACCTTGGTTCGTCGCTCACCGACGTGACGTACGTCTTTGACGAGCCCACCATCGGTCTGCACCCACACGACATCCAGCGGATGAACGACCTGCTGCTGCGGCTGCGGGACAAGGGCAACACGGTGCTGGTCGTGGAACACAAGCCCGAGGCGATCGCGATCGCCGACCATGTCGTCGATCTCGGCCCGGGCGCCGGCACGGCGGGCGGCACTGTGTGCTTCCAGGGCACCCTGGAGGGGCTGCGGGCCAGCGGCACCCTCACCGGCCGCCATCTCGGCGACCGGGCCGCCCTCAAGGCGACGCCGCGGACCCCCACCGGCGCGCTGAAGATCCGCGGCGCGACGGCGCACAACCTGCGCGACGTCGACGTCGACATCCCGCTCGGGGTACTTGTCGTCGTCACTGGCGTCGCCGGCTCCGGCAAGAGCTCGCTCGTGCACGGGTCGATCCCGGCACGCGAGGGGGTGGTGTCGATCGACCAGGGCGCGATCCGCGGCTCGCGCCGGAGCAACCCCGCGACATACACCGGGCTCCTCGATCCGATCCGCAACGCGTTCGCGAAGGTCAACGGCGTGAAGCCGGCGCTGTTCAGCGCCAACTCCGAAGGTGGCTGTCCGAACTGCAACGGCAATGGCCTCGTCTACACCCAGCTCGGGTTCATGGACGAGGTCGCGAGTGTCTGCGAGGAGTGCGAGGGCAAGCGCTTCCAGGCGGCCGTCCTCGAATACAAGCTCGCCGGCAAGGACATCAGCGAAGTGCTCGCGATGTCGGTGACCGAGGCCGAGAAGTTCTTCGACGCCGGTGACGCGCGCACGCCGGCCGCGCACGCCATCCTCGACCGGCTCGCCGACGTCGGGCTCGGCTACCTCAGCCTCGGCCAGCCACTCAGCACGCTGTCCGGCGGCGAGCGTCAGCGGCTCAAGCTGGCCACCCATATGGCCGAGAAGGGCGACGTCTACATCCTCGACGAGCCGACCGCGGGCCTGCACCTCGCCGACGTCGAGCAGCTGCTCGGCCTGCTCGACCGACTCGTCGACGCCGGCAAGTCGGTCATCGTGATCGCCCACCACCAGGCGGTCATGGCGCACGCCGACTGGATCATCGACCTGGGCCCCGGCGCCGGCCGCGACGGCGGCCGGATCGTCTTCGAGGGCACCCCCGCCGACCTCGTCGCCGCGCGCTCCACCCTCACCGGCGAGCACCTTTCGGCGTACGTCGGCGCGGCGCCCTAGTAGAGGACGCGTTCGTCGCCGACCCGGCGCGTGATCTTCTGATCGTCCATATAGTTGACCAGCGCCAGGGTGAACTTGCGGGAGGCGTCGAGCAGATCGCGGATCTGGGCGACCGTACGCGGGCCGTGTTGCTCGATGTCGGCGCGTATGCCGGCGACGATCTTCTGCAGTGTCTCGCGCTCGTACAACAGGCCGGCGGCGACTTCGACCAGGGTTCCTTGCGTCAGCAGGGCATCGACGAGTTCGGATGACAGTCGCAGCTCGGCCTCGAGGTCAGCCCGATCGGGCGGCGCAACGCCCGCCTCGCGCAGAATCCGCAGCACCTGCTCGATCTGCCGCTCTTGCTCGGGTGAAAACTGCACGCGGTGCGCGGTCAAGCGCACGAACGGTCCATCTTCGACCACGACGCTTTGCGCCTCGAGTCGCCCGAGCTCGCGCACGAAGAGGCGCGGTTCGGCGCCCAGGCGCGTTCGAAGCTCCTCTTTGGGCAGGCCGCGGCGCAGCGGGTAGCCGCGGTGAAATTCCTTCAGCAGCATCTCGACGTGCTCGGTGAGGCGTCGCCAGCCCGGGCTCGAGATCACGAAGGCGCGACCGTCCAGATGCACCGCGCCATCGACGTTTTCCAGCAGCAGCACATCGCCCGCCGCGACCAGACGGCCAAGCGCGGCCCGCGCGTCGGCCGCGCCGAGGCCGGTGCGCTGGACCAGACCATTCACGTCAGCTGGCTCCCGCGCGCGAAGGTGCTCGAGCAGAATGTCCTCGGGTGAGCCCATGGCCAGCACTTCGAGCTGGCGCACGATCGTGGCCTGTCGCCGTCGATGCCGGCGCGCGTGGGGCTCGATCACCGTGCCACCGCCGATGGTCATGCTCGGCGACGGCAGGCGCAGGATGAACAGGTCGCCGCGCGCCACGGCCACCTCGTCTTGCAGCCTGACCTGGACCCAGGCTTCGTCGCCGGGCTGCAACTCGTCACGATCCAGCAACGCCAGTTTGCCGAGTGATTCGGCCGCCCCGCTGTGAAACGTGATTTCGGCGTTGTGCCGCACCGGCCGCGCGTCCTGGATCAGCCGCAGTCGGCCATCCACCGCGCGGGTCGGTTTCAGCGTGCCGGGCGCCGCGAGCACCTGCCCGCGCCGCAGGTCTTCCACCGCCAACCCACCCAGATTGACCGCGGTGCGGGTCCCGGCCGGGATCGCTTCGAGCTTCTTGCGGTGGCTCTGCAGGCCGCGCACGCGGGCTCGCAGACCGCCGGGCTGGACTTCGAGCTCCTGGCCCAGGTGCAGTTCACCGTCGATCAGCGTCCCGGTGACGACCGTGCCAAACCCTGCAACCGTAAACACACGATCGATAGGCAACCGGGGCCGATCGGTATCTCGTCGGCTGCGCTCGCGCGCCAGACAGGTCTGGATCGCCTCGACGAGCACGTCGAGGCCGGCGCCGGTCGTGGCCGAGCAGGGCACCAGTGGCGCACCTCCGAGCGTCGTCGGCGCGAGGAACTCCTCGACGTCGGCGGCAACCAGGTCGAGCCAGTCGTCGTCCACCAGATCACGCTTGGTCAGCGCGACGACCCCGTTCGCGATGCCCAGCAGGTCAAGGATCGCCACGTGCTCACGCGTCTGGGGCATCACGCCTTCGTCGGCCGCCACCACCAGCAGCGCGACATCGATGCCGCCCACACCGGCCAGCATGTTGTGGATGAAGCGTTCGTGGCCGGGCACGTCGACGATCGAGGCCTCGTCGCCATTCGGCAAGCGCAGCCAGGCGAAACCGAGGTCGATCGTCATACCGCGCTCCTTCTCTTCCTGGAGGCGGTCCGGATCGATGCCCGTGAGGGCGCGGATCAGGGTTGACTTGCCGTGGTCGACGTGGCCGGCCGTGCCGATGACGCGCATTCGGTCGCTTACCCGTTCGCCATTGCTGGGCCGACCGCCTGGATGAGGAGGTGATCCTGCTCGGGGAGGATCGTGCGGACGTCGACCAGCACGCGGCCGTCTTCGATGCGGCTGATGACCGGCGGCTCCGCGCGGCGGAGTGCCGCCGCCAGACGATCGGGCGTGGCGGTCTCGAACGCGACGGCCCAGCTTGGCTGGGTCTGGCCGGGGAGTGAGCCACCGCCAATCGCCGACCGCGTCGGCAGGACGTCCTGGTCTAGTTCTGCGGCCAGCGTGCGTGCGCGCTTCTCGAGATCCTCGACCGGGGCGGAGATCATCCGCCACACGGGCACCTCGCGAGCGGCTTCGCCGCGCACGTAGTGCACCAGCGTTGCGCCCAATGCGGCGAGTGTCAGTTTGTCCGGCCGAATCGCGCGCATCAGCGGATGCCGCCGCAAGGTTGCGACTTCGCTCGCGCGGCCAACGATGATGCCCGCCTGAGGGCCGCCGAGCAGCTTGTCGCCCGAGAACGCGACCAGCGTCGTGCCCGCGGCCACGCTCGACTGGACCATCGGCTCCGTTGCCAGACCGAAGGCTGAGGTATCCAGCAGGCTGCCCGAACCGAGATCGTCCACGACGGGCAGGGCGTGTCGGTTGCCCACCTCGACCAGCTCTTCCAGCCGGGGCTGGTGGATGAACCCGAGCTGGACAAAATTGGAGGCGTGCACGCGCAGCAGCAGCGCGGTGCGCTCGGTGATCGCTGCTTCGAAGTCGGCGGCGTAGGTGCGGTTGGTGGTACCGACCTCGACCAGGTGCGTGCCGGACTGGCGCATGACGTCTGGAATGCGGAAGCCGCCACCGATCTCCACGAGCTGGCCGCGCGAGATGATCGCCTCCCGGCCCTGGCCGAGGGCCGACAGGACCAGCAGGACGGCGGCCGCGTTGTTGTTGGTAACCACGGCGTCCTCGGCACCGGTGAGCCGCCGCACGAGCTCGGTGACCAGCGTGTGGCGCGAGCCGCGCTCGCCGTGTTCGAGGTCGTACTCCAGGTTGGAGTAGCCCGCGGCGGCATCGCGTGCGGCCGCGAGGGCGGCCTGGCTGAGCGGCGCGCGGCCGAGGTTGGTGTGGATGACCACGCCCGAGCCGTTCAGCACTGGCCGCAGCCGGGGCGCCGTGGTGTGCTCGACCCGCTCCTCCACAAGCCGCGGCAAGTCCGCCAGGGTGTGCGGCCAACCGCCGTCCAGGATCGCCTGACGCGCACGCTCGAGCACTTCGCGCGCCGCGGTGAGCGCCAGTTCACGCGGCAACCCCGTGAGCCGCGGATCTCGCAGCAGCCGATCAACACCAGGCAAGTCCCGCACCGACAGCTCGCCCACGGTCGCGATTCTATGGCGGCCCGCCGTTATGCCATCCTTGAGGACCCGTGGAGCACTCCCCCGCCCGCCTCGCTGCGCTCGCTGCCTTCGGTGTTCAGGCCAAGAGCAGCGCCTCGCCCTCGCCCCGCGGCGGTTCGGCTGCCCGCATCGCTGCGCTCGCTCCCGCCCGGCCACCAGGGAGAAGCAGGGCTGGCTGCAACTGCCTGGTTTGCTCCGTGGAGACCTGGACAGAGCGAGTGCAGCCATGCGGGCAGCCGAACCGCCGCATGGGTTCGCCGCCACGGCCGAGCCCTCTCATCGCCCCCTTGGGGGCTGGGAGGAAGCGAGCGCGGCGTTGCGGGCAGCGGACGCTCCGCGGGGTTGTGGGCTTGCTCGCTGGGCTGGCGATGCTGCTGTGCACGACGGGCGCGGCGGCGGCGCGGCAGGGAGGGTGTGCGTTCGCGCTCGGGTTCGCCGTGCTGCACGATCTCGTGCCAGACGTTGTCGGCGGCTGCATCGAGGATGAGCACCACGATCCGCTCTCGGGGGATGCGCTGCAGCAGACGTCGAACGGGCTGCTGGTGTGGCGGAAACTGGACAACTGGACAGCTTTCACCAACGGCAGCGAGACGTGGGTCAACGGCCCGCTGAGCCTGCAGCAGCGGCGGAACGACCAGCGTTTCTGGTGGGAAGCCAACCCGGACGCGCTCGCGATCGTCCCGACGCCCGGCCCGGGTGAGCGTTGCCATACCGCCGGCCTGTCCCTGGAGCTGGTCGGCGTCGACGCAGGCGCGGGCAACTTCGTCGGCACGTTCTATTTCCGAAACACCCTCGGCGTCAGCTGCACATTTTTCGGCTTCCCCGGCGCGCAGCTCATTGACACCGCCCAGAACCCGGTACCAACCAGGGTCGTGCGAGGCGGCGGCTACTTCACCAACAACCCACCGCCACGCGCCGTCGACGTCGCGCCGGGCGCCGCGGCGCTGTTCCGAATCCACTGGGAGCAAGTGCCCGTCGGCAACGAAACGACCTGTTCGATGGCCAGCAGCATCGCCATCACGCCACCCGACGAGTACGTGTCACTACACGTACGCGTCGAGATCCGGGCGTGCGGCGGCGGGAACCTGAACGTCAGCGCGGTTCAGTCCGACACACCCTGAACGGAGCACGCCTGCCCTGATTAGCCTTTGAGCCCGGTCGTGGCGATCCCTGGCTGGAAGGAGCGCTGCAGGACGAGGAACACGACCAGCACTGGCGCCACCAGGACGGAGGATCTGGGGAGCAGAATCCGAACCAGGATCACGCAGCGCTGCAGGCTTGCAGCACGTTCCGCGCGGCCCGTGCGTACGCTGTTTGACGCTCAGGTGAGGCTGTCGGGGCCGCGCCGTCACCCGCCGCGACGAGGTCGCGCGCCGCCTGCGAACACACTGGCGAGCCGAGCCGCGCGCCACGTAGCCGCATCGCGTACCCCTCGTCCTGCTGGCGCGCGACGAATTCGTTCGTCCCCAGATAAGCCCCGGCCGTGGCCGCGCCGATCGCCAGGAGCCAGCCGAGAGTCCAGCGAGCCACGGCGAGTGGCGGACGCTAACAACTGCGACTCCAAAAGGCTCTATGTTGTACCTGCCAGGGCCTCAGGTTGAGGCGGCGAGCAAGGCTTTCGCAACGGACGTGGCGGTGTCGACTGCGCTGGGGCCATTCTCGGTGCCGATGACGAAGGCGTCGGCACCGCGCCTGACGAGCAGTCGACCGAGCGAGTCGGGCGCCGTGGTCGGGTCGACGGGGAGGACCCACGCGGCCGCGTCGCCAACGCCGTCCACCGACGTGAGCACGATGGGGCTGCCGGCCGGCAGGCCATCTGGCAACAGGTAGCGCAGGCGATCCTGGTCCGGCGTAAACGGTGCAAGTTCCTGAGTGCCGAAAAAGCCCGGGTAGCGGCCGACGAGGACCCCTTCGCCGACGGCGTCGCCCTCGAACAGGCACTGGATGGCAGAGCCACTGTCGACGACCATGTAGGGCGAGACGTGCACCACGCTGCCAACCGCCGTGGAGACATCGCCGTCGGCGAGAATCGGGCAGACCTGGCCTTGAGCGGCGGCCGACGGTACCAGCGCAGCGTTCAGCAGCAGCACGCCCGTGGTCGCCAGAAGGTGGCGAAATTGACTCAGCACCCTGGACCTACCCTAACCGTAGGGCTGGTCCACCTGCAACGTCGCCGACTGCCCCGAGCGCCAGTTAGATGACTGCTGACCTATGCCGCCGCCGCCGCGACGTCGAGGAGCTCCATCTCGAGACGCCAGTAGCCGTCGAAGCGGGTGCGCTTCAGTCTGAAGGCGGCGTCCAGCCGGTCGCCGACCTGGAACTGATCGGCGAGCTGGCCGTGGTCGAAGAAGACGGCCTCGACGGGCACACTGTCGAAGGCGCGGAAGCGGGCGCGCCAGTGCTGGCCCTCGGTCCCGAGCTGGCGACTTTCGGTGAGCCGCATGTCGCGCGCGGCAAACGTCGGGTACTGGAAGCCCGCGCCGAACGGCGCCAGGCGTTCGAGCGAGCGCGCGAAGTCGTAGCAGATCGTCTCGGGCTTCAGATAGCCGTCGATCCACAGAATGGGTTCGAGCCGCTCCGCCGGCAGCGTTTCGCGCACGGCCAGTTGAAAGCGCTCGATCAGCTCGTCGAGGCGCGTGGCCGACAGGCTGAAGCCGGCCGCGGCTTGATGTCCGCCATAGCGATCGAACACGTCGTCGCACGCCTGCAGGGCGCCCAGCAGGTTGAAGCCCGCGATGGAGCGACCCGACCCACTGACCATGCCCTCGTAGCGTCGGTACACCAGGGTTGGGCGGTTGTAGGCCTGGGCCAGCTTGCCGGCCACCAGACCGACGATGCCACTGGGCCAGTCGTCGCCGCCGCACACGAGGGCGAATTCGCCCGACTCGAACTGTGGCTGGACGAGCTCCTGCGCCAGCCCGGTATACGTTCGCGTGAGCGCCTGGCGTTCCTCGTTGAGCCGATTGATCTCGGCCGCGAGCTCGAACGCCTCCTCGTAGCTCTCGGACATCAAGAGTCGGTAGGCCAGGTTCGGATCGTCGAGGCGTCCGGCGGCGTTCACGCGCGGCGCGACGCGAAATCCCAGCGCGGCGGCGTCGACGTCACCTGGCTTCAAGCCGGACGTTTCGATCAGCGCCCGGATGCCGGGTCGCGGAAAGGCATTCATGATCTGCAGGCCGGCCAGCACCAGGCGGCGATTTTCCCCGAGCAGCGGCATGATGTCCGCCACGGTCGCGACCGCCACCAGGTCCAATAGTGGCTCCATGGCAGCGCGACCAGCCGGCAGCAGCGCGTCGGCCAGCGCCTGCATCAGCTTGAAGGCGACCCCGGCGCCGCACAGATAGTCGCACGGGTACAGGCAGTCGGGCCGCCATGGATTGACCAGGGCGTACGCGTCGGGCAATCCCGTGGGGCATTGATGGTGGTCGGTAATGATCAGATCCACACCCAGCTCGCGCGCCAGCGTGGCCGCGTCGTGCGAGGTCGAGCCGCAGTCGGCGGTCACGATGACGCGGGCGCCGGCCGAGGCGAGCTCGGCCACGATCGCTGGACTCAGGCCATACCCGTCCACGAACCGATTCGGGAGGCGAACCTGTGGATCGATGCCGACCATGCGGAGTCCGGTGGCCAACACCGCGGCGGAATTGACCCCGTCGGCGTCGTAGTCGGTAAAAACTGCGACTTGCTCGCCGTGCCGTTGAGCCCGGACGAGGCGCTCCACCGCCAGCGGGACATCCGCGAGCAGGTTCGGATCGTCGGCGTCGCGGCACACGCCGGCCAGGAAATCAGCGCACAGGTCGGGCGCGTGCAGACCGCGGGTGAACATCACCTGGACCATGGCCGGGTGGACGTCCACGACCGACGCAAAGAGTGCCTGTGGCGCGCGCGGCAGTGTCCGCCAGATGTACTTCAGCCCCCGTCGCTCACCCATCCCCGTTGGCGAGATGGTAACCGGCAGCCGGGGTTGACCGGAAATCTTTAACGCATACAGGGTGGGCCCAGTGGACCCACCCTGTGTGTTGCGAGCCGCTATCGGTCAGTCGTACGTCGAGCTGTCCCAGTGACCATTGTCCCAATGGCCGTTATCCCAGTGACCGTTGTCCCAGTGGCCGTTGTCCCAGTGACCGTTGTCCCAGTGACCGTTGTCCCAGTGACCGTTGTCCCAGTAGGTGGCATCCCAGTGGCCATTGTCCCAGTAGGTGCCGTCCCAGTGGCCGTTGTCCCAGTGACCATTGTCCCAGTGACCGTTGACCCAATAGGTATCGGCGTAGTGATTGCCATCAAAGAGCAGCGTGCTCTTGCCGGCGGGCACCGCGGTCGCGCCGTCCGAAAGTGGCGTCTGCGGCGCCATGGCGGGGGTATTGGACTGGAGGGCGGCAACGACGTTGAGTTCGCCGGCTTTGTCAGCCTGGCCCGGATAGTTGATGGCCGTGCTGACCAACAAGCTCTTGATCTGGTCAGGTGTGAGGTCCGGGTGCCGTGCCAGGAGCAAGGCCACCGCGCCAGTGACCATCGGCGCCGACATTGACGTGCCACTCAAGCGGATGTGGCGTCCATCGGCCGAAATACGGTCGGCGTAGGTCTTCGCCAGGGCGACGGGCTGCCCGTTGATGCCCGAAGCGAGGGTGCTGACGACTTTGCGGCCAGGGGCAAGCAGGTCGGGCTTCGCGAAGCCGTCTTCGGTCGTGCCATGGCTGCTGATCGGGCACAGGCTATCGTCGCCGGAGGCGGCCGTCTGGTTGTCGTCGAAACAGCCGACGGTGACGACGAGCGGATCGTTGCCCGGGGCGTACCAGGTCGCTTCCTCGGCCGCGCCGAGGTTGCCAGCGGAGGCCACGACGGTTACTCCCTGGTGCCAGACGTTCTCGACGGCGGCGTCCATCGGGCTCGTCGCGTAGCTTTGCGGGACGCTCCCCGAGAGCGACATATTCAGGGCCCGAATGTTGTAGCTGGCCTGGTGCTGGCTCACCCACTGGAGGCCGCGCAACACGTCGGACTCATGCGTGACGCCCGCATCGTCCGAGACCTTGACGCTGACGACATCGGCGCCGGGCGCGATCCCGACGTACTGGCCCGCGGCGTCCTGACCAGCGATGACGCCGGCAACGTGGGTCCCGTGACCGAAACCGTCGCTCGGCCCGCTGGCACTCAGGTTGACGTTGACCGCGATCACGTGGCCAGTCAGATCGGGGTGGGAAAAGTCCACGCCACTATCCAACACGGCGACAGTGACACCAGCCCCAGTGTCTGAAGGGCCGCCGGTGACGGCGGTCGGACCCGTGCTGGTCACGGTGGAGGCGCCCAGGACGGCGAAGCTCGCGGCGCTACCCAGTGAGGGCGCGGAGTTGAGGCTCGGCTGAGCCGACGCGAGCGAATTTGCGCCGACCTGACAGTCGGCGACGCCGACGGTGTTCGAGTCCATGGTCACCGCGGCGGTGCGCGCGAACGCTCGGCCAGAGACAACGGTGCCGGTGGTCAGCGTGATGCTCGCGAGAGCGATGATGTTGCCCGCGAATCGGGTGTTGGTGCCCAGTGTCGCCGAGCTGCCGACTTGCCAGAACACGTTACATGGGGAACCGCCGTTGGTCATGACGACTGACGCGGCACTCGCGGTCGTGAGCGTGCTGCCCATTTTGAAGACGAAGACCGCGTTGGGGTTGCCCTGCGCGTTGAGCGTGAGGCCGCCCGTCAGCTGAGCTGACGAGGAGAAGCAGTAGACGCCAGGCGTGAGCGTCTTGCCGCCCAGGTCCTGCCCGGTCAGGTCGTTGCCACCAGGGCAGGCCTGGCCCGTCAGATTGTTGTACGCGGTGGTGACGTCGGTCTGCGCCTGTGCGGCGATGGCGTCACCCGCGTGCAGGGTGCCGCCGGGGACTTTCCCGGTCGGAAACCCGGTGATCGCGGTGCCCGGACTGACGCCGAAGTCGGCGTTACCGGCCCAGGCATCGGTCGCGCCAGTCGCCAGCGGGTAGGTCGTGGCCAGGTGGCTCGCGTCGGCGGCGCTGCGACCGGTTGATCCCGAAAAGGTTCCGGTGACCGCGGGTTGGGTGGCGCTGCCATCCACCGCGGGGAGCAGGCTCGGGATGATTTCGACGGCGCCGTCTTGCGAGATGTAGCGGACGTTCGGGTCCAGGGCGAGCGAGGCGAGGCTGCCCAGCTGCAGGGTGGTCACGAGCGCCGGGATGACCGTGAAGTGTTCCGACGCGCCACCCGCGAGTGGTCCGTTCTGCTGGACGATGACGCGAACCACCCCGGTGGGGTTGGTCAGCGCTTCGGTCTGCAGGAGCGGGTGGATCTTGAGGGACGAGTTCAGCGTCGTCGGAATCGACGGCAGCGGATTGCTCGGGGCAATGCCGACGAGACCAACGCTGTTGGTGTCCATGGTCACCGCGCCGTTGCGCGCCAGCGCGCGGCCGGCGACCGTCGTACCAGTGGTGACCGTGATGCTCGTCAGCGCCAGGATGTTGCCGATGAAGGCGGTCGACGTGCCCAGCGTGGCCGAGCTGCCAACCTGCCAGAAGACGTTGTTCGGCGAACCGCCGTTGATGAGCAGGACCGACGCCGCGCTCGCGGTGGTCAGGGTGCTGCCCATCTTGAAGATGTACACGGCATTGGCGTCGCCGCGCGCATCGAGGGTCAGGTCGCCTGTCAGCTGCGCTGAGGACGAGAAGCAATAGACGCCCGGGGCGAGCGTCTTGCCACCGAGGTTCTGACCCGTCAGGTCGTTGCCACTCGGGCAAACTTGACCCGCCAGATTGTTATAGGCGGTGGTGACGTCGGCCTGGGCGAGCCCGGCCAGGAGGTCGCCCGCGTGGAGCAGGCCGCCGACGAGCTTTCCGCCTGGGAACCCCGTTACGGCGGTGCCAGGGCTGACGCCCAGGTCGGCGTTGACAATCGTCAAGCCCGTGTTGGTGACCGTCGAGCCGCCAAGCACGGCGAAGGTCGATGCCAGCCCCAAGGAGGGCGCGCTCTGCGGTGGGAGGAGAGCCGCGCTAACGACGGCAGGGGCGAGGGTATTCCCGAGCAGGACGCAGGCGAGGACCGGAGCTAGAAGCAACCGGAGTTTTCGCATTGGCTAATGGCCTTCAAGCTGGGCGATCGCGACCGCGGCCGCCCGTAGAGTGACACGTTCGGCGGCTGGCTGTCGTGCCCTACTCGAGTCGAGGCGAGGGGAAGACCCGTAGCTCTGCGTCCCCGCCTTTCGACGGGTTTGCCATTGTCGGAAGTGCTCTGCGTGAGTATCGGCTCGATGGCACACGAAAGTACTCCCCTGGGCGGGGGGAAATCAGCCTCAGTCTGACCCTCGGCTCACGGGGCCGTCGGCACCGCCGAGGTTCCCGCGTTATGCGACCGCGGGCAGTGGCGCTCCATCGTCGCCGCTCAGGAGCCAACCGGACTCGTCGACCCAGCGATCCAGCTCAGGGACCGGCAACGCCCGACTGATGAAGTAGCCCTGCGCGGTGTCGCAGCCAAGTCCGGCGATCAGGTCCCAGGTTGCCTGGTCTTCGATGCCTTCGGCCACAACCTTCAGCCCCAGCTCGTGCGCGAGACTGATGGTGGACCGCACGATGGCCACGTCGTGGCTGTCGGTCACCACGTGCCGCACGAAGGATCGATCGACCTTGAGCTCATGGACGGCCAGCCGCTTCAGATACGCCAGCGACGAGTAGCCGGTCCCGAAGTCGTCGATGGAGACGCTGACCCCCATCGTGCTCAGCCGGAGGACGATTTCCATGGCCTGGGCCGGATCGGCCATCAGCGTGCTCTCGGTGATCTCGAGCGAGACCAGTTCCGACGCCACCCCCCAGCTCTTCAGCAGGCCGGCGACCGTCTCGGGTAAGCCCGGATCTTGCAGGTCGCGCATGGACAGATTGATCGCGACCGCCAGCGTCCGGCCGCGCCGCTGCCAGTCGCGCGCCTGACGCAGGCCAGCATTGAGCACCCATCGGCTGAGCGCCCGCACCTGGCCCGACTGTTCGGCGAGCGGAATGAAGTCGTCCGGCATGACCAGGCCGCGCTGTGGGTGCCGCCACCTGACCAGGGCTTCGACGCTGGTGATGCGGCCGGTCTTCATATCCGCCTTGGGCTGGTAGAAAAGCTCCAGTTGGTCCTGCTCGAGCGCGACGCGCAGGTCGGCGGCGAATGCGAGGCGGTCCGGGCTGTGTTGATCGTGCTCGGGAGCGTAGATGCAGAATTCGGATTGATTCCGCTTGGCCACGTACATCGCCACGTCGGCCCGCCGCAGCAGCGCGCCAGGATCGGAGCCGTGCTCCGGATACAGCGCGATGCCGATGCTGCCGCCGACGGCCACGGGATGGCCGTCGATCACGAATGGGTCCTGGAGGGCCTCGAGCACTCGGCGCGCGGCCAGTTCGGCGTCCGCCGCGTTCGCGCGTGGCAGCAGCAGGGCGAATTCATCGCCCCCGAGCCGCGCTGCGGTGTCGACTTCGCGCAACACGCGTTGCAGTCGAACGCCCACCTCGCGCAAGAGCAGATCGCCATAGTGGTGGCCGAGCGTGTCGTTGACTTCCTTGAAGCTGTCCAGGTCGAGGACCAGTAGCGCGAGTGGCGTCTCGTCGCGACGAGCAGACACGATGGCCTGGCTCAAACGGTCATGGAGCAGCAAACGGTTCGGCAGCCCGGTGAGCGCATCATGGACCGCCTGGTGCTCGAGCGCGGCCTCAGCCTGCTTGCGCTCGGTGATGTCCCGGACGCTTACGACGAACCGGTTGCGTGCCTGGTGCATCTCGCCGACGGCGACTTCGATCGGGAAAATCTCTTCGTCGCGACGCCGCCCCGTGGTCTCGAGTGGTCCGACGCCGATTCTGATCCGCGAAATCACCCGCGCGAATTTGGCCGCTTCGTCGCTCGCGCCGGTCCGCAGCATGGGAATCAACTGGCCCAGATGGCGGCCGATCACTTCCGCGGCGGTAAAGCCGAAGACCTGCTCGCCCGCGGGATTGCACGTTTGGATCAAGCCACTGTCGTCGATTGTCAGAATGCCTTCGGCGACGTTGTCGAGGACCGCTCGGAGCTGAGCTTCGCTTTCGCCCAGGGCCGCTTCGGCGACTGTGCGTTGACTGACCTCATCAGACAACTGGGTGTTGAGGACCTGCAGCGTGGTGATCGTCTGGCGGCTCTTCCGCGCAAAGATTTGCAGCGTGAAGTGCAGCACCCCGAGTGGCACGATAAACATGCCCGTACCCACCGGACCGAGCTCAGCGTGGCCGCTGCCGACAAACGCGCCGGTGAGTCCGAGGAAGATGTTGATCGGCGCCGACCAGCCCTGCGCCCGAATGACGTCCACGAATGCCCGCCCCGAGGTCAGGCTGATCATGAGCGAAATGCCGCCCGTGTTCATCACGTACCAGGCCAGCACCGCGCAGGAGCCGGCGATGAGGTCGCCCGCGCCAACCCCCTGCAGGATGGGCCGCACCATCAGGTACACCCCGCCCGCGGCGCCGATGGCCAGTGGCACCTGGGCTAGGTTGAACAGGACCTTGTCGAGCCGTCGATTTCGCGTACGCGCGACGTGGACCGCGGCCTCGGCCAGGCCAACCAGCGCAGCTGTGGACGGGTTGATCACCGCGGCCGCCATCAGCACCGCGATGCTCAAGGAAAACGTGAAGCGCTCGCGCTGCGAGTCGGAGAGCTCGACCGTCAACAGGTCGGCCACCACGGCGAGGGCGACATAGGGCAGGACATCTGCCCAGGCTTCGGTCCGGATGAGCGCGAGCAGACTGGACAAGACAGCGGCCAGGCCGGCAATCACGATGGTGAATAACACCGTGGATGTCAGCCGCGCGCGGCCGTTTATGACCGGCTTCACGTCGCTCACTGTTTCGAGTATCGGCTGCGTTGCGCCCAGCCATCAGAACTTACGCTCACCGCGCCGCGCTCGCGCCCGCGCCGCTCGAGGCCTAGCTGCTACCCTGACGCCAATGGCGATTCTGCCGGCCGAGCGGATGGGCCATATTGGCCAGGAGACCGCCTTTGAAGTGCTGGTGCGCGCGCGCGCGCTCGAAGCCACGGGGCGCTCGGTCATTCACCTGGAGATCGGCGAGCCGGATTTCGATACGCCGAGCCATATCATCGCCGCGGGCCAGCAGGCGCTCGAAGAGGGCTATACCCACTATGGCCCCGGCGCCGGTCTGCCAGAGCTGCGCCAGGCGGTCAGCGGCTATTTGAAGCGGTGGCGTGGTCTGGACATCGACCCCGCCCGAGTGGTTGTGACGCCAGGCGGCAAACCGGTCATGTTCTTCGCCATTCTGGCCCTGATCAATCCTGGCGACGAGGTCATTTACCCCGATCCAGGCTTTCCGATTTACGAGAGCATGGCTCGCTTTGTCGGTGGTCGAGCGGTGCCGATGCCGCTGCGCGAGGAGCGTCGCTTCCGTTTCGATCCTGACGAATTCCGCTCGCTGGTCACCGATCGCACCCGGCTGATCATCATCAACTCACCGCACAACCCGACCGGCGGCGTGCTTACGCACAGCGACCTCGAAGCCATCGCCGATGTGAGTCGCGAGCGCAACATCCCGGTGCTCTCCGACGAAATCTACTCACGCATTCTGTACACCGGCCAGCACGAGTCGATCGCCGCGTTCGACGGCATGCTGGACCGCACGATCATCCTCGATGGCTGGTCGAAGACCTGGGCCATGACTGGCTGGCGACTCGGCTTCGGCGTCTTTCCGGCCGAGCTCATGCCGCACGTCGAGCGACTCATCTCCAACTCGGTCAGCTGCACCGCCAGCTTTGCGCAGCACGCCGCCGTTGCCGCGCTGGATGGACCACAGGAAGCGGTCGGGCGCATGGTCGACGAGTTCACGATCCGCCGCGCGGCCATTGTGGCCGGCCTGAATGCGCTGCCTGGCGTCCGCTGTCTCGAGCCAGACGGAGCGTTTTACGCCTTCCCGAACATCACCGGCACCGGCGTCGCGAGTAAGGACCTGGCCGATCGGTTGCTCCAGGAAGCTGGGGTGGCGTGTCTATCGGGGACGGCGTTTGGCACCTATGGCGAAGGATTCCTCAGGTTCAGCTACGCCAACAGCCTCGAGAACATTCACATCGCCCTGGACCGCATGCGCGGCCTGCTGGCAGAATCTCCTCAGGCCCCCTCGAGCTACCATTCGGGCTAAGCGCCGCCGAGGCGGGCCTCAAGCTGTGGCGCGTCTGTAGCCTTTGCGACCCTCGGTCACGGCGAGCGCGAACACATACTCGCCGCGCTCCAGGAGGCACTCACCCGACGATGTCGATTTCACCTCTCGGCGGCCAGGAGCGACTGCGGGCCGCGGCCGCAGCGGCCGCGCTGCGCGCGAACTCGGCCAGCCGTGTCCCGAGCGGGCCCGGTGCGCCCCGGCAGCCGGATGCCGTGAGCATCTCCGACCCGGCGCGGTCGCTCGCCGCCGCACACCAAGCCGTGGTCGGCGCGCCTGACGTCCGCGAAGACCGCGTGAGCGCTCTGAAAGCCGCCATCGCCGACGGCACCTACACCGTCGACAGTCGCAACCTCGCCAGGAAGTTATTGTCCTCCTGACAGCGCGGGTGGCCGCTGGCTGCGCCAGTTACACGCCGCTTCGTACGCCGCGGCGGCGCGGAGCACCAGCGGTTCGGCAAACGCCGGGCCCATGATCTGGAGGCCAACCGGCAGCCCGTCGGCAAAACCGCAGGGCACGCTGATGGCGGGCATGCCGGTCAGATTGCACAGGATCGTGAGCCGGTTGGCGATCGCTCGCGGAGCCGCGTTGAATGGCCCACCGGGTTCAAACGTGTGCCCGATGCGCGGCGCGACGAGCGGCACCGTCGGCCCCAGCACGAGGTCAACCTGATTGAAGGCCGCGGCGAAGTCCTGCTGGACGAGCGTGCGCATCTGCTGGCTGTGCAGATACTCGGTGGCGCGGACGAGCAGGCCACCCTGGATCCGCTGCCGGACGTCGGCGCCGTAGTCCGCCGGCCGTTCACGCAGCCACGTGGCATGCCAGCTTGCGGCTTCGCTGGTCATGATCGCGGTGCCGGCCGTCTGCGCGTGGGGGGCGTGCGGCAGCGAGACCTCATCGACCTCGGCGCCGAGACGCGCGAGCGTGGCGATGGCCTCGCGCACCAGTCGCTCGACGTCGGGCTCCAGCATCTCGAAGAAGTGCTCGCGCGGCACGCCGAGGCGCAGGCCGCGCATGCCCTGATGCAGGCCTGCCGAGAAGTCCGGGACGGGCTCAGCGCTGCTCGACGGATCGCGCGGATCGTGGCCCGCGATGGCCTGCAACAGCACGGCGCAGTCGGCAACGCTGCGGGCAATCGGTCCGGCGTGATCCAGCGACCAGGCCAGCGGCAGGGCGCCGGCTTTACTCACCCGGCCGTACGTCGGTTTCAGTCCGACGACGCCGCACCAGCTCGCCGGGGCGCGGATGCTTGCACCCGTGTCGCTGCCCAGCCCGGCCGCGCACAGACCCGCGGCGACGGCGGCCGCGGTCCCGCCGCTCGAGCCGCCCGGCACGCGCTCGAGATCCCATGGGTTGCGCACCGCCCCGTAGTGCGGGTTCTCGCTGGTGATGCCGAAGGCAAATTCGTGCAGGTTCTGCTTGCCCAGCACGACGGCGCCGGCTTCCTTCAGGCG
>Ga0070730_10001506_pt1 | contig 22347 bp, 12 predicted proteins | sample Coa_R1_3_FD_66447 | JGI IMG/M metagenome (GOLD analysis project Ga0070730, IMG submission 66447) | Surface soil microbial communities from Centralia Pennsylvania, which are recovering from an underground coalmine fire - Coalmine... | ecosystem: Environmental > Terrestrial > Soil > Unclassified ... | reverse complement strand
ACAGCAGAAGTGGTGCGATCGCGTGGTGCGCGTCGATTCCGGTAAGACCGACAATTACTTTGCACAGGATGCGAACAAAGGTCTGGTCGCGTACTCGTTCTACACGCCGAACATGAACCATGACGGCCACGACACGACTGTGGACGTCGCCGGAGCCTGGGTAAAGAAGTTTCTCGATCAAACGTTTCCGGAGAAGTTGCGTACAGGCACGCTCGTGGTGGTGACCTTCGATGAGTCGGGCGGTAATCCAGACAACCGTATCTTTACGCTGTTTCTGGGTGACATGGTGAAGGATGGGAACCAGCAGGATCCGAAGGTACTGGCAAGGCGATACACGCATTACAACGTCTTGCGAACCGTCGAGGACAATTTCGGGCTTCCACCTCTAACGGCTAACGATCGCGATGCCGAGCCGATCACGGGGATATGGAAGTGACGCCTTGGCATTCGTGCCAACGAATCTTAAAGCTTATAACCGCCGAGATCGCTGAGAACGGCGCTGAGGTCGCGGAGATAAGCAACCTGGGTTCGCCGAGAACAGCTTCGGCAGTCTGGCGGCAGGGACCACTGTATAAATTTTCCATGCCGGATGTTGCTTTGCCTACCAATTCCGCCGTATTGAACCTGGGAATATTTAACGTTTATGATGTAACTTGTTTAATAACATGCACTTATGAAGGCGTTAGGGCGTCTGGGCAACTGGCATCTGCCGTGCAAATGTGCAAGTGGGACTAGTACACTGGTAAGTCTTCCAGGGCCTCAAAATTGTGAATTACCCCGCGCCAGGGGTAACCCGGCGCCCGAGATCAGATGGAACTCAAGGAGCCTCATCGTATGAATCGCACTTCGTTTGTGCTTTGCCTGGCGGCCAGCATGGTCGCCACCGTCGGCTGCTCCAGCAAGAACTATGTGAAACAGCAGACCACCCCGCTGATTAACAAGACCAACGAACTTGACGACCTGACCGCCAAGAACACCCGCGACATCAAGGACGTGGATGCTCGCGCACAGGCCGGTATCCAAGCTGTGAATGCGAAGACTGCTGAAGTCGAGCAGAAGGCGCAGACGGCCGGGCAGAACGCCAGCCAGGCACAGCAGACGGCAGACGCTGCCAGTACGCGCGTCGGCGTGCTGACCAATACCGTCGTGAATCTGGACAACTATCACGCGGTCGCGGAGACGTCAGTGAAGTTCGGTTTCGATAAAGACAACCTGACCAGCAAGGCGCAGGAAGCGCTGGATCAGCTTGCCGCCCAGATCGCTAATACCAAGGGCTACATCATCGCGCTCGAAGGCGGAACAGATTCCGTCGGGGCAGCGGACTACAACTATGATCTGAGCCAGCGTCGCGCGAACTCGGTGATTCAGTACTTGGCCACCAAGTACAACGTGCCGGCGCACAAGATCTATGTGATTGGCCTCGGCAAGGACAAGCCGGCGGACTCGAACAAGACCGCCGCGGGCCGCGCCGACAACCGCCGCGTTGATGTCCGTCTGATGACCAACACGGTGGGTGGCAACCAGCCAACGACGACTGGGCAGAATAATCCGTCGTCGATGTAACGAGTTTACCCTCCTCCCCGGAGGACTTCGCCAACCAGGCCGCTCTTGCCTCCCCCCGAGCGGCCTGTTTTTTTGTCCGTTTGAGTTTGCCTTTTGAACACGCCCCTACCCGGTACCCAAGGCCGCGCCGCCAGCGATTCCGGCATCTGCCTTGTAGTGTGCGAGCAATAATGGAATCTCGGACGCTCGCGGATTGACGCACCAGTTGGGGAGCTTTCGTTTCATCTCGTCGAAAAATGGGCTGAGCATCGCGGCGACGCCACCGCCCATTACGACAACATCGGGATCTAGCAAGTCAACGATGTTTCCCAGCCACACGGTAATGAGATCAACTGTCTCAACCAGGACCTCTCGCGCCAACGCATCACCATCGGAATACGCTTTTCCCACGAGTTCGCTGGTAACCGACTCCAATTTTTCTCCAGCCCAATGGAGGAGTGTGGAGCCGCGGGAAGGTTCAGCGGCGATCTTGGTGCGGGCGCGCACTCCGATCGCTGGCCCCGCAGCGAGTATCTCGATGCAGCCACGCTTGCCACAGGCACAAACCGGTCCCCGGTAGTCGATGCTGACGTGGCCGCCTTCGGCAGCAGATCCCGTTTTGCCGTGATAGATTGCCCCGTCGAACACGATACCGCTTCCAATCCCCGTGCCCACCGTGGCGTAGAAGACGTAACGAAAACCACGTGCGGCTCCCCATCGCGTTTCGGCCAGAGCGGCCGCATTGGCGTCGTTATCGATTTTCGCGGGGACGCGATATCTGGCTCTGACTTTTTCAGCCAGTGGAAAGTTGCGCCAGCACGGAAGATTCGGGGGATTGAGCACGACCCCGGTTGAGGGATCAAGAGGCCCGGGTGCGCAGATTCCGATGCTGTGAACCTGCGTGCCCTGTTCCGATTGCAGCATCGAGTCGATCGCTCCCGTCACAGCATCGAAGGCTTCTTCGGCCGTGCCGGTTGCGACCATTGGCGCTCGCTCCTGGGAAAAGATTTTGCCATCGGGCGAAACGATGCCCACCGCGACCTTGGTGCCGCCGATGTCCACTCCCAGAATCGGCGCATCGGACTTCGCCGTCATGGCTTCGCCGCCGCTTGCTTTTCGGGTGCTTTGGAGAACTGCACTCGGATCGACTTGATCTCGTACGGCTTCGTCGGAACCTTCACAATATTGTTGCTCAGGCTGAGATTCCCGGTTGGCCTTTCCATCAGATCGGTTTCCGAAGCGGATTGTGCTCCGACTGGAAGCTGGAAAGATACATCTCCTTCTTCTCCTGCCCACTCGTAAAAGCGCAGGATCAGAGCATTGTCGTCCTCGGCCTTCTTCATCGCGCTAACGACAATGTTCTTGGGTTGTGTCTCCACAAAAGAATGCTCTGCGGGAAGCGCCCCACGATGCTGTTCAACAGGAAGAGCGACGAGTTTGTAGTTAAGGTTGTATCCCTGGCGGATGGTCAGCGCCTCCTTCCAGCTGGCGCCGTGAGGATAGAGGGAATACGTGAACTCGTGATGGCCCTCGTCCGCGTGTGGATCGGGCCATTCCGGCGAACGCAGTAGAGACAGGCGCAGAACATTTCCTTTCGCGTCGTATCCGTACTTGCAATCGTTCAACAGGCTGAGGCCGTGCTTGCCGTCGGATATATCAGCCCAGCGCTGCGCCGGAACCTCAAACTGCGCCTGTTCTGCAGGCGTGTTGCGCGTTGTCGGCCGTTCCACGGAGCCGAAGGGAATCTCATAAGTTGCCTTGTCGCTGTGGGCGCTGACAGGGAAGGCAACCTTAAGAAGGATGTGTTTCTCGTGCCACTCGGCTTGCATCTTTACGTCAACCCGCGCCACCCCGGAGTAGATGGTGATATCGCGAATGAAGGTCGAGTTTTGGAAATGATTCTTGACTTGAATCACAGCGCGTAGCGGGCCGCTTTCGATCAATTTCACTTCGTCGGCCTTGTCGAGATCCCAATGCTGCTTTTCGAAATCCGCGTCGATGTTCCAGGCGTCCCATTGCTTGGGCTTGTCCACGAACGTCTGCAGCAGGTTGCCGCAGCTTTTGTCCTTGGGCCCGCCAGTGTCCGTTTCGGCCGGAGCAAGTGATTCTGTGCCACTGCGCTTGTCGTACAGGCTGGTCATGCAGCCGGTTTGCGGATCGATCTTTACGCGGAGGAATTCGTTTTCAAGAGTGTCGGCCGTGGCTTTGACTGGCTCGTGTACGAAAGGAGGCCGGTTTGTGCCGTGGACGAAGTAAGTCTCATATCCCAGCGAAGGCGTCTGCGAGCGCAAGAGGAACTTGGCGCGATGGGTCTTGGAATCCATCGAGAGTAACTGAGTGTCCGCGGGCCTGCCAGTCGATTCCAGGACTTCGATCTCGGTCGCGGGACCCGGCAGTTGTGCTTCCAGCTCGGTGACCTCCGTTCGAGGCCAGGACAAGGAATTGAACAACATGATTGGGACGCCGTCGCTCAAAGTATTTGGACTGGCCGCGATCTCCTGCAGGCGGGCCCCCGTGACCCGCTTCTCTTGGGTGTTGACATGCGCCGCGAGCTCTTTCAACGAACCGCGGGTCACTTCCGCTGCCGCGCGGTCGACATCTTCGAGATTGCGCTTGGCGTCCAGATAGTTCACAGCTATGCCCGAGCCCGGCATGATGTCGTGGAAGTGATCGAACAGCAGATTTTTCCAGGCGAGCTGCATTTCGTCTTGCGCATAGGGACGGCCATAGAGGGTTGCGAGTGCGCCGAACTTCTCCGCATTGAGGACGTTCTCTTCCGAGCGCCGGATTCGGCGCTTGGTCTCGGCCTGGGTAGTGAAGACTCCTCGGTGGTACTGGAAATAGAGCTCGCCATCCCAGGTCGGAACCTGCATCGTCGGGAGTTTCTTTTCCATGTCGGCGAAAAAGTCGCGGGCAAAGCTGTACTGCACCTTCGGAAAGACCGTGTCAGGCTCTCTCAGTTGCTCGGCGTGGTCGAGCATCACGCGCGTGGGCCCCCCACCGTGATCGCCAACGCCGTAGAGGTGCATCATTTCGGGGCTGTCGGTCAGTTTCGGGCCGTAGATCGAGGGCATCCAGGTCGCAAGCTGAGTTCCCAGCGGAACCGCATCGATGGGGTCGGCGTAGTCGTGTGGAAAGTACGTCAGCAGGCGACTGCCATCGGGCGATTGCCACCAGAAGAATTTGTAAGGGAAGGTTGTGAATTCGTGCGCCCACATCAGCTTCTGGGTGACGAAGTAGTCCATGCCGGATCGCTTGTAAATTTGTGGAAGCTGATAGTTGTAGCCGAAGGAGTCGGGGTTCCAGCCAATTTTTACGTCCACGCCGAAATTCTTCTGAAAATAGCGCTTGCCGACCAGTATCTGGCGGACCAGCGACTCGCCATCGGGCATATTGAGGTCCGGTTCGACCCACATGCCACCGATAACCTCCCAGCGGCCCTCTTTTACGCGCTCTTCAATCTGTTTGAAGATGTCGGGATACTTTTCCTGCATCCATTCATAGGTGCGCGCCGAAGACATGGTGAACTTGAAATCTGGATATTCGCGCATGAGGTCGAGCACGCTTTGAAAAGTATTGCGCACCACTTCGACCGTTTCGGTCCAGGGCCACAACCACGCCATATCGATGTGGGAGTTGCCGATGAGACGGATGGTGAACTGCTGCAACCAGGGTCTCAGAGCCTCGAGTTTGGCGTGAGCTGCTTTCAGAGAAGCATCAAAGCCTGCCTGATCGCCCTTATCGAGCGGTGAGAAATCGATTGCTTTAACGGCTGCTTCGAGTTGTTGCTCGCGCTCGGTCTTGCCTTCCTCGTACGCCGCAATCACAGGACGTGCCGCGAGAATCTCCAGACGCAGTAGCTTGGGATCGGGACGGGAAGCAGGCGCATCGATCGTCAGCTCACTGTGGAAGAACTCGGATTGCGCATCATCCGGAGCGACGACCCGCGCTGCGACCAGGAATTTCTGGCCGGGCTGGGCGTTTTCGGTGAGCAACACGGGAAGAATGTCGTCATCGCTGCCACGGTAAACAATCGCCCCGTTGGAAAACACAGTGATCATCAAACCGCTCTGACTGCCAAACCGCGCATCCAGCCAAACCTTTGCACCTTGCGTAGCGTAGCCCTGGATCTTTTCTGGAACCTGGATCCAACGTCGAAATACGCGTGTGCCTTTCCAATGCTCCTCGTTGGCGTTCTGGCCTCCGGGGCCTGAGACATTTTTTACGGTCAGCACGGACCAGTCTGAATCATTCAGCGTTGGATCTTCGGGATGAGGAACGTCGCCATGAAAACGCCACTCCGCTTCCGGTTGCTGCAGGAGCGATTCGAGCTTGTCGAGAGTGGCTTTGTCAGGATCCGGAGTGGTGTTCTGCGACATCGCGAACATGCCGCATAGGAAAAGGACCAAGATTAAGAGCAGAACGGATTTTTTCATGCGAAGACACCTCTCGAATGGCAGAACGGCAATTGTTTGAAAGATAAAGATTATCATTCAACAGCTGTCTTGGGAGCTAAGTTGCTGATTCTACAGGTCGGCGTGAGTGGAGCAACAATCATCGCAAAAATTCTGATTCCTGGTATCGAATCTTTGAATCGAACGTCTTACATGTAGATATTGACGGGCGCAATCGGCCCACATAGAATCGCCTCAATGTTGGATAGCTGCAATCTTCGCGCAATGTGCTGCTGCACTTGTTGTTGTTGTGCATGTGTGTGCTCTGGCGCGGGGAGGCTGCTGACCTAAGAATTCTTTCTTAATATCGGCACTCATCAACCCACCGCCAGACCAACTGGCGGTGGGTTTTTTATTTTCCGTGAACGCTTATGACGATCAGCACAATGACAACGAATACGAGCTCTGCAAAAGAAACCAAGGCGCAACGCGTGGAACGTCTCAAACGCGCAAAGAATCCATGGGAAGGAATGGCGGAGATCCGGCAATTCGCCCGCGAGGGATTCAGTTCCATTCCAGCCGAATGGATCGGCACCTACTTCCGCTGGTGGGGCGTTTACACGCAGGGAGACGGAGCTGGCGTCACCGGCGGCAAGAACGGCGAGGGCCGGGCGCTGCAGCGGTTCATGGTGCGCATCCGGATCCCGAACGGAATCATGACGTCGGCACAGTTACGCACCATCGCCGAGCTTACTCGGCGATATGCGAACGGCATCGCCGACCTCACGGTTCGCCAGAACATTCAACTGCACTGGGTCACCATCGAGGCGCTGCCTGAACTTCTGGAAGGTTTGTGGCAGGTTGGGCTGAATACGACCGGCGCCTGCGGCGACGTCACTCGCAACGTGACGGGGTGCCCGGTAGCGGGAGTCGATGCCGATGAAATCGTGGATGCATCGCCCCTCGTGCTGCAAACATCGCGGTTGCTGGCGGGAAATGCCGAGTTTTACAACTTGCCCCGCAAGTTCAAGATTTCGATTGCAGGGTGCCGATCGTGGTGCTCTTATCCGGAGATCAATGACGTCGGGCTGACGGCGATCACTCGCATGATTGGTGGGAAGCCCGAAGTTGGATTTTCAATTCGGGTAGCAGGTGGCCTTTCGGCTGAGCCTTATCTTGCTCCGCGGCTTGACGCCTTTGTGCGCTGGAATCAAGTGCTGCCCGTCGTGAAGGGCATCGCAGAACTGTTCCGCGATTCGAACGTACTGCGCGAGCATCGCGAGAGAGCTCGCCTGAAATTCCTGTTCCTCCGTCACGGCTGGACGGCCGAGCGCTTCTTGTATGAACTGCAGGATCGCATTGGATTCCACCTGGACCCTGCCGTTGAAGAAAATCCACCGGACGATGTGTATCGCGACCACGTCGGCATTCATCCCCAGAAGCAGCACGGTCTTTCGTACGTGGGAGCGGTGGCACTGCGGGGACGCATCACCGCGGACCAGATGCAAGCTGCTGCCGATCTTGCCGAGCGTTTCGCAAGCGGTGAACTTCGCGCCACCAACATGCAGAACCTCGTGGTAGTCAACGTTCCCACCATTCATGCCGAGACGTTGGCCAGAGAACTGGATGCAATCGGGTTGCGCGTTGCAGCGTCCTCTTTCGCGCGCGGGATCGTGGCTTGCAGCGGTACTGAATTCTGCAAACTGGCGATTACAGAGACCAAGAGCTTCTCGCGCTGGCTAGTAGAAGAACTCGAAGACCGGCTGCCGGGATTCGATCAGCACCTGAAGTTGCATGTTGCGGGATGCCCCAATAGCTGCGGGCAGCATTGGATCGCCGACATCGGTATTGAAGGAAAGAAAATCAAGGTTCAAGACCGATTCGTCGATGCCTATTACTTCTGCGTTGGCGGAGCGCTTGGGCTGCATCAGGCGACGGCGCGTCCGGTTGGATATCGCTGCGCGGCTACGGAAGTTCCAGATGCTCTGGAGCGACTGCTTGGACAATTCCTCGCGCAACGGGAGCCGGGCGAAAATCTGCGTCGCTTTTTCGTTCGGCACAGCGACACACAGTTGCGTGAGTTTCTTGCCGGGGAGGCGGTACAGGCAGTGCCTCGCGATTTGCCAATTCCAGGACACGCCGTCGTGCAGTCTCCAGGAGGTATCGGTGACTAGTTTATTTCCCATGTTCATCAAACTCGAGGGCCGCCACGTGCTCGTGGTGGGCGCCGGCAAGGTCGGCGAGCAAAAGATCGAGGGCCTGCTCGAAACTGGCGCCCGCATCCGGGTGGTTGCTCTTGACGCGACTCCCGCAGTGCGCGAGTGGGCTCGCATCGGCAAAATCGACCTGGAACTGCGGGCTTTTCACCGGGACGATCTGGCGGGAGCTTTCCTCGCTGTGGTCGCAACGTCCTCGCGCACCGTGAACGAGCGCATCTACCACGAAGCACAAGTGCGGGGCGTTCTTTGCAACGTGGTCGACGTCCCTGAGCTGTGCGATTTCTTTTATCCCTCGGTGGTACGCCGCGGCGATCTGCAGATCGCGGTTTCTACATCGGGGAAGAGCCCCTCGTTAGCTCAGAGAATCCGTCAGCAGCTTGAAAAACAGTTTGGTCCCGGGTATGCCGCTTGGGTGGCCGAACTCGGCGAGACGAGAAAACTCATTCTCGCCAGCGATCTCGATCAGCAACGGAAGCTGGAACTGCTGCATTCGCTCGCCAGCAGGGAAGCCGCGGAAGCGGCTCTGGCCCAGACTCCTGAATTGATTGGAAAAGGAGAGGAAGCGTGAAGGGGAAAGTATATCTAGTCGGTGCTGGACCAGGGGATCCAGATTTGCTGACGGTGAAAGCGCTGCGCCTGCTGCGAACGGCAGAAGCGGTTTTGTATGACGATCTCGTCGCACCTGAGATTCTCACCTTGGTCTCGCCGGCGGCGCAGTTGCATAACGTGGGGAAGCGCTGCGGCAAAAAAAGGATTCTGCAGGATGAGATCAACTTTCTGATGATTGCCCTTGCGGAGTCGGGTCTGCAGGTCGTCCGCCTGAAGTCTGGAGATCCGATGGTCTTTGGGCGGGCCGGGGAGGAGATCGAATTTCTTCGCCGGGCGCGGATTCCGTTCGAGATCGTCCCTGGAGTGACGTCAGCGCTGGCGGCCGCGGCCGCGACGCAGATTCCCCTCACGCACCGTCGGCTTTCGTCCTCCCTTGTCTTGCTCACTGCCCATCAGGCAGCCGGAAGTGAGGCCGCGAACTGGAGCAAGCTGGCGGCGAGCGGCTCGACGCTCGTGATTTACATGCCCGGAAAGAATTACGGGGAAGTGTCGGCGAAACTTCTGGGGGCAGGCCTTACGGCTGACAGGGCCTGCGCCATTATTTCGCGAGCAAGCAGCGCGCAGCAGCAGATTCATCGCACAACCATCGGCGGGTTGAGCAGCGCTCCGCATTTGCCCGCTCCCACTCTGTTGGTCGTAGGCGAAGTCGTGCGATTCGCTGATCGCTCTCTGGATCGGTTCTTGGTGCCAGCCACATCTGACCACCAGATTGCGATTTCGCCCCTGCTGTCCAAGTTTCGTTTTCCGGTAAATCCGGAATCAGATGAGGAGCCATTCGCGTGAAAGATATCAGGCACGAATTTGTGGAACATGGTGGCCGTGCAGTGGTCGAAGCATTTCAGGCAGTGGCCGAAACCTGGACGCCTCAGCACGTGCTGGCGTGGGCTTTTGAGACGTTCGGAACCGGCGTGGCCATTTCTTCCGCCTTCGGGGCAGAGGGAATGGTTTTGATCGACATGGCCTCGCGCGTCCGAAGAGACTTCCGGCTCTTCACGATTGATACCGAATTCCTTTTCCCAGAGACGTACAGCTTGATGGATCGGATTGAAGAGAAATACGGAATCAGCATCGAAAGGGTCTATTCCGAGCTTTCCCCCGAGGCTCAAGAAAGAACGCAAGGGGCAGCGCTGTGGACGCGCGATCCCGATCGTTGCTGCAATTTGAGAAAGGTCGAGCCGCTTCGCCGCAAACTGAGCGACCTGAATGCATGGATCACCAGCATTCGCCGCGATCAGACGTCGGCTCGCAGCGGCGCGCGCCGGATCGAATGGGACGCGAAGTTCGGTTTGGTGAAGATCAATCCGATCGTGGATTGGACGTCGAAGCAGGTCTGGCGGTACATCCACGAACATGACGTGCCCTATAACGAACTACATAATCAGGACTATCCCAGCATTGGCTGCACGCATTGCACACGAGCCGTGAAGCCTGGCGAAGACCCGCGGGCGGGACGCTGGCCGGGATTCTCCAAAACGGAGTGCGGGCTTCACGTTATCGAACCGGCGGGGAAAGCACCCGAAGTCATAGACACGGGTCTCGACGTCATCCCGAGCGGAGCCGTTCTTTAGGCGTAGCAAGGGAATCTTAACCTGCCTGGCAGTAGGCGTTGGTTGCCCCTCCCCAATCACGGGCTGGTTCTACCTTCGGGAAGAACAGCCCGTGTAGGCGCTGCACGGACTCCTCTACCTTGGATTCTTCGACCAGGAAGGAGATCGTCCGATCGGAGGCGCCCTGGCAGATCACACGTACATCCATGTCGGAGACCGCCGCGAAAACGCGGCTGGCGACGTCCGGTTGGCGGCGAATATTTTCACCGACCAGGCACACGAGAGCTTTGTGATTTTCCCAACGGACATCGGCGACGCCCCGAAGATCGGCGGCAACCGCGGGAAGAGCAGCGGTTGAGCCTGAGAGGAGTGAGATTCGGCCCAGCGACGTTCCCATGACATCGACCAGGCAGGAGTGCCGTTCGAACGTCTCAAACACTTTGCTGAGCAGGTCGGAATCGAATCCTTGCGCCAGAACGATTTCGACCGCCGCGACGTTTCTTTTCGCCGTGATCGCGCTTACACGTTTTCCGTTTGCCGCACGGGCAAGAATCTCGGTGCCCTCAGCCTCCGGTCGACGAGAATTTAGAACGTAAACTGGGATGCTATCGCGCATAGCTGGTACGAGCGTCGCGGGATGCAGCACCTTGGCCCCGAAGTACGCCAACTCTGCGGCCTCATCGAAACTCATTTTTCGAATCACGCGCGCATCCGGACAGAGCTTGGGGTCGGTCGTCATGATGCCATCGACATCAGTCCAGATCTCAACGCGAGCCGCGGAGAGTGCTGCGCCAACAATTGCGGCGCTGAAATCGGAACCTCCGCGTCCCAGGGTCGTGGGCACGCCATCTTCGGAGGAAGCAATGAAGCCCCCTAAGACTGGTATGTATCCCGACTCAAGAAGTGGGAGCAGTTTCTCCTCAAGGCGTAGGTTGGTCGCATCCCAGAGGGGACTTGCTTGGCCATGGCGTGCGTCCGTGACAATGCATTGTCGAGCATCCACATGTGCGGCGGGGAGTCCTGCCTGGCCTAGTGCTTCGGTCAACAGCCGGCTCGAGCAACACTCGCCGAAGCCAAGCAGCCTGTCTTGCGACTTGAGATCGAGATGGCGGGAGTTCTCCAAATCGTGGAGCAGCGACTCCAATTGTCGAAACTCACCGCGAAGTTCCTGGTCAAGTGCGCCGTTCGAGGAGCCATCCACGAGAGCATCCGCCAAGCTCTCGTGCCGAACATAAATGCCGCGAACGGTAGCAAGGGCGGAGCCGAGATGGCCCCCAGCCGCAGCACGTCCCGCTTCGAGTAGTTGGTCGGTCACCCTGGCCAAAGCGCTCACGACCAAGATTGGCTGCGCCTCGGACCGGCTCTTGACGATGCCAATCAGGCGGCGAATGGCAGCTTCGTCCTCCACCGACGTACCACCGAACTTCATAACCATCACATCGTCGCCTTGTTCAAACCTGCTTGGCCGCTGTCGCTCGCTCATAGGTGCCGTGCTCCGTTCTGAAGTTTTTGGCGCAAACAAAAACCCACCGCCAGATCGCTTCTGGCGGTGGGTTCGGGTATTTCTTTAAGAGTGCTTTACTTCATCCGTTCCCGTCCTCCAGAAGACACGTAATTCGTGTCGACATGCTTGTGCTTGTCGATGTAATTCGCGTGGCGTTCTGGATTCGGGCACTCATGAATCTGTCCATGGTCAGGATAACGGTCGCCCGCGGCTACCGGAAACTCAAAATTATGATGACCTCCATCGAAATTTCCGCTGGGACCCTCTAGGCATTCGCTTTCTTCATTTGCGCAGCGAACTGACGCAGAAGGGCAACAAATGCCGTGGATGCCACGGAAAGGGTTCGGTCGCGGCGGTAGGCAAGCCCAAGTTCCCGATAGAGTTCCGCGTCCTCGAGATCGATCAGTTTGACACGGCCGGAGTCGACTTCGTCGCGGGCAAATGAGGCGCTTATGAGAGATACGCCCAGATCCGCTGCCACGAAGCTCTTGATCATGCCGATGCTGGGAAGTTCCATCCGAACCTGCAGTTCGGCATTGTAGGGGCGAAACAACTTGTCCAGGAGCCGCCGTGTGTGTCCAGTTTTGGGGAACAGCAAGGGGTGCTTGGCAATCGCGCTGACGGGAACCACCGAGTGCTTGGCCAACGGATTTTTCGGGCTGACCATAAGCATCAGTTTGTCGCGAAAGATCGGCTGAATCTTGAGGCTGGGAGACTGGATCGGCAAGGTAAGAATCCCAACCTCCACCATCCCGTTCTCCAGCTTCTCTACGATTTTGTAACTGAAATTGCGGTAAATGCTGATCTGCACTGGCGGATACCGCCGGCAGTACTCGCCAAAGACTTCGGGCAGAACGTAAAGGCACGTGGCCTCATTGGCGCCTACTCGTAACGTGCCGCGCGGGGTGCCGCTATGATCGGCGACCGCCATCAGTGACTCATCCCGCAGGTTCTTCATGCGCTCGGCGTATTCGTAGAACACCTGTCCGGCGGGGGTCAGCTTGACGGTTTTGCCTGAGCGATCGAGCAAGCGGTCGCCATATTCCTGCTCCAACTGGCGGATCTGCGCGCTGACTGCTGACTGCGAGCGAAACACCTTCTCTCCGGCACGGGAGAAGCTCCCCTGCCGGGCAACTTCAAGAAATGTGACCAGCTGATCGAAGTCCATTTTGGGTTGAGCGAATTATAGCGGAGTCCACCCAGTTCGCGATGTGTTCGGAAGACTTCCAGCCTAAACACGCTCGCTGAATTTTTTATGGGTTGGATCAAAATTCTGCATTGTACTTTCCACGGTCACAAACGATTAAATGAGGTGCGAATGTTCCTGAGCAGAGGTGTGCGATGACCCGTCGCCCAGCAAGCCGCGCCCGAGAACAAGCACTTCGAAAGGAAAAGGCTGCAACTGACGAAGTCCATGACGACGCGTCTCAATCCGAGAAATGGCTTGCCTCCCGCCCAAGGTCTGTATGACCCGGCCCACGAGCACGATGCCTGCGGGATCGGGTTCGTAGCCAGCGTCAGCGGCGAAAGAAGTCACGAGATCGTTCTCAAAGGCATTCAGGTTCTGCTCAACCTGGCGCATCGCGGTGCCTGCGGCTGCGATCCTGAGACAGGGGATGGCGCGGGCGTTCTGATCCAGATTCCGCACAAGTTCTTCGCGCACGAATGCGAGAAGCTGGGCTTCACCCTGCCGGAGCCGGGAACCTACGGCGTGGGCATGACCTTCCTGCCTGTCGAGAAGCACCAGCGGTTGCAATGCGAGGGAATCCTTGAGCGCATCATCCGCGAAGAGGGCATGACTCTGCTGGGGTGGCGAGACACTCCCGTGTATGCCTCAGCGATCGGACGTGTGGCGCGCGCATCCCAACCTTATATTCAGCAGGTTTTTGTGCGTTGCGCGCCTGGGATGGACGAAGATGCCTTTGAACGCAAACTCTATGTCGTGCGCAAGCGCGCTGAAACTGAAGTGCGCGAATCAGGCATGGAAGATGCCGGAATGTTCTACGTCCCGTCTTTGTCGTGTCGCACGATCGTGTACAAAGGCCTGCTGCTGGCTTCGCAGATCACCAATTTTTACCGCGAGCTTTCTGATCCCGATGTGATCAGCGCGCTCTGCCTCGTACACCAGCGCTTCTCGACGAATACATTCCCTAGTTGGGATCGGGCGCATCCTTACCGCTACATCGCGCACAACGGCGAGATCAACACACTGCGAGGCAATGTCAACTGGATGCACGCGCGCCAGTCGTTGCTGAGTTCTCCTCTGTTTGGCGACGACCTGAAGAAGTTGTATCCGATTATTGCTCCGGATGGGAGCGACTCGGCGAACTTCGACAACGCCGTCGAATTGCTTTTGCAGGCCGGACGCAGTCTGCCGCATGTCATGGCCATGCTGATCCCGGAAGCATGGGCGGGCAACCCGCACATGAAGCCGGAGAAGCGGGCGTTCTACGAGTACCACGCGTGCGTCATGGAGCCCTGGGATGGCCCGGCTGCGATCGCGTTCACTGACGGACGGCTCATTGGCGCGACGCTCGACCGTAATGGGCTGCGTCCAGGACGTTACGTTGTGACTCATGACGGGCTCGTCGTGATGGCATCGGAGGCAGGTGTTCTCGATGTCATGCCGGAACAGGTGAAGAAAAAGGGACGGCTGCAGCCGGGCAAGATGTTTCTGGTGGATACGGTCGAAGGCCGAATCATCTCCGACAAGGAAATCAAAGAGAAGCTGGCGTCCCAGCAGCCTTACGGGCAGTGGCTGGAAGAAAATCAGATTACGATCGATCAGTTGCCCGAGCCCTCCCGCATGCACCATCCGGATGCCGAGACGCTTCTCCGGCGCCAGCGCGCGTTCGGATACAGCGATGAAGATCTGAAGATGATTCTCGCTCCCATGGCCTCTAAAGGCGAAGAGCCCATCGGCTCCATGGGAACCGATACGCCGTTGGCGTGTCTTTCGGACAAACCGCAATCGCTATTCAACTACTTCAAGCAACTGTTCGCGCAGGTTACAAATCCGCCCATCGATCCGATTCGCGAGGAGATGGTGATGTCGCTCATCAGCTATATCGGGAGCGAGCGGAACATCCTTGAGGAAGCGCCTGAGAACTGCCACATGCTGAAGCTGGCGCATCCGTTGCTGACGAATCGTGAACTGGAGAAGCTGCGGCGGGTTTCGAATCGCGACTTGTTGGCAACCACGCTGCCGGCGCTATTTCGTGTGGCCGAAGGCGAGATCGGCCTTAAACGAGCACTCGATGAGTTGTGCCAACGCGCATCGTTCGCAGTCAAGGCTGGATACTCAATCATCATTCTGTCGGATCGGGGCGTGGATAAAGACTACGCCCCAATCCCATGCCTGCTGGCGCTCGCGGCCGTGCACAACCTTCTCGTGCGCGAAGAAACGCGGACGCAGGTCGCGCTGATTACGGAATCCGGCGAGCCACGCGAAGTCATGCATTTTGCTTTGTTGAGCGGCTACGGGGCCAGCGCCATCAATCCTTATCTCGCGCTGGAGAGCGTCGAGAACCTTGCCTGGCGCGGGGAGTTGGGCGATGGCATCACTCCGGAGATCGCCATAAAGCATTTCCTCAAGGGAATCAAGAAAGGTCTGCTGAAGACTTTCTCGAAGATGGGTATCTCGACGCTGCAGAGCTATCAGGGGGCGCAGGTCTTCGAAGCGATTGGGCTCAATAAGGAGCTGATCGATACGTACTTTGCCGGAACCACCTCGCGGCTGGAAGGAATAGGACTGCCTATCCTTGCGGCCGAGGCGAAGCTCAAGCATGAGTATGCGTTCCGTCCCCTGACCGAAGTTGAGACGGAACTCGCTGTCGGCGGCAACTATCATCAACGCGTAAACGGTGAATATCACCTGCTTAACCCCCAGACCATCAGCAAGCTGCAGCATGCGGTGCGCCAGGAGAGCTTTAAGACGTTTCAGGAATATACCGACCTCATCGACAACCAGAGCACGAAGCTGTGTACGCTGCGTGGATTGATGAGGTTGAGGAAAGCGGAGAGTCCAATTCCGCTGGAAGAAGTCGAGCCGGCGAAGGAAATTGTAAAGCGCTTCACTACGGGCGCCATGTCATTTGGTTCGATCAGCAAGGAAGCCCACGAAACGCTGGCCATCGCCATGAATCGCATTGGCGGTAAGTCGAACACGGGCGAGGGCGGGGAAGACGAAGAACGATTCAAGCCTGATCCGAATGGCGATCTCCGGCGGAGTGCGGTAAAACAGGTAGCGTCGGCCCGCTTCGGCGTGACAGCAAATTATCTCGTCAATGCCGACGAACTTCAGATCAAGATGGCGCAGGGTGCCAAGCCCGGAGAAGGTGGACAACTTCCGGGGCACAAAGTCGACGAAGTCATCGCGCGGCTCCGGCATTCAATTCCGGGCGTGGGGCTAATCTCTCCGCCGCCACACCATGACATCTATTCGATCGAAGATCTCGCGCAGCTGATCTACGACCTGAAGAATGTGAACCCGCAGGCGCGGATCGCGGTGAAGCTCGTGGCCGAGGTTGGTGTCGGCACGGTCGCGGCAGGCGTGGCCAAGGCTCACGCGGACGTGGTGCTGATCAGCGGAGATACTGGAGGCACCGGTGCTTCGCCTCTGAGTTCGATCAAACACGCGGGGATTCCCTGGGAACTGGGCCTCGCCGAAACGCAACAAGTTCTGCTGCTCAACGACCTGAGAAGCCGCATCCGTGTGCAGACCGATGGAAAACTCCAGACGGGCCGCGACGTCGTCATCGCTGCGCTGCTGGGAGCCGAAGAGTTCGGTTTTGCCACGACTCCGCTGATCGCGATGGGCTGCATCATGATGCGCAAGTGCCATCTCAATACTTGCTCGGTCGGTATTGCGACGCAAGATCCGGTTTTGCGAAAGCAGTTTCAGGGGCAACCTGAGCACGTCATCAATTTCTTTTTCTTCATTGCCGAGCAGGTGCGACAGCACATGGCCCAACTCGGGTTCCGCACGGTCGATGAGATGGTGGGGCGCGTGGACATGCTCGACGTGGAAACCGCTGTCGACCACTGGAAGGCCCGCGGGCTCGACTTCTCCGCGATTCTCTACAATCCCCCGGTCCCGTCACGAGTGGCCCGCCGCTGTGTGCAGACGCAAAATCACGGACTTGAGCAGGCGCTTGATCATCAATTGGTGGAACATTCGCTCGATGCCTTGCTCAGTTTGAATTCCGTCGAAGTGAATTTGCCGGTGAAAAACGTGCACCGCTCCGTTGGCACGATTCTCAGTGGAGAGATCGCCCGCCGCTACGGTTCTGCCGGGCTCCCGGACGACACCATTCGCATTCACCTGAACGGCTCGGCGGGGCAGAGCCTGGGGGCGTTCCTGGCGAAGGGTGTGACGCTCACGCTTGAAGGCGAGGCCAACGACTACGTGGGCAAAGGTCTTTCCGGCGGAAAGCTCGTCATCTATCCACCGCGCGATTCGAGTTTCGCGCCTGAAGAGAACATCCTCATCGGCAACGTCGCGCTCTACGGTGCGACCAGCGGGGAGGTGTTCTTCAACGGCGTCGCGGGCGAGCGGTTCGCCGTTCGCAATTCTGGAGCTACGGCGGTGGTCGAGGGCGTCGGCGATCACGGTTGCGAATACATGACCAATGGGCTGGTGCTGGTTCTGGGCGCTTGCGGCAGAAACTTTGCGGCGGGAATGAGTGGCGGCTTTGCCTATGTTTTCGACGAACGCGGGGACTTTAGCGAAAAGCGCTGTAATCTGGAGTCGGTCGATCTTGAGCCGTTGATCGAGGCCCAGGATGTGAAGGTCGTGCGCGATTTGGTCGCTCGCCACTCTGAATTGACGGCCAGCCCGCGCGCTAAATGGATTCTGGAGAACTGGAACGAAACTTCGGCTCGTTTCATCAAAGTATTTCCGCACGAATACAAGCGCGTGCTCAGGGTGAGCCGCAGCGAGCGAGTCTATATTCCCGCTGAGCCGGTCACGATTCTTGAACCGATCGGGCAGGTGCAGCATGGGTAAGACCACGGGCTTCATGGACTATTCGCGCGAACTGGCGCCTCGACGGCCCGTTCTGGAGCGCGTCAACGACTGGTTCGAAATTTATCAGGATTTTCCGGAAGAACAACTTCGCCAGCAGGGCGCGCGCTGCATGGACTGCGGCGTGCCCTTCTGTCAAACGGGATGCCCCGTCAGCAATCTGATTCCCGACTGGAACGATCTTGTCTACCGAGGCCGCTGGAAAGAAGCTGTCCGGCAGTTGCACGCCACCAACAATTTTCCCGAATTCACGGGACGTATCTGTCCCGCTCCTTGTGAAGCATCATGCGTGCTTGGCATCAACCAGCCGCCGGTCACGATCAAGCAAAACGAGAAAAATATTGTTGAGCGCGGATTTCTCGAAGGATGGATTCGTCCCGAACCGGCCAAAGTTCGTAGCGGCAAGAAAGTGGCGGTCGTCGGCTCAGGGCCGGCAGGATTGGCGGCGGCTCAGCAGCTTTGCCGCGCCGGTCATGAAGTCAGCGTCTACGAGAAGGCAGACCGCATCGGCGGTCTGCTGCGCTACGGCATACCAGAGTTCAAGCTCGAAAAGCATATCATCGACCGCCGCCTCGAACAGATGGCCGCCGAAGGTGTGAAGTTCGTGACCAACGCGGATGTTGGAAGAAACATCGCTGTCGACGATTTACGACGCGACTTCGATGCGATCGTTCTGGCGGGCGGCGCCGAGCAGCCACGCGATTTGAAGATTCCCGGCCGCGAGCTAAAGGGCATTCATTTCGCCATGGAATTCCTGCCACAGCAGAACAAACGCTGCCATGGAGATGCGATCGATCCGGCAATTGAGATCCTGGCCACCGGTAAGCGTGTGGTGATCATCGGTGGCGGCGACACTGGTGCTGACTGCCTGGGTACGTGCCATCGTCAGAAGCCGATCTCGGTGCACCAATTTGAAATCATGCCGAAGCCGCCAGAGGAGCGTTCTGCTCTCACGCCATGGCCGATGTGGCCCATGCAGTTGCGAACCGAAGCAGCGCATGAAGAAGGAGGAGTCCGTGACTGGAGTATCGCGACAACTCGTCTGACGGGCGACGAAAACGGCAAGGTCAAACAACTGCACGGCATTCGAGTGGGTTCGGCTCCGAAGTTTGATCCTATCGCGGGGACGGAATTCACCATGGATACCGATCTGGTACTCATCGCGATGGGATTTGTCGGTCCGGTGCGTAATGGGATGATTGAGCAGTTGGGTGTGCAACTTGATAATCGCGGCAACGTGGCCACGGACGAGAATTACATGTCCTCTGTTCCGGGAGTATTCGCAGCCGGGGATATGCGGCGCGGTCAATCGCTGGTGGTTTGGGCGATCTCGGAAGGGCGCAAAGCGGCTATGGGGGTGGATCGCTACTTAAATCAGCTGAGCGCTGAATCTCGCACGGAGCCGACTCAGTTCCATTCCAGCGCTAGTCGGATCGCGTAGCTGCGTCAACCTCTGCGTACAACTCGGGCAATCGGTGCGCATCTTCGACGGAGTTTCCGAATCGCGCTGACTCATATGTGGCCGTGAATCTCGCGACTGGTTCGCGCAACTTCTGGTTTCGAATCCTCCGTACGAACTCCTGGGCAGTCTGCGCTTGCGTTCGGTTCATTCCGTGGCGCGCGACGACGCGGACCATGCGTTCATACCATATCGAAGCGGCCTGTTCGGGCGAACGCTCCGGATGAGCGCTGAGCCACTTCTCTTGCAGCCAGCGACTGATTTTTCCGAGATTTGCCAGAAGCAGAAGCGCAAGGGCCAGGCCACTGCCCAGGAAGGCCCAGCGTCCCGGGGACTGTTCCACTCGGTCCTGGCTTCGCCGGGCCCACTTCAACATGGCATCATAGTGCTTGCGCGCCCATTCGCGCGCATCCTCCCAGATACCCCGCGAGCCGGTGATAGCGGCCTTGCCCAACACGTACTGGTGTGCGCTGTCGTAGCTGACGACCCAATCGCGCCAGAATGATGCCAGCGCGTCGACATAAAGACCGAGGCGTCCCCATCCCTGAGGGCTGCCAGTCCCATTGCCGCCGGGAGTTGGATCGAAGGTCTGCCAACCATAGACTGGAAAGTAAGCTTCGACCCAGGCATGCGCATTTTTTGCCCGTACAACATAGCTGCCTGTGATGTCGTTGAATTCATCGCTGCGGAAGCCGGTGATTACGCGAGACGGGATTCCCAACGTGCGCAGCATGACCGCCATGGAGGAGGCGAAGTATTCGCAGTGTCCTTGCTTGCGCTCGAATAAGAAGTTTGCGATGGGGTCCTTCACTGCTGTGCGCGGCAACTCGAGCGTATAGGCGAAGCGAGTCTGGAGATAGTGTTCCATGGCCGCCGCTTTGTCGTAGTCGTTACGCGAGGACTTGGTGATGTCCGCCGCAAATTGCGGAACGCGGGGATCGAGCGGGGGCAGAGTCAGGTACGTTTCCTCAATTTCCTGGGGATAAGCTCGTCCGGTTGAGCGCAAGTCTTCGGGAGAGGGCGTCGCAATGTCCGATGTTGCGGCGTATTGGCTGATGGCGCGGCGATTGTCAAAGTCGAATACCGCCCCGCTGGAGTCCATCGCAAGCATGCGATAGTCACCGCTCACGCTGCGCGGCCATGGCGCAAGGAAGAAGACATTAGTGCCGATCGGTTCCATTACCACACGGTAGTGGATAAGTTTCTCGCGGGTCGAGCTTGCCGCTACAGAGGAATTGGCGGAAATCTCAGTCCGCGGCACGGCGAAGCTGTTGTCGGGCTGGCGCCGTAGCAGGAACTGATCGTGCGGGTTCGACCAGGTGTGGCCATCGAAATTCGCCAGGGCCACACCGCGCCAATGCAGGTCATAGTGGCCGATCTTATCGCCATCGATTTGCACGTGCATGACGACCGCATTGGATTGTTGAATCAGACCGATCTGCCCGAGTTGCACATGATCGCTAAAGCCCGACGCGAAATCAGTTCCGAACGAATAGCCGCCGAGGTATCGTGCGGGCATGCGCGGCATCACAAAAAACAGCAATGCCCCGAACGTCAGAATCATCAACATCAACGCGGGTGACATCTTGACCACCGCGAAGGCCAGATGCCGGTGCTCTTGAGGATCGCTGGAATGGCGGGCCTGGATGTTCGCCGCACGTCCGGACAGGCGCATTTCCAGGAGAATGAAGGTAGCGACTCCCATCAACATGAAGGCGGCAAAAGAGAATAGAAACACGCTATCGACGGTGAGCACAGCCGCGGCCAGAACCATCAGAAACGCAAGGATGGCCAGCGTTATGTAGTCGCGCTCACGGCGCACGGAAAACATTCGCACCATCGCGCCGAACAAGGCGAGGTGCACGGTAGCGGGAAGAAAACTGCGCGAGAAGGCGAAGTAGTCGATCGCGAAGAAGATGAAATAAAGGATGGAGAGTGGCGTGGTCCAACGGTCGGAGATGACGAACGTCTGGCGCTTGGCGAAAAGGTAGCCGCGGAGCGCGAGTGCTGCGACGACCAGGACCATCGAGGGCACGTCCAGGCCGCCGGTGCTGGCCAAGGTTGCGAATCCGGTGAGCACGAGCAGGTAGAGCGCGATCTCGAAATAACGATCGATCGCCTGCTGCACGGGGATCACGCCGGACTGGATCGATGCCGAGGACATGAAGGAACGGTGGTCAGGTGAAACTTCCATTGTTCGACAGTCGCGTCAAAAAAGGGAAGGGCGAGCGAGCCGATTCTTGCACCGAAGGTCACGTAAGGGCCGGCGTTCAGCGAACAATTTTTCCTGTGGGCCTCGCGAGCAGCCTCTTGAGAACGCGCTTTCTTGGCGAGCTTACCGGTTGCTGTCGAACGGACCGGTCTTGCGAAACGTTTTTGGGCCTGTCGAGCTAAACTATTGTATTAACGATACTTATGGTACTCTCGCCGACACGATTCCACGCAAAATATTGGAAACAAGCAACTTGCGTGCAAAATATGCGAGAGTAAGGACTTAGCTAGAGGGCTTTTGCGGCTTGCTCGCCGAATGTTTTGGGTACTGATCTCTCAAATTATTGATTCTAAGTACGTTGCTAGGTGCAGAGCGCTCCCAAGCCAGGCAAAATATTGTCAGAGAAAGACTTACTCGCAAAGTACGCCGGAATAAGGACTTAGCTGGCCGGTTCGTCGGGCCAGTGTTTGAAACTTAGACCGTACATTTTGCGGTGCACATGGGCACGTTCCCTATTGTGCGCTTTTGGTGGCCAGGGTCAAGGTCAGATGTCACAAAGCTCACTAGTTGGCCTGTGAAAAAACTCCCCACGCTGAGGCTCGGATGGCTGCAGGCGGCACGGGCTTAGCTGGCGAAGCAAGGGCGTTAGCGTGCAAAAGCGCGGTCCGATGATTTGAGTTTAACCGGGATGTAACGCCAATCGATCTCAGACCAAAGAGTGTGATTGCAGACGCAGATATGATTCAGAGAAGGAAGGAATCTTACCTAACCGAGGTTTGTGCCGTGTGGAATGCAGTCAGGCGCAAGCGGGAAGCGAATTCCGCCGCTGCTACCAC